>Ga0194112_10009066_pt1 | contig 12726 bp, 9 predicted proteins | sample TA2MahC400mmetaG_FD_146191 | JGI IMG/M metagenome (GOLD analysis project Ga0194112, IMG submission 146191) | Freshwater microbial communities from Lake Tanganyika, Tanzania - TA2015016 Mahale Deep Cast 400m | ecosystem: Environmental > Aquatic > Freshwater > Lake | place: Tanzania: Lake...
GCAGGACGCACCTCAACGCGCTGTCGCCGGGATAGCCGACCTCGTAGATGATGTCGGGCTGGAGGAGGACGTAGCCGTTCGAGGCGAAGCGGCTGAAGTTGATGCTCGTTCCCGGCCCCGGGGCCTGATAGCGATGGAGCCCTCCCGCCAGCTTCTCGTAGATGTAGACCATGAGAGGATATTTTTTCGAGGGATCGAAACCCTCGGGCTTGGTCAGGATGGCGTCGAGCTCGAGGCCGTCGTTGTTGAGGAAGCGAATGAGCTCGGATTTGCCCCAGAGGTAGTCCGCCTGCTGGGGATTGGCGTCGCTCGCTTTTTTCATGTCGACAAGCGTCGGCCCGCTCGTCCAGAGGTTCGGGAACTCCGAGAAAGTCTGGAGGGTGAAGACATAGGTTTCGGCGTTCTTGGCTTTCTGGAGGCCGGAGATGAGATTGTCGATCATGTGGACCTTGGCCGGGTCGGCCTCGGCCGAGAGTTGGGTTTTCCAATACCCGCTCGCCTTGGTCCGTTCGTCCGTCGCCGAGAGCCAGACGGCCGTGGTCGTTGGGACCGTCCGCTCCTCGCGATCGAGGCGGAGGTAGCGGAAGACGAGTCCGTCTTTCCGTCCTTTGCCCTTGGTCGCCGGCCGGCCGCCCGAGCCGTCGGGCTTCACGTCCCAAATGTCGTACTTGTCGTAGACGAGGACGCTCTTGTCCCCTTCGGTCCAACCCGCGACTCCGTACGGCCGCGGAAGGTCGGGCGTGTCGTGGTCTTCCTGGAAAAACGAGACGCCCAGCTTGGCCGTCAGGTTGAACGTCTTCCCGTCCTGAATCCGGTAGGTGAACCAGGTTCGTTCGACTTCGTCATAAAAAAGGCAATACCGGCCGCCGGCGGATATCTGAACTCCGCCGGGAAATTTCCGGAGAACGGGCTTCCGCGTTCCGTCATTGATATCGACCAGAAAGTAATCGGCGTAGCTCTGGTCCCAACTCGCGAGCTGGCGATACGGGAGATCGGAACTGCCCAAGGCGACCTTGCCGTCCTCGCTGAGGACGACGGCCGGCAGGTCGGGGGCGCCAAGGGCGACGAATCTCCTCTCCTGGGGGCCGAAGTGGAGGACGGCGGTGTACGTCCTCTTCTTTTCGTCCTCGGCCCGGACCTTCTGCATCGGCTGGAGCACGGGATCCTTCCAGTGCCAGATGTCGACCTTGACGACCTCCGGCGGATCCTCGGGCTCGGTTTTGGGAAGGGGCGCATAACCGCAGAAAAGCCGCTCCCCGTCCTTGGAGAAACTCAGGCGTCCGTTCTCGCCGACGGTCATCCCGGACGGCATCCCCTTGGTCGCCGCCGAGACGGCCTCGGAGGCGGCATTGGCCGCCTCGGTCCAATGGTAGAGCTTATAGGCCGAGGCGTCTTTCGCGTATTCGTCGCGGTCGCTGAGAAAAGCCAGCTGGGCGCCCTTTTCGTCGAAGGTCAGGGTCTTGTATTGGCCCAAGCCTTTCATCAAGGCGACGGTCTTCCCGTCGGAGGCTTTCCAGGCGAAGGCCCCGTCATCCTCCGGTTTTTTCGAGGAAACGGCATAGGCCAGCCAGGTTCCAGGCTTGTTCCAGACATACTCGACGACTTCCGGAACGGTGACGGTCTTTCCGGTGGCGAGTTCCCGGACGACGAGGTCGGTGCCAGGATCCTTCTTCTTCTCCTTGGGCTTCTTGGCCTCGTCCTTCTTTTCGGGCTCGGCTTTCTTCTCCGGCTCCTTTTTCTCCGGCTCCGGCTTCGCCTCCTCCTTCTTCTCGGGCTCCTTCTTGAGGGGCGGCTCGAGGAGGTAGGCCACGAAGCCGCCCGATTCCTCGGGGACCTTGAAATTCTTGACCCCCTCGGCCGTCGTCACCTCGCCGGTGGCCAGGTTCATCACCCCCAAGCTGTTCTTGGGCATCTCCTCCGGTTTCTTTTTGTCCTTCTTGGCCTTGTCGACATCGGCCTTGGGAGGGGCGATTGTGAAGACGACGAATTTGCCGTCGACCGTCAGGACCGGCGACTGGCCGCGGGCCGCCCGGAATTCCTTGTCCGTCTTCAGGTTGCGGGCCACGAGCTCGCCGTCGCCGTCCTGGGGTTGAAGGACATAGACAAGCCAGTTGCCGTCCCGGCTGAGCTGCGTCGCCTGGATGGACCGCCAGGCGTCAAAGGCATCGTATGAGAGGGGCTTCTTGGCCGCCGGATGCGCGGCCGAGGCGAGGACCAATCCGAGCCAAACGACGACGGCTCTCTCTCCGAATTCCGATTTTTTCATGAAATGAACCTCCCGCCTTGATCGAGGCCAGTCTCCTCCAAGAGGGGCCGAATATATCAAGCCCGGTCGCATGTCGTCAAGGCAAATCCTTGACGCGAGGAGGATTGACTTTTCGTTCGAGAGAATATAATAAGAATAACACCGAAAACCCGACGGATAGGGAGGGAATTATGGACACAATTATGTCCTTCCTGCGAGCTTTCCGGCCCGGCGAGATCGTGTTCGTCGTTTTCGCAGCGGTCGGAATCGCCGCGATCGCCAGGCGCCGGGGCGGCCGGGCTTGGCTCTGGGGCGTTGTGGCCGGAGGGGGGTATTTCCTCATTAAAACCGCGATTGTCCGTTTGAACATGTTCGCGGAGACATCGCTTCAGGACGAGTCTTTAAACCTGGCTCGACTCATCGTTCCTTTCGGTTGGATGGCCGGCGTCGTCTTGGTCGCCCGCTTCCTCATCGGCCGAGGCCACGGGGCGGGCGAAAGCTGGTTTTGTCCCCATTGCCAGACCTACAATACTTCCGACGCCTCGCATTGCGAGGCCTGCGGCCGGGCTTGCCAAGAGCCGGAGGGATAATGGGCGAAAGGCCCTCGGGCTTCAAGGTCGGGGTCGACAGCTACAGCCTCGGACCGCTGAACCTCTCCCCTTTCGAACTCCTCGATTGGGCCTTGATCCACGAAGCCCAGGGGATCCAATTCTCCGAAATCCCGGAAGAGGCCGGCGACCCGGGCTTTCTTCGCGAATTGGCCGAATACGCTCGACAGAACGGCCTCTACCTCGAGTGGGGCGGAGGCCAGCATGTCCCTTTCGACCTTTCGACCGGGACGCCGAAGGACATCGTCTCGGGAAATCGCCTCGCGGCCGATCAGGCCGCCCAACTCGGGGCAAGGACGATCCGCTCCTGTTCGGGGGGTCTCATGCGATGGCGCGACGACCTGCCGACGACGGAGGCCCTCCTCCGGGAAGCGGCCAAAAGCCTGGCCGGACAGAAGAACCTCTTCCTCGACCGGGGCGTCATCCTGGCCGTGGAGACCCATTTCGAATTCACGACCCATGAGCTCCTTCGCCTCTTCGACATGGCCGGGGCTGAACCGGGAGAGTGGCTGGGGATCTGCCTCGACACGATGAACCTCCTGACGATGCTCGAGGACCCGCTGGCCGCGACGCGACGCGTCCTGCCCTGGGTCGTGACGACCCACGTCAAGGATGGGGGGATCGTCCTCGCCGACGAGGGCTTTCGGACCTTCACGGCCGAGGCCGGGACCGGCATCGTGGATCTCGCCGGGATATTCGAGGCCCTTGCCGCCGTCCCCGGTGAGGTCAACCTGTCGGTCGAGGACCACGGCGGGGACTTCACGATTCCCATCTTCGACTCCCGCTTTCTCGCCGAGTTTCCCGACCTGACGGCCAGGGAACTCGCCGCCCTCCTTCGCCTCTCCCGCCGGACGTCGGCACTGATGACCGAAGGACGTCTGTCCGTCCTCGACCGGACCCGTTGGCCCCGCCTTTGCGAAGAGAGAGTCAAACGCGACCTGGCGGAGGTGAAGCGCCTGGCCGCTTCCGGCCGTCCGGGAGACCGTCCAGGACCCTCCTGACCTCATGGGCCGACACGAGCGTTTTCTCTTCCGAAGGCTCGAGGACGTAGAGTCCAAAGCCCGCGAGCTCGGCCTCGATCTCCCCGTCTCCAGGGATATCGGCCTCCTGCTCCAGCCCGCGGAAGCCGCGGGCCGGGCCCTCGCCAACCGACTGGCGATCCATCCCATGGAAGGGGCCGACGCCGAGGCCGACGGCGGGCCCGGAGAGCTGACCTTCCGTCGCTATGAACGATTCGGCACCGGCGGGTGCGGCCTCATCTGGTTCGAGGCCGCGGCCGTCGTTCCGGAAGGCCGCTCGAATCCCCGCCAGATCCTCTGCCTCCGACGCAACACGGACGGCCTGCGTCGGCTCGTCGACCGGACACGGGCCGCGGCCGAAAGAGTCGGGCCGAGCCATCTCCCCCTCCTCATCCTCCAACTGACCCATTCGGGACGGTTCGCCAAGCCCGCCGGCCCGCGGTCTCCGTCGATCGTCCGCCACATCCCGGCGCTCGACGCGCTCGTCGGCCTCGAAGGCGGGGAGCCGGTCCTCGACGATGAAGCCCTGGACCGCCTCCAGGACGATTTCGTCAAGGCGGCCGGCGTCGCCGCCGCGGCCGGTTTCGACGGGGTGGACATCAAGGCCTGTCACGGCTACCTCGTCTCCGAGCTCCTAGGGGCCTTCGGCCGCGAGGGCCGCTACGGCGGGCCGTTCGAGAACCGGACCCGATTTCTCCGGGAAACCGTCGGCCGGATCCGGGATCGCCTCCCCGGACTCATCGTCGCCGTCCGGCTGAACGCCGCCGACGCCCTCCCCTTCCCCTTCGGCTTCGGCGCCGAGCCGGGGGACCCGGCCGGGATGAACTTCGATGAGGCCAAGGCTCTCGTCCGGATCCTCGTCGGGAGCGGCCTCGGCCTCCTGAACGTCACGATGGGCATCCCGTTCCAGCGGCCGCAAATCGGCCGGCCGTTCAACCGGCCCGTCCGGGGAGGGGAAATTCCCGAAGAGCATCCCCTCGAAGGCGTCGCCCGCCTTATCGGCGCGGCGGCCGAAATCCAAGCCGCGATTCCCGGCCTTCCCGTCGTGGGAACGGGGTACTCCTGGCTGCGCCAGTTCGCCCCCTTCGTCGCCGCCGGCGTCCTGGAGCGCGGGAAAGCGGGCCTCATCGGATTCGGACGGATGGCTTTCGCCTATCCCGATTTCGCCCTCGACCTTTCCCGGCGCGGCCGGTTCGACCCCAGGCGCGTTTGCCTGGCCTGCTCGGGCTGCTCGGAGTTGGCCAGGGCCGGCCGGCCGGCCGGATGCGCCGTCCGCGACCGGGACGTCTACCGCCCGACCCTTTAAACGCGAGCCGATCCGCGCTAGAATGAGGGTCCAGTTTTTTCCGGGAGATCTCCGTTGAAGACGAAAAAAGGAATCATCGGCATCCTGACCGGCGGGGGCGACGTCCCCGGGCTGAATCCGGCCATCCGAGCGGTCACGGTCCGGGCCATCCACGAGGGATACAAGGTCATCGGCATCCGAAGGGGCTGGGCCGGCCTCATCGAGATGCGGCGCGACAAGGAGGCCGACAACAGCGACCACTGCCAGGTCCTGACCGAGGAGCTGGTCAACAGGGTGGGAAGGACGGGGGGGACGTTCCTTCACACCTCGAGGACCCGGCCGAGCCATGTGCCGGACGTCAACATCCCGGTCCATCTCCGAGACCGTTACGGCGCCCCGATGAACGACCTGACCGAGGAGGTCCTCAAGAACCTGGAGTTTCTCGCGATCGATTACCTCGTCCCCATCGGCGGAGACGACACCCTGAGCTACGGGGTCCACCTCCACCAGAAAGGGGTCAAGGTCATCGCCATCCCGAAAACGATGGACAACGACGTTCCCGGGACGGATTACTGCATCGGCTACTCGACCTGCGTCACCCGGACGATCGAGATGACCCAGGCCCTCCGGACGACGGCCGGCTCCCACGAACGATTCCTGATCATCGAGGTCTTCGGCCGCTACGCCGGCTTCACCGCCCTCCTGCCGACGATGGCCGGGGCGGCGAACCGCTGCGTCATCCCCGAGTTCAAGTTCCCCCTCGAGCGCCTGGCCGAGCTCCTGACCGAGGACCGGAACGAAAATCCGAGTCGGTACTCCGTGGCCCTCGTCTCCGAGGGGGCGATGTTCGTCGGCGGCGAGATGAGCTTCGCCAGCGCCGAGGCCGACATGTACGGCCACCGCAAGCTCGGCGGGATCGGCGACCTCATCGCCGAGAAGGTCAAGGACCTCTCCCCCCGCTACAACCAGGGGCGGCGGGTCAACGTCATCAGCCAACGGCTGAGCTATCTCGTCCGGGGCGGCGACCCCGACGCCGTCGACTCGATCGTCCCGATGGCCTACGGCAACATCGCCCTCGACCTCGTCCTCGAAGGCCGAAGCGGCCGGATGGTCTGTCTGCGAAAAGGCGAGTACGACGACGTCCCCATCGACATCGTCACAAGCGTCAAGAAAGCCGTCGACATCGACAAATACTACGACCGAGGCCGCCTCCGGCCGCTCTACAAGAGCTTCAGCCGGAAGCCCTTTTTCATCCTCGAGGGCGACTGATCCCCGTCCGGGAGACCGGACGGCGGATGTCCGATAGAGCATGAAGACCGATTTCGTCGGATTCGAAGGACTCCGGGTCCCGGTCCATTCCCTCGACACCCTGGTCATCGGGAGCGGGGCGGCCGGCTTGAACGCCGCTTCCCTCCTCCACGGCCTCGGCCGGACCGGCGTCGCCGTGGTCACCGAAAAGCTGGGCGGGGGGACATCGGCCAACACGGGTTCGGACAAGCAGACCTACTACAAAGCCGCCCTGGCCGGCGGCCGGGCCGACTCGCCTCTGGACATGGCCGGGGACCTCTTCGGCGGCGGGGCGATGCACGGCGATATCGCCCTCTGCGAGGCCATGGGATCTCTCCCGGCTTTTTTCCGGCTCGTCGGCCTCGGTGTGCCCTTCCCCCACGACCTCCACGGCGCTTACGTCGGCTACAAGACCGACCACGACCCGCGCCAGAGGGCGACGTCGGCCGGTCCGTTGACCTCCCAACTCATGGTCGCCGCGCTTCTCGGGGACATCCGGCGCCGGAGGATCCGGATCTTCGACCGACACCAAGTCGTCGCCCTCCTCACCGCCGGCTCCGGGGACGGGAAAAAAGCCGTCGGCGCCGCGGCCCTGGACCTCGGCCGAAGGGCGGGCCAAAGCCGCGGCCTCGTCCTCTTCAACGCCGCAAACGTCATCCTGGCCACGGGAGGCCCGGCGGGGATCTACCGGCACTCGGTCTACCCCCATAGCCAGACGGGCTCTCACGGCCTGGCCTTCGAAGCCGGGGCCGCCGCCCAAAACCTGACCGAATGGCAGTACGGCCTGGCCTCGACGAAATTCCGCTGGAACCTCTCCGGCACATACCAGCAGGTCATCCCCCGCTACTTTTCGACAGATTCCCGCGGCCGGGACGAGCGGGAATTCCTGAACGAGGTCTTCCCCGACATGGCCCGCCTGGCCACGGCGATCTTCCTCAAGGGCTATGAATGGCCCTTCGACGTCCGGAAAATCGCCGGATACGGGTCCTCGCTCATCGACCTCCTCGTTTACCGGGAAACCGCCCTTCGGAAACGGCGGGTCTTTCTCGACTTCCGGCGCAATCCGAGCGGCGGCGGGCGTCTTCGGGATTTCGAGTTCTCTCTCCTCGCCCCGGACGCCTACACGTATCTCGTCCGTTCAGGCGCCCTGCTCCCAAGGCCGATCGACCGCCTTCGGCGGATGAATCCGCCGGCGGTCGAGCTTTACCTCTCCCAGGGGATCGACCTCGCCGGGGAGCCCCTGGAAATCGCCGTCTGCGCCCAACACAACAACGGCGGATTCCGGGGAGACATTTGGTGGGAATCGAACCTCCGCCGCCTCTTCCCGATCGGCGAGGCCAACGGCTCGCACGGCGTCTGCCGGCCGGGCGGGTCGGCCCTGAACGCCGGCCAGGTCGGAAGCTTCAGGGCGGCCCTCCGGATCGCCCGAAAGTACGGCCGAAAGCCGCCCCGGACCGACGTGTTCTTCGAGGAGGTCGAATCCCAGGTCCGGTCGCTCTGGGAGAAGGCCGGCCGGTGGATCGGGCCGCCGCCCCCCCGAGGAGCGATCGCTCCCGCGCGGGCCGTGGCCGAAATCCGGAACCGGATGTCCACCCGGGCCGCCCACATCCGCGATCCGCAAACGATCGCCGCCGAAGTCCGCAAAGCCTGGCGGCTCCACGGACATCTGAGGTCAAACCTCCGAGTGAAGGATGCCGCCGGCCTAGCCGAGGCTTTCAAGGCCTTGGACCTCGCTTTGACCCACGCCCTCTATCTCGAGGCCATGGCCGAATACCTGGCCAGGGGCGGAAGAAGCCGGGGTTCCGCCCTCGTCCTCGACCCGAAGGGCGAGCCCCCCTGCCCGGAGCTCGGGGACGACTGGAAATTCGCCCTCGCCCGGGAGGACGACTTCGCCCACCGGAACATCCTCGAGATCGGACTCGACGAGGACGGGCGGGTGAGGAAGGACTGGGTCTCTCCCCGCCCGATTCCCGAGCCGGAAGGCTGGTTCGAGGCCATCTGGAAAGATTTCCGCGAAGGCCGGAGCTTCGGCCCTGACGAGGAGGACCCATGACCGCACCCTCGAGGCGACCCGTCGCTCTCGTCACCGGGGCCGGCCGCGGCATCGGCCGAGGGATCGCCCTCGCTTTGGCCGCCGAAGGCTACGACATCGCCGGTTGCGACATTGTCTTCGATCCCGGTAACGCGGAGGCGGGGCTGTTCGAGGTCAAGGCCCGGGTCGAGGAGGCCGGGTCGGTTTTCCTGCCCGTCGCCGGCGACATCGCCGACCTCGCCGCCCACGGCCGGATCATCGGCCAGGCGGCCGATCATTTCGGCCGGATCGACCTCCTCGTCAACAACGCCGGGATCGCCCCCGATGTGCGCCGCGACATCTTGGAGACCACGCCGGGGAGCTTCGACCGCGTCCTGGGGACCAATCTCCGCGGGCCCTTCTTCCTGACCCAGGGCGTCGTCCGCCGGATGACGGCCTGGAAAGACGGGGTCCCCCTTGTCCGCCCGGCCGTCGTTTTCATCACCTCGATCTCGGCCTCGGTCTCCTCGACGGCTCGGGCCGAGTACTGCGTCTCGAAAGCAGGCCTCGGCATGACCGCCCGCCTTTTCGCCGACCGTCTGGCCGAGGCCGGAATCAATGTCTACGAGATCCGGCCGGGCCTCATCCGGACGGTCATGACCGCTCCCGTCCGGGATCTCTACGACCGCCGGATCGCCGACGGCCTCGTGCCCCAGGGGCGGTGGGGCTTGCCCGAGGACATCGGCCGGGCCGCGGCCGCCCTGGCCCGGGGGGACTTCGGGTTTTCCACCGGCCTCGTCCTCGAGGTCAGCGGCGGGATGAACATCCGCCGGCTCTAGGAATCTCATGACAACGGGGGAGGCCAGAACGTGAACAGATCCGGACGCCTCTTTCAGCGGCTGAAAAGCCGCCGCCTCATCGCCCTCCTGTCGCCCGAAACGGCCGCCGAGGCGGTCGCGGTCTACGATGCCCTCGACCCTCTTGGGATCACCCTCGAAGTCGCCTTCCGGACCGAAGCCGCGGTCGAAGGGCTTCGTCTGATCCTCAGCCGCCATCCGGAGGCCCTCGTCTTGGCCGGGACGGTCATGACCAAGGCTCAGGCCGAAGCCGCCCTGGCCGCCGGCGCGGCCGGAATCGTCTCGCCCGATTTCGTCCCGGCCGTGGTCGAGGCCTGCGTCTCGGCCGACGTCATGTGCCTTCCCGGCGGGCTCGCCGATGCCGGAAAACAGCTCGCCCTCAAGGCCGAGCTTTGCGGCTGCGGGCTCGCCGAGCTCAAGGAGAAATTCCCGTACCAGTGGTCGTACAAGCTTTTCCCCGCCGTGAGCGGAGGGCGGGACAACATGGGGCTGGCCGAGGCCTGGCGCGGGCCGTTCAAGGGCTTGACCGTCGTCTACACGGGAGGGATCACCCTCGAAAACCTCGCCGCCCTGGCCGGCCGCGACCCGGCCGGGATTTTCTGCGCCTCGGCCTTGGCCGCCAAGTCCGAAAACCCGGCGGCCATGGCCGATGGAGCCCGCCGCTGGATATCGATATTGGAATCGGGGAGGAAGGCCGCGCCGGGAGACACTTCGCGCCTCGGCGAAAAAGCCGAGGCGAGGACCGCTCCCGCGGGCCGGGTCGTCGCCTTCGGCGAAGTCCTCCTCCGGCTCTCGCCGCCGGGATGCGGGCGATTCTCCCAGACGGGTTCCTTCGAGGCCGCTTTCGGCGGGGCCGAAATGAACGCCGCCTGCGCCATCGCCGGCTTCGGCCTTTCCTCCCGTTTTGTGACCGCCCTCCCCTCTCACGACATCGGCCGGACGGCGATGAGCTTCCTTCGCTCCTTCGGCGTCGACACGTCGTTCATCCTCCGCCGGGAGGGGCGCCTCGGGATTTACTTTTACGAGAAAGGCGCCTCCCAGCGTCCTTCCCAGGTCATCTATGACCGGGCCGGGTCGGTCTTCGCCGAGGTCGAGGCGGGGGCGTTCGACTGGGAAAAGATTTTCGACGGGGCGGCTTGGTTCCACTGGTCGGGAATCACGCCGGCCTTGAGCCCCTCGGCCGCGGCCGCCACGGCCGAGGCCGTCCGGGCGGCCAAGCGCGCCGGCGCGACGGTCAGCGTCGACCTGAATTACCGCCGCAAGCTCTGGTCGACCGAGGAGGCCCGGGCGACAATGACCCCCCTTCTCGAATTCACGGACATCGCTTTCGGCAATGAGGAGGACGCGGCCGAGGTTTTCGGCATCGCCGCCCCGGGGGCCGACGCCGAGGCCGGCCGTCTCGATCTCGACGGCTTCCGGCATGCGGCCGAGGAGCTCGCCCGCCGTTTCGGCCTTCAAAAAACGGCCATCACCCTCCGGGAGAGCCTCTCGGCCTCGGTCAACCGCTGGTCGGGGTGCCTATGGAACGGCCGCGAATTCTGCCGCAGCCGCGTCTATGAGATCCAGGTCGTCGACCGGATCGGAACCGGCGACGCCTTCAGCTCGGCCTTCATCTGGGCCCATCTCTCGGGCCGGTCCGACCCCGAAGCCCTGGAATTCGCCGCCGCGGCCTCCTGTCTCAAGCATGCCATCCCCGGAGACGTCAACCGGGTGACGGTCGATGAGGTCGACGCCCTTGTCCGCGGGTCGGGCTCGGGCCGCGTCCGCCGCTAGAATCCCGCCCTCATTTTTCCGTATAATAGGGCGGTCACGCCCGCGGAAAGGAGACAACCCATGGCCGAATGCCGACCCAACGCCGGACGGTTTTTTTGGGGGCTCGTCCTCATCGCCGTCGGAGTCCTGTTCCTGTTCGACCAACTCGGAACATTGGACTTCGGCGACATCATCGGGACGTATTGGCCGGTCGTCCTCATCCTCATCGGCCTCTCGATGTTTCTCGGCGGCGGACTCCGAAAGCCGGTGGGGGCCCTGATTTTCATCCTCCTGGGAGCGCTCTTCCTCCTTCAGAATCTCGACATCCTGGAGTACAGCCTCTGGCATTACCTCTGGCCGGCGGCCATCATCCTCCTCGGGCTGTGGCTCATCCTCAAGCCGTCATTCCGGACCAAGGGAGGGGGGCAGGCTCCGGTGATCAAGGAATCCGACCTCGACGTGACCTGCATTTTTTCGGGCCAGGAGCGGAAGGTCCAGTCGGCCCAGTTCAAAGGGGGGCGGATGACGGCCGTCTTCGGCGGATGCGAAGTCGACTTCGGCGGGGCCGGCCTCGAAGGCGGGAAAGCGACGGTCGAGGCCACGGCCGTCTTCGGCGGGGTGGAAATCATCGTCCCCCGGGATTGGCACGTCGTCCTCGACGGGACGCCCATCCTGGGCGGGGTGAGCGACGAACGGCGCCAGCCGGTCTCGTCGGCCGAGGCCAAGGCGACGCTCTACGTCAAGGGAACCGCGATTTTCGGCGGCGTCTCGGTCAAGAACTGAAGAGCCGGGGGCCGAACCGTTTTCGACCTCGAACCATTCGTCAATCAGCCGAAAGGACAACCGACATGAAAAAAGGCTGGCTTTGGGTCCTGGCCGTCCTCATCACCCTGACGGCCGCGGTCTATCAGCGGATGACCGGGCCGACTTACCCTTTCCGGGCAAAGGCCCGGATCGGCGCCTCCGACATCTCCGCCCGTCTCCCCCGCAGCGCCGAAAACGTCAAGGACCGCGAGGTTTCGGTCAGGGTCCCGGACGCGACCGCGGATGGATATGTCGAGTACAAGCGCTTCAAGACCGACGACCCCTTCACCCGGGTCGAGATGACCCGCGAGGGCGACAAGCTCGTCGCCTTCCTGCCCAAACAGCCTCCGGCGGGCAAGCTCGCTTACCGGGTCGTCCTGGCGAGCCTGGGGGAGATGACCTCCCTGACCGGAGAGAACCCGATCGTCATCCGGTTCAAGGGACCCGTATCGATGATCATCCAGCTTCCTCACATTCTCATCATGTTCCTGGCAATGCTCTTCTCGACGGCGGCCGGATTGTTCGCCCTGGGGAAGCGGCATAATCCCCGGAAACTGGCCGTCTGGACGGCGGTCCTTCTCTTCCTTGGAGGGTTCATCCTCGGGCCGATGATGCAGCAGTCCGCCTTCGGCAAGCTCTGGACGGGGTTCCCGTTCGGCACGGACATGACCGACAACAAGACCCTCGTCGCCATGCTCGCCTGGGTCGCGGCCCTCATCGCCGGGCGGAAAGGAAGGCCGGCCCGGGGCTGGATCCTGGCGGCCTCGGTCGTCCTCCTGGCCGTCTATTCGATCCCCCACAGCCTCTTCGGCTCGGAGCTCGACTACGCGAAGCTGCCGAAATGACACTCTTAACTGA
>Ga0194112_10009067_pt1 | contig 12726 bp, 9 predicted proteins | sample TA2MahC400mmetaG_FD_146191 | JGI IMG/M metagenome (GOLD analysis project Ga0194112, IMG submission 146191) | Freshwater microbial communities from Lake Tanganyika, Tanzania - TA2015016 Mahale Deep Cast 400m | ecosystem: Environmental > Aquatic > Freshwater > Lake | place: Tanzania: Lake...
ATGCCGACCTCCCCGTCGAGGACATGCTGCCCCTGCTGCCCATCCAGAACGGCGGGACGTCGGCCCGCCTGATCGCCGAGACGATCAAGTCCTATCTCGAAGAGCGGGCGCCGCGCTACAAGGATTATCACCGGGCGTTGGGAAGCTGACGGGCGGCGCGCTCCCCGGACCGTGCGCCGAGGGCGTCCTCCGCTTCCGGCCTGGGGGATTCCGCTAGAATCTCACCGCCAGCCCGGCCCCGGCCTCAAGCCCCCCGACGTCGATCTCGAAGTCGGCGGGCTTCATCGGACAATAGGAATAGCCGAGCCCGGCCTGAAGAAAGAACCCGCGCGCGACCCGGAGGAAAACCCCGACCTTGCCCACGCCCCCCAGTCCCGTTCGGCTCGCGACCCCGATGGCGTTCGATTCCCTGAACAGACAGGCGAGCATTCCCGCCGAGGCGTACAGGGACACGGCGCCGGTCAGGAAGCGGTACCTGACCCCGAGGCCCAGGGGAATAAGAGACAGATGCGTGTTCTCTTCGGTGTAGGTCAGCTTCCCGGAACGGGCGAGATAATCGCCCCCCGCCCAGAGGTCGAGGCGCCCGGTGAGGCTGATGCCGATCTCCGCGCCGGCTTTGATCCCCGGTCCGTAGATCTCCCGGAAGGCGCTTTCCGCCGGCAGAAAAACCTGTCCCCGAAACGTGAGGTCGACGCCGGCCCGGGCGGGCGCCGCGGCCAGGCAGGCCAAAGCCATTCCCCAGAAGGCCGTTTTTCTCATGGTCGATCTCCCTCGTTCTCTTCATTGCACGGCCAGGACGGCCGGCTCTCCCTCGCGCTCCTCGTCGTTGACCGCCACGATCCAGTAGACGTAGACGCCGTCCTTATCGACCTTTCGGTGCCGGAACTCGAAGACATCGGACCCGTAAATGGCCAGCATTTTCTTCTCCGCCTCCCCGACGAGATAGACCGCGTACTTAACGATGTCCTCATTGTCCGGGTTCGCTTCCCAGGTCAAGACGTTGATGTATTCCGCCTGGCTGAGCGACCGGTTGAGCACCTTGACCCCCCGAGCGTTCCGGGGGGAGTAGATGCGCCTCTGGAAATCGGCCGTGATCGATTTGCTGCCGTCCATGGTGATCGACACGGGGTTGGCCGCGCCCGTGGCATTGCCGCTCCAGCCGAGGAAGTCATAATGGATGTGGGGCTGGGCGGTAACCTGGACGACCGAGCCGGGAGGATAGGAGTAGTTGCCGGGCGCGGGGACGGTCGTCCCGCCCTCCGTGGCCCGGATCGTCAGCCAGTAATCCCCGCTCGATTCGGCCCGGTAATTCGAAACGATCCCCCTCGTTTCGCGTAAAGTCCGGGCGTTGTCCCCGTCGGCCGCTTCGCCGGTGAAAGCGCCGCGGTGGCTGATGAGGGGGCTGGAGAAATGAGCGACGCGGGTGACCGCGTTCCCGTCCCACATGTCCGTATAGGACATCACCGAGCAGTAGCGGAGGCCGTCGTCGCCGACCCATCGCCAGCCCGCGGAGTAGGAATAGATGCCGGGACCGGGTTGTTCGTTCTGATTCTTACGGTGATGGCAGCCGAGGTTGTGGCCCAATTCGTGTATGAAGGTGTATCCGGATTGAGCCTGCCGGACCCGGACCAGGGAAAAAGCGCGGTCGGGCCGGCCGGCCGGGTTGGTCAGGAGCCAGGCCAGCCCCCCGACGTCGTCCACATCGGCCAGGAAGTTCACCATGTCGGCGCCGTGGAGGTTCCGCCAGCCGTGGATCTCGTCCATGTAGCCGTCGTTGGTATAGGTCAGACGGTCGAGGTCGGTGTAGGATGACCCCGACTCCTGGTAATCGACCTGAGTGGAATAGATCAACCGCAACAGGATGCCCGCGTTGCTGTTGTCCAGGGCCAGCTGGGACTGCTGCATGGTCTGGGCGATCACCAGGTTGATCCCGCCACGGCTCGAGGCGTAAACGGCGGCCGCGGACGTGTAAACGATCATGAGGTCGATATTCACCTCCGCGGCGTCCGACTCCGGGCCGAACGGTCCGGCGGCCCGGGCGGAGGCGGCCGGGAGGCCGTCTTCCCTGGGGAGGAGCGGCGCGCCGCCCTCGAGCTCCGACCGACGCGCGGCCGGAGAGTCGACCTCCCGGACGACGTGCCGGCCGCGCCCCGGGTCGGGCTCAAGCTCGAACCTCAGGCCCCATTCCGGAATGTCCAGGAGACCCAGGGCGAAGCCGTCGCCCGTGGACACGATCAGATAGGCGAACCCGAACCCCTCGACGGAGGCCCGGAAAGAAAAGACCCCGTTGACGTCCGTGCCCGTCTTGTCCAGGACGGCGGTGAAGGACCGCCCCTCGAAGGGCGCGACCGTGATCCGCATTCCGGGCTTGACCAGCCTTTCCTCGAAAAAGCGGGGATGGACTTCGACGGTCCGGGAGCGGAGGGTCCCCGGCGGGGACTCGTCCGTGCCCGGAGCCTCTTCGCCGGCGGAAGCGAAGAACGGCACGGTCCCTTCTCCTTCCCATCGGCTCTGGGAAAAGCTCTCCGTCAGGGAAAGCGCGTTGAATAAAAAGAAGAACGCCAACAGGACGAGCGGCGCCGTGACGAACGATCGCCGCGTCGAAGCGCTGCCTCTCATGTGCATCTTCATCATCCCTCGTATAGCAGATTTTTTCGTTCCCGTCCATGAATTTCAGTTCCCGGATGCGCGCCCCGCCTGGCCGCCCGCCCCCGCGTCTCGGGAGATCGCTCCCCGCCGGGGCCTCCGCCTAAAAATCCCGGTCGGTGATCTTCTTTTCCTGGAAGGCTCCCCATTTGTTCAGGAGGGGGCGGACCTCATCGGCCCTGCCCACGACCACCAGGACGAAACCCTCCCCCGGGAGAAGCCGGGCTGCGGCTTCTCCGACCGATCGGGGCGCGGCCGTTTTGACGGCCTCCAGGTAGCGGTCGTAAAAATCGAAACCCAGTCCGTAAAAGGCCAGACGGGCGACGGCCGTCGCCTTGTGGGTGTTGGACTCGAGCGACAGCGGGAACTGGCCCAGGATGTAATTGCGGCCGCTCTCGACCTCCTCATCCCCGAATCCCTGCGAGCGCGCCGCGGCGAGCTGCTCCAGGGTGATGTCCAGCATTTCGCCGATCTTTTCGTTCCTGGTGTAGGAGCTGACCGTGGCCAAGCCTCCGGCCCGCCAGCTGTCGAAGGAGCTCGAGGCGCCGTAAGTCAAGCCGCGCTTAATGCGCAGCTCGGTGTTGAGGCGCGAGGTGAAGCGTCCCCCGAACAGGGTGTTCATGATCGATGCCTGGGGAAAAACCCCATCCCCGACGCCGTATCCCGGCGCGCCCAGGATAAAATACGCCTGCGTGGCATCCGGCTTGTCCACGAGCAGCAATTTTTTCTCCCGCGGCTCGGGGAGGGGGGGAAGGTCCGGCACGCGGCGGGGAGTCTCCGGATTTTTCCAGGAGCCCAGGGTCTTGCCCAGCAAGGACTCAAGTTCCTTGCGGCCGATGTCTCCCACGATAGCGGCCACAGCCCCCTCAGGCCTGTAATGCTCGGCGTGGAAGCGGCGCACATCGCCGGCGGACATCCGGCTCAGGCTGCTCTGGGTGCCGGAGGCGAGCCGTCCGAGGGGATGGGAGCCGAAATAGGCCTTCTGGAAATACAGGCGGACGGCCTGCATGGGGTTGTCCTTGGCCGCGGCCAGGGCGTCCGCCCTCCGCGCCCGCTCCCGGGCGAACTCCTCCTCGGGAAAGACGGCCGCGGCGAGGGACTCCGCGACGAGCGCCGCCAGGCGGGGAAAATGCTCGGACAGGCCGAAAGCGCTGACCTGGGCGTACTCGGCCGCGGCGCTGACGCGCAGGGCGGCGCCCATGAAGTCAAGCTCCTCGGCAATGGACTCGGCGCTCAGGGCCGATGTTCCCTTGAGCACGAGCTCGGCCGTCAACCCGGCCAGCCCCTCGAGCTCCTCCGACTCAAAAGCCGTTCCCGCGCCGGGGATGAGCAGGCGGAAGCTGACCAGGGGCAGGTCCCGGTTGGGGACATGGTAAACGCTCAGGCCGTTCGGAAGAACGATCTTTTCCGGGGCGGGCAGCGTGGCCCCCGCGCCCGTCGCGGCCAGGAAGAGGACGGCACCCAGCGCACCCGCGGCGAAAACAATCCGGCGGTTCATCGGTCACCTCCCCGGGGGATGAGCTTGCCCACGGTCTTCTTGTCCGGGGCGAGATACCGGACGGCGGCCTCCTTGACTTTATCCGGGCTCAGACCGTCATATCGGCTCATGATGGAGAACGCCTGTTCGTAGCTCCCGTAGAGGAGCTCGGCCAGGCCCAGGAGATGGGCCTGGCCGGAGATCGTCTGCAGCCCGGCGTAGAAATCGCTGCGGATGATGTTCAGGGCTTTCTTGAATTCCCGATCCGACAGCCCCTCCGACCGCAGCCGGTCCAGCTCCTCCTCGATCACGGCCGCCACTCTGTCGAGGTCCGCGCCCGGGCGGGGCTTGACCTGGACGGCGAACAGGAGGGGGTCGATCGTTTCCTGCATCCCTCCCCCCACAGCCAGGGCTATCTTCTCCTCGCGCACGAGGCGGCGGTAGAGGCGGCTGCTCTCCCCGTCGAGGAGCGCTTTCTCCAGGACGGCCATGGCCGGGTAGTCTTCCCCGCGGCAGGCCGGAGCGTGGTAGGCCATGAGGAACGAGGGCGCCTGAGCTTCCTTGCGGATGACCGTCAGGCGCGGCCCGAGCTGCTCGGGCTCGACGGTCACGACGGGCGGCGGCGGGGGGGAGGGGGGGATCGGTCCGTAGTGTTTCTTAATGAGCTCCAGGGCGGAGCCGGAATCGAAATCGCCGACCACGACCAGCACGGCGTTGTTGGGAGCGTAGAAGGTCCGGTAGTACTGCAGGAGGTCCTCGCGGCGCCAGCTCAAGATGTCGCTCATCCAGCCGATGACGCTCCAGTGATAGGGATGGGCCATGACGGCCGTCGCCTGGACGGATTCGGCCAGCAGCCCTTCGTTGTTGTTCTCGACGGCCATGCGCCTCTCCGAGGCGACGACGCCCCGCTCGGACTCGAAGACCTCGGGGTCGAACAGAAGGCCCTGCATGCGGTCGGCCTCGAGGTCGATCATGGCCTCCAGGGCCGAGGCCGGGAACCAGTCGGTATAGGCGGTCACGTCCTCCGAGGTCCAGGCGTTGTTCGCCCCGCCGCTGAACTCCATGACCCGGTCGAATTCGCCCGGCCCGTAACGGGCCGTTCCGTTGAACATCATGTGTTCCAGGAAATGCGACAGTCCGGTGATCCCCGGCCGCTCGTTGCGCGACCCGACGCGGAAGAAGGTGTAGTAAGCCACGTTGGGGATGTCGCGGTCCTCGAGGAACAGGACCTTGAGCCCGTTGTCCAGGGTGTGGACGCGCACGTCCTCCTTGCGAAAGGCGGCCTGGAGCACGGAGACGATAAGGACGACGGCCAGAGCCGTCCGAGCACATCGGCTGCACATGAATTCACCTCCGGAAAGGGGACAGCATATCACTTGCCGACGGGGAGGACAAATTCCACGGCGGCAGCAGCCCGGAAACGCGGAAGCGCCGTGACGGCGCGGCCGGTCTGAGAGCCGGGGAAAAAAACTTGCCCAGTCCGGCCGACCCGCGCATAATGTAAGAGAGCCGGGCCAATATGAACAAACCGAAAAAGACTCCCCCGACCCGCGGCCCTGCATGCCTGAGGGTTCTTCTCGCCGCGGCGCTCGGAGCCCTCGTCCTGCTCCCCGCAGCCCGATGCCGCGGCCCGCTCGGGAAGAAGGGCATCATCCTCGTCGTCCTGGACTCGCTCCGCCGGGACCATCTCTCCCATTTCGGATACGAGCGCGCCGTCTCCCCCTTTCTCGACGGCCTGATGCGCGAGGGCATCCTCTTCCGGAACGCCTATGCCGCGGCTCCCCAGACAGTCCCCTCGGTCTCGTCGCTGATCACCGGCCTGTACCCCTATCGTCACGGCAGTCATTTCTTCAGCGAAGGACAGTCCTACCATCCCACGCGGCCGGTCTCGGATGGAGGCCTGCCCCTGGTGAGGGAGGACAACCTTCTCCTCGCCGAGGCCTTCAAGGAAAAGGGCTACCGGACGGCGATGGCGACCAGCAACCCGGGAGTCCGGGATATCTACGGCTTCGCCCAGGGCGTCGAACACTACAGGTACATCGACTGCTTCTCCGAGTCGGCCGCGGGCTTCTGCGACGGCCTGGAGGTCAACAAGCTCCTCGCCGAGGACATCCTGCCCAAGGTCGAGGACGACGGATTTTTCATCTTTCTTCATTACATGGACGTCCATTATCCTTATTATAAGCCGCATTCTTTCCGGGGACGGTTCATGGAATTCCGGGGGGAACCCTATTACCTCAACGGCCCGGCGCCCTCGCTCCCGGAAGAAGACCTCGCCTATTCCCAGGCCTGTTACGACGAGGGGATCGCCCATCAGGACGAGGTGCTCAAGGATCTGTTCGGCATCCTCGAAAGGTCGGGACGGCGTGAAGACACCCTGGTGGTCATCGTCTCGGACCACGGCGACGAATTCCTGGAGCACGGGGGGCTCGGCCACGGCACGACGTGCTACAACGAGCTCATCCACAGCTTCATCCTTCTCTCCAATCCGCGACTCGCCGCCCGGAGCGTGGAGACGCCCGTGAGCCTGGTGGACGTCTTCCCCACCCTCCTGGAGTGGGCGGGCATCAGGCCGCCGAAAAATATCGACGGCGTCTCCCTTCGCCGCCTCCTCACGGGCCGGGGAGGCGCCCCCTCCGGAAAACCCCGCGTTTTCATCAGCGAGCTCGGCGACATCAAAACTCTCATCGACGGCTCTCTCAAGTTCATTCACCACTTCAAGCGCGAAACGGCCGAACTTTACGACCTGGATGCCGATCCGGGGGAACGGGAAGACCTCTCCTCCCGGAAGCGGGAGGAAACAGTGCGCTCTACGGCGGAATTGAGGGTCCTCTTCCGGAAAATGGCCGTCAGTTACCTGGAGGGCCGCCTCGACGAGAAGGAGCGGCAAAACCTCCGGTCGCTGGGCTACATCCGCTGACGTCGAAGTCGCTCCTCAAGCCCTTCTCTCCCCCACCGAGAGTGTCTCCAGGCGGTGGAGGGGCATCAGCCCTGACCGCGCCAGATCCGGGGTCGGAAACGACGCCTCGTCGGGCTTGTCCGACAGCCCGAAGAGCAGGACGCCGCGCTCCCGCAGACGATGGGCCGCCCGCCGCACCTCCTCGGTGACGAAGATCCGCCGCTCGAGCGCGGCGGCAAGGTCTCCGGCGGGGAGGGCGCAGAACCGCTCCGCCGTCGCCCGGTACTCCTCGAGACGGAACGCCTTGAAGGGCGTCGGGTCTCCCGCCAGCGCGCCGCTCCTGACATCGTCATGGATGCGGTCGAGGCCCGCGCCAAGGAGCAGATCGCGGCGATCGTGGACGCGTTCGATGAAGTCGCGGAAACAACGCAAGTCCCCGCGGCGGACCTCGTGCAGGAGGCCTTCGGGGGAATACAGGCCCGCTCCCACGGCGAGGCAGACATAGGCCAGGCAGTCCTGGTTGTCGGCGGTGAAGGCATGGAACTCCGTATGCTTCAACGCGTCATGGGTGGCTTGGAAGGCCGCCGCGGAAAAATTCCTGATCCGGAAGCCGTCCGCGACCCGGCGCATGGCCTCGACCCGCGCCCCGTCTATCGGACGGTCGTTCCGGCCGCGGGCGCCGACCGAGGTCTTGTCGATGTCCACGACAAGGACCGTCCTCTCGTCCAGGGCGAACCGCTCCCTTTTCTCGAGCCGATCCAGGTATTCGTCGAGGGCGGACCAGCGATTGGCGCTGCACACGAAGCCCTCCGTTTTCAGGCGGAGCGGCGCTCCGCACTCATCCCTGCCGATAAACGCCCGACCCGCCCATCCTCCTCCCTCGCACAGATGGGCGAACGCCGCGCCGTCGCTGAGGCGCGCATCGCCTATCAAGATCAAACGCTCGAGGGGCGTTCCGGGCAGGTCGAGGGCGCGGGCGCGGCGGAGGATCTCGGCGACGGCGCGGCCGTATCCGGGGTCGACTTTGCGCGGCGGCGCTCCGTCTCCGATGCCGAGATGCGGCCGAAGCGCGTCGAGCGGCGGCAGACGCGGGTCCGCCGGGACGAGGCTGCGGTAAATCACGAAATCTCCCAGGAAATCGGAGAGCGAGGCCGTCCCGAAAACCGCGCATGATTCCTCCGTCTTCTCGGGAAGAGCTCGGCGGGTTCGAGACACAGTCCGCTCCCCTTAAGCGAGCCACCCGCGGGCGAGGAGCAGTTCGCCGATGTGGACCGTGCCCCCCGCCGCGCCGCGCACGGTATTGTGGCCCAGAAGCACGAGCTTGACGTGGAACGCAGGGCACGGCCTCACGCGGCCCACGACGACCGCCATACCTCCGCCCTCGTCCCGGTCGCGAAGCGGCTGGGGCCGGTCGTCCTCGCGGCGGACGACGACGGGCCGCGGAGGAGAGGAGGGCAGGCCGGAGGCATCGGGACCGGCCCGAAACGCCTCGAGGGCGGCCACGACCTCCTCGACCCGAGGCCGGCGCTCGAACTCCAGCGAGACGCACCCGGTGTGTCCGTCGCGCACGCCGACGCGGTTGCACTGGGCGCTCAGGATGAACTGCGCCTCTTCGACCCGGCCTTCACGGAGCGTTCCGAGAAGCTTGCGCGGCTCCCGCTCGACCTTCTCTTCCTCGCCCGCGATATGGGGGATGATGTTGTCCAAGATGTCCGGCGCCGGCACTCCGGGATACCCGGCCCCGGAAACGGCCTGCATGGTGACAACGCTCACCCGGCGCAGGCCGAACGCTTCCGACAGGGGCTTGAGGACCAGACTGAGCGGGGCCGCCGAGCAGTTGGGGTTGGCGGCGATGAACCCCCGCCCCCCGCGCCGCCTCCTCTGCTCGCCGATGAGGTCCGCGTGTCCGGCGTTGACCTCGGGCACGAGGAGCGGCACGTTGGGGTCGAGACGGTGCGCGGAGGCATTGGAGCAGACGGCGCAACCCTCCGCCGCCAGCCGCTCCTCGAGCGGCCCGGCCACGTCGGCCGGCAGGGCGGAAAAAACGAGGCGGCAGGCGGGTACTGCCTCGAGCGGCGCGATGACCAGACGGCGAACAGAGGCGGGCATGGCCGCGGGGAGCAGCCAATGACAAGCGTCTGCGTACCTCGCCCCCGCGGAGCGGCCGGAGGCGGCCAGGGCCGTCACCTCGAACCAGGGGTGATCGGCCAGGAGCAGGGCGAGGCGCTGCCCCACCGTGCCCGTGGCGCCCAGGATGCCGACCGGGATCTTCTTCACCGCTCCGCCTCCAGCCCCAGCTCGCGATGCAGGAAGCGGACGGCCGCGGCCGTCTCGGCCTCGGGAATGCAGAAGGACACGCCGGTCTCCCCGGATTCCTGGGCCACGGCGATGACCCGCGTCCCGAGACCGCCCAGGGCGGCGAAGGCGTGGGAGACGAGGCCCTTGCCGTTCCACTCCGACCCACCCGCGACCGACACCGTGGCCACCCGCTCCTTAACGTCAAGTCGGACGCCGGCCGGCTCCCCCCCGCCCGAGAATTCCCTCCCCAGGGTTTTGAGGCAGTGCGCGCCGTCCCGGTCGCGCACGACCAGGTTCAAATTGTGCTCGGAATAAGATTGCGAAAACATCAGCACCTCGATGCCGGCTTCACACAGGCTGCGCAGGGCGCGCGCGGCGAATCCCGGCGTCCAGGAATCGCCGCCCGCCCCGACGACCACGAGGTTCAGGCCGGTCGTGGAGATGATGGCCGGACGGTGCGCCCGACCCCGGTCCGGCTTCTCGACGATGAGGGTTCCGGGATGGGAGGGGTTGAAGCTGTTGACGATGCGCAGCGGAATGCGGCTCTCGGCCAGGGGCCGTATGGTTTTGGGATGGAGCACGTCCGCGCCGTAGTGCGCCAGGGCCGAGGCTTCGGCGTAAGAGAGTTCCGAGAGCGTCCGGGCGCCGGGAACGATGTTCGGGTCCGCGGTCAGGATGCCGTCCACGTCGCTCCAGATCCAGACCTCGGCGGCGCCGAGCGCCGCGCCGATCACGGCCGCCGAGAAGTCGCTCCCGCCGCGGCCCAGGGTGGTGACAACGCCGCCTTCCGTCGCGGCGACGTAGCCGGTGACGACCGGCAGAACGCCCTTCTCCAGAAGCGGCCGGACCTTCTCCTCGAGCCTGCGGCGCGTGGGTTCCCTGAAAGGGGAAGCGGCGCCGAAGCGGTCGTCGGTGACGATCAGTCCGGCGGCCGAGAGGGCCCGACTCCGGATGCCGCGCCCTCGGAGCGCTGCGGCGAGGATCGCGGCCGCCAAGGGCTCTCCGAACGAAGACGCGGCGTCCAGACCGCGGGCGGTCAGCTCTCCGAGCAGGGCGATGCTCCGGCAGAGCCTCTCGAGCTCATGCAGGCGGTCCTCGATGAGCCCGCAGAGGGAAACCCGCTCCGCGCCCGCGGGCAGGAGGACCTCCGCCGCCTCGAGGTGGCGGGCGAGAAGCTCGGTCTTGATTTCCCGGCAGAGGTCGTCCCGGCCCTCGGCCGCGGCGCGGGCGCCGGCGACGAGACGGCTGGTGACCCCGCTCATGGCCGAGACGACGACGACCGTCTCGGCGGGCGCCGCGCCGTCCGCAAACCGGCCGTGATGCGCAGCGACGATGTCTGCCGCGCGCTCGAAACGCTCGGCGCTGCCCAACGACGTTCCCCCGAACTTATGAACGATCATGACGGTTCTCCTGATTTTTCAGCCCGCTTCAGAATTCCAGGGCCTGTTTCAAATCGGCGATGATGTCCTCCGCGTCCTCGACGCCGAGGGCGTAGCGCACGAGGTTGTCGGCGATGCCGGATCGGCGGCGCTTCTCCGGGTCGGTCGAGAGGAAGAGCGCCTGTTGCTGGACGACGCTCTCCACACCGCCCAGCGTCGGGCCGATGTAGGGCAGACGGAGGCGGTCTATGAAAAGGGACGTCCATTCCAGGCCGCCCCGGACCTCGAAGCTGATGACGCCGCCGAAGCCGGTCATCAGGCGGCGGGCCGTTTCGTGGTCGGGATGGGAGGGAAGACCGGGATAGTAGACCCGGGAGACCGACGGATGGGACTCCAGGAAGGAGGCGACGCGCAGGCCGGTTTCGTTCTGGCGGCGGACGCGCAGGTCGAGCGTCTTCAGGCCGCGGAGCAAAAGGTAAGCGTCGTGCGGGCTGCCGACGCCGCCCAGAACCCCTTGCGCTTCCTCGAGGCGCGAGGCGAGCGCCGCGGGAGCGACGACGACGCCGGCGAGGAGGTCGTTGTGCCCTCCCAGGTATTTCGTGGCGCTGTGGAAGACGAGGTCCAGGCCGTGCTCGAGCGGCCTCAGGTTGACGGGCGTGGCGAACGTGGCGTCCGCGGCGCCGAGCAGCCCGCGCTTTTTGGCGAACGCGGACAGGAGGTCGAGGTCGGCGACGCTCAGGGTGGGGTTCGAGGGAGCCTCGGTATAGATGAGGCGCGTCGCGGGCCGGACGGCCGCCTCCCAGGAGGCCGGGTCGTCGTGGGGGACGAAGGTCGCCTCCACGCCGAAACGCGGCAGGAAGGCCTCGGCGAATTCGCGCGTGCGGCGGTACACGCCGCCGGCCACGATGAGGTGATCGCCCCAACCGAGGATCGCGAGCAGAGACGTCGTGACGGCGCACATGCCGCTGGCGAAGAGCAGCGCCCGCTCCCCTCCCTCCAGGGCGGCCAGCTTCCCCTCCGCCGCGCTCCGGGTGGGGTTTGAGTAGCGCCCGTATTCGTGGCGCAGCTCCGCGGCTCCGGCTTCCTTGCGCTTCATGAACTCCATGACCTCGGCCGTGTTCTCGAAGGTGTATGCCGACGTCTGGACGACGGGCGTCGTCAGGGCGGCATAGGGCTTGCGCCGCGCCTCGCCGGCGTGCACGGCCGCCGTCCCGCGCAAGACCGAGCCCTCGCCATTCAAGTTTCCGTTCCGTTCTTTCATGAACAACCTCCAAAAACAAACATAAAAAAAGCCTCCGACAAGGAGGCCGAAACCTAAGATGGGTTGATAAATTCTCGGGGTGGGGACCTCCCCGTCACCGACACTCCCGGCCCGGCGGCCGGGAGCTTCACATTATCATGCGGCCTGTGTCGGTGCGGTGAGGCGTTGGGCGTGACATCGTTCTGATATCTTTCTTTTTTTCCGGCGGAGAATCTATCACGGAAGCGCGCGGGTTGTCAACAACCTCATCTGTTTTCTTTGACCACGCGGAACCCGGTGCATCCAGGACTCGCGGGCCGGGGGGCGGCCGCCGGGTCTGCGGGACGGTCGGCGCTGCCGCCGAGCGTCTTGGCCGCGCCGTCGCGGCCCAGCACCCATTCGGCGACGTTGCCCCCGAGATCATAAAGAAGCTCCTCGCCCTCGTCGCCCCGGCCCTGGAAGCTCCCGACCTCCCTGAGCAGGGCGTCCGCCCCGCCGAGCTTTTCGAACTCCGCCTCCAGGCGGCGCGCGTCGTCCGGGTTCAGGGAATAACCGGCCCAAGAGTCGAGCGTATTTTCTTCCTCGCCTTTTGAGCCGAGGGATGCAAACTCGTCCTCGGTCGGCAGCCGCCAGGAGCTCCCCGTAAGATTCGATAACCAGGCGAGGTACGCTTTGGCCTTGTCGAAGGTGATTCCGTTGGCGGGATGATTCTCCGTTCCGGGCGGAATGTCATAAAGGGGGTCGAAGGCGGCATACTGGGCGCGCGTCACCTCGAAACGTCCGATTT
>Ga0194112_10009072_pt1 | contig 12720 bp, 7 predicted proteins | sample TA2MahC400mmetaG_FD_146191 | JGI IMG/M metagenome (GOLD analysis project Ga0194112, IMG submission 146191) | Freshwater microbial communities from Lake Tanganyika, Tanzania - TA2015016 Mahale Deep Cast 400m | ecosystem: Environmental > Aquatic > Freshwater > Lake | place: Tanzania: Lake...
CGATCTCGCCGTGGCGCCGTTCACCATCGATGCTGATCTGTCGCTTGACCCGGCGGCGGTGCCCGACGACCCACCACTCGCCGACTTGCTGGCGGCAGCCAACTTCCTGCCGACCGCTGATCCGGGGCGGTGGGTTGATCCTTCCGGAGTGTCCGTGGACCTCATGGTGCCCGAGGCGCTTGCCGGGCCCGGTCGCCGGGGCGCGGACCTCGGGGTGCATGGCCGCCGAGTTGCCCGGCGTGCCCGGGGGTTGGAGGCGTGCCTGGTCGATCGCGCCCCCGCCGTCATCGGAGCACTGGAAGCGGCCGACACGCGTCGTTTCCGGGTCTCTGTCGCCGGCCCGAGCGGGTTGCTGGTCGCCAAGATCATCAAGATCAACGAGCGAGTCACGGAACCCGGCCGAAGCAGACAGAAGGATGCCCTGGATGTCGTCCGGATCCTCCGCGCCATCCCGACGGAGACCCTTACGTCCGGCCTGGCGGCTCTGCAATCAGACCCACGGTCGGCTGAAGTCACCTCGGAGGGTTTGGCAGCGTTCAGGACGCTGTTCAGCAGCAGCGATGGGCAAGGGGTGCGGATGGCCGTCGACGCGGTAGCGGGCCTGGAGGACCCCGACACGCTCACAGCCTCAACTGTCATCCTGGCTTCCGATCTGCTGCTGTCGATAGACCGTGGCGGTTGAGGTACGGCCTGGTGGACAGCAGGGCCGACGTGACGGGTCCCAGCCGCACGGTCGGTGGTAGCCGAAACCTGTGGCAGGTGAACAGCCCACTCGGGCTAGTAGCCCGATGCCCGGCCTTGGCTGCTACGGCATCGAATACACAGTTCTCGGCCTCGACGCCGATGACCCCCCCCCTGCAAGGCGACACGGTTACCGCCCTCCCCAACGCTTGGCCTGGGGGCTTCCAGGGACGTGTGGCGCACGCTCACACGCGCGGCGGTCCTTGGGCCCCGGTAGTCTTGGGGCTGGCGCGGTCGACCCGAACCCGCCCTGAGAGGCACGACCCTACAGCCGACAGATTAGGACTGCAGCAGCTCAGCGAGTCTTTAGCCTGAGCGCGGGCAGCAGCATTGTCACTGCGTTAGCGATCGAATCCATGGATTCGCCGGCGAACACTATGCCGCCCAGGGTTGTTGGGCCTGGGCTCGTGCGCCTGCATGTGCACTTGCTCGGTCTCCAACCTCCCGTGCGGCCCGCAAGGGGGTTGCCGAACGGGTGCAGACTCGCTGACCCTGAGAGCGCAGCTCGGGCGCAAGCTGCCGCGCGCGAGGAGTCGGAAGCAGCCGAGAGACAGCTACGCGAGGAGCTACTGGCCAACGGCTGGCGTGTGTGCGGTGGCACAAGCGGCATCTCAGAGGCGTTCCGCTGATGGAAGCGCGCACGCCCTCATCCGATCCGTGTCGCCCTCGCTTGACATGGACCACCAACGGGACACCTGCCCGGTCCCTGAAGCGGGACGGGTACAAGGTCTTCTCATGGCATGAGCTGCGCATGAGGTACGTAGAGCCGGCCCGTGCAACGACTACGACCCGCAAGTCGCTGGAGAATGCGGCTCAGCCTCTCCTCGACCTCCTCGAGCCAGGGGGGAAGGTCGCGGTAACGGGCGTGGTCGTTCAATCGATCGGCGATCTCCGCGACGTGTTCGGATATCTGATCGAGCCGGCGTTTGGGCGGTGCATCAGCCTGCATCTGGAAGTGGACGTCGCATTCGAAGACGTTGTCGCGCACAACTTCATCGATCCAGAGTTCGGGTTCGACTACACGCACTCACGACTCTCGCATCGAGCCGAGCGCATCCGAGATGCCGTGCTTCGCGAGGGGCGCCCACCGCTGACCCCCATCGAAGACCGCCTCCTGCAGGGACTCATCAATCGTGATCTCCAGCCTCGAATCCAGTTCGGGATCGTCCACTACCGCGCTGACTTTGCCTTCCCGAGTCAGCGGCTGGTAGTGGAAGCCGACGGTCGCGACTGGCATGACCCGGCCCGAGATGCGGTACGAGACAAGGCACTACGCGCGCTTGGCTGGGTCACGCTGAGGTTCCCCGGTTGGCGGATCCATCACGAACTCGACGTCGTGCTCGATGAGATCGAAGCGGCCCTGTTCGAACGCAAGGGTCTCGTCGAATACAGCGACCTCGAGACACCGAAGCGTGGGGTTCTTCGGCGCCTGGCCGAGTGGCTACGGAATCTGTTTCGAAGGCGGCCGGCGGAACCCGACCCGCCCCACGCGTCAGCTACAGATTCGCCATTCGTGCCCGAGTGGAAGGGACGGCTCGATCCAGAACAGCTGGCCGCTGTCGACGCCGCTGCAGGACCGGTGCAGATCATCGCTCCAGCTGGCTCCGGCAAGACCACAACGATGATCGCCCGCGTTCTCGAGCTAGTCGCCCGAGGTGTACCGCAGAGCCGAGTCGTTTGCACCACCTTCAATCGAGCTACCCGCATGGAGTTGGGTGAACAGCTCGAGAACGCAGGTGTCGCGGGCGTGGAGGCGATGAGTTTCCACGGCCTGGGGTGGCGCATCCTCAGGGATGCCGATCGACTCAGATCCGACGTCCGCCAGTTCACGCATGGCCAGTGGAGGCGGCTAGCCCGCCAGGCTCAGAGCAACACGACAGACGGTGTCTGGATCGAGCCCGGCACGGCAGCAGAACTGATGTCTGACTTCAAGTTGGCGCAGATGGTGACGCCGGAGCAAGCGCAGAAGCTGGCAGGCGGGAGAACTGGCGGTCATCACAGGCGGGCTCAACACGGCCAGACGGGCAATCAGCTCGCCACAGCAGCGGAGCTCTACCGCCTCTACGAGGCCGAGCTCAGGGAAGCCGACGTGTTCGACTTCGACGATCTCATCCTCAAGGCGCTGTGGCTGTTGCGTGATGATCCGGAGGTACGCGCCACGTGGACGCAGCGGTGGCATCACGTACTCGTTGACGAGTATCAGGACATCGAACCCGCCCAGGAGTTGCTGATCAGAGCCGTTGCGTCGCCTGAGGACAACATCTTCGCGGTCGGGGACGAGGACCAATGCATCTACTCGTGGCGTCGAGCGTCGGTCGAGCGGATCGTCTTGCTCGACCACTCATATCCATCGCTGGACCGTCATGTGCTCGCCACTTCGTACCGCTGCCCATCCCTGATCGTCAGCGCTGCGTCGAGACTCATTTCCCACAATGCAAGCCGCTTTCCCAAGACCATGGTCGCCGGGAACACCGAGACGGAGGGTGAGATCACCGTCACCCCGGGCGACTCCGCAGGATGCCTCAAGGCGGTGGTCGCGCAACTGAAGGAAGCGGAGGACCCAGCCGCGACGGTTGTTCTGGCACGCACTACTCGGCTGCTTCGGGACGTAGCGCAGGCGGCGCTGGAGGCTGGCGTACCGGTCAACGCACCGGAGAAGGCCCTGCACCCATCTGAAGCCGAGCGCACGGTCACGGCCTACCTGAAGCTGGCCGTCGCCCCGAGAACGGCAGACGCCGACGCTGTCAACCAGTCGTTTCGGATCCCGAACCGCTATCTACCGCAGGAGGGGGCAGCCCGCGTGGCCGAAACTCTGCGGCGTACTTCCGACTTCTCGGCTGCCGTGGAAGGACTCTCGGCGAGTGAGGAGTGGCGCAGGCGCGGCCATACCGAGTGGGCCGATCTCCTCACACGGCTCTCGCGGTTCAACAACGCCACTGGGTTCATGGCAGAGCTGCGCGGGTCGGGCGGCCTCGACCGTCACTTCTCCGAGTCCGAGCGGATGTCACCCCACGACCAGATCGACATCGAGACCCTCGACGACATCTTCGAGCACGCAACGGGAACACCCCTTGAGCTTCTCGAGTGGCTGGTCAACCGGGCGAACCTCTTGGAGCAGGCCCAGGATGAGGGCGGCGTTGAACTCAACACGATCCACGGGGCGAAGGGGCGGGAGTGGGACACCGTGATCCTGTACCGCTTCGACGCCGATCAGCTCCCTCACTATCGCACCGTGGAGGATGCCGCCACGAGAGAGGAGCACGAAGAAGCGATCGAGGACGAACGACGGCTGGCCTATGTGGCGATCACGCGCACGTCCCGCAAGCTCGCAGTCATTCACAAAGAGGGGCAAGGGAGTCCCTTCCTCGTCGAGTCACAACTGGGGGCCGGAGAACCCCTGCAGCCCTTTCGTTCCCCCGAAACCCGAAACTGATCCGGGAATCACCGGTCGACCGACGTCACGCCCTGCTCAGGTTCGGGCCAAGTACCCCGGTACTTGTGAAGCATGCGGTAGGCCCATTCGAATCGGTGAGGTCATCGTGAGATGGGCTCGAGGCAGTTGGGTTCATGCCACCGATGTTGCGGACTGAGGATCGGGGCGCGGGAGCCACAGGCGGGTGTCTGTAATGGCCAGTACCGAGGCAGTCATGTGGGCGGCCGCAACACCTCGACGAACTCGGCGATCACCGCCACCTCATCCTCGTAGTCCGGCACTGGGACAATCGGCTCGAAGTCCGCGTCTAGCGACTGCAGTTCGATGCGGAGGCCTTCGGCGCCCCTCTCACCCATCCGGTGGTACCGCTGAACTGCGAAGGAGCTCGGCCTGGGCTCAAACCTGCTCTGCCGCCGCGTCGACCCGACGGTGGAGGGCTGCCGCGGGAATCGTCCGACGGGGGGCTCAGGATGAACCCGTCGCTCCCCTGGGCCATTCGGCGCGTCAGGAACTCGCGCGTGCTCTGCATCCATCGGGTGCGCCGCCCCTCGTAGGCGGCCACGCTCTGCTCGGTCACATGTCCCTCGGCCGCCTGAATCAGGGATGCGCGCACACGCTCCGGCGTTATGGTGGCTTTGAGGCCGGCAGCCTCATCGGCCATGCCGCGCCCCCGGTCCACCCGCTCCCTGACGTTGGGAAGGTCTCCGTGGACTCGGATCTCCGTCTGGCTCCCCACCGGGCGACGGGCGCCAAGAGGACGGACGGGCTGCACTACTCCTTCGGGACTGGTAGCCCGATCAGGCCTGTGAGGTGGGCTGGATCGACGCATCACGCTGGCACGTCAAGTCCCCAGTACGTGCTGCCGCTGGAGAGGCCGTGCTCGACCGACATGAGTCGGCGCTGGTCCAGAAGGATGTCGATCGCCTCCCCGATCTCGTCTTCAGTCATGTAGGCGAGCGATCCGAAGTGACGTGAGCGCTGAAGGATCTCCGGTACGCGGTAATCACCGTAGCGCCGCACCCCCTTCAGTGCCTTGGTGAACGATCCGCGACCTGGTGCTGACCCAAGTCGGCTGGCTTCCTGTACGAGGCCGATGATTGAGTGCGCAACCTGTTCGGTGACTGCGTCGGTGTCCGCGTACCTGATGGGGTCGACCGCCGCCAGGACTGCCGGCTCTCCGGTGCATTCGTCGCAGTTTCCACAGGTTTCACCCGGCGTCTCGCCAAAATGCTCAAGGATGCGATGCCGGCGGCACCCTCGACTAGTCGCATAGGCGAGCATCGCATCGAAGCGGTCGTAGGAAGATCGCTGGAGTCGCTTGAGCTGGTGTGCAACCGCGTCGTGGTCCCACTCAGAGCTCACGTACTGAAGCGCCATGGCCCGTCGGAAAGGCCGGTACCCCACCACCTCCCGATCAGCGAGCGCACGCAGTTCAAGGTCGAGGTCACCTGCGGGCATTCCCAGCTGGGACGCCACGGCCAAGACATCAATCACTCTGCGCGACGTCGCCGCCATGCTTGCAGCAGTCGTGATCTCCTCAATGCGCCTGGCAGTCTCGTCGCCGAAGCGTTGCCTGATTCGTTCGATCGAGTTCGGGACAGCGAGAAGTGCCTGCTCGCCGACATCCACGCCCTGCTCGATCGCCCCGGCTCGATGGAGCAGGTGGATGCCAACGCGAACAGAGGTCTCGTCGAGTCCGACCTTCGTGGCGAGACGCTCGACACTGATGTACGGCTGGGCCAACGCCCCGATCTCGTGTTCGATCCTCTGGAGGTCCTCGATAGTCGGAAGCGTGGAGTTGAGGAGGCGCCGTATCAACAGTTGGTCGCTCCGAGTCCAGAGAAGGACCGCGTTGCCCTGTAGGGCAGGGTCTCGGGCAGCACGGCCGGCTTCCTGGAAGTAGGCATCGAGTGAGAACGGCGGGGCCCAATGTGCGACAAAGCCGACATTGGGCTTGTCGACGCCAAGCCCGAAGGCATTCGTCGCGCAGATGATCTGGGTCTGGTCGGCCATGAACATCTCTTGAACGGCGTCACGCTGTTCAGGGGGCATACCGGCGTGGTAGTGACGGGCGCTGATGTCGTGGCTCCTGAACAGGGCTGCAGTGGCTTCGGCGATGGCTCTCGTTGGGCAGTACACGATGCCTGGCGTGTCTGAGTGTGCTAGGGCGACTCTGAGCAGCTGGGCGCGCTTCTCCTTCCGATTCCGGCACCCGATCACGGAGAAGTGCAGGTTCGGCCGATCGACCGAACGCCGTTCGATGTGTGGGTCTCGAAGCTGGAGCTGTTCGCAGATGTCGGTCAACACCGCAGCTGGTGCGGTTGCCGTGAGCGCGAGTCTGGGAACATCCTGGATGCCGTTGAGCGCGGTCAGCGAGGGCACGATGGATAGGAAGTCCGGTCGGAAATCGTGACCCCACACCGAAACACAGTGGGCCTCATCGACTGCGATGTAGGTGATTCGGGTCTGCTTGAGCGCGTTGATCAAGTTGGCGTCTCGAAGGCGCTCCGGCGACACGTAGAGCAGGCGGCATCCTCCTTGCCGAACTGCGTCGAGGACCTCGTCCCTCTCCGCTGCGGTCTGCCCGCCGACGAGAGCGAATGCCCAGAGGAAGCCGAGATCGTTGCGAAGGGTGTCGACCTGATCCTTCATGAGGGCCACCAGCGGTGAGATGACCAGACCAACACCGTCGAGACACATCGACACCGTCTGGTAGACGAGGGACTTCCCGGCCCCAGTCGGCAGGAGGCCGACGACGTCCCGATTGTCCGCGATGACGGCGCGAATAAGTTCCTCCTGCCCGGGGCGGAATCCGCTCATCTGGAACATGTCAAGGACACGGCGCAGTGCAGTATCGAGTGCCTCGTGATCGTGCGGTTCGGTGACGGTGGTCAGGCTGAGGTCGATGACGCTTCTCGCTGGTCCAACACCTGTTGCGAGGTCGAGTCGTGGTTCAACGTCGAGGAGTCGAGCGAGTGTCTCCAGGTAGTCGAGCTCATCGGTTGGGTATTCGATTGGGAGCCCGGGTGGGAGCGATGCGAGGAACTCGCCCTGATAGGTCAGGCCGGTTCGCATCCTCCGGTCGAGTACGACGACGACACCGCGATCGTTGCGTGATCTGATCAGCCGTCCGAAGCCCTGTTTGAAAACGAGCGCGGCCATCGGAACCGCGAGTTCGTAGAAGGGGTCCCTTTGCTGCAGCTCCATGCGTTCGGATCGAGCGGCAACCAGGGGGTCTGCCGGACTTGGGAACGGGATCTTCTCGATGAGGAGGAGACGCAGCGTGTCGCCAGGTGCGTCGAACCCCTCCCAGAAGGACCGAAGTCCGAAGAGCGACGAGTCTTCTTGGTCTCTGAACCAGTCGGCGAGTTCGCGCGTTGACGTTCCCGGGATCTGAGCCCGGAGATCGAGCCCTTCGTAGCGCACGCCGGGTTCGGCCAACTGGAACGCTTCGGCTACCCGGCGGCGGCTCGTAAACAGCCCGAGAGCCCCGCCCCGTGACGTCCCAATGGAAGCGATGGCGGTCTCGGCAGTTGCCCGAACGAACTCGCTTTCGCGGTCAGTACGAGGAGGCGGAAGGTGCCGGGTGAGGATCAGGCCGGCTTGCTCCTCGTAGTCGAACGTCGCGCCAAGCTCGATCGCGGTGAAGTCTGGAGCAGCAAGACGCTCGCGCATGAAGTCGAAGGAGCCTGTTACCGAGAGCGTTGCGGACGTGGCGACGACCGACGGGCTCGCTGCGTACAGGGATGTGAGTACGTCGGTGACATCGATCGGCGACCTGGTGATGGTCAGCCTCGGCATCTCGTCTTCGCTGGGCTCCCAGGTGGCGTAGACCACAAAGTCGGTGTCGCCAAGGGTCAGGAGGGTCAGGCAGAGCTCGGTGAGCTCGTCACCGTGGGCTGCTTCAGCGCGAAGTCGGCGACGGAGCGATGCTGCGTTGAAGCGCTCTGCCGCCGGCAGGTCCGAGGTCTCACGATGCAAATCCCAAAGCCCCTGCGTCAGTTCCTTGAGGAGCTCACCAGTGACGAAGAGTGCCTGACGTGCCTCAAGGAATAGGAACCGTCGATCGTCAATGCCTCTGCGAAACCGGTGCGTGATGGGGTACTCCCCAACCCGGGGGGCCCCGACGAACTCGATTAGGTAGGTCGCCAGACGATCAGCGAGGATCCGAAGGGCTTTTCGAGTTCGGCGGCACGCTTCCACCGCGCTGCCGAATCCTGGGGAGTCCGCGACCTTGAGGCCAAAAGCTCTCCCTACGTTGCGCAGCAGCCCGCTCGAGTGTCTGGCATCGATGAGCCGGTCGATCCATGCGACGAGGACACCAGGACTCAGGCCGTCGGTGAGCTGGGAGACAACGGCCTCTTCCAGCGTGTGTGCCTCGTCCACGACGAGACCACCCAAAGGCGGCCTTTCGGCCTGGGCGAGCAAGGTGGCCAGAAGCGCGTGGTTGACGACGACGAGGTCGGCCTGATTGGCACGGCGAGCAGCGGCGTAGAACGGACAGGCGTTGAAGAAGTCACACCCGGCTCGGTCACAGGTGGCAGGGTTCAGGGTGACGGAGGCCTTCAGGTCTGCTGCGGCACGCGATTGCGATGTGAGCCAGAAATCGGTCGCTTCACCGACCTCACCGTCGTCTGCTTCCTCCAAGAGACGCAGGAGGCTGGCTGCTTCGACCGCACTCAACGCATCGAGATCAACATCAAGGGTGGCCAACAGATCCCGAGGGCACAGGTAGTTCTCCTGACCTTTGAGGACCGCGAGCGATCCGTCGAGGATCGAGGCACTTCTCAGCCGTTCAAAGTCATGCTCGAGCTGCGTCTGCAGTGCCTTCGTGTGAGTTGAGATCCAAACGGGTCTACCGTTTGAAGCCTGACGAACGGCGGGAACGAGGTAGGCATAGGTCTTTCCGGTGCCTGTCGGAGCTTCGACTAGCAGTCGACCGCCGGCTTCGAACGTCTGCTGCACCTCGTGGGCCATACCAACCTGGGATGGTCGGGGCTCGATGCCAAGGATTGCCTTGTCGAGTAGCTTTCCTGGGCCGAAGACATCCGCTGCGCCCGGCGCGCCACAGCTCCTCCTACTGGCGGGAGGTCGGGTCCAGGGAGCAGCAAGGTTGGATAGCCAATGGGTGGGATCGAGGTCATCTGAAGGTTGTGGCAGAAGCCGGGACCAGGGATTCCGCGCTCGGGCAAGGAGGTGACGCATGAGGGAGGCCTTGTCACCGTCGGCGATGAGTAGCAGGAGCCTGCCCGCGACCTTCAGTGTGGTCCTGCAATCAGCGGCGGCCCGGTGCTCCCGCTCCGGTGGCATGCCGAGTTGCTCGGCAAGGTCTCCAAGGGCACGGGACTTCGCACGAGGGAACACCATGTGCGCGAGCTCCAAAACCTCCAGCGCTGGACCTTGGAAGCCGGCGGGATCGATCCGTTGCAGGACTCCGAGATCGAACGCAAGGTTCTGTCCCATCATGGGGAGTCCACCGATGAACTGAGCGAGCTCTCCTACCGCATCCGTGACTGGGGGCGCATCGACAAGATGAGGGGACTCGATCCCAGTCAGGGCGGAAATGGCGGGCGGGATCACTTCGATCCTCACCAGCGTCTGGAACTCGCCGACGACGTTCCAGTCCCTCACCCGGAGCGCCGCCACCTCGATGATCTCCGCTGATGGGTCGAGGCCCGTCGACTCAATATCCAGAACCGCGAACTCGTCGATCTGTGACACGTCTAGCGGGTGATCGGGATCTCCGGCAAACGGATCGGCTCTGGCTCCCGAGGAGGCTCCAGGGACCGCAGCGTCATGGGCGAGAACCCACCCGTCAGCGGTCTCGACAGCCCGATCGTCCGCCCGCAGAATCGCCTCGATCGCCTCAGGCGGCAGGATCTCGGCCCGATCGTCCAGCTTCGATGCACGGGACTTGATGGTCTCCAGAGACACAGGAGCAGAACCCATCGCGTTGACAAGAGCATCAGCGACAGGGCCGGCGAACATGGGCTCAACCATGGCTTCCGTCCCGTCCTTGCCCTTGTGACCAGCCCTCCCGCATCGAGTACCCGGCTGCCTTCCTGAGAGCCCGCGATTCGCGTAGCTGCGATAGCGCCGCGTTCTGCAGCTGCCGAATCCGCTCCCTGGTCAACCGGAACTCGCTGCCAACCTCCTCCAAGGTGCGATTCTGCCCGTCGATCAGGCCGAAACGGAGCTCAATGATCCTCCTCTCGCGGTCACCGAGGGAGCCGACCGCCTCAAGAAGGACCCGGCGCACTACTAGCGCATTCGCCATGTCAGACAGGTCTTCGGGGTCTGCTATTCCAACCCCGCTCACCATCTCCTCAGACACAAGCTCGTGAATCGAGCGTGGGACGGTTGAGAGGCTGACCATCCGGCTCACCTCGGCCACCTCAAGACCGAACGCGTCTGCCAACTCGTGTGACGTCGGGTCTCGCCCGTGCAACTGGCGCAGACGCCAGGTCTCGCGCTGGATGCGGGACAACCGGTCAACCAGGTGGACGGGGAGCCGGATCGTGCGCCCGCGGTCGGCGATGTGTCGCGTGATCGCCTGACGAATCCACCAGGTTGCATAAGTGGAGAACTTGAACCCCCTCGTGGGGTCGTACTTCAGGACCGCGCGCAGGAGACCAAGGTAAGCCGCCTGAACCAGATCACCGAGGTCAAGCGCCGTGTTCTCGATCTGTTTCAGGTACTTGCGTGCCACATCGAATACGAGTCTGAGGTTGCGGGTAGCGAAGTCCTCACGAGCCTCGTCGGCCCGACGGATCGCCCAGCCCAGTTCCCGACGACGGTCCACGTCTTTGGGATCGGAGTGCAGTTCCGTCTCAGCCTCCAGGCCTTGTTGAATGGCAGCGCCGAGACGTCGCTCATCGGCAGCCGACAACAGGGAGTGGCGAATCTCGTCAAGGTGGTACTCAAGACCATCGAGTGAACTGGCACGCCTTTTCCGATACATGCGCTCAATGAAGGGCTCTTCAACCTCACCAGCTAGCTCCCAATAGGCGATCTCGACGTTGTCCCAAGCCGAATCGGTATCGGGGTGCGTAACGCTGCCAATCCCTTCGCCGTTCAGCCAGACACACCCCAGATCATCGATGGAGAATTGCTCCACAAGAATCGAGGCGAAATCCACCGGCCCGATCGACGGAACCCGGTGCGCCACGAAAGCCCACACTGCCTCGAAGGCGGACCCCTCACCCATCCAGCCGAGCGCTTGCTCGGCCCACCTGAGGACTTCTTCCCGAATCTCGCCCTGCTCGCTCTCCGCCGAGGCATCAAGGCCGAACCGCCGCACCTGGTCCGCGGGCGGCTGCATGGCAATACGCAGCAGACCCGGAGATCCGCTGTGCGGGACATGGGTCGCGATCTGCTGGTGGGGGGCCAGGTAGTTCCACACGAAGAGGGCAGCACCCAAACCGTGCCCGTCCTCAACCGTGATCGGGATCGTTTCTGCCGTCGGAAGACGGAGCACGGCAGCACCCTCCGGCCATCCCGGCAACGGGAGCCGGCCGCGCAGGTAATCCTCCTCAGCCAGGATGGCGGACACCCAGGCCGCCACTAGAAGCCCCCGCGCCCGCCGGCAGCCGGTTCGAGACTCGACCACATGGGCAAGGCGATCACCTGGTCCCCTCAGTAGTGCTGCCTCACGTAAGCGTGAACCTTGTCGAACAGCTCCTGGTCCTTGTGGAGTTGGTAACGGAGCAGGGTGGAGCGGATCGCCCGTTGGACTTCCCGGTCGCCGGCTTTGGTGTCCTGCCAGCCGTCGAAGCGGGTGGCCCGGACGATGCGGTCAATGTCGTCCACGATGCGGGCGATGGTCTCCGGCGTCTGGTCGTTCCGCGTCTCCTCAAACACCTGGGTCAATGCCTGCTTGCCCTCATCGACCAGCTTGACCTTGGTCTCCTGCTCGGTGCGGACCACGTCGGTGGCCACCGCCAGCACCTGCTTCAGGTACTCCAGGCCGCTGAGCACCCCCTGCTCGTACTCGTTACGGATTCGCTCAAGACGCTCCCCCAGCGCCTCGAAGCGTGGGTCGCCTTCGTGATTGCGGAGCCGGGCCCGGATGGTGACCTCAACCTGCTTGCCCTCGCCGCCGGGGTCGGCAGCGGCCAGCAGGGTCTCGGCGTCCAGGATCAGGGTCTCCAGGTCGGTGCTCACCCGTTCGACGTCGACATGCTCATGCACCAGAGCGGTGGTCTTGGGTCCAAGCCGTTCCCAGATGAGCTTGCCGATACCCGACGGGGGCCGGATCGACTCGTACACGTCGGAGAGCCACCGGTAGTCGGCCTCGTACTTCGAGAGCAGCGGGTCGGGGGCAACCACCTCCCAGAGTTGGCTGACCACCGAATAGTCCAGGGCGAAGGCATCCCGCTTGTCCTGCGAGTCCAGGCAGTTCTGGGCGGCGATGAGGCCTTCGAACCCGCCGACGCTGCGGTCCACCCCGGGGAAGTGGCCCAGCGCCTTGGCCATGGCGTGGGGGAATTGGGCCTTCAGTTCCTCGATGTTGGCGACCACCCCGGCGATCTGCTCGGGGTCGTAGT
>Ga0194112_10009073_pt1 | contig 12719 bp, 11 predicted proteins | sample TA2MahC400mmetaG_FD_146191 | JGI IMG/M metagenome (GOLD analysis project Ga0194112, IMG submission 146191) | Freshwater microbial communities from Lake Tanganyika, Tanzania - TA2015016 Mahale Deep Cast 400m | ecosystem: Environmental > Aquatic > Freshwater > Lake | place: Tanzania: Lake...
CGTCCTTTCTCTTGGCTATAAGCCGTTGTTGCCACACGGATTATACCAGAAAGGCGACCTGGCACCCAGGGGAGTGGTGAGAAATGCGGGCTAGACGCTATGGTGTGCTGGGAGACGGGAAGGATCGGCGGCGCCTTGACTGGGGAAGGGTGAGGGGCATGCTTTGCGTTGACCCCCGTGCCTGTTTCTACCCGTTACAGGGCTTGATGGCGGACCTTCACCGGGACCCCGGCGCAGCAGTGATTCTGGGTCAAGAGGGTGCCCCCTGTCCGGAGATTCCCACACCGGACAGGGAGGTTGCCGAGAAGGACTGGTTTCACGTCGCGTGCTCTTGGTATTGCTGGATTGAGGAGAAGGAAAGCCGGCTGTGGGGTTTGGTGAGTGCGGCGAGACAGCGCGAGGAGGCCAAGCGGGCGCAGGGGGCGGGTGGGGAAGGGGGCAAGGGCGCTCCTGTCATTCCGCCCCCGCCCGCGGGTTACCAGTGGACGTCCCTAGAGCGGGCCATCCTGGCGACCCTACGCTATGAGGGTTACACGTTGGACACGCTGGCCGGATGGGTGGATGAAGGAACTGCGAAGACACGGCCGCGCATCGGGTGGAAGGATGAGCGAGAGCGGAAGGAGTGGTCATACGAGGCCATCCGAAAGGCTCTCTTGCCGGCAAGTCGGCTGCGCACTTCTAGAGCGGTGGCCTGGCAGAGGGGCGTAGGCTACTTCAGACCCGACGCGCCCCCTGGACAGCGGCCCTCCCAAAATATCTCGTCTGAGTAGAAGCTGGGTAGAACCTGGGTGTATTGGGTGCCCCGCCTTTTCATGGCATCCTATGGGTAACGGCTGAGGATAGCGCGAACCCACAGGAGACGCCACATGAGGGCAGACCTTTCTTTCCGAGAGCTTTCCCAACTGACTGGGCGGCACGTGGAGACACTTCGGGTGCTTGCGCGGACCCGCCGCCTCCCCGGGGCCTACAAGTTGGGGGGCCGCTGGGCTATCTCGCGGCAGGCGGCCGATGCGCTTAGACGGGTATCACCCCAGTACTTGGAACTGCGCGCTCTGGCCGTAGCGGGTGATGCGGAGGCTCTGCGCGGGCTTCAGGACGCCCACAAGCAAAGGGTCCGCTTCGTGTCGCGTGAGCAGGCCGACCCGCCTGGTGGGAAGGGGGTGGGCAATGGCTCGTAAGCGGCTTCTCGCGCCTGAGCTGTGGGTTGACGGTAAGGTTCTTCGCCTGGATGATTTCGGGAAACTCGTCTTCGTCGGGATGATCTCCCAAAGCGACGACGAGGGCCTTGTGGAGGTTGATCCGCCGGCGTTGCGGGCGGCGCTGGCGCTACGCGCCACACAGGGCAGGATCGGCAGAGCCGTTGAGGAGGTCTTGGCGGTTGGCCTGGCCGTCCGCTATGACGTTGACGGCCAGTCATTCGCGTTGCTGCCTGGGTTCTTCAAGCACCAGAGCCTTGATCGTCCGACGCCCAGCAAACACCCGCGGCCGCCAGACGATCTTCTTGGCAAGCACCCCGGCTACGTCGAGGGCAGGCGCGAGGCGTTCAACCGGCCCACGTGCCGGCACCGGGGGTTGTTTGGTGGCGCCGGTTCGGCAGAGAGTCGGCGTCATGTCGGCGACGAGTCGGCGACACGTCGCCCTGAATTGAATGGAAGGGAAAAGAAGATCATGCGGACGGCTGAGCCGCCCGATCCTCGCATCCGCGAGTTTCGGGAGTGGTTCGCTTCGCGCTACGCGGAGAGCTTCGGCACACCCTATGTGCCGGCATTCGGAGCGGACGGCAAGGCCCTCAAGGGCGTCCTGGCCGCGCTGGATGGTGCCTCGGGCCTCGTGGCCGATCCCGTGGCGGCGCTCCATGACGCTGCGGCGCGGTTTCTGGGTGACACCTGGCCGCGCGACTATGGGGGGCACACCATCAAGAACTTCTGCGGGCAGGTGAATCGCTACCTCGTGGGCGCCCGCGGGAGCGTGTCGTTGTTGCCCCCTGAGCCACGATGAGGATGAGCACATGGACACTGAGCGGTTGCCGCCTCAGAACGAAGGTGCGGAGCGGGCCGTGCTGGGGGCGATGATCCTGGACAACGCATGCGTGGCGAGCGTTCGCGCCATGCTGCGGCCGGATGACTTCTACTCCCCTGGGCACCAGGCCCTCTGTGCGGCAATTTACCGTCTGGCGGACGGCGGGGCGCCCGTTGATACCGTGACCCTGCCGGCGGAGCTTGAACGGGGCGGCGCGTTGGACAAGGTGGGCGGCGCTCCCGTGGTGGTGGGGCTGTTCGAGGACACCCCCGCGGCGGCGAACGCGGAGTACTACGCCCGGATCGTGGCGGATCGGAGTGTCCGGCGGCAGTTGATCCGCGCGGGCACGGACCTCGCGCGGGCGAGCCACGATCTGTCCGCGGACCCTGGGGAAGCGATGGCCGAAGCCGAATGCGCGATGCGGCAGGCGCGGGCCACGGGACTCGACTTGGACAAGGACGGGCTGCCCGTTCTGGCGGAGCGGGCCAAGGCCCTCCTGGAGGGCACGGGCGAGTTGTGGTCAAGCGGGATGCCACTGTTGGACGGCATGATCGGGGGCCTGACGGCGGGCACAACCCTCGTGGTGGGGGGGCGGACTCGGAACGGGAAAACGGCGCTGTCCGTGGGGATGATGCTGGCGACGGTGGAGGCGGGGCGGCGCGTCCTGAATGTGCGGTACGAGGAAATCCCGGAAGGGATCGTGCTGCGGATGGCGTCCCGCATGAGCGGAATCCCATACGCCGATGCTCAGATGCGCCGACTCAGTGACGAGGGCAAGGCGCGGTTCCGCGAGGCGATTGAGAGCGTGGGCGATCTTTGGAAGGACCGCCTCACCATCCGGCACGGGGAGCGGATCGAGCAGATCGAGGCGCGGGCCGAGGCAGCAGAAGTCCTGCGTAACGCGCCCGAACCACTACCCTGCGGCCCCTTCTCCGTGATCGTGGCCGACCCGCCGTGGCCCTATGAGACGCGGGCCGCCGACGCGACGCATCGCGCGGCTATGCCGTACCCGGACATGAGCCTTGAGGAAATCCGCCGGCTGCCCGTCGAGGGCCTGGCGGCGGAGGACTCGATCCTGTGGCTCTGGACTACGAACGCCCATCTGCCCGTGGCCTTCTCCGTGGCCGAGGCGTGGGGGTTCACGTACAAGACGCTGCTGACGTGGGTCAAGGACCACATGGGCGCTGGCGACTGGCTCCGGGGCCAAACGGAGCAGTGCTTGATGTGCGTCCGTGGCAGGCCCATTGTGACCCTGACGAACCAGACCACGGCGCTCGACGGCGAACGCCGCGAGCACAGCCGCAAGCCTGAGTCCTTCTACCGCCTCGTGGAAGCGCTCTGCCCCGGCCCGAAGGTCGAGTTGTTCGCCCGGCAGGAGCGGACGGGCTGGGCCTCGTGGGGCGCCGAGAAGGAGGCGTTTGGGCCATGCTGAGCTGGCCCGAGAGAGATTTTCGACAAGAGGGACTTGACAGGGCGGGAAGTTGGGGTATAATATGGCTGTGCGGCTGACCGTGCGTTGCAATCCGTAGCAGGAAAGGGCAGAGCGATGGGCAAGGCAAGGGTGAAACGACGGGTGAAGCTGCCGCCCGTGGGTGTGGCGCTCCCGGCGGGCCTGGCGCCCCATGAGGCGCGCTCCGGGAAGCTGACGATCCGCGTGACGCCGACGGAGCGGCGGAAGATGCAGGAGCTTGCGGACCACTTCGGGACGACGGTTACGAACGTCCTCGTTCACCTGGTTGACGAGGCGCTGGCGGCGTTGAAGAAAGGGGGGAAGTGACATGGGCTGTGTCATTCGGCGGAAGTACCGTGACAGGGATGGGAAGCTGCGGAAGCTCCCGCGCTACTACATTCGCTACGTTGACGCGAACGGCAAGCCCCGGACGGAGCCGGCCTACAGGGACCTTCAGGCGAGCAAGGCGCTCCTGGCGATGCGGGAGACGCAAGCGGCCCGCGGGGAAGTGGGGCGGCGCGATCCCTACGGCGAGCATCGGAGCCGGCCGTTGACAGAGCACGTCGAGGCGTTCGTTACCCACCTGGCGGCGAACGGTGCGGGCGCGGCCCACGTCAAGCACGTGCGGCAGCACCTTGACCGCGCGTTCAAGAGCATTGGCGCGAGCCACGTTGCCGACGTGACCACGGGGGTAATCGAGGGCCACTTGCTGCGCCTCCTCAGTGGACACGAGCCGGGGCGCGACGGTAGAGAGGGGAAGCCCAGGGGCTTCAAGACACGCAACCACGTCCTGGCGTCCCTCCGCGAGTTCTTCGCGTGGGGGGTTCGGGATGGGCGCTGGCCGGAGAACCCGGCGGAGTCGATCAAGCCCCTCAATGCCGAAGCGGACCCGAAGCGGCGGCGGCGGCCGGCGACGGTTGACGAGCTTCTGGCCGTGGTCGAGTCGGCGCGGGTGCGGCCGCGGGCGAAGTACCTGGAGGCCCACCCCGAGGCGCCGGCGGCGAAGCTCATGGAGCTTGAGCTACACGGGCAGGAGCGGGCGACGATCTACCTGACGGCAGGGTTGACGGGCCTGCGGCGCGGCGAGCTTCGGCAGTTGCGATGGGCAGACCTTCACCTTGACGGCGAGTCGCCCACGGTCAGCGTCCGGGCAGAGACCACAAAGGCGAAGCGGGAAGACACCCTGGCCCTGGCCGCGAACGTGGCCCAAGCTCTGCGGGAGTGGCGCGAGACCTGGACCCGCCTCTACTGGCGGGTGCCGGGGGTGGGCGATCCCGTGTTCCCTGGCGTGACACACGGGCTGCTCGAAGCCTTCCGGCACGACCTGGCCTATGCGGGCGTTGACGAGGAGACGCCGGAAGGCCGGCTCGACTTCCACAGCCTACGCCACACAGCCTGCACACTGCTTTGTCGGGCGGGCGTGTCCGTGCGGACGGCTCAGGCCATGATGCGCCACGTTGACCCGCGGACCACGATGAAGGTCTACGCCCACGTCCAGGCGGCGGACCGGTTGGACGCTGCCCGACGCCTTGCCGAGTTGACCACGCCGGCGGCGAAGAAGGCGGCCACCGGCACGGGCGCATGTCGACCACTCAGTTGACCACTCGTTTTATGCCGGACAGGTCGGGACATGCCAGCAAGTCAAGGAAATCAGACAGGCGGAAAGAGGGGCGGGAGAGACGTAAGTGCTTGCGGATTGGGGGGAAACAGCAACGCCTTGCAGCACGTGCCAGTAAGTGCCACAAGGCGTGAAGTGGTGGGCCTGGAAGGAGTCGAACCTTCTACCTTGCCCTTATCAGGGGCACGCTCTGGCCAAGTGAGCTACAGGCCCAAAGGAAATGCCGATGGGCGTCCGTCCCAGGGGCGCAGCGGCGACCCGTGGCACTCGCGGGCCTCGGGCCGGGCTCGCCCCGACCGGGAGGGTCGCCCATCGGCATCTCGTATATCCAAGTGGTAGCCCGTGGCGCTCGGTTGCGCCGATGTAGAGGCCGCCGTGAGGCGACTTCTAATGATCCTTAGAAAGGAGGTGATCCAGCCGCACCTTCCGATACGGCTACCTTGTTACGACTTAGTCCCCCTTGCCGGGTTCACCTTAGACGCGCTTGGTAAGGGCGCGGCTTCGGGTGCCCCCAACTCGGGTGGCTTGACGGGCGGTGTGTACAAGGCTCAGGAACATATTCACCGCAGTGTAGCTGACCTGCGGTTACTAGCGATTCCGGCTTCATGGGGGCGAATTGCAGCCCCCAATCCGAACTGGGACCGGCTTTGTGGGATTTGCTCCGCCTTGCGGCCTTGCGTCCCTCTGTACCGGCCATTGTAGCACGTTAGTCGCCCCGGACATAAGGGCCATGATGACTTGACGTCATCCCCACCTTCCTCCGCCTTGTCGGCGGCAGTCCCACTAGAGTCCCCAGCCGAACTGATGGTAACTAGTGGCAAGGGTTTCGCTCGTTACGGGACTTAACCCAACACCTCACGGCACGAGCTGACGACAGCCATGCAACACCTGTGCACGTTCCACCCTTGCGGGTGTGGCCCGGCTTTCACCGGGTTAATCCGTGCATGTCAAGCCCGGGTAAGGTTCTTCGCGTTGCCTCGAATTAAACAACATGCTCCACCGCTTGTGTGAGCCCCCGTCAATTACCTTGAGTTTTAGCCTTGCGGCCGTAGTTCCCAGGTGGCGCACTAACCACTTTTGCTTCGGCAGGGCGAGCATCGGAGCCCACCCCACCCAGTGCGCATCGTTTACGGCCAGGACTACCGGGGTATCTAATCCCGTTCGCTCCCCTGGCTTTCGCACCACAGCGTCAGGGACAGTCCAGAGAGTCGCTTTCGCCTCCGGCGTTCCTCCTGATATCTACGCATTTCACCGCTACACCAGGAGTTCCACTCTCCTCTCCTGCCCTCGAGTCGGATAGTTTCCGGCGCAGTTCCCCGGTTGAGCCGGGGGCTTTCACACCGGACATGCCCGACCGCCTACGTGCTCTTTAAACCCAGTGATTCCGAACAACGCTTGCCACCTCTGTCTTACCGCGGCTGCTGGCACAGAGTTAGCCGTGGCTTCCTCAGGGCTTGAAGTCACGGGAAAATGGTGTTAGCACTTCCCCGCATCATGCGCCCCAACAGGGGTTTACAACCCGAAGGCCTTCATCCCCCACGCGGCGTCGCTTGGTCAGGCTTGCGCCCATTGCCAAAGATCCTCGACTGCAGCCTCCCGTAGGAGTCTGGGCAGTGTCTCAGTCCCAGTGTGCGGGAACACCCTCTCAGGCCCCGTAGCCGTCATAGCCTTGGTGAGCCGTTACCTCACCAACTAGCTGATAGCGCCTGGGCCCCTCCCCGAGCGGCAGGCCCCTTGCGGGGTCCCCACCTTTCCTCCCCGGCCAGGCGGCCGGGGAACGTATTCGGGATTAGCCCGCCTTTCGGCGGGTTATACCAATCTCAGGGGCAGGTTACCCAGGTATTACTCACCCTTTCGCCACTGTACTCCCCGATTTTCACCGGGTTTCTCGTGCGACTTGCATGCCTAATCCACGCCGCCAGCGTTCGTTCTGAGCCGGTATCATACCCTCCATAGAAAGGCTCAGCACACGCGCTCTAGCACGTGAAACGTGAGATCGCGGTGCCGTTCTTTCGGAGAGATGAGCTTCCCCCGAAGGGTCAGCCCCACAACCTCACGCCACAGGGCTACCGACTTGTCAAAGAGCCATGCGCTCGCGCTGCTTTGGCTTTTGCAGCCTGAGCATTGTAATTATAGCGCTTCCTGGCGGCTTGTCAAGCGCTTTTTTTCGCACTGGCGCGTGCAGTCTCCCACGGCCAGAGGGCGCAACCGGAACGCCCGTAGAACTCTCCTCTTCCCCATAGTGGGCCAACTGCGCGCCTGATCTTTGGCCCACTATGGGCGCTTTGGCGATCCGGACGCTTCCGGGGCCGTTTCTCCCATACTGGATCAACTGCGCGCGCTCGTTGATCCACTTAGTTTGCGGCATCCGTGTGTCCTTGCGGGGGACACAAGTCATTGCCATGTAAGGGCTTCCCTTCCTATCGCGGTTTCCAGGAGTTCCTGGAAGGTCCGCAAGTCTATGGTGGACCGGGAGCGTTTGCGAGGGTGGAGGCCTTTACCTTTGACTGCCCCTTCGAGACAACGCCGCGCGTGCCATCCATCGTCAGTGGTGCAGAAAACTGGGGACCAAAGTGCCCCTCAAGGGGCGCTCTCACCTGCGTTGTGCCCTGGTGCTCCATATACTGGCGGAAGCTGTGCCGCTCGAGCACATCGCGGTGGGCGTAGTTGAACACGGCGTTGAAGCCGCACTCGCGCAGATAGGTCGCGAAGAGATCGGATAGGCTGGGACGCGCGGATATGGTGTCGGTGTGCCAGGTGCCGACGAGCAACTGCTCGGTCGTGTCGTAGGGCCGGTCAGGTAGCTCGCCCCGGACTCGTGGGCGTCCAGGATGAGGGCCAGGAACCCGCGCGGCAGGGGGGGGATGGCCTTGTTGCGCAGGAGCACCGATCCTCCGAAACCACCGGCAGGTGCCGATGCCCCCAAGAAGGCGGGGCAATGAACCAGAAGCCGACTCTGCCTAGAATCCGCCGAGTCGTTCTGATAGTCTCTTGAGTGAAGCACATGGGGCTGCATGCGTCAACCCCGATAGGAGTTCGGACAATGGGCAGTGCGTTCTCTGTGATCTTGCTCGCCGCCTGCGCGGCTGGGGCTTCTGCGGCAGGCGATGCCATTGACGCTGAGACGCTCGACCGCTGGTCGGCGCCCTATCGCGGCTGGCACTACTGGCCCGACCACGTCATCCCCGCCAAGCCGCAAATCCCGGGCCACGAGGCGTTCGGCAACACCGACTGCCCGACGGTCTTTCAGCTCCCTGGCTCCAAGGCGTGGCACATGAGTTTCATCGCCTTCGATGGCAAGGGCTACAACTCGTTCGTCGCCGAGAGCGACGACCTGGTGCACTGGAAGAACATGCAGCTCGCGATGGGCTTTGGCCCGAAAGGCGAGTTCGACCACGGCGGCTGCGTCCTCGGCGCCTACCTCTACGAGTCCTACGACATCAAGGCCCCCCGCGTGCTCAAGAAGCGCGATGGCCGGTTCTGGTCCCTCTACGGCTGCTACCCGCGCCAGGGCGGCTACGAGCTGCGGCCAGGCTACGAGGGCGTCGCGTGCAGCGACGACGGCCTGGCCTGGCGGCGGGCGAAGGACTCGCCCATCCTCGCCGTCCAGGACCCCGATTGCGGCGACTGGGAGAAGAGCTGCATCTACCAGCCCTGGCTCGTCGAGCATCGCGGCCGCTTCTTCAGCTTCTACAACGCCGCCAGCGGCGGCACGGAGCAGACCGGCCTCGCCTTTTCCACCCCTTGGGCGCCACCATAGCTACCATACAAGCCCATTCTGCTCAAGCACGCCTCTGTCCACGGCCCAAACCCCAGCTTGAGGCTTGCGGGACAGCTCCCGGCGGGGTATGCTGCGTGCTGCCGCGAACAGCGGAAAGGAAGCGAGCTATGGATGTCAGGCACTTGGGTCTCGCAGGCGTCGTGATGCTGGGCGCAGCGGCCAGCGCCGCCGCGGGTGGCCTGGTCGCCCGCTGCGACTTCGCGCGCGATGCCTCCGACTCGGCCGGGGCATCCCACGCCAAGCTCGTCGGCGGCTACCCCGAGTTGAAGTCCGCTCCGCCCCCCAGGACACCGATGGTGACGGCATGCCCGACGCCTGGGAGACCCAGCGCGGCCTCGACCCCAAAGGCCCGTCGGACGGCAGCAAGGATGCCGACGGCGACGGCTATACCAACCTCGAGGAGTACCTGAACGAGACGAACCCCGCGACTCGTTGACTCTGGCGATGAAGATGGAGACTGGCAGATGAACCGCACGATTGCGCTCCTTGCCGCCCTGTTGCTGGCGCCGCCCGCCGCGGTTCGCGCAGCCGATGCCGCACCTCCGTGGCCGCAGAAGGTAGAGGCGAACGTCGTCGCCGAAATCGCGCTCCTCTCCGACAAGACCTACCACAGCCCGTTCATGGAGGTAGAGCTCCACGCCCTCCTCACGCAGCCGGATGGCAGCCAACTGCGGGTGCCGGCGTTCTGGGCGGGCGGGAGCCGGTGGTGTTTCCGCTACGCATCAAGCAAGACGGGCCGGGTGGCATGGCGGACGGAATGCTCTGACAGGGGCAATCCGAAGCTCCACGGCGTTGAGGGGAAGATCGAGGTGGCCGCGTACGCCGGCAGCAACGCGCTCTACCGCCACGGCCCGATCCGCGTAGCCGCGGACCGACGGCACTTCGAGCATGCCGATGGCACTCCGTTCTTCTGGCTCGGGGACGCCTGGTGGAAGGGATTGTGCAAACGGCTGACCTGGGAGGGATTCCAGGAACTCACGGCCGACCGCAGGACAAAGGGCTTCACGCTGGTCCAGGTCGTGTGCGGCCCATACCCCGACGAAGGCTTGTTTGAGCCACGATGGGAGAACGAAGGCGGAAAGCCCTATGGAGCGAGGGACTTCAGCGTGGCCAATCCCGCGTACTTCGGCCACGCGGACCGTCGCATCCGGCATCTCGTGGACTCAGGGCTGGTTCCAGCGGTCGTCGGCGGATGGGGACGAGGTGGCAGCCTCGAGGCGGTTGGGCTGGCGGGCTACAAGAGGCATTGGCGAAACCTGGTCGCGCGGTATGGCGCCTACCCCATCGTCTGGATCATCGGGGGCGAAGCCGGCGGCAAGCAGTGGACCGAAGTTGCGCGATACGTCCAACAGACCGACCCGTATCGCCGCCCGGCGACGATGCACCCTTTCCAGTCGGCCCGCCAGGCCGTCACCGACGAAACCGTGATTGCCTTCGATATGCTCCAAACGGGACACGGCGATTGGGGAGTTGCCGTGGGGGCCGTGCCGAAACTGAAGGCCGCCTACTCAAGGACGCCGGTCATGCCCGTTCTGGTCGGCGAGTGTTGCTATGAGGCCCACATGCAGACCGCATTCCAGGATGCGCAACGCTACATGTTCTGGGGGTGCATGCTCAGCGGCGCCGCGGGGCACACCTATGGCGCGGCGGGGGTCTGGCACGCGAGCGTGGAAGGCGAGCCCGGCATAACGCCCGTCTACGATTGGACGACCTGGAAGGAGGGGATGAGCTATCCTGGCTGCATTCAGCTTGGGCTGGGCAAGAAGCTGCTCGAGCGGTATCAGTGGTGGCGCTTCGAGCCTCATCCCGAATGGGCTGAAGAAGGCTGCTTCGCTGCAGGAATCCCGGGGGAGGTGCGCGTCATCTACCTCCCCAAGCGGGGCGTCTACAACTGGAACGGCCCCCGCCTAAGGAACCTCGAGCGCGACGTGCCGTACTCCGCCTTCTACTTCAACCCAGCCAGCGGGAAGGAGCACAAGCTGGGGACGATCCTCAACGCCGGCCCGCCCCCCAAGCCCTTTGAGGGCCATTCGCAGCCCAGGCTCTTTGAGGATCGCTTCGACGGGGCCGATGCCTCGGCCTGGAAGGACCACGGCTCGCCCAGCCAGCGCAAGGGCGGCCGCCTAGTCGGCACCAAAGGCATGGTGACCATTCTCGAGAAGGTCGCCGAAGCCGACCTTATGGCCAGTGCCGACGCCAAGAGCGATGCCGAGGCCGGCATCATCCTGCGGTTCCACGACGCCGACAACTATCTCGTTGCCCTCTACACTCCGTCGCTGAAGGCGATCTACCTGCACGACCGAAGGAACGGGCAGTGGGGTGAGCCGCTCGGAAGAGTCGCCGTGCCCGAGATTGGGCCGGAAATCCGGCTGACTGCGGCGGCCTGCGGGGAATACGCGGCCATGGTGTTGACCGACGGAAAGAGGGCCTTCAGCACCCCGACGGTCAAGGTCAACAACGTCACGAGCGGAAAAGTCGGCGTGTGGCTCTTCCAGATTGGCGAGCGCCAGCATTACGGCAACTTCGAGGTGTCGAGGGCCAAGTTCGCGCCCGTGAAGCACGGGGCCAAGGGACAAGCGCACTTGCTGTTGTCGTCTGACGAAGACAAAGCGCCACCCGTGCCTTCGCCGCAGGACTGGGTGCTGGTCCTGGAGCGGGTGAAACCGTAGAACATGGCCTCGGCAGCATCAAGGAGCATCCGGCCAATCCGCTGTTTCGCCAGGACGCCGCTTGTCCAGTTCACGCTGAACCAGTACAATGTTTGCTCCCACGATGACCAACGTGAGAAGGGTGAGATAATCCAGCATGGACAGGTTCCTCCATTCCGGCCTGGCGGCAGTGTGTTTCGCGTTTCCTGCCCTGGCCGTCGAGCGCGCGGCCCACTACGAGGAGGCCCTGGCCCGCGCGAAGGCTTCCGGGGCGGACATCGTGGTCTTCCAGCGCGGCAGCGACTGGAACCGGCTGGGCGAGATGCTGTACAACGAGGTCTGGCTCAAGGACGAGTTCGCCCGCGACCTGGGCGAGGGGTTCATCCTGGTGGCCGTGGACCTGCCCGAGGCGGAGGGTGCGCCCGCCTTGTCCGGCCCGTATGTGCCGGCCGCGGCCGGCCGCCCCAACGCGCGGGGCGGCGACACGCCCCCGCGGCGCCTCGCGGAACGGGCGAGCGACGCCGCCACGCTGCCGGCCAGCGAAGTGACGGCGGTGGAGGCGAAGGAAGGCTCCGTCTTCAAGCCGCGCGCCGACGGTGCCTGGCTGGCCGAAGGCGCCAACCCGGCTTCGGAGACCCTGACACTGAAACTCCGCACCGCGGGTGGGGGCCGGGTGGTCCGGCTGGACTTTCCCACCGACCCCAGCCTGCCGGGCAACGGGCCGGGCCGAGCCAGCAACGGCAACTTCGCCGTGTCCGAGGCCGAGGCATTCCGCGGCGAACCGCGGCTCAAGCTGGAAGCCGCCTGGGCCAATGCCGGAGAAAGGGCATGGCAGACGGCCGATGGCATCAGCGACCGGGGCGACAACGGCTGGAACGCGCACGCCCACCTGCACCAGCGCCGCACCCTCATCCTGACCCTGGCGGAGCCGGTCCCGGCAGGCTCCGAGCTGGCCGTGCGGCTCGTCTGCCGGAGCCCGTGGGCACAGCACGTGCCCGGCTGCCTGCGGGCGGCGGTGCTGAACGACACGGCTTTGGCAGAGGATGTTGCGCGGGTGGCCGCCGCGCAGCGGCTGCGAGCCCACAACGCAAGGTTCTCCTGGTGGGACACCACCTACTGCCCGCGGGTGGCGCTCATGGACCGCGAGGGGCGGGCCGTGGCCTGCGAGAACAAGCCGCGGCGGGGCCTGACCCCAGCCACGCT
>Ga0194112_10009075_pt1 | contig 12718 bp, 9 predicted proteins | sample TA2MahC400mmetaG_FD_146191 | JGI IMG/M metagenome (GOLD analysis project Ga0194112, IMG submission 146191) | Freshwater microbial communities from Lake Tanganyika, Tanzania - TA2015016 Mahale Deep Cast 400m | ecosystem: Environmental > Aquatic > Freshwater > Lake | place: Tanzania: Lake...
CGGGAAGTTCCAAACCCCAAGCTCCAAATCCCAAAGAAGCTCCAAGCACCAAGTTCCAATGGCTGGTTTCGGTAACGAAAGCTCGATGCTTGGAGCTTGAAGTTTCTCTGGAGTTTCGAGTTTGGGATTTGGAGTTTCCCCGCCTTAGCAATTGCACCCATGTCGCTGTGCCAGCTTCAGTGTCTCGTTAAAGGGCCGTATGCCTGTGGAAGCGCCGATGGCCTGGACGCAGCAGGCGCCGACGGCGTTGGCGAAGATGCCGGCATCGCGCAGGGCGAAACCGCGCAGGCGCGCGGTGATGAAGCCTGCGAGCCAGGAATCGCCCGCACCGGTTGCGTCCACGACTTTCTTTACGCGCACGGGCGGGACATGAATCGTCTTTGACGGCTTGGCACCGTCGCTCAGCAAACAGCCGTCTGCGCCGAGTTTGACGCCGACGACGCCGGGCGCGCCGGCGGCACGGAAACAGGCGATGATTTTCTCCGGCGCGTCTTGGCCGCTGACGCTGCGAGCTTCGTCGAGGCTGGGCACGAAGATGTCGAGCCACGGCAGCGCCTTGGCGAGGTTGTCGAAACCTTTTGCGCCGGCCACGCAGTCGAGCACAGTGAGCGTCTTGGGCGCGGCGCGGCGAATGGCGTGCAGCGCGCGTCCAAACTCTGATTCCAGCCGGGGCATGAGGCCGAAGTAGCCGAGGGCGACGGCACGCGCGCGGCGGATGTAGCTGAGTCGGGCGATGATGTCGGCGGCGGTGAGTTGGTTGCCGCAGCCGCCAGTGTGGAAGAAGCTGCGCTCGCCGTTGGGGTCCACGCAGACGACAGTTGCGCTGGTCTGGCCGCGTTTGTCCACGATGACGCCGCCGAGGTCGAGGCCGGCACTCTCCAATCGGTCCAGAACGCAGGTGCGCCAACTGTCGTCGCCGATGCGGCCGAGGGCGCCGACGCGCAGGCCGAGTTTGGCAGCGGCGACGCCGACGTTGCAGACGTTGCCGCCGGTGTGCAGTTCGATGGCGTCGCTGAGGTAGAGTTTGCCGTGCCCGATAGGCTGGTCGAGGAAGACGGGTCGTCCGATGACGTCGGCGACCATGTGGCCGGCGACGATAAGGTCGAGAGAGGTTTTCATGGTTCAGTGTCGAGTGCGAAACGGCTTGGCCGCTGCCGCCGAGAATGCGTGAAACCCCGCGCCATGACAAGGGCGAAGCGGGCGGAGGGTGCGATTGCAAGTGCCGGTCAATACAGTGCGAAACCCGTAGCTGAACGCGCCAGGGTTCAGCTCGCCGCGTCTGAACGCTGGCGCGTTCAGCTACATGGCCGACACTTTCAATCGCACCCGCGGGCGGATGGCGTGTAAGTGGGGCGAGCTTCCAAGCTCGGCCACCTGTGTCTTGGAGCACGACGGGCGAGCTTGGAAGCTCGCCTACTTAACCATGACTTGGATTGGAGCGACGCGCCTCAATTGTCAGTGAGGTCTGATGTCATAACTAGCGTGTTTTGGCCAAGTTATGACTGTCACCGCGAATGCTGCGCTCTACGAAGAGGCTGGGGTCTGGAGTTGCGACCGAATTGTCACAGACGGCCTCAACTCCGTCGTTGCCAACGAGGGGCGAGCCAATTAAAGTAAACCGACAAAGAACTTCTTTGAAAGCCGCCCGACGAGCGTGGACAAAGCGCTGGTGAGAGGTGGCGGCGAGCCGAGTTGAAGATCGCTTTATGAAGAGACCGCACATTGTTCTGCACTCAGGCAAGCAGAAAAAGTCGTTGATGGATACCGGCATGGAAAACAGCAAACACAATGCAGAGAAGCCGGTGGTGGTGCTGCTGCACGGCATGTTTGGGAATGCCGCCGGTTGGCGCGCGTGTTCGGAGCATTTGAGTCATCGGTGGCAAGTGATGACGCCCGAACTACCTGTTTTTGAACTGCCTGCGGACCGGAGCTGCGTCGAGGGCATTGGTGAATACGTCAAGGGGATGCTCGACCATCATCATGTGCATCACGCCGTGCTCGGCGGCAACTCTCTGGGCGGACACATCGCGCTGCACTTGGCGTTGCGGTTCCCGGAGCGAATCGCCGCCCTGGTGTTGGCCGGCAGTTCGGGGTTGTTTGAACGCGGGTTTGAGCGCAATGTGCCGCGACGGCCGAGTCGGGAATGGCTGCGAAGCAAGATCCGCGAGGTGTTCTACGACGAGGGCCACGTCACCGAGTCGTTGATAGACGAGGTGAGTGAAACGATTTGTTGCCCTCGGCGCGCGATCAAGATCATCCGGGTGGCGAAGTCGGCCAAGCGGGACAATTTGCAGAGCGTTCTGCACCAGGTTCGTTGTCCGGTGCTGCTGGCATGGGGCGCGGACGACAACATCACGCCGCCGTCGGTCGCGCATGAGTTCAGAGAGAGCCTGCCGAGGGCCGAGTTGCATTTCATTCCCCGCTGCGGTCATGCGCCGATGATGGAACGGCCGCACGAGTTCAACATCCTCGTTGAGAGATTTCTGGAGCGGCACTTTGGCGGGGCGCCACAACTCGCGCCTGTTGCAGTCCGCGGCTAAGGCAAGTCGCACGTCGAGACTGACCGGATGAGCGCCGTCTTGATCGAAGTGCGTGACGTGCAACGGTCATTTGACGAGGGGCGTGTTCAAGCGCTGCGCGGAGCGGATTTCACGATTGGGGAGGGGGAGTTTGCAGCGGTCGTCGGACCAAGCGGCTGCGGCAAGTCCACCCTGCTCCAGTTGTTGGGCGCGCTGGATGAGCCCAGCGAGGGCGAGATTTTTTTCCGCGGCAAGTCGCTGCTCGAAATCCGCGATCTCTGCCGGTTTCGGGCGCAGACGATCGGGTTCGTGTTCCAGTCGTTCCATCTCCTGCCGACGTTGACCGCGCTGGAGAACGTGCAGATTCCCATGTTCGAGATGGCATGGTCCGGAGCCGAGCGCCGGCGTCGGGCCACGGAGTTGCTGAAGTCGGTGGGGCTGGGCGAGCGGCTGCATCACGTGCCGCCCAAGATGTCCGGCGGCGAGCGCCAGCGCGTGGCGATCGCGCGCAGCCTGGCCAACGAACCGCAGTTGCTGCTGGCGGATGAGCCGACCGGCAACCTCGACAGCGCCAACGCGAAGCGCGTCATGGAACATTTGCAGAGTATCCATCAGCAACGGGGCATGACCATGGTCGTGGTCACCCACGATTGGAACATCGCCAATTTCGCCGACCGGGTCATCCGGATGCTGGACGGCCGCGTCATCTCCGACACCCGAACCTAGCGAGCCACCGTGTCCTTCCTGACCATTGTCCTCAAAAACCTGCTCCGGCGGCGCACGCGCAGCCTGCTGACCATTGCGGGCATTTCGATCGGCATCGCCGCGGTGGTGGCGCTGACCAGCATCGCGTGGGGGTTTGAGAAAAGCTGGGAACAGGCGTATCGGGCGCGCGGCACCGACCTGGTGGTGACCAAGATCACCAGCCAAAGCCCGCTGCCCTCGCCCTTCAGCGAGAAGGTCACGGCAGATCTGTTGAAGCTGCCGCGCGTGAAAGAGGTGGGCGGCCTGCTTACCGACCTGATCAGCATTGAGGACGCGCCGACCACGCTGGTGTTTGGCTGGACGCTGGACAGCTTCCTGTGGGACCACCTCAAACTGGTGAAAGGCCGCAAGCCAGCCGGCGACGACGAGAAAGTCGTGGTCATCGGCACCGTCGCGGCGGACATGCTGCGCAAGTCCATCGGCGCGAAAATCCAGATCGAAGCCGACGAGTTCACCGTCTGCGGCGTGTTCGAGAGCGCGGCCCTCGTGGAGAACGGGGCGGTCATCATGTCGCTGCGGCAGTTGCAGCGCGTCACGGACAACGCCGAGAAGGTCAACTTCCTCAACGTGAAACTGGAGCCGGGCAGCACGCCGGAACAGATCGAATCGCTGCGCAAGACGATCAAGGAACGGTTCGCCGGGTTCAACGCATTCACCAGCGCCGAAGTGGCCCAGAGCAACACCGCCATCCAGGCCGCCAAGGGAATGAGTTGGGCCACGTCGCTCATCGCGCTGATCGTCGGTGCGGTCGGCGTCACCAACACGATGCTGATGAGCGTGTTCGAGCGCATCCATGAGATCGGCATCCTGCTGGCGATCGGCTGGCGTCGCAGCCGCATCGTGCGGATGATTCTCTACGAATCCATGGCGCTGAGTTTTCTCGGCGGCCTAGTCGGCGTCGCGATCGGTTTCGTCGCCATTAAGGTGATCCAAACCACGCCGATGATTCACGGCAAGATCGAGGGCGAGATCAGCGCGATGTTGTTCGGGCTGGCCATTCTCATCGCGCTCGGACTCGGCGTGTTCGGCGGGTTGTATCCGGCCGTGCGCGGCTCTCGATTGCCGCCCACGGCTGCCCTACGATACGAGTGACGATGAAAGTAACCGGCCCGTCTTCCGCGGTAGGGCGAGGCGTCCCGCCGAGCCGCGGGCGTGCGTCCGGAGACTGTGCGGCTCGGCGGGACGCCTCGCCCTACCTTGGTTCACCACGAGACTGACGCATTGCCTATGAAACCACTTTTGCTCGCGTTGTTATTGACCCTTCCGACCACGACATTCCATTGTGCCGCTGTTGCCGCAGGCCAGGCGAACCCGGCCGCCAAGGAGTTGATTGACAAAGTCATCAACTCCAGAAAAACCACCGGGTTCAAGATTCGCGCCAAGATCATCGTCGTGCAGGCCAAGTCGGACAAACGCCAGACGCGCCAGTTGTTGATCAAAGGGCGGCGCGACGGTGAGGCCACGAAGATTCTTTACCAAGCCCTCTGGCCCGATGCCTACAAAGGCCGGGCGTTGCTGATCGAGAAAAGCGCCGACCACAAGACCACCGGTTTCCTGTTCACCCCCCCTGACAAGGTCACGCCGCTCGCGCCAGCGGTGATGAAGCAGTCGTTCCTCGACTCCGACCTGACCATCGAAGACCTGGCCGAGGATTACTGGCACTGGCCCTTGCAGAAGATCTCCGGCGAGGAAACGGTTTCCGGAAAGTTGTGCAAGATCCTCGAATCACGCCCTGACTCCGGCGCAGCGACTGGCTACTCGCTGATCAAGACGTGGATATGCCTGGAGATCGCCCTGCCCTTGCGCGTGCACATGTTTGCCAAAGGCGAGCAACCCGTGAAGCGCATCAATGTCGAGAAATTCTTCCAGCAAGGAAAACGCTGGGTGCCCGCGACGATCCTCATCGAGCCGGAGGACGGTCATTCCCGCACCACGCTCGACGGCTCGAAGTCCGAGCGCGACCTCGATCTTCCCGCGGAAGACTTCACGGTGGAGAAAATCAAGACGCTGTCCCAGTAGCCGCCCCGATCGGCCCACGCAAGATTCGCCGCTCGTCCGCTGGAATGGTTTAACCGTGGCTGCGCTCGTGAGAGCGCGGTGGTTCTTCCCAGCCAACGCGTGCCCTTCTCCGAGAAGCCGGGTTCGGAGTCCCGGCTTTAGCCGGTTTGAGCCATTGTCAGCCGCGCCTGAGTCGAACCGGCTAAAACCGGGACTTCGAACCCAGATCAGCCAGATTCCACAGCATCATGAGTCCTGAATTTCCCCGCTCTCTGTCGAACTTCGGTTTTCGGGCTGAATTCTATTCTTCCGCGACAGCGGCAGTGGCGAGCCGTTTGAAATCGTTGTAGGCGGAGCTGCGGTAGCGCTGCGTCTGGACCATATAGACGACGAAGTAGTCGTTTTTCGCGTCCACGAAGAACTGCGTGCCGGCCGCGCCACCCCAGGCGTAGCCGCCGTCGCCGGTCACCATGCCACCGAGACCGTATTTTTGCCGGCCTTCGGGGAAGACCTTCGCGAGATGGTTCTGGAACATCAACTCGACCGTCTCCTTCTTCAGCACGCGCGCGCCGTCGAGTTCGCCCTTGTTGAGCAGCATCTGGCAGAAGCGGGCGTAGTCGCTAGCCGTGCCGACGAGGCCCTGGCCGCCGAGGAAACATTTCGGTTTCTCCAGCAACTGCGCCGAGTCGCGTCCGCGTTCGATCGTGCCATCTGGACGCTGCGCATACATCTGCGCGATGCGCTCCTTCTTCTCCGCTGGCACCCAGAAATCCGTGTCGGCCATCTTCAGCGGCTTGAAGATGCGCTCCCGCATGAACACGTCGAGCGGCTGGCCGCTGACCGCCTCGACGTAACGACCGAGGATGTCTATCGAGTGGCCGTATTGGTAGCCCGTGCCGGGATGGAACTTGAGCGGTTGCTTGGCGAGTTGCTGGGAGAACTCCGCCAGCGTCATGTCTTCGCGTCCCGACATGCCACTGCCGGCGAATGCGCCGCCTTCGAGCGTGCCGTAGTAGAGGCCCGACGAATGGCTCATCAGCATCCGCGGCGTGATCGCGAACTTCGCAGGCACCTTCTGGCCCTTCTCCAACACCGTCGCTTCCTTCCATTCGGGACAATGCTTCGAGATCGGCTCGTCGAGCGTGAACTTGCCCTCGTCGAAGAGGATCATCGCCGCGGCGGCGACGATGGGCTTCGTCATCGAGTAGAGCCGGAAGATGGCGTCCTTGGGCATCGGCTTCTGCGCCTCGCGGTCCTGCATCCCGAACGTCTCGAAGTAACCGACCTTCCCGTGCCGGCTGACGAGCGCGACGATGCCGGCGACATCCGGCGCCGCGACGTGCCGCTGCATCTCCACGTCAATCTTCGCGAGCACGTCCGGCTTCAGCCCCGCCGCCTTCGCCTCGTCACCGTGCGCGCGCGGTTTGAAGTTCTCGGCCGGCGGCAGCTTCACTGTCACTGCGTCGTCGCCTTTCGCGGCCCGACGCGCCCCGCCGCCAAATGCCCGCGCCTCCTCCATCGTCACGACGCCGTCGCCGTTCTTGTCGAGCATCTTGAAAAGCTGCGGCCCCGGCACCTCCTCCGCCGTCAGCTTGCCGTCGCCGTTCTTGTCCCATGCTTTGAAGCGCTGCTCGACGGGGACCTGCTGGCGCACGGCCTCCTGAGCCGCAGCAGCGGCACACAAGATGAAGAATGGAAGCAGTAACGTTTTCATTGTTATTTCTCCTGACTGGGTTGTCGGCGACGAGCGCCGCCGTAGTAGGCGCGGGCCTCGTCGAGCGTCACGATGCCATCGTTGTTCTTGTCCATCTCTTTGAAGTTGGGCGTCGGGAATTCTTCGGGCGTGAGTTTGCCGTCGCCGTTCTTGTCGAGTTGCTTGAAACGTCCTTCGAGCGCGCCACCGCGTTTGCCGGCGGCTTTGCCGGACTTGCCGCCCTCGGTGCGACCGTCCTGGCGCACCCATTGCGCGGGCATCATCTGTTTGTCCCACGCGGCGTAGGCGGCTTGGAGTTCCTTCAACTTCGCCGGCTCTTTCGCGGCGAGGTCGGTCTTCTCGCCGATGTCGTCCTTGAGGTTGAAAAGCTGCGCCTCGCCGCCGCGGTCTTGCACAAGTTTCCAGTCGCCGACGCGCGCGGCGTGTTTCTCGCCGGCACGCCAGAACAGTTGGTCGTGTGGACGACCGGCCTGTTTGCCAAGAAGGAACGGGAGCAGGTTGACGCCGTCGAGAGCAGGCAAAGTGGTTTCGGCTTTAGCCGAATCCTTGTCAGATGCGGCTGAAGCCGCAGCCACTTTAGGAACCACCTCGACCCCGGCAGCGGCGAGCGCCGTGGCGTGGCAGTCAAAGCCCATCACCATCTCGCGATAGACCATCCCCGCGGGCAATTTGCCTTTCCATTGCGCCACGAACGGCACGCGGATGCCGCCTTCGTAGAACTGGCCCTTGTAGCCGCGCAACGGCTCGTTGCTCGCGGTGGTCTGCGGCGTCGGGCCGCCGTTGTCGCTGTAGAAGAAGACGAGCGTGTTTTCCTCCTGGCCCAGCGCGCGGACTTTGCCGAGCACGCGGCCCACGGCGTCGTCCATCACCGCGACCATCCCGGCGTGGATGCGGCGCGTTCCGGTGAGGTTGGGGAACCGGGCCAGGTATGGCTCGGTCGCTTCCATCGGCGAGTGGACAGCGTTGAACGCGACGTAGAGGAAGAACGGTTTGTCCTTGCTGCGGTCGAGAAACGCGACAGCCTCGCGCGCGAAGGCGTCGGTCAGGTATTCCTTCTCGTCCGTGACCGGCTGGCCGTTGCGGATGAGCGGATCGTTGTCGGCCTTGCCCGGCAGGTAGGTCCGCGCGCCGCTGAGGAAACCGTAGTGGTAATCGAAGCCGCGTTCGTGCGGGCGCAGGCCTTCCTTGAATCCGATGTGCCATTTGCCAACCATGCCGGTGGCGTAGCCGAGCGGCTTGAGTTTCTCGGCGAGCGTCGCTTCGGTGCGTGGCAAGCCAAAGTTCTCCGCCGCGAACCGTTCCGGGCCGGAGTTGTGCTCGAAGCCGTAGCGATGCTGGTAGCGCCCGCTCATCAGACCCGCGCGCGACGGCGAGCAGACGGAGTGCGTCGCGTAGCCGTCGGTGAACCGCACGCCGCTGATGGCGATGCTGTCAATCTGCGGCGTCGGGATGTCCTTGCAGCCGTTCACGCCAACGCCGGCGTAGCCAAGGTCGTCGGCCAGGAAGATGATGATGTTCGGCTTCTGCTCCGCGGCGAACGACGACGCGAGCAGGCAGAACGACGAGAGGATGATGAGGATGTTCTTCATGGTTTGGGTTCCACTCTAACACGGGTTGACTGTGAGCTGCTGAGATTCAAATCGAAGAACTCGTCAGCCTTCACACCGGCGAACGACACGGTCTTGCCGCTGGGAAGCGTCACCTTCAAGTCGGCGGCGGTTTGTTTGCCGAGGCCGAAGTGGGCTTCGAGCGCGCCGCCGCTCTTGTAGCTGTGGTTGGCGTGAATCCAGCGGTATTGCCTTGTAGGAGCCGACGTGAGGAGGCTCGTGTTGGTTGCAGAGTCAGCGGAGGGCCTCCTTACGTCGGCCCCTACGGCGATCACTTCCACGCGCGCGCCGATCAACTCCGCGTCTTTCACGCCGGAGAAACGCAACCGCAGCCAGTGGTTTTCGTTCGCGCCATGCAAGCCGGTGTTCCAATAGACCTTGCTCTCGTAACGCGCCATGCTGAACGCGGGTCCGGAGTTGTCGGGGTCGGAGGCGAAGACGAGATCGAGCAGGCCATCGTTGTTGAGGTCGGCCATTTCACCGCAGATACCGGAGCCGTCCAGCCCGCTGAATGTCGTCGGCTTCAACTCGAATGTCCCGTCGCCGCGATTCATGAACAGCGCGACGCGGGCTTCGGGATTCATGGATTCGCTTCGGTCCAAGACGACAAAGTCCTGCCAGCCGTCGTTGTTGAAATCGCCGAAGATCGCATCGGCAAAGTAAGGACGACGGTCGCCGGCCTCCATCGGCGCGCCCGGACGCGTTCTCGGCGCCGGGGCGTCGAAGAACTTGCACCAATCGCGATAAACCCAGTTCAACGCCGACAGGCTGGCGGCCTCGGTCATTTCCTGAAACTGGAAGTTGCCTTTGTTCCGCCAGAACCGGCCGCTGACGTATTCGGCTCGCGGTGCCCAGCCGGGACTCGCCGGGCCGACGGCAAGCACGTCGGGCAGGCCGTCGTTGTCCACGTCGGCGAGCGAGATGTAAGGCAGGCCCGGCGCTTTGCCGACCGGCTCGGTCGTCTTCTTGTCGGCGCTGAGTTTCAGGTGCGCTTCGCAGGCGAGACCGTTGCCGGTGATTTTCTCGAACTGAAGTTTGCCCGTCTCGACGAGCAGGTTCTTCCAACAAAACACGCCCTGCCGATACTCGATGGGTGAATACGGCGCGTCCAGATCGAGCACGTCGCAGTGGAACGACTGGATGAGGTCAAGGTCGCCGTCGCTGTCGAGGTCGCGCAGGTTGATGTCGGGGCCGGCCTTGTCCTTCGTCGAATCGTGGTAGAACCCGCCGAAGTCCGGCACGTGATCGGTGCCGCCGATGTCGCGAAACACGCCGTTAAGGTAGTCATCACGCTCCGCGTGATGGTCGGCTTTCTTTTCATCACGCGGAGCGTGATGACTACTTTGGAACACATACAACCGGCTGTGGGGGAAGCCGCCCTGTGCGTTCTTGATGTTGTCGCAGCCGATGGCGATGTCGAGCCAGCCGTCCTTGTTCACGTCGGCGAAACTCGGCTGGCGGTTGTAGGCTTTCTCGTTCTGGATGCCCATCTTCGCCGACACATCGCGGAACACGTCCCACGCGCCCTCGCTAAGGTAGAGTCCATTGCCGAGCTTCTGGTCGTTCGGGTTCGACTGCCCGCCTTGCATCTGCGCGTGGCGCGAGACGAAAAGGTCGAGGAAACCGTCACCGTTGAAATCGGCGAGGTTCGGCACCTGGCCGCGGCCGAAGCTCTCCATCGTCACTTTCGAGTCGAGCAGCTTGATCGCGTGCGGATGAAACTTGAAACCGCCGTCGTTGATGAACACGCGCAGTTTCTCGCCGCTGCCCCAGCGCCCGCCCGTGCCACGCACCGCGGAATACGTCGCCACAATGTCGAGCCGGCCGTCCTTGTTCAGGTCAACGATCGCGACGCCATTCATGCCCTCCTGAATGTCAGTCAACCCGGCGACGCAGATGCTCTCAAACAACTGCCCGCGTCCCGCCGCATCGCGAGCCGCATCGCCATCGGGCATCTTCTTCAACGGCGGCTCGCCCGGCCGTTGCTCGGCGATTTCCTCCTTGTGTTCCTTTGGCTTGATGTTGCCGTATTGCGCCGCGATCCGTTCGACGGGGCGTTGCCGCTGCGGCGCGCTCGACGAGGTGGTTTTGGGTCGCGACGCGGCAGCCTTGATCGCCTCCGCCGGCGCTTGCTCAATGTAAATGCGATTGCCGTCGGGATCGGTCACCAGCAAACGTTTCTCGCCTTCGAACTTTGCGCCGCGTTTCGTCAACCCCGCGCGCACGGCGGCCAAGTCGGCGACACGCAACGTCACACTCCGCAACCCCGGCGCATCCGGCCCGGCGTCGGACTCGCGCGGTCGCTGGCCCTGCGGCGACGAGAACTTCACGCGGCCTGCGCCGGTGGCGAACAGATACATCTTCATGCTAAACGGCGGCGGCAGGTTCCATGGATCGAACTCCTGCAAACCAAGCACCGAGCCGTAAAATTTCCGCGCCGCAGCCTCATCGCTGACGGCCATGCCCCACGTGAACGTCTCTGCCGATGCGCTGCGCGGCACGCGCATGATCTCGACCACGTTGCCGTCGGGATCGCGCGTCATGCTGACGTTGCCGCCCTTCATCGGCGCCGGGTAACCGGCCTTGACGAGCCGCTCGCTGATGGCGGCCGGGTTGTTGAACCAGAGCGAGAACCACCGGAAGCCATTCTGCGAGAGCATCTGTTTCATCGGATTGCCCGTGGCCGGTGCGGGCTTCTCGCCGGGGACTTTTCGCAATCGCAGGTAACTCCCCGCCCACTCCAATAACGCACCCTTGCTTGCGTTCGCAGGCTCGACCTCGCGCATCCCGATGCCGTCGCGGTAGAACTTCGCGCACGCCTCGACATCGCGCACGCAAAGCTCGAACACCGCGTCCACAGCCGTGAGTTCACCGGCGGCCTGTGGTGTCGCTGGTTGTTCCGGAGCGGCAGGCCGCGCAGTCCGCCGCGCCGCGAAATATGCCTGCACCTCCTCGACGGTCAGGAAACCGTCTTTGTTCTTGTCAGCCGCGTCGAAGAATTGCAGCGAACCGCCCTCCTCGCGGCTGACCTTTCCATCGCTGTTGCGGTCGAGTTGCTTGAACCGCTCGGCGAGGCCGCCACCGGCGGCAGGACGGGATGTTTGTTGGGCTGTGAGAGGAGTGGCGAGTCCGACGATGGCCGCAATGAGGACGCCGGGCAGACGAAGGCTATGCAAGTTCATGCCTTTACTACGCCCGGCGGCCGCGTTTCGTTACATCATTTCGACCGGGGCCGGCTGGCCGCAGCAGGATGTCGTGGCTGGGAAGCCGCGCACACCGACGCGTCGCTCGGCAAGATCGAACCGCTTGTCTGAAAATCACCCCAGCTTTCTACGCAGTTCGCTGTCAAGAGTGCGGAGTTGATACTCTCGACACACTCTCGATTCAATGGCCCGGCGGCGGATGGCGATTCCGAAAAGCTTCCTCTTGCCGGATCGCCTGTGCCAATGGCCGATTCATGCTTAACGCCGCCACCGTCGCGCGGCCCGTCGGCGTCAATCCAACAACCCGCACGCCATCCCAACGGAAATGCAGCCGCCACCCATCGCGTCGCGGATTGAACAGCGGCGCCATCTCGCCACCCTGCGGATCGGGTGCCGTCTGCCGCGCGCCCTTCCGCAGCGAACAAGACACACAGGCCAACCCCAGATTCTCCAACGTGGTTTCACCGCCCGCAACAACCGGCTCCACATGGTCCACGTGAAACACCGCCTCCTGTCCCGCCTGCGACAACCCGCAATACTCGCAACGATCCCGCGCGCGCCGGACCACTTCACCCCGCAGATGGCCGCCGAGCTTCATGCCTCATGCGTGACGATGGCTCAACCGCTCCGTCCGCATCCGCAACAGCGACAGCAACTCCGCCAAATCCACCAAACCCGCCGCTTCCCGTTCTTCGCCGGCCGAAAGCGTTCGTCCCGCGTCCTGCCTGTCCAGCAACTCCTGCAATCGCCGTTGCACGCCTTCCGGCAAACGGAACCGGGCCAGATCGTCAGGCACCTCGATTTCCACTTGAATGGCTTGACTCATAAAACCTTTCGCATATGCCGCGGCACAGCCTACACCGCCACCACCGGCCTGTCACGTTCGACATCAATCGGCCGTCTGACGATTTC
>Ga0194112_10009083_pt1 | contig 12708 bp, 9 predicted proteins | sample TA2MahC400mmetaG_FD_146191 | JGI IMG/M metagenome (GOLD analysis project Ga0194112, IMG submission 146191) | Freshwater microbial communities from Lake Tanganyika, Tanzania - TA2015016 Mahale Deep Cast 400m | ecosystem: Environmental > Aquatic > Freshwater > Lake | place: Tanzania: Lake...
TGCCGACTTGGACGAGTTGGACGAGTTGCAACATGTTGGGGCTCGCACGGAAGTCAGCCCCAACTTATAGGGTGCGCCCGTTCGCGCCTCTCGGGTGTTCCTGTGGCGCGCAGACCATGGGAGATGACGTGTGCCCGGCGTGGCGCGTCGTTTGACTTTACTGGGTTTTGGTGGTAAACTTACACGGCTAGGTTGCGTCGCCAGGTGTGGAGTGCGCCCGACTGGGGCGGGCGAGACGGCGGTGCGACCGCCCGCACAGCGCCGACGGGTGGCAAGGGGCGAGAGCAGTTGCCTGCACGTGTCTCCGATGACGTCGTAGCCGAGGTCAAGCGGGCCGCGGATATTGTGGATATTGTGTCCCGCTACGTCACGCTGAAGAAGGCGGGGAAGACCTTCAAGGCGTGCTGCCCATTCCATGCCGAGAAAACCCCCTCGTTCATCGTCAACCCCGAGCGGCAGATGTTCAAGTGCTTCGGGTGTGGGAAGGCGGGGGACGTGTTCAGTTTCGTGGGGGAGCACGAGCGGGTGGATTTCTTGGAGGCGGTGCGCATCGTGGCTGGGGCGGTGGGCGTGGCGCTGCCCGAGCGATGGGACCGCCGCCGCGGCGGGAGCGGGGCGAGCCAGGAGGTGAAGGGGCGGCTCTACGAGTTGCATGCCTGGGCGGCGCGCTTCTTCGCCAAGCAGTTCGCCGAGGCGCCCGAGGGGGCGAGGGCGCGGGAGTACATGGCGAAGCGTGGCTTCGCGCGGGACACGCTGGAGGGCTGGAGCATTGGCTACGCCCCGGAGTCGTGGGACGCGTTGGGCCGTGCGGCGCGGGCAGCAGGCTACACGGACAAGGAGCTTGCGGCATCTGGCCTGGTCGTGCCACGCGAGAGCGGGGACGGGCACTATGACCGCTTCCGCAACCGGGTGATGTTCCCCATCGCGGACGTGCAGGGGCGGGTCATCGCCTTCGGCGCCCGCGCCCTGGCCGAGGGCGAGGTGAAGTACATCAACTCGCCCGAGACGCCGCTTTTCTCGAAGAGCCGCTGCCTCTACGGGCTGGACAAGGCGAAGCAGGCGGCGATTGACGGCCACCGCATCATGATTACTGAGGGCTACACGGACACCCTGATGTGCCACCAGTGCGGCGTGCCGTGGGCCGTGGCCACGCTGGGCACGGCACTCACGCGCGATCACATCACCCTCATCCGCCGCTACGCCGAGCGGGTCATCCTGCTCTTCGACGCGGACGCCGCGGGCGAGGCGGCGGTGGACCGGAGCCTCGAGGTGTTCGCTGACGCTGACCTGGACGTGCGGGTGCCGGCGCTGAAGGCTGGGATGGACCCGTGCGATTTCCTGCTTTCGGACGGTGCAGCGGCCTTCGTCGAGCGCCTCGACGCGGCGGCCGGGCTGTTCGATGTGAAGCTGGACATGGCCTGCCGGCGGCACGACATGGGCACATCGGATGGCCGCGCCCGCGCGGTGGACGAGATGCTGGGCGTGGTGGCCCAGATGAGCAACGTGACGAAGGCCGACCTGTTGACGAACGCCATCGCGCGGCGGGTGGGTGCCGACCCCGAGGCGGTGCGGCGGCGCTTGGCTGCCCTGCGCAAGCCCGCGCGGCGCGCCAGCCGGACGGCCGAGGAGGCGCCCGCTGCCGGCCCCGAGCTGGACCCCGTGGAGCGTGGCATCCTGCGCTGTGTCCTGGCCTCGGGCGAGCTGGTGCCGTGCGTCCTCGCGCGCGCTTCGCTCGACGATTTTCAGGACAGCCGCATCCGCCGCATCCTCGACCAGTGCGTCGCCCTCCACGACCGGGAGGGTGAGGTGGACCCCGCGCTGCTGAGCGCGACGCTCCAGGACCGTGAGCTTGCGGGCATCGTGGCCGACCTGGCGCTGTCGAGTGGCAGCGAGGGCAAGTGGGAGCGGGAGTTGCAGGACTGCCTGACCCGCCTCGCTGCCCGGAAGCAGAGGGGCGAGCACCAGCGCCTGAAGGAGCGTGCCGCGGGCGCGGACCCCGAGGCGCAGGCAGCGCTCATGGAGCACTACCGCGAGCTTCACCGCCGCCGGGCCGCCCGGCTCACCGGCATCGCCACGGAGTAGCTTATGCCCAAGGGAGAGCAGAGTCCGACGCCTGGCACCACCCTCGACGACAGCCTCAAGCTCCTCATCGAGCGCGGCAAGGAGAAGGGCTTCGTCACCTATGAGGAGCTCAACGACCTCCTCCCCGAGGACGCAGTGTCCCCGGACAAGATTGACAAGATCCTCATGACCCTCGACGAGATGGGGATAGACATCCTCGACGAGACGGAGGAGCCCGGCGCGCCGAAGGAGGAAGAGGGCGACCTCCTCGAAGAGGTCGAGGAGGAGGAGGTCACCGACCGGATAGACGACCCGGTGCGGATGTACCTGACGCAGATGGGCGAGATCCCGCTCCTGAGCCGCGAGGAGGAGATCGCCCTCGCCAAGAAGATCGAGGTCACCCGCAAGCGCTACCGCACCAAGGTGCTGGAGTCCGACCTCTCGCTCCGCACCGGCATCCGCATTCTCGAAGAGGTCCAGACCGGCAAGCTGCCGTTCGACCGCACGCTGCGCCTCTCGACCGCCATCGAGGTGGGCCGCGACGAGATCATGCGGCTGCTGCCGATGAATCTCGCCACGCTGCGCAAGCTCCACGAGCGGAACCGGGCCGACTTCCGCGCCGCCGCGCGGCCCGACGGCGACCCGGAGGAGAAGGCCGAGCGGCTGCGCCGCCTCCGCTCGCGCCGCCGCAAGGCCGTGGCACTCCTCGAAGAGCTGAACATCAACATAGACAAGATTCAGCCGATGATGAACCACCTCCGCGAGGTCCAGGACCGCGTGGACCGCACGACCGCGACGGTCCAGCAGATGCGCCTGAACGCCAACGAAGGCGACGGAGCGCGCATCCGCGCCCTCGAGGACGACCTCGTGCTCCTCCAGGACGAGTGCCTGGAGGACCCGGAGCAGCTCCGCCGCCGCGTGGGCGCCGTCACCGAGCGCTTCATGGAGTACGAGCAGGCCAAGCGCAAGCTCTCCGGCGGCAACCTCCGCCTCGTCGTCTCCATCGCCAAGAAGTACCGCAACCGCGGCCTGAGCTTCCTCGACCTCATCCAGGAAGGCAACACCGGCCTCATGAAGGCCGTCGAGAAGTACGAGTACCGCCGCGGCTACAAGTTCTCCACCTACGCCACCTGGTGGATACGCCAGGCCATCACCCGCTCCATCGCCGACCAGGCCCGCACCATCCGCATCCCGGTGCACATGATGGAGACGATGAGCAAGCTGCGAAACGTCTCCAAGCGCCTGGTGCAGGAGCTTGGCCGCGACCCGACGGTGGACGAGATAGCGGTCGAGGCCGACATCTCGATCGAGGAGGCACGCCGCGTCCTGAAGATCTCCAAGCACCCCATCTCGCTCGACCGCCCCATCGGGGAGAGCGAGGACAGCTACTTCGGGGACTTCATCGAGGACGAGAACGCCGAGAACCCGGTCCACGCGGCGACGCACGAGATGCTGCGTGACAAGATACACTCGGTCCTGGACACCCTGACCTACCGCGAGCGCGAGATCATCAAGCTCCGCTACGGCATCGGCGACGGCTACACGTACACCCTGGAAGAGGTCGGCCGCCGCTTCCGCGTCACACGCGAACGCGTCCGCCAAATCGAGGCCAAGGCCATCCGCAAGCTTCAGCACCCCATTCGCAGCCGAAAGCTCGAGGGGTTCATGGAAGACATCCTGAAGTAAGGCAGACCCCTGCATGCCCAGAGACGCCGCGATCGAGGCCCTGCTCACCCTTCACGGCATAGACAGCGAAATCCAGAAGCTCACCGCCCAGCGCGACCTCCTCCCCGTCGCCCTGCGCCGCATCGAGACCCTCGCCAACCAGCAGCGCCAGGCCCTCACCGAGAAGCGCGACCAGATCAAGCACCTCCGCGCCCGCATCGCCGCCCGCGAGAGCGACCTCCGCGCCGTCGAGGCCGAGGCCGACAAGCTCACCGTCCAGATGAACGCCGCCCGCACCAACAAGGAGTACAGCGCCTTCCAGCACGAGATCGCGGCGAAGAAGGCCGACGCCTCCCGCGTCGAGGACGACCTCCTGACGATGATGGGCGACGCCGAAGAGCTGGAGGGGGACGCCCGCGAGCTCGAGCGCGCCCTGGCCCAGCTCGACAAGCAGCAGGCCGAAGAAGGCAAGGGCGTGGACAAGGACGTCGCGAAGGTCGAGGGCGAGATTGCCGCGTTGGCGAAGAAGCGGGTGGCCGCTGCCGCCGCCGTCGAACCGCCCCTCCTCGAGGAGTACCAGCGAATCGCTGCCAAGAAGGGCGCCTCGGCCCTCGCCTCCGTCGTCGGCGGCTCGTGCCAGGGCTGCTTCATGCAGCTCCCCCCCCAGATATGCCACACCGTTCGCGGCGGCCGCCAGATCGTCAAATGCCCCAGTTGCGCCCGACTCCTCTACATGGCCTGACGGGCACGACCTGGGGCCGCGCTGCCGAGAGGACTCCATCCCCGGGTGTGGCACGGCTGGCTTGACCAGCCGTGTCTCCGCGCCGGTAGAGAGCAAGACACGGTTGGGCAAGCCAACCGTGCCACCCCGGCAACGTACTCATGATGCGCCCAGGAATGGGGCCAGACTGCCCCTCAGCCGAGGATGACTAGATTGTCGCGGTGGACGACCTCGGCGGAGGCACTGCGGCCGAGGCGGGACTGGATGTCGCGGGTGTGGTGGCCCTGGATGAGGGCCAGCTCGGCGGAGGAGTAGTTGGCGAGGCCGCGGGCGAAGGGCTCGTCCTGGCCCACGGCCAGGGCCACAACGTCGCCCTTAGCGAACGTGCCGTGGACGGCTCGGACGCCTGAGGCGAGAAGGCTCTTGCCCCTCTCGGCGAGTGCGCGGCGCGCCCCGTCGTCCACGATGAGGCGCCCGGCGGGGCGCGCGGTGAAGCCGATCCAGCGCTTGCGGCTGGTCATGCGCCGCTCGGCGGGCAGGAACAGCGTGCCCACCGCCTCGCCCGCCAGCGCCCGCGTGAGGACGTTTGGTTGCTTGCCGCCCGCGATGACCACGGGCACGCCGGCCCGCGTCACGATGTCCGCCGCCCGCAGCTTGCTGCTCATCCCGCCCGTGCCGCGGGCGGACTTCTCGCCGGTGTCGAGCCGCACGGCGTCGGCGATGCGCTCGACCACGCTGACCACGCGCGGCCGCCCCGTAGCGTCCACCTCCAGCACGCCGTCCACAGCGCTCAGAATGACCACCAGGTCAGCCAGGATGAGCGTGGCCAGGTGGGCCGCCAGGAAATCGTTGTCGCCGTAGCGGATTTCCTCGACCGACACTGAGTCGTTCTCGTTGATAATGGGCACGCAGCCGAGGTCGAGGAGGGCGCGAAGGGTGTTGCGGGTGTTCAGGAAGCGGGCGCGGTCCTCCAGGTCCTCGCGGGTCAGGAGCACCTGGCCCACACAGCGGCCGTGGCGGCGGAAGCACTCGTTGTAGGTGCGGATGAGGCGGCCCTGGCCCACGGCGGCCGCGGCCTGGAGTTCGGGCATCGCCTTCGGGCGGCCAGGCAGGCCCAGCTCGCCCACGCCAGCCGCGATGGCGCCCGAGCTGACGACGATGACCTCCTTGCCCCCGTCGCACAGCGTCGAGACCTGCTCGGCAAGATGATGCACGCGGCGCACGTCGAGTGCCCCGGTCCGCGAGGTCAGCACGTTCGAGCCGACTTTGACGACCAGGCGGCGGGCGTTCGCGAGAACCTGTCGGCGGTCAACAGCCATTTCTTTGAGCCTTCCTCGTTTTTGTAGCCGCAAGCGTCCCGCTTGCGGTCCTTCTCGGCGCTTCGACAAGCGGGACGCTTGTCGCTACATGAACTCGCAACGGAGGCTACTTCTCCTGCGGCCGGGTGAGGATCTCCGCGATGGCCTCGGCGGCGTGGCCGTCGCCGTAGAGGTTGCGGCGGGCGCCGCTTCCGCCGAATGGGGCACGAGCCCTATCCCACGCCGCCACGCGGGCGATGGCCTCGCGGAGGCGGACCGCGTCGGCATCAACGAGGGCATTCCAGCCGGCCTCCACGGTCTCCACCCACTCGGTCTCGGCACGGAGCGTGATGCAGGGGACGCCAAGGAAGTAGGCCTCCTTCTGCACGCCGCCGGAGTCGCTGAGGATGGCTCGGGCGTGGCGTTCCAGGAGCAGCATGTCCAGGTAGCTCGCCGGCCCGATGGGCCGCAGAGAGCCGCGAGGGCCTCCGAGTGCCCCCGCATCGAGGGCCTTGGCCGTTCTGGGATGAAGCGGCAGGATTACGGGTGCGTCGAGCTGGGCCAGTTCGCCGACGAGCCGGCCGAGCCGCTCGGGGTCGTCGGTGTTGGCTGGCCGGTGAATGGTGGCAAGGTAGTAGCCCCGCTCGGCCAGGCCGAGCGCGGCGACGGGGCTAGGCCGTTGCTCCGCGAGCCGTAAGTTGTAGAGCGCCGAGTCGTACATCACGTCACCGACGAGGTGGACCCCGCGGGTGATGCCTTCGGCCTTGAGGTTGCGCGCGGCGGCCTCGGTGGGGCAGAGGAGGAGGGCCGACAGGTGGTCGGCCACCACGCGGTTGATCTCCTCGGGCATCGCGCGGTTGAAGCTGCGGAGGCCCGCCTCCACGTGTGCGACGGGCACGCCGAGCTTCGCCGCGGCCAGCGCCCCCGCGAGAGTGGAGTTCGTGTCGCCGTAGACCAGCGTCCAATCGGGCCGCTCGGTGGCGAGCACGGCCTCAATGGCCTCGAGCATCCTGCCCGTCTGCGCCCCGTGGGAGGCCGAGCCGATGCCCAGGTGGTGGTCGGGCGGCCGGAGCTTGAGCTGCTCGAAGAACACGTCCGAGAGCTGTGGATCGTAGTGCTGGCCCGTGTGGACCAACACCTCGGCGAGCCCACGCTCGGCGAGCGCCCGCGAGACCGGGGCGGCCTTCACAAACTGCGGCCTTGCGCCGACGATGCTGGCGATTCTCATAGGCTCTCTGCCTCGCCAGCGATTGTACTGCCGCGGCATGTGTCGGTCAACCGGCCATTGGTTGGGTCGGCAGGATCCGTCGGATCGGTCGGATCAGTCGGATCGGGCCGGTCTTTCGCCTCACGCGCTCTTCCCCCTCGCCTCGATGGGCCACGTGGCCTCCACCCTGCCCTCGCGCACGCACCAGTAGCGATCGTGCAGGTTGATCGTCGTGCAGCAGTGGGTGGGCAGCAGCCACACCTGGTCGCCCACGGCGAGGCCGCACGTGCCGGCCGTGGCGACGCACTTGACGTGCTCCTCGGAGAGGCCGACGACCTGGAGGCCCTGCGGCTCGACGACAAGGGGCAGGCCGAACTCCTGGCTCACCGACTTCATACCAGCGTCCAGGATCACGCGGTCGGGCGTCGGGCGGCTCACGACAGTCGTGGCGACGAAGAGGGCGTTCTCGAACTCCGGCCGCACGCGGCTGTAGCGGGCGTCCATGAACACATAGGACCCCGCCTGAATCTCCGTGAAGCCGTCGAGCGCGCCCGTAATATCGTAGGTGCCGGTGCCGCCACCAGAGACGACCTCGACCGCGATGCCCGCCTTCCGCACCGCGGCCACGCAATCCAGGAGAGTTCGGCCAGCGGCCTCGGCCTTCGCCCGCCGCTCGGCCGGGTCGTCCACCAGCACCGCGTGGCCCTCGTAGCCCATCAGCCCGCGGAAGCGGAGCCCGGGCATGCGCGAAAGCTCCTGCGCGTAGCGCACCACCGTCGCCGCGTCGGGCGCCACGCCGCAGCGGCCCATCCCAGTGTCCACCTCGACCAGCACGCCCACGGTCGCCCCCACGTGGCGGACCGCCTGGCCGATTTCGGCGGCGTTCGCAAGGTCATCGACGGCCAGCGTCACGTCCGCCCTGCGGGCCAGCGCGGCGAGGCGGCGCATCTTCAGCTCGCCCGCGATCTGGTTGGCGACCAGGATGTCCTCGATGCCGCCGTGGGCCATTGCCTCGGCCTCGCCAAGCTTCGCACACGTGATGCCGATGGCCCCCAGCTTCACCTGGCGGCGGGCCACCTCGGCGCACTTGTGCGTCTTCGCGTGCGGGCGCAGCTTGCACGCGCGGCCGGCGAACCACTCGGCCATCCGCCGAAGGTTTCGCTCCATCGCGTCGAGGTCAATCACCAGCGCGGGGGTGTCAAGGTCCGGGATTGTCGAGGGCCTCATAGCTTCTTCCTTGGGCTCGATTGGTCATACGCAAGCGTCAGCGCTACACTGAATCCCTGTTGCGGCAAGGGGAAGACTGCCTGAAGGCAGGACTCCGAACCAGGAGGCCGGCCCGTTTGGAGTCCTGCCTTCAGGCAGTCTTGCCTCCCCGCCACAGGAGTCTTCCGTGGCCTTCGACAAGCGGGACGCTTGTCGCTACAGGAATCCGCAGCAGCAACCTGAGGATTGTAGGGGAAAGTCGCGCGATGGGCAAATCGGGGCGAATCGTTCTTCGGGGGGGCATGGTGATTGACGGCACGGGCGCGGCGGCGCGGCGGGCCGATGTTGCAGTGGTGAGCGGCCGCATCGTAGCGGTGGGCCAGGTCGCGGCGGAGCCCGGCGACGAGGTGCTTGATGTCGCCGGTCTCACGCTCGCCCCAGGCTTCCACGACATCCATACGCATTTCGACCTCTCGCTCCTGGCCGAGCCGAACCACCTGGACGGCCTCCGCCAGGGGATCACGACCTACCACGTCGGCCAGTGTGGCCTCGGCTTCGCCCCAGCCTCGCCGCCCACGCAGGCCATCTTCCGCGACTACCTGGCGGCCATCATGGGTGAGCCCGACCTGCCGCCATTCGGCTCCGTCGCTGAATACCTCTCCCTGTGCAAGGGCGGCAAGGTCAACGTCGTCCCCATCTTGCCTCACGGCCTGCTGCGTGCTGAGGTGGCGGGCATGAGCCGCGGGCCGCTCACGCCCGAACAGCTCGACAGGATGAAGGCCCTCGCCGCCGAAGGCATGCAGCAGGGCGCACGCGGCATATCAACCGGCCTCACTTACTTCCCCGGCTCCGAGGCCGACCTTGAGGAGCTCGTGGCCGTCAGCCGCGTCGTCGCCGACCACGGCGGCGTCTACGTGAGCCACCTGCGCAACTACACCGACGGCCTGCTCGAGGCGATTGACGAAGCGTGCGAGATTGGCCGCCGCGCGGGCCTCCCCGTGCAGATTTCCCACCTGCGGCCCCAAGCCAAGTTCCGCCTCCGCGCCGCCGACGTCCTCGCTCACATCGAGCGCTGGCGCGACAGGGGCGTGGACGTGGCCTTCGACCTCTACACCTACCTCAAGGGCTACACCCTGATGTCGGCCCTCTTCCTCCCGCCCGACGTCTATGCGGGCGGGGTGGATGCCGCGGTGGCGCTCCTGCGCGACCCCGCCGGCCGCCTCCGCCTCCGCGAAGCCTGGGCCGATAGTGGTGCAGGCGTCCCGCCTGCATCCTCGGCAGGCAAGATGCCTGCCCCACTCGCCGAGGCCCACATCGCCAGCGTCGGCAGCGCTTGTAGGCGGGGCGTCTCTGCCCCGCGTCCTCGCTTCGAGGGCATGCGCCTCCCCGCCTTCGCCGCCTCAGTCGGCAAGGACATCTTCGACGCCTGCATTGACCTCCTCATCGAGGAGCGGCTGCGCGTCGGCGTCGTCGGCTGGCCCATCGAGGACGCCGACCACCAGGCCGTTCTGAGGCATCCCCTCTGCCTCATCGGCAGCGACAGCATTCCGATGGGCGGCGCCCGCCACCCGCGGGCTTCCGGCTGCTTCGCCCGCTACCTCGGCCACTACGTCCGCGAGCTGGGCCTCCTGCCGCTTGAGGAGGCCATCCGCTGCATCACATCCGTCCCCGCCCGCCGCTACGGCCTCTCCGACCGCGGCCTCATCGCCGAGGGCATGGCCGCCGACATCGTCGCCTTCGACCCCGCCGCCATCCGCGACCGCGCCACCTACGACCAGCCCCGCCTCCTCGCCGAGGGCGTCCGCCACGTCCTCGTCAACGGTCGATTGGTGCTGCGCGATGGGCAGCTCGCCAGTCCCGTGACGCGTGACCCGTGACGCGTGACAGGAAAGCTGCGAGCTACGAGCCACGAGCCGCGAGCCTGGAAGGGGAGCAGCGGGGCTTCTGTCTTCAGGCTCGAAGCTCGTGGCTCGCCGCTCGCGGCCCCTCACTTCACGGGCCACCGTCTCGTTGCCGATCACGAGCATGGAAGCGAGAGCAAGGTCTTGCGCCGGGATTTCTGGCGATGTAGAATGCCTGCACAGGTGTTGTCCGAAGCAAGGGCATTTGTGGAGGTGTCGCCCATGTTCAAGACTTGGCGGGTTCGATGCTTGTGGGTGGCGGCGGCTTGCGCGCTCGCGCTTGGAGCCCGGGCCGCGGAGAAGGAGGCTACCCCGCAGAAGGCGATCACGGTGGACCTCGGCGGCGGGGTGAAGTTGGAACTGGTCCTCATCCCCGCCGGCTCGTACCAGATGGGCTCTGAAAAGGGCGAAGAGGATGAAAAGCCGCCCCACGAGGTGAAGATCCCAAAGGCGTTCTACATGGGCAAGTACGAGGTTACACAGGAGCAGTGGTTGGCTCTCATGCGCGGGAACCCAAGCCGTTTCGAGGCGCCGAAGAATCCGGTTGACTCAGTGGAGAGGGACGCTTGCCCGGCATTCCTGGATAGGCTTAGCAAGCGGGTGCAGCGGGGCCGGTTCACCCTGCCGACGGAGGCCGAATGGGAGTACGCTTGCCGCGCCGGCAGCAAGACCGAGTACTTCTTTGGCGAAGAGGGGAAGGAGATAGGGGAGTATGCTTGGCACGGGGGCAATTCCGGGGAGAAAACGCACCCTGTGGGCGAGAAGAAGCCCAATGCCTGGGGTCTCTTCGACATTCTCGGGAACGTCAGCGAGATGTGCGAGGATCGCATCGTGCGTGGTGGCTCGTTTCTCGAACACCCCAGGTTCTGCCGTTCTGCTCACCGGAACAGATTCCGCCCGTCGGGCGGCTGGCCCAGCAACGGTCTTCGTGTTGTCCTGCGGAACTTCTAATCGCTGTTTGGCGGTTTCCCTCTCTTCCCTCTCTTCCCAAGCTCCTGCTTGGGAACGGAGTCCCGGAAGCTCCTGCTTCCAGGGGCCAACGGGAGCTGGAGGGCCGGCGTTGCGAAGCGGGAGACTGTCATCCGGATGTCAAGCTCTTGTGAGGCCGCGAGGGGCCGAAGGGACGCAAGGGACCAAAGGGACACAAGGGACGGCTCGCCCACCGTCCCTTAGGTCCCTTGGGTCCCTTTTGTCCCTTCTCTTCTCACGCGTCACGCATCACGCGTCACTGGGTTCTCCAACACCCCGATCCTCTCAATCTCGCACCTCACCACGTCCCCGGCTTTGAGCTTGATGCCGCGGACCTTGCCAATGCCAGCGGGCGTGCCCGTGGCAATCACGTCGCCCGGCTCCAGCGTGACCCAGCGCGAGATGAAGGCGACGACCTCGGCACAGTTGTAGATCATCCCGTTCGTGTTGGCGTCCTGCATCACCTCGCCGTTCACGCTGAGGCGAATGGCCAGGTTCATCGGGTCGCCGATCTCGTCGGCGGTGGTGATGCACGGCCCCATTGGGGCGAAGCCGTCACACCACTTGCCGTTCAGCCAGTCGAAGAACTTGTCCCAGTCCTCGGTCTTCGAGCGCTCCTGGACGCAGAAGTCGCGCTCGGAGACGTCGTTGACGATGGTGTAGCCGGCGATGTAGCGGGGGGCGTCGTGGGGCGTGATGTCCTTCGCCTTGCGGCCGATGACGATGCCGAGCTCAACCTCCCAGTCCACCCAGTGCGAATAGCGGGTGATGGGGATGGGGGCGCCAGGGCGGCCGACACAGGTTGAGGGCGGCTTCATGAACACGCGCGGCGTCTGCTCGCGCTTGGCCCTTGCGCGGCGCCCTTCCTCCTCGAGGTGCGAGGTATAGTTGCCGGCGAGGAGGAGCAGCTTTCGCGGGCAGGGGACGGGGGCTTCGAGCCGCACGAGCGAGAGGGGCACCAGGAGGCCGCGCTTGGGGTTCTTCTGGGCGAAGCGCGCGGCGGCCTTTGCGGCCCGCAGGCCCTTCGCGCCCATCTCGAGCAGCGCGATCATGTCCGACGGCAGGGTCTGGCCGCCGCTGGCGCGGCTGGCCGCCACGATGTCGGCCACGCTGTCGCCCACGATTGCCCCGATGTGGTTGGCCTTGCCCTTGCGGAATGTGATGAGACGCATTCTGATCCTCCTTGAAAGGGTTGATAGGCAATTCGTAATCCGTAATCCGTAACAAGAGAAGAGAAGGCCTATGTGACGGGGCTCTTTGTCTGATCTGGTTACGGATTACGAATTACGGATTACGGATTCTGCTCCTGCAACCCGCGCCCTGGCGAGGGCGCGGATGGCTCCGATGATGAAGTACGCCGCGAAGCCCAGGAGCACGCCGCCGCAGACGCCGACGATCCAGCGATAGGCCGCGTCGGGCACCGCCTTGCGCCCCAGCGCCACGGCTGCCGCGACGAAGAAGTACCAGCCCACGTCCGAGAGCTGGTGCCCGCAGTAGAAGGCGGCGACGCCGGCGTTGGCTCTTTCGCGCGAAAGAGCAATGTACTTCAGCCCAATCGTCGCCCACCAGAGCGACCAGTAGGGGTTCGCCAGCGAGATGAGAATCCCAGCCAGGATGGGATTCGTGAGCCACGCCTGACCAAACTGAGTCCGATCGTGCTCGTCGTCGTCCTCGTCGTCG
>Ga0194112_10009084_pt1 | contig 12708 bp, 8 predicted proteins | sample TA2MahC400mmetaG_FD_146191 | JGI IMG/M metagenome (GOLD analysis project Ga0194112, IMG submission 146191) | Freshwater microbial communities from Lake Tanganyika, Tanzania - TA2015016 Mahale Deep Cast 400m | ecosystem: Environmental > Aquatic > Freshwater > Lake | place: Tanzania: Lake...
CGGAACGCCCAGCGCTCGACTGGTCCGAAGACCCCCGAAGGCAAGGCCGCGGTTCGGCACAATGCCCTCAAGCATGGCCTGTTGGCCAAGGAGGTCGTGATCACCTCCGCCGAAGGGCGCGAGAACCCGGCCGAGTTCCGGGATCTTCTCCATGCCCTCGTGGAGGACCTGCAACCCGTCGGTGTTTCCGAACGATTTCTGGTAGAGCGAATCGCCGTCTGCCAGTGGCGGTTGCGACGGGCGGTGCGGTACGAGACCGCCGAGATCCACCGGAGCTACGGGGTCCCGCGCTCCGAAGATGACGAACCTCAGCGCTCCACGCTGGCGCGCTCGCTCCTGGCTGGCCTGTCGGGTCTGCCGCCGGGGCCGGGCGGAGTCGCCGCCATGCTGGAGCGCAGCACCTCCGGGATCGATGAGCTTCTCGAACTCGTGCGCGACGCCTACTTCGACGTCCAGGCGCAAGGTCATCTCCCCAAGCCCATGCAGCAGCGTCTGTTGAGCGCCTTCGGTGTGGAGGCCGACTCGGTTGCCGTAGCCTGCCTCGTGCACAACTACCCTCTCCTCGACCACGATGAGGGTGACGAGGACGAGGTCAAGTTCCCCCAGCTTCTGGAGAACCCTCCAAGCCCTCAGGAGTGCGGGCAGCGGTTGATCGAGGCCTTGACCGATGAGTTCCAGCGACTGAGCTGCCTGCGCGAGCAGATCGCCGAGCGCGAGGCCGCCGAACGACAACTCAACCAGGCCTGCCTCGTCTTGCCTCCTGAGCAGGCGACCGACCGGCTGCTCCGCTACGAGACGGCCATCGAGCGGCAACTCTACAAGGCCCTGGCCGAACTGGATCGGCTGCAGAGGCGCAGAGGAGTGGAGAGGGTGCTGGCGATGACCGGCGAAGCAAGCAGCAACTGACGGCAACGACCATCGAACCACGAAATACACGAAACACGCGGAAGAAGGCTACGGCAACGAAAGGGGGAAGATGCCAAGCTCGGAAGAACGGTGAAGACGGCCCCGGCGCAGTCCTGCTTCGCAAGCGAAGCAACAGGGCCATTCCCTCCCGCCAACCGGGAGCGGAGCTGCTGGGCTTCCATGGTCTCGATGTTTGAGACCGGGGGAACCCGGCAACGGCGTTGCTCTCCATCGCCGTCTTCGTGCTGCTTCGTGCCTTCTTCGCGCTCTTCGTGTTTCAGGCTACTGGCGATTCCTGCTCCGGGGAGGCAAGCGCCATGCCGAAGACAGCTCCCTCGCCGCGAGACGATCCCTTCGCCGATCTGTCGTGGGACGACCTCGAGCAGTGGGTGGGATCGCGCAGCGTGGAGCGCGGGCGGAGTTACCAGAAGCGGGGACGTGTCCTGTCGCTCGCTCGCACGCCGGAAGGGGTGCTCTCAGGAAGGGTCGTCGGTACCGGCCTCTACGTCACGCATGTGAGTCCTTCCGATGAGGATGCCGCGGGCCTGCTCTCCTCGGAGTGCTCGTGCCCGCTGGGCGGCGACTGCAAACACTCTGTGGCCATCGTGCTGGAGTACCTCGCGCGCCTGAAGGCCGGCCAGGAGGTCGCGAGCGAGCTGCCGGGAGAGGCGGCAACGTCACCGCCGGGAGCGCCGGCGCCCTTGCCGGCAGAGGTGGCAACGTCACCGCCGGGAGCGTTGGGCATTGCCGCGAAGGCCGGCCCGGTTGATGTCACGGCCTACATGGAGGGGCTGACGGCGCCGGAGTTGATCGAGCTGGTGCACGAACTGGTCGCCGCGTCAGATGAGGCGTGGCGGGTTCTGGAGGCTCGGGCTCAGCTTGCTTCGGGCCGGGTCGGCGTTGTGGCCGCCGCCGCCCGCCACGAGTTGCGCCGCGTGGCCTCGGAGATCGGGTGGCAGAACTCCTGGAACGATGAGGGCCATACGCCGGACTACGGTATGGTGACCAGCTACCTCCAGGAACTCCTGGCCGCTGGTCAGCCGGACCAGGTCCTGGACCTCGGACGGGAGATAGTGAAACTCGGCACTCGGCAGGTCGAGCAGTGCCATGATGAGGGCGAGACGGCCTGCGAGATCGCCGAGGCTCTCGCGCCGGTGTGGCAGGCCCTCGCGCGGTCGTCACTCAGCCCCTCGGATCGTATCCTCTGGGTCTACGACCGATACGCCGAGGACGAGTACGATCTGTGCGGCGGTGCGATGGAGGCGGACATCTGGGACGTGGGCGAAGCGGTCTGGGGTGAGGTCGCCGACGCGCTCATTCAGCAACTGGCGAGCCAGGACGTGGCCGGCCTACAAGCGAAGGACGGTTGGGGGCTGAAGTACCGCCGGAGCAACCTTGCCCACCGGGCCATTGACGCCCTGCAGAGCGCCGGCAGGACCGAGGAGGCCGTGGCCCTCGCAATCAGCGAAGCCCCGATCACGGACAGCTACGAGCAGGCCGTGGACCTCTTGCTCGAAGCCGGCCGTGCCGATGAGGCTAAGGCCTTGGCGCTGGAGGGGATCAGGCGGACCGAAGCAACCTATCCGGGCATCAGCGCGAAACTGCGGGGTCGGTTGCGCGACCTCGCGGTGCGCGAGAATGACTCCACCGTGGCTGCGGCGTTCGCGGCCGAGGAGTTCGCTCTCCGCCCGTCCCTGGCAGGCTACTGCAGCCTCCGCGAGGCCGCGCAGCGCGCCGAGGTCTGGCCCCAGGTCCGGGAGTGTGTCCTCCATTCGCTAGAGACGGGTTCTTCCCCCGCGCTGCACCCCGACTGGCCCCTGGCTGACACTGGAACCTCCCCGAAAGCCGACGACCGGGACACGAGGCCCTGGCATGGCCTGCTTGCCGAGATCGCTCTTGAAGAGGGCGACCATGCACGGGCTGTCGAGTGGTTCCGCACGCTAACCTCACAGGGACCTCGGTGGGGAAGCGAGGGCCTGGCGGAGAGGTTGGCCCGGCAGGTCGCCCCCACGCACCCGAACGAGTCCATCGCCATCTGGCGGGATCTGGCGAAGCGGGCCATCGCCGGCGGCAACCGACGAGCCTACGAAGAGAGCCTCCCCTACCTGCGCCTCATGCGGAGTTTGCTGGCGAAGCTCGGCCGAGAGCAGGAGTGGAGCGCCTACCTCGCAGGTCTGCGCACCACGCACCAACGGAGGCGGGCCCTCCTGGAGACCCTCAACCGCGTCGACGGGGGACCGATTATCGCTAAATAGTACCGAAATATACTATAGATACGAATGTACAGTCTTATCTTCAGTGTGTTTCGTGTATTTCATGGTATCCACAGGGCGTGTTCCGCAGTGCTACTCTGCGAAACAAAGCCAATGTGCCCTTTCCCTCACGCCCTAACCATCGAGGCCGAGGACTTGGCAGCCCTGACGTGCGTTTGCTTGGGGCACGCCGTCCCGGTCAGTCCGCAGTTCGGTTTCTCGGTCTCGGGCATCCTGGAGCTGCCAGGAGCCTGTGCGGGTAACGCCTTGGCCCGAGTCTGGCGACGTCGTCTGGGAGATCGGCATGGAGATGGATGCGGGCTATGGCGCCTCGCTTGTTGCTGCCAGTTCGCGGTAGATGCGGCGCAAGAGGAGTTCGTCGCGCAGCTCCGCACGGTGTGGTCGCGAGAGGGCCAGATCCGCGACGTAGGTCAGCACCGGCCATACGGACGGCGCGGGCGGGGTCTCCGGAGATCGGCGGTCGTGCGGCCCCGGTTCTCGCCCGCGCAGTCGCTCAATCCAGAGGGCGACTCGCCTATGCCGCTGAAGCGCGGGGTTGTGGGGGTCAAGCACCCGGCGCCACATGGTGGGGCGCAGGCGGTCGTATGCCGCGCCCGTCGCCAGGGCCATGGCGTGGTCCCTGGCAGGCCCATCGCCGAACAACTCCGCGACAAACCGCAGCCCGATAGCCAGCAGGCCTCGCGTCCGCAAGTCCCTCGACAGTCGCCAGAGCCGCTCGAGGTCCGCCGGCGGCGTGCTGCCAGACAGCAACCAGTATACGTCCGCCCACTGACCCAGGGTGCCTACAAGGCCGTCCCGCGCGGCAATGAGCACGGCCGCGATGATGCAGTCCTCGGGGCATGGGCAAACGATGGGGGCCCCGCACAGCCGCGTCTCGATGGCCCGCTCGGCCAGCGCCTGGACGTCAGGGGTCACGAACGGTAGCCACCCGGGCGTCCAGAGCCCCGTGTGCAACTCCACCGCCACGCCGTCTCGAAGCAGCGGCGCCGAGTGGTGATGTCCGCGGAACCACTCGGGAGGGTAGGCACTCAGCCGGAAGCCGCACCCAAGCAGGACCTCTTGCGCAACACGCCCTTCGCTCGGCTCGATGAGCAGGTCCACATCCCCTATTCCGCGAGCCGGTAGCGAAGACGAAAGCAACGCGGTGGCGGCCACGCCCTTGATCGGCATTGCGCTGCGCAGACCGGCCGCGTGTAGGGCGCTTAGGGCGTGGACCGCGGTCTCAAGCAGCCGCGCCTGGGAGACCAGATGGACGCCGTAGCGCACGCGAAGCAACTCCCACCGCTCGGGCGTGAGTGTCGATACCAGCCCGGCCTCCGTCAGCCGTACATAGAGCAAGGGCTGCAGCTGCTGCGTGTCGGCGGTGGCGAGGACATCCTCCCCGGAGGCGCAGGCAGCCTCCAGGGCGCGGGCAAGCTCGTCGCGCGAGGCCCCGCGGACGCAGTCTCTCAGCAGGATGACTGTCGGGGAGCACTCCGGGGCGCCGGGCATGGGGTCATACTCCGATTCAAGGACAGCGCAGCCGCAGCTTCAGCGCCGCCCGCAGGCGCCGCACCAGAGGGGGCCGGGCCGCCGGCAGCGCCACTGCGCCGCCGTCCCGCTCCATGCTGGTGACCTTCCCCAGAACCGCCCACGTGCGGAGAACGGGGTCCAGACCGCCGGTCGCGTCTCCTCCGGTCACGATGAGCCACTCCCCGGCCTTCTGCCGGCGCGCGATCACCCGGTGGACCGCTGGCGCGCCTCTGGCACCCCTCACGAGCACGATGTCCCCGGGCTCGGGGGCCGGGCCGCCCAGCGGCTCCGCGACGACGACATCGCCGGGGCGGATCGTCGGCGCCATGCTGTCTCCCTCAACCTGCATGCGCAGCACGCCGCCCTGCGCCAGGAGCCTGAGGTGGTCGTCAGGAATGCCATCCGGGGTCATTTCGGGGTCCGCTCAAGGGCCTTTAGCACGACCTCCGCCGTCGCCGCCCGCTTTCCCGGTACAAGTTCCCACAGTTCGGCGTCTCGAACCGCGCCCAGCAGCTCCCACGCCAGCTCGCCCGGACTGCGGCCCGCGCGCCCGAACGTGTTCGCGGACAGCCATCCCACCGCCCGGTGCGGTGCGCACGGACGGGCCATCGGCTCGGCCGCGAAGAGCGGCTCGGCTGCACTCAGGTCCTGCAGGATCGTCACACCGGCCGATTCGCACCATTCTCGGAGCCCGTCGTTGGCGCGTGGCCATCGGCGGTCAACGGTCACCTCCTGGTGGTCGCCGCGAGCCTGGAATGTTAGCCCCTCAACCGCGTCCAGTCCTTCCGGCAGCCGGTCGATTGCGAGCCGCAACATGGGCGTGCTGTCTCGGGGGCTGAGGAAGAAGAGGGCGCGTACCGGGAAGCTCCGTTGCTGCCACCCGTCCGCCTGCGGCTGCTCCTTCGGGAAGCACTCCGCGTGGCGCGAGGCGAGCGACAGCGGGGTCACGTCATCGTTGTGAGATTCTGCACCGACAGCGGCGAGCGCTCGCGCGAGCGTGCTCTTCCCATGACCCGTTGGTGCCACCAGCAACACGGCCTCTCCGCGGACGATGACGGACGACGCGTGTAGGAACAGATGGGTTCTCGAGGCGGCTGCGGCGGCCTCGAACACGATCCACTTCGCGTACGCACTCCCCGCGTCGCCCATTGGGACTGCGATGGCCCGCCCGCCCGCGATGACGCGCCCTCGTCCCTGCGCATCGGTGTCGATGGCGCACTCGATCCCGTCCGTCCCCTCTCCCCGGAAGGCGCCGTATGTCGCGTCGAAGTCGCGGACGACCTCCTCCCGCGACGCCCGCAGCCTCAGCGTCACGTCGTAGAACCGGTAGGTCGCGGCGGGCGGGCTCATCGCGCCGCCTCTTCCTCACGCCTCCGCGCAAACTCGAACGCGCTGTGCACGAACAGCTCCCGCCGTAGGCCGCACAGCTCGTCGGTGCGCAAGAGCGTGCCGTCCTGCACCAGCGGCCAACCCGGGCACGCGCCCTGGCAGACCATCCTCCACTCACAGGCCCCGCAGACCGCCTCATCCGTCAAGCGCCTCTGGCACCGTTGCTGTACTTCGGCCACGCGTGCAAGACAGGCGGCCAACGACTCCTCCTGGAGGTATCCCAGGCGCATCTCCGGGGTGCCCAGCATGATGCAGGGGTACACACCCCCGTCCAGGTCCACCATCACCCGCTGTCCGGGCCGGCAGCCGCGTGACTCCGGGCGGGCCAGGCAGCCCTGCACATAGTCCGCCACCACTCCGGTCAGCCGCAGGCGGTCCCGGTGGCGCCGGTGCACGTCCGCCAGCTCCCGATAGGTCTCCACCCACTCCTTGGGCGTCATGCCCAACTCATCCCAGTGCTCCAAGGCCCGCCCGTGTTTGCTGATTCGCGTGACATGCACCCGTGGAATACCCCATTCGAGCGCCTGCCGGACAATCCCCTCCATCTCAGCGCGATTGATCCTCGATAGGCAGACCGAGAGCGTCACCGACCCGCTCAGTCCTCGCCTGGCGAGGCCCTGCAGGTTCGCGGTTACCCGCGCATACGTGCCCGGGCCGCGGTATCTCTCATGCGTCTCCGGGTTCGCCCCGTCGAGGCTCACCTGGAGCTGCCAATCCCTCTCTGTGATCAGCGCCGCCAGGTCCCCGCAGTCGGCCAGCCCGTTGGTTAGGACCGTGACCTCGCACCCGGCCGCCGGGTCCGCCAGTGCCGCCAACGCCTGCGGCCGCATCAGCGGGTCCCCGCCTGTTAGTTTGAGGCTGCCAGCGCCCAGCTCCCGCGCCTGCCGCACTGCCGACACCAATAGCTCCAGAGGAGGCTCGGCGGCGGGGTCCGCCGGCGAGGCATAGCAGTGCCGGCAGCACAGCGAACACCGGCCCGTGACGTGAAGCGCCAGACCCTCCAGGCTGACCGATGCGCGTTCGTCTGGCTCGCGGAAGAACCCGGCCGTCCGGAGTTCGGCCAGGTAGCGCATGACATCCTCGCTAGCCGTTCCGGGGGCTACCGCGTAGGTCTGGCCGACTGCGAGAGCGATATCATCCGGGGAGCGAACGCCGTCACACAGCTCGATGATGTCGGCCCCGACGCCGGCCACGACTACCCAGGCGCCGGTCGTGGCATGTAAGAGCAAGCTGCGGTGTGACCGATCCCAACGGACAAAGGGCTCGGCCGACGGCGCGGGCGCGGCTCGGCCGTTACCAGTCCTCATACTGCGGCTCTGGCTCCTCCTTCCTACCGAGCGTGTCCCACCGTGCACACGCCACGGCCGGTCCGATCCTGTTCAGCAGCTCATCCTGGTCGTACGCCACGATCCGCGGGGGCTCGTAGACAGGCTTGGCCTGTCCCGGAGTGGCCTGTGCGTCGGGGGGCTCAGCCATCACGCGGTTCCTCTTTGCAGGAGGCTCCCGGCGCCCGGCCTAGCAGGCCGAGGTCGGCGAGTTGCTCCAAGCAGTTGGCTATCTGCTCTCTCACGACTTCTGGCTCCGCATCGCTGTACTCTCGGCAGATCGTCTCGGCGATCGCCTCTGGGCCGCTTCCCTCATCCGCCAGCCGCCAGACATCCGCGGCCGTACGGTTCAGAAAGGCTAGCCGCTTCCTTGTCCGATCATGCACCACTAGTTCCGACCCGACCTGCCGATAGACCAGGTCGCTTGCCGTCTGACTCATTGTGAGGCTCCTCGGCCCGAAGGCCCGCGCATGTCTCCCTCATCAGCCTGTCCGCCCGCTGCATTCCCCGCCCGCCGCGTGCGCCCATACCCACCACATGCACTCTGGCCGGTACGTCTGGGCGCGCTTCAGCCACTTCACATGCCCGTCGGCGAACCCGTAGTTCGCTCCCTCGTCGTGTCGTGTCCAGGCCACGTTGTTCGACCCGGGGAACCACCGGCTGGGCCAGTGGACAGGATCGCGGGTCGAGTAGTACTGCGACCAGTTCTCCGCCAGCAAGATCGAGATTTCCGGCCGCGCGGCCGTCCGCAGCTTCGCCCAGCCCGTCCAGTGCGCCTCATACGCCGTCCACGCCGGCATCCCGTAGCTTGTAACCGTTCCCGGGCCCTGGCTCGGGCAGATGAAGACACTGTGGTTGCTCACATAGGGCTGCACCACATCCAGGTAGCCGTACCCACCGACGTACCACTCGACGGGCAGCCCGTCATCGCAGTCTGCCGCGTACATCAGGAACGCCTTCGTGAGCTGCCCCAGGTTCGACAGACACGTCGTCTGCCGCGCCTTCTCCCGTGCGTGGGCCAGCACAGGGATCAGCATCGCCGCCAGGACCGCGATGATCGCGATCACCACGAGCAGCTCGATGAGCGTGAAGCCTACGGCTCTGCGCGGTGCCACTCCGTTGACCACGTTGCCCTCCATCTCGAGGTGGTCAGTGAATGCGGGCGACCCTCACTACATCAGTTGGCATGCTCTGCCCGATGGCTCCTACCAGCTCCAACCGGTAGTAGTAACCGTGTCCGGCGCTCGCCGAGCGGTCGACGAACGTGCACCCAGGACGGTCGCAGTTCACGAGCCCTGTTGAGATCTCCTCAAAGGGCCCCTCGACGCTCTCCGCGCGTAGTACACGGCAGCCCACGACGTCGATCCCGGCGGCGGGCTTCCAGGCCAGTTGGACCTCGCCCGGCCCAAGGCGCTTCGCCGTGAACTCCTCTAACTCCACTGGCGTGGGCTGTGGGTTTGCGGTGAACCCACCTGAGGCCACGAGCGCCCACGGCTGGTTGCCGCCGCTAGGCAGCGCATAGCACGAGACCGTGACCCTGTACCATCCATAGGTCACTGACACTGGAATGTCAACCTCCTCCACGTTGTTGCGTCGGTCGCCGCTCGCGTTGTTGTTCCCATACCAGGTTTGGGCGACGGTGGGGTTCCACGTTGGATAGCCCACGTTGCTCATGCGGTCGACACGCAAGTCGAGGTCGTTGACGAGCGAGGGACTGGCGCCTGCCGTTCCCGGTCGGTCGCTCCATACGAGGGTCACCTTGATCGGCTCCGCGAGGTTGGCGGGAGTGTTCGGCACCGCCAAGCGGATCTCCCGGGTCTGGCCCGTCCCGGTGAACACCCACGACGAGACACTGTCAATGTCGCAGTACCCGCCGAAGCGTGGGCTGGTGCGATACAGGCTCTTTTTGGCGTTGATGCGCCCCCAGCCCTGGGCGTTATCGGGGCGGGCTTGGATCTCGTATGGGGGCCCGCCGTACTGCCCCGGGTACAGATCGGTGGCCTCGTTGATCATCGTCGCCTTGATCAGCGCCGCTGACGGGTCGCTCAGGCTCTTCTTCTCAACATAGTACTCCCGCACCAGCGTCGCGACACTCGCCGCCAGCGGACAAGCCATGCTCGTCCCCCCGGCGAACATGTAGTACCCGTTCTGCGCATCCCAGCCGGAAGCCTCGAGGCAGTTGAGGCGCCCCCAGGCGCCGTTCGGTCGCCAGAGCGTGAAGTCATCCAACAGACAGATGCCTCGCGGGGCAACTGCATTGTCCGTCCAGCGGAACCGGAAGCGGATGTCGTTCTGGTTGTTGAACCGATCTGGGATCTCCACGGCCTGGCGGGTCCATCCGCTGCTGGTGGTGGCTACCCAGTAAGAAGGCGTCGTGCCGCCAGTGATCGCGAAGTCGTCCAGATACCAGTAGCCGGCCGAGCCAGACGAGTCGGTGCCCAGGCGCCAGCGCAAGCTGACCGTGCTCCCGGCGTAGGTGGCGAGGTTCACGGAAACCTGTGTCCACGTCGTGATGTCGGTGGACCACGCCTGCCGGCCCGCGAGTGGGTTGCCGCTGGGAGTGTTAAGTGTCAGGTTGTACCCACCAGAGGTGATGGCGCTTCCCAGGTCCGTCCACCCGCCACCGGCGTTTATCTCTAGTACCCCCCCGTCCCAGCTGGACTCCCAGTCGCCCTTGTGCCAGAACGTGAGAGTGGGACTCGTGGCCGGAAGAGCTATGCCGCTCACGGTCAGCACTTGGTCGCTGACGGTGGCGACATCCGTCGCGCGCCAGGAGTAGCTCGCGCTGGTGTAGTTGCCGGCGCCATACGAACCTCGCGCCCAAGTGTCGCCGGTGCCGCTATGGGTGAAACTCCCGGTGCCCGATTCGACGTCGTCACTCCAGGGGATGATCGCGGTTGCGAAGTCGTCCAGATACCAGTAGCCGGCCGAGCCAGACGAGTCGGTGCCCAGGCGCCAGCGCAAGCTCACGTCCGTCCCCGCGTAGCTGGCCAGATCCACAATGACTTGCGTCCATGAGGTGATGTCATTCGACCACGCCGAGCGGCCGCTCAGAGGGTTTGAGCTGGTGGAGAGGGTGCGGTTGTAATCGCCTGAGATGATCCTGCTGCCCATGTCCGACCACACGCGCCCACCGTCGGTTGAGATCTCCAGCACCCCACCATCGTAGCCAGACTCCCAGTCTCCTATGTGCCAGAAGGTCAGGGCGGGACGGGTTGCGTTGGGGACAGTCACGCGGTTCAGGACGAGGAACTGGTCGCTTACGGTAATGACATCCTGGCCACGCCAGGAGTTTGTTGCGCTGTGGTAATTGCCGGCACCGTGCGCACCACGGGCCCAGGTACTGCCGTAGCCATCGACGGTGAAGTGCCCGGTTCCGCCCTCGACGTTGTCGGTCCAGGTGCTGCCGTCAGTCCACGTCGTGCCCCCGTCGTCGCTCAGCTCAAACGTGAGTGTGTCCCCTGTCCCATCCAGCGTGAGGTTGCTCCAGAACCAGAGAACCCAGTCCCCCTCCGCCGTGCCCTGGGTCGTGAGGTCTAGGTTCGAGTTGTAGGTCAGGGAGCCGCTGCCCGCGGCCCCCCCGGCGCGGTAGGCGTAGCTGCCGCTCCACCGGTCGTAAGCGTTCGTCCGCGTCCACCCGGTCCCGGCAGTCCATGTACCGTTGACGGCTTCGACGTCATACGAGACCAGCGCCGGTATCTTCTGGCTTCGGCAGGATGCGATGTAGGTGCCGGGTGCAACGAGATCCGGTTTGTAGCGTGTGTCGGTACAGGGCCCGCGCGAGCTGAAGGCGGCCATGCCCCCGGTGTTGTCAAGCCGGGAGCTACCGGCGATAGGGGTGGTGTAGCTGAAGCTGTCCCAGTTGGCCGTGTAGCCGGCCGTGTTCGGTGTGCGGTCGGTCTCGCTCGCGCCGATCGTGAGGCAGTTCTTGGAGGTCCCCGGGGAGCCCATCGAGCCCGTATCAATGAGCCCATCGCCATTGCTGAGGCTCGCAGCGACTCGATTCGCAACTCCGGCGCTCCAGCCCGAGGTAGTACTGTAGTACACGTAGTCGCTGGTCGTGCCGCTGTTGTTGCACTGGACCTCTACACTCCCCGCGCGGCTGGTCCAGCTGAGGTATACCCAGTACGTTCCTTGCGGGTAGAGGGTCGCGGTGTTGGAGTTGAACGTGATGTTCTGGTACGTCGTGGTCAGGCCGGTTGCCACGTTGATACTGCCAAACGAACCCGAGAAGCTGCCGCTTGGGTTTGCGCCGGTGCCACCGTCAGGCCCCACGTGCACGTTGATTGTGCCGGTGCCGGACGCGTCCCGGCGCAGGCTGAGCGTGATTGATGTCAGGTAGCCCTGAATGGAGGTGGGGGAGATCTTGAAACACTGGTACTGGTAGCTGTTGCTCAGGGACTGACTTGTGTTCAGTGTGGCCGGTGGCGAGATCGTCCGCCCGTCGAACCCCTCGTTCCCAGCGCTTTTCACGAGCAGGAAGTCCGGGTGGTCCCACATGAACTGGTCTACTTGCCTGGCTTGCGTGTCGTAGTCCCCGTCCGCCGCATGGCCCCAACTGTCGGAGTGGATGCGGGCGCCCTGGTTATAGGCGTCCAGCAGTAGGTCGCCGACGTCCGGAGGTATGCCGCCAAGGCCTCCAAGGTCGTCGCCTACGCTCTGGTGTACGATGTTCGCCTGGTAGGCGGGGGCGCGGTAGCGTGGCACGCCGCCGACGGTATATCGAAGACCATTGCCGGCCAAGGAGCCCGCCGTGTGCGTCCCGTGCCCGTCGCGGTCGCTCCAGTCCATGTCATCAGCGACGCGGCACATGAGCTGGTAGTTGCTGAGGGTGGACCAGGAGCCGCTCGTGGGGGTGCTGCCATAGTCGAGTGAGGCTCCTGTGTAACCCCGCAACATCACGTTGATCAGCGTGTAGTTGCTGGTCGCGATGCCGCTGAGATCGACCACTACCCAGTAGGTCTGGCCGTTGGTGATGGCTACCGCCGGGTTGAAGTAGAAGGTACACGCGGTGAAGCCGGATGTCGGCAGGTCCGCCGCGTCAATCACGGTGCCCGATGTTGCCAGGGGGGTGCCGGGCATCCCGCTTGGCAGGGGGGTGGTCGTCTGGTACAGCCGGCAACGGATGTCCCCGGCGGGTGCCGTGCTATCACGTGACATGTAGAGAGCAACGGCCTCAACCTCGCCATTTCGTCCTGCCACGAAGCTGTACCGCAGGAACGCGGGGCCGGTTGTGAGCGAGGTTCCGCTGGAGGCGTATGTGTCCACCCAGTAGGTCTGGTTGCTCTTCATGGCCCAGGCGC
>Ga0194112_10009086_pt1 | contig 12707 bp, 8 predicted proteins | sample TA2MahC400mmetaG_FD_146191 | JGI IMG/M metagenome (GOLD analysis project Ga0194112, IMG submission 146191) | Freshwater microbial communities from Lake Tanganyika, Tanzania - TA2015016 Mahale Deep Cast 400m | ecosystem: Environmental > Aquatic > Freshwater > Lake | place: Tanzania: Lake...
GGTTCAAACTTGCTACCGTTGTTCTTAACCAACGCCAGCGCATCCGGCGACCTGCTTCTGGCGCCGCCAAACGCGACCGCGCATACTAGCAAAAACCGCTTTCCTGTCAACAGCCCGTTGGAAGAAATTTTGGAATTGATGGTAACTCGCCATGCCTCGTCCCACTGCGATTCTGCCGTGCCCGAGGTGAGAAGAAACAATATGGCGGCAAGACCCGATACAACACCGTCAAGCATTTCCGGGAAACGATCTCCTTGCCGGAGAATCATCATGTTCGTCCGCGCGAACCTCTGTCGGCCACCTGCACGTTGGCCGTTGCCTCCGACCAGCAACCCAGCACGCCGCCCGGTTACAAGGACTACCCGCGCTTCCGCTGGCAGATCGAGGTGCACACGCGCATGGCCCAAAGCCCCGACTACCGCGCGAAGTTTCCCATCCTAGTCCAGCGCGCTGGCTAAGTGGGGTGAGCTTCCAAGCTCGCCCTCGGTTGCCTGCGCAAGAACCGCGTGAGCTTGGAAGCTCACGCCACTTATCACGCTCGGACGGATCCGATCCGCCTACGAAACCGATCCGTAACCAGTGGCAACGTTCCCTCTCCCCATCCGATGGGGAGAGGGTTAGGGTGAGGGGCCAGCCGCGCTCGCCTGCGTGGTCAGACACCTGACCGCTGCGCGACAAACTCGCGCACCAGATCGGGGAACTGGCAGTGGCGGCAGCCGCTGCGGTCGTTGAGACAGAAGTCGTGGAAGACCTGCAGCAGCCCCTGCTGGCGCGCGGCGGTGCGGATCGGCGGCTGCCGCTGGCCAAACAGGCGATGCGCGGTGAACCGCACCAGCGCGTTAGAGGCCGACGCGGGGTGCGTGCGAAAAACATTCTCGGCCTTTTCGGTCAGCACCGACTGGTCGAGCAACCAGCCCTGGGCCACCACCGCCGGCAGCACGACGTTGATGACGATGTCGCGCGCCCGCGCCGCGCCGATGAGCAGTTCGGCGCGCGACTGCGCCTTGGAGGCGAAGCTGTAACGCCGCGACCAGAACGGGTCCTCCAAGTCCGTGAACAGCGCCGCGAGCCGTGCAACGACTTTGTTCTCCGGCGTGGCCTCGATGACACCGAGAATCTTCGGCCACAACTCCCAATGCTCGGCCAGCAGTTGCGTCACCGCTGCCAGCCGGCGCCACGGGAAATTGGCGGGCCGCAAGCCGCTCAGCCGCCATGCGTCGGCCGTCAGTGTGCGTCCGGCGAACTCGTCGCGCGCTTTCCACCAGTGGCTCCACAACGAACGCACATAGCGCCGCGTCGCCTCGTCGCGCCGGGCCAGCGTGCGCTCCGGCAGAAAGCCTGCCACGCCGAATAGAAGCGCCTGTGCTTGCATCGCCGGCAACTCGCGCAACCGTGCGACGGGCAGCAGCGCGGCCAACCGCCGCATGGGATCCTTGTTCTGCTTGTAGCCGAGCGCCTCAAGGATGGCGGCGTAGAGGGCCTGTTCGAGGCCGTGGCGCTGGATCCAACGCGTCAGCCGCCGCGCCTTCGCGCGCAGACGGTCCAACCCCGCGTCCTCCAGCAGCGCGTCGAGCGTGTCGGGCGGCAATGGCTTCAATCGTTCCGCGCACTGACCTGCGTGCTCGTCGAGGTTGTAAGGGTAGTTCCCCGGATCAATCGAGTCGTAGAGTTCCTCCAACGACGCTTCAAGCTGGTCGCCCATAACCAGCCGCGGCAGCACGCGCCCCGATGCCGTCAGCGCGGGCCGGTCGCCGCCGTCCTGCCAGAGCACCACATGGAGCAGCACGTCATTGTAAAGCGGATCGTTACCATGCCCATGCTGAGGCCAGTCGCCGGCGCGCAAATGAACCTCGACATCGCCAAGCTGCGGCTGGTCGTCGCCGAAGGCGATGACCGCCCGCCGGAAATCCGGTCCTGCTTCCAGATTCCACCAGCCGGGCGATACCACGCGCACGCGGCGACCGTCGGCGGTTTGCAGGGCGTCGCGTTTCAGGCGCTGGTCAAACCAGATCGCTTGGGCGAGCCGCTCATAGACCGGCACCGGCGCGTAACCGCCGTCCGGCTCGTGTAGCACGCACGGCGTCAGCCGGCTGCGAAGTTGTTCGTAGGTGACTCCGCTCATGGCGCGCCGGCAGTCTCGGATGACGGTTCTTCGGTTTCAAGCCTCTGTTTGCGCGATTTCGTGCCGCCACGCGTCAAGACGACTCCCCGCCGCGCCGGCTAATACTACAAGTAGATAATTATCTACCGTCGCGCACGAGGTCTTGAAACAGCAGTGGCAGCTCTTTAGAGTCTGTGGAGGAAGTGGCGGCTGGCGGAGTATTCGGAAGATTCGGTTTCACAGCCCGTCAGACACTCCCGCCGCCACTTTGTTCTATCAGAGTGTGAATTTTCCAGGTCAGGCTGCTGGAGCGGTCCAAGACCTGCCGAAAGAGACGCCAAAGTGTGAACTCCAACGGCTCCGTGCGAAAAAATCACAGCCTCGGAGTGACGCGGCTACGATTTATGAACATGAACAAGACAACACACGTTTCCCGCCGCGAATTCATCGCCGCCTCGATGGCTGGCGCGATGGGCGCCACCATGCCTGCAACCGCAGTCACTGCCGCATCGAACGCAGGGGCTGCGAGCGTTCCCCGCGGCAAGATCGGCAAGGTGGAGATCAGCCGGCTGATTTTGGGCACGAACATCATCACCGCCCACATGCACCCGCGCGACCTGCTCTACCTCAAAGACCTGTCGAGCCACTACAACACCGACGAGAAGATCCTGGAGACGTTCGCCATATCCGAGGCCAACGGCGTGGACGCGTTCATGACCCATCACGAGCCGCGCGTGATGAAGCTGCTCAAGCAGCACCGGGACAAGAACCGCGGCAAGTTGAAATGGTTCGTCGCGCCGGAGCCGAAGGTGAAGGAGCCTGCGGAGTTCATGAACGTCGTGCAGGAGTTGGTGGACGGCGGCGCGGCGGGCATCTACGTCCACGGCGCGGCGGTGGATCCGCTCGTGGCGAAGGGCAAGGTGAAAACCGTGTCCGAGTTTGTGGACATCATCAAGGCGACCGGGTTGCCTGCGGGCATTGCTTGCCACAACCTCGATTCACTGAAGGCCTGCCAAACGGCCGGACTCGGCTGCGACTTCTACCTCAAGACGTTCCACCACTGGAAATATCCCAGCGCGCCGCGGCCGGACGAGTTGGGCGCGGACACGGACTACTTCAAGGTGTTTCGTTGCCAGGAGAAACCGCACGGGTTCTGGTGTTTGAACCCTGAGGAGACCGCTGCGTATATGCGGACGATCAAGCAGCCGTGGGTCGCCTACAAGGTCATGGCCGCCGGCGTCATCCCGCCGCGCGACGCGTTCCGCTACGCCTTTGCCAACGGCGCGGATTTCATCCTCGCCGGCATGTTCGACTTCCAGGTCGCCGAGGACGCGCAGATCACCGCGGACGTGCTCAAGGCCCTACAGAAACGCGCGCGGCCGTGGTGCGGATGATGGCGGCTACAACAGCGCGGTGCTGAAGTAGCGTTCGGCGCGGTCGGGGAGGACGGTGGCGATGTTGCCGGGGATTTGTTTGGTCAACTGGCGCGCGGCCCAGACATTGGCGCCGGAGGAAATGCCCACCAGCAGGCCGTGGTCGCGGCCCAGTTGACGGGTGGTCTCGATGGCGTCCTCGTCGGAGACCTCGATGACTTGGTCAATCATCTTCACGTCGAGGATCGCCGGAATGAAGCCGTCGCCGATGCCTTGGATTTGATGCAGACCCGGTTCGTGGCCAAGCAGCGCCGAGACGTTCTTCGGTTCCGCCGCGACCAGTTTCACGCCCGGTTTGTGTTCCTTCAGGAACTTGCCGACACCTTGCAGCGTGCCGCCGCTGCCGACGCCGGCGACGAAGCAGGCGATGTCACCGCCGAGCTGCCGCCAGAGTTCGCGCGCGGTTTCCTCGTAGTGGACGCGGGGGTTGTCGGGGTTCTCGAACTGCTGCGGCACGAACACGCGCGGGTCTTCCGCCGCCATCTCGCGCACGCGACGGACCGCGCCGGCGATGCCTTCCTTGTCGGGCGTGAGCACGAGGTCGGCGCCGAGGGCGCGGATGAGTTTGCGCCGTTCGACGCTCATGCCTTCGGGCATCACGATGCGGACCTGATAGCCCTTCAACCTCCCGACGAGCGCGACGCCGATGCCGGTGTTGCCCGACGAGGGTTCGACGATGATCGAGTCCGGCTTCAACCGCCCGTCGCGTTCCCCGCCTTCGAGCATGGCCAGCGCGATGCGGTCCTTGATGCTGCCGCCGGGATTCAGGAACTCTGCCTTGGCGAACACGCGTTCGCCCTTCAGTTGCAGCAACGGTGTGTTGCCGATGAGGCTCAGGATGTTGTCGGTTAGCATGACTCGGATGTGGCGGAAAAAATGACGAGAGCGCGGTCAGAATACAAGATTGAAGACGATGCGCGCCGGCAGCCGACGCGAGGCGCCTGAATCGGTCTCGGTCAGCGCCACGCGAACCGTGTAGCTGAACGCGCCAGCGTTCAGACGAGAGCCATCGCGACGCGAGGGGGAAGCTGAACGCGCGTTCAGCTACATGACCGACACTTTCAATCACCTCTGCCGCCCGCACGTTGGTTGACCACTTGGGCTTTAATATATCGCCTAGCGATATATGCTCGAAGACCTCGAGTTTGTGCCGAACGTCGTTTGCAGTCCGTAGAGTGGTCGCTCGGCGCTTCCGTGGCTCGTATCGCCTACTTCCCGATCCGCATCACCAGCCACGCGAGCAGGATCATCACGCCGACGGTGATCCAGGCGATGATGAAGCCGATGAGGTCTTCACGATAGCGGCGGAAAAAACCGCGCCAGCGCGCGGCGGTGAACCACGTGCCGACATCGAGCAGAATCAATTCTTCACCGCGGTCGGCGGCCAGCGGTTTGGGCTGGCCGGTCGGCACCGTCTCCAAGTCCGTCGAGCGCCGCATCCGGTCGAAGAACGCTTCCATGCGGGTGCTGTCCTCCTGCCTGGTGAGCAGGCTGACGATCAGCAGCGTCGAGAAGCTCAGCAGCATCGCGAAGCCAAACGGTCCGGGCAGCCATTTATAAACCAGCAGCAGCTTGCCCGTTTGCAGGTGCGCCCATAGATCGCCGCAGGAGCAGAGATGCGCAAACGCGGTCGAGAGGTCGGTCGGTTTCGTGGCGGTGCCGGGCGCGCAGGTGGTCAGGTAGAGCGCGGCGTAGTAGCTGAGAAACGCGACAATCGTCGCCGCGGCGGCGCCGGCGCGGTTGGCGCGACGCCAGAGGATGCCGCCGACGAACATCACGCCGAAGAGCGCCGCGATGGTCTCACTGAACAGGAACGCGTGCAGCACGTCCTTGACCGTCAGCGCGAACAGGATCCCGGAGCCGGTCAGCAGCAGGCCGCTTAGGCGGCCGACCCAGAGCAACTGGCGGTCGTTGGCGGAGGGGTGGATGTAATCGAGCCACACGTTGCGCGTGAAGAGCGCGCCGGTGTTGACCATGAGGTTGGAGCAGGTGGACATGTTGGCGGCGAGCACGCAGGCGACCATCAGCCCGACCAGTCCGGGGCCGAGCAGTTCGCGGCTCGCGTAACCGAAGGCGTGCTCGGCATCGGGCAACTGCGCGCCGCGCTGGATGACGAGCGTGGCGGCGATGAGGCCGGTGAGCGCCCAGCCGATGGTGCAAAAGCGTTTGGTCATCGCGCCGTAGGTGTGGCCGACGCGACCGGCGCGCTCGGTCGAGCCGGTGGCGCACATCGAGAGCACGTGCGGCTGGGCGGTCATGCCGACGAAACCGTTGATGGCGAGCATGGCGATGGTGAAGGCGTCTATCCCGCTGACGCTGCTGTAGAGGTCGAAGAAGTTTTCCGGCAGCACTTTTCGCATCCCTTCAAACCCGCCGACCTCGCGCAGGCCGAGCGGGATCAGCATGAAGGAGAGCACGATGATCAGGAAGCTCTGCACGAAGTCCGTGTAGGCCGACGCGACCAGCCCGCCGAAGAAACTGTAGAGGACGAACGCCACGGTCATGGCGATGACGACGCCGTTGGCCGAGATCATCTCGCCGCCAGTCGCGACCGAGATGACCTTGCCGGCGCCTTTGAGCATGACGCCCTGGTTGCAGACGAAGAAGAGGATTGCGAAGACGGTGTAGGCGAAGGCGAGCTTGCGGCCGTAGCGGTCTTCGATGATCTCCGCGACGGTGGTGCGCTCGCTGCGCCGATACCACGGGGCCATCAGCCAGTAGAGCGGCGTGATGAGCATGTTCTTCCACTGGAACCAGACGGTGGCGAACCCCAGGCTGAACGTCGCGCCCGCCTGCGCGACCGGCTGTTCGGCGTGCGTGCCCGTGCCGAACGCCTGGCCGACCATGACCCACCACGGCAGCTTGCGTTCGCCGAGGAAGTAACCGCTGCTGGTGCGGGCCTTGCGCGACAGCCAGAGGCCGAACGCCGTGATGCCGATGAAGTAGCCAATCAGCACCGCCCAATCCAACGTTCCGAAAGTAGTCGCGCCATGCACGGTGTGTTCTCCAATGAAAGCGCCGCCAGAATACACACTCGCGACGCGGAGGCAAGGAGGTTGCGACAAGGAACGTAGCCGCCAACGTGAGGAGGCGGAATCCCCCGGCGCAGACCGCTCCGCCTCGTTGCCTCGGCCGGCTACAGGCTTCTCGCTTTGCCGTTGTCTTGCGCCGGTCGGCTGCTACACTGCCGCCGAAGTTTCTGGAACCAACGAAAAGCGTTTTGATGAATACTCGAAAGGCTGCCCGTATTCTGTCGTTGTTGGCGCTGCTCCATGTCGTGGCGTTGGCCTGCGCAGCCAGCGAGGCGAAGGCTCGACTCGCGGTGCTCGATTTGCTCACGGGCGAGGGGCTGAAGCCGGACGACGGCCAGACGCTGGCCATGTTCATCCGGGCGGCCATTGTGCAGACGGGAAGGTTCGATGTGATGGACCGGCAGGATATCCGCAGGGTCCTCGACGAGCAGAAGTTCCAGGAAGCGCTCAGCAGCGACACCCAAGGTCTGGTCAAAGCAGGCAAGATTCTGGCGGTCAAGGAGATCATGGGTGGCCGTGTGGCGAAGCTTGGCAGGGTGTGGGTGGTGGTGCTGAACCTCGTGGAGGTCGGCAGCGCGCGCCTGCTCAACAGCCAGGCCATTCCCTATGACGGCCCGATTGAGGGTTTGCTCGAATGCACCACCGCGGTCGCGCTGAAACTTCTCGGATTGAAGGATGCGGCTCCGGCGGTTTCGCCTGCTCAGCCGCCTGCCCCCAGCCTCACGCGCGCGCCGATTGAGACCTCCGGCGGCAATGCTGTTACGGTCGAGGGCTGGGTCAAACTGCGGGAGGGTTTTTACGGGAAGCCCGGCTCGCACCAGTTGATGTCCAGCCACGACGTGGACGCCAAGCTGGAGGCGTGGTTGAACTCCTCGGCCGTTGATCTGAAGCGGTTCGAGGGCAAGCGGGCGCGGCTCAGCGGAACCGTGTCTTGGAAGCCCGGCTGGAGCCAGCCGCTGGTGACAGTCGTCCACGCAGAGGTCGAGAGCCGCGACAGCGACACGGTGACCCTGGAAGGCTGGCTGCGGCGGCGGCAGGGTTTTTACGGAAAGCCCGGCTCCCATCAGTTGATGTCGAGCGACGATGAGGGGGCCAAGCCAGTGGCCTGGCTGAAGTCATCGGTTGTGGAAATGAAACCTTTTGAGAACAAGCATGTGCGCATCAGCGGGACCGCCACACGGAAGCCCGGCTGGAACGAACCGCTCATTACCGTCATCCGCGCGGAGCGTTTGCGCTAGGATCGCAACCGGAACCTGGGGTCCACCTTGCGGATGTTCCTCACGATGGCTTCGAGGTAGGGATTCTTGCCGGAGCCGAGCGGCCGTTCCATGAAGCGATAGACCCCGCCCCATTGGTGGGTGAGTGTCCGCATGACGTGGCCGCGGAAGAACTGCGGCGTCTTCGCCCGCATGTCTTCGACACTAGAGTAAGCGGCCAGGGATGCCGCGGCCGGCCCTTGACGCTGGACGCATTCCTGAAACTCGTCGAAGAGTTTCTCCAGCTCCTCCAGGTAATCCGGCGCGGCCATCTGTCCCAGCAGATCGCCCGTGCCCAGCGCGTAGCCCGCCATGCGCTCCGGCTCGGACTGGAAGGGTATCTTGCTCGTGTCCACAAAGAAACCCGTGCAAAGGATCATGTGCTGAACGGCGGCGCGATCGTGCGGGCTGTAGCCACGGTCGAGCAGGTAGCGATCGGCAAACTCGGCGCTGCGATGGACGTGGGTGAGGGTGTATTTCGCGCCTGTGCCGTCGGCGTCGCCGTGTTCCTTCAGGTAGCCGGCGTCGTGCATCAGCACGGCGTGCATGCCCAGCGTGAAGAAGTCCTCCGGCAGAAACATCCCGTCCGGCGCGCGGTTCATGCCGTCCACCACGTCCATCATCGCCACGGTGGCCTCCAGGGTGTGCTCCAGGTCGTGGTAGCGCATGTCGCACGCCTGGTAGCCCGAAAGCTCGCCCTTGAAAAGCTTCTGGATGTCCGCGAACGTGCGCCGGATCGACTCGAAATCGCCGTCTCGATAGTGATGCCGGAAAATCTTCTCCGCCGTCCGTTCCACAACGGCCGGGTTGTTGGTGTCTATTCTCTTGAGCATGCTCTCGCTCGAAATGATGGAAAAAGATAGCGGCGCGTCGCCCAAAGACAACGCTTTTTCCAGCCACATCGGCTGAGCCCAGGGCTTTTGGTTGTTCGGCGCTAACCTGTTGGTGTCCCGCCTTTAGGCGGCAAGGTGTTCAAAACCGCCTAAAGGCGGGACACCAACGACTAACATCCGCAAAGCGAAAAGCCCTGGGCTGAGCCATCGTGTGTGCAGCCATGAACGGTCTCCAGACCCTGTCTCGGCCAGGTCTCGTTGCGTCTTGGAAGCACTGCCGATGCCACGACCCCAGACGCCCGGGAAATCCCCTCCTGTAACAAGAACCTGACACGCGTTGCCCCCTGTAGGGCCATGCGTCAGTTAAGTGGGCGAGCTTCCAAGCTCGCCCACCTGTGTGTTGGAGCACGCCGGGCGAGCTTGGACGCTCGCCCCACTTAGGCGTTCGCCTTGGCAACACCCTTACACCGGCGCCATCTCCCCATTCGACAACCACCGTCGCCGAGCCTATCATCGTCGCCGACATGGATCGCAATGCGCGCAAGAACCTTACCCTGGCGCTGTTGATGGCCGGCCCGCTCATGGCGGCGGACCCGCCACGGTTCACCATCGAACTGCCGCCCCGCCCCACGATCGAGCCGGGTAGCGCCGCCGATGTCTCCAAGCTGTTTGAACCGCCCACCGGCACCGGCCGTCCAGCCGGCTCGCACGGGTTCCTGCGGACCGAGCAGGACCAGTTTCAGTTCGAGGACGGCCAGGCCGTCCGCCTCTGGGGCGCCAACTGGCCCGCGGTCCAGCCGATGCCTGCGGGCGAACAGGCCGCGGCCCTCGCCCAACGCTTGGCGCGCCAAGGCATCAACCTGCTGCGGGTGTTCCTGCCCGGCCCCAGGGATCCCGGCGAGCTTCGCCGGTTCGAGGAATTCAGCGGCTGCCTGCGCGCCCAAGGCGTCTGTCTCGACCTCGTCCTGCCGGGCGACACCGATCAACTCGCGCGCACCAATCAGTTCACCCGGTTTGCGCCAAGCGAAGACGCCGGCATCGTCCTGATGGAATTCCTCGGCCCGCCCCAGACCCGCGACGCCATCCGCCGCCGCCGCGCGCGCGTGCCTGTGGCGGCTGCGGGCACGCTGCAATCCGCCGCCGACGTAACCCCGCTGGGCGCGACGGAGTTCTTCTCCCAAACAGTCAAGTGGACCGACACCGGACCGATGGTGAAAAGCTCCCGCACGCTGCTCGGCCCGATGGGTTTCGGCGCGCCACTGGGCCGGCCGTGGCTGGTCGGCGCGTGGTCCGTGACCGCCACGAATCCATTCCGCGCCGAACTGCCGCTGTGGACGGCCGCCATCGCCAGCTTCCAACGCTGGGCGGGCGTCTGCCTCGCGCGAGACCTCGTCGGTGCCGGCACCCCCGACGGCCCGCTCGACATCGTTGCGTGGGCCTGGGCGCCTGCGAGCGCGCTGCTGTTCCAACGCGGCGATGTCGCTCCGGCCAAGAGCAAAATGCTTTTTCAACTGACGCCCAACAACCCCGCTGCCGCGACGCTGCGCGGCGACAACGAGCAGTTCGCCACCGCCTTCAGCATGGGCATGACCCGTTTCATCTTCGATGCCGCGGAAACCGCGCCGTTCGGCTGGATGATCCTGGGCGGCACCGAACTGGCCGGCGTCAGCGCCCTCAACCCGCGCACCTCCGACACCGGCGAGATCACCCACGACCGCGACGCCGGCCGACTCAAGATAGACACGCCGCGCACGCAGGCCGTCATCGGCTTCTTCCCATCCCATCCGGTCGAAACCCGCGACCTGCGCCTGACGTTCACCAACGGCGTCTTCACCGCCATCGCCGCCACCAGCCTCGACGGCGAACCGCTGATGAAAAGCCAGCGCGTGCTCGTGACCGCCACCGGCCGCGCCGACCCCTCCGGTGCGCCTCGGCTCGAACCGCTCGCCGGCACCGTGACATTGCGCTGGCTCGCCCCCACCCAGCGTGACCGGAAAGTGTTCGCGCTCGACCTGACCGGCCACAGGACGAAAGAAGTGCCGCTGGAGGAACGCGGTTTCCGGCTCCAGCCCGAACTGAAATCGGCGTGGTATGAGATCGTCGCCGAGTCCGCCCTGCCGAAACCACCGCCTCAAACCAACGCGCCGCCGGCGAAGGTGGAGAAGAAATTGGAGTGATCGAGTGTTGGAGTGTTGGAGTATTGATCTTTCCCAGCGCGGCGGAACCGCAACTAAACGTAGCCCCCGACGTAACGAGGGGGATTGGTCGTTTCGCAGAAGGGGAATCCGCCTCGTTACCTCGGCGACTACGACCGCTCCCCATCTCCACCCCTCACCCCTCACCCCTCACCCCTCAACCATCTTCCCCTGCCTTCCGGCTCTCGACTCTCGACTCTCCGCTCTTGACTCAGCGCGCCTGCGGCGCCTCGCCCGCCTCCACCCGCTTCCAAAACTCCGCCGCCGGCAGGCCGTTGATCGTCTCCAGCGTCTTGATGGAGCGCAGAATCTCAGCGTCACGTTCCGGAATGAAATCGCACTGAACTGCTTTCACTGCCAATGAATTGCCGGGGCGGGACGTTCGCTGAGCGTTGTGCCCAGCTACCAGCCCCGCCCCGGCGCCGCGTCTTCCCCCGCTCTTGCGCGCAAGAGCGGGGAGGAAACCGGAACTGGAATGGACGTGCTCAGACCGCAGGACGCTTCCGCCACTGTAGCGGCGGTCTGTGACCGCCGAATCCGCTGGCGACTGACCCGCTCTCGGCGCTCACAGAGCGCCGCTACAGCGCGGCCTGTGACAGCCGCGGCCTGCGATTTCGGGCTTCTCGATTCTTCGGCTCAGCGCACAGAACCCACAACGACCCGAAACCCGTTGTTGGAATTCGAGTTGCCGGGATTGTTGCTATTCCGATAGGCGCAACGTGCGTTGGCGGGATTGTTGTTGAACGTCCCGCCCCGCAACACGCGCGACGCGCCGAGCACTTACGTTCCGGTCACCTTCGCCCGCCAGCCGCCGAGCCGCCGTCCCAACTCCGCAACGGCATGGAACGCATGCTCCAGCAGCCGACCGGGCAAAACATTCAGATCGTGCGCCACGCGCAGCAGTTGTCGCATTTGCCACAACTCCACATCAGCCTCCGCCAGCGCGGCGGGCTGCTGCAACAATGCGCCCCGGCCCAGGCACCGTTGAAACTCCAGCGCGCTGCTCTCCAGCCGCGCCGTCAGCGTCTGCCGATACTGGCGCGGAAACTTCGCGCTGTGCTGAAACAGCCACACGATGAAATCATTCGTCTTCACAAACAGCGGCGATTCTCTGCGGTCAAACCCGGACATCCTGCAAGACCTCCCGAATCATTGCCTCGCAGTTGCCGAACCGGGCGTGCGCCAGCCAGGCCCGCACCGAGGCCGTGATGCGCTCCGCGGCCGGCCGGCAGCCGGGCGCCATCCGCTGCCAGCGGCGCATGCGGTCGCGGAACCGCGAGATGGTTTGCCCGTTGAGCCGGCGCGTTTGTGGCAGCAAGCGAAAGCCGCAGAACTTCAAACCGTGCGCGCACCGGCGCACGCTGGTCTTGGACGGATGGCACTTCAGGCGCAGGCTTTCCAGAAAAGCCGGTATCGTTCGCAGCCCATCCTCCAGTTTGGCCCGGTCGTTGTCGAACAGGACGAAATCATCCGAATACCGCACGTATTCGCGCGGCCTGATTTCGTGATGCACGAACTGGTCGAGTTCGTTGAGAATCACATTCGCGAAAAACTGGCTCGTGAGATTGCCGATCGGCAATCCCTTCGGCCTGAATGCGGGCGCGAGCAAGTCGTCGCCTGCGAACCACGCCGGCGACCGCTCCGCGTCCAGCACACCCCGGCACGAATCCAAAACCATGCCGATCAGCCAGCGCACGTCGGCGTCTGCCACCTTGCGGAACAACAAGGCCTTCGTGACCTCATGGTCCACCGACGGAAAGAACTTCACGATGTCGCCCTTAAGAAACCATTCGCGGTTCCGGACGCCCCAGTGCGCCCGCTCGATGGCCGCGTGCGTGCCCTTCCCCCTCCGACAGG
>Ga0194112_10009087_pt1 | contig 12707 bp, 12 predicted proteins | sample TA2MahC400mmetaG_FD_146191 | JGI IMG/M metagenome (GOLD analysis project Ga0194112, IMG submission 146191) | Freshwater microbial communities from Lake Tanganyika, Tanzania - TA2015016 Mahale Deep Cast 400m | ecosystem: Environmental > Aquatic > Freshwater > Lake | place: Tanzania: Lake...
ACTACCTCGTTGGGATCGTCGCCCATCTCGAAAGCCACAAGGGCCACACTTATTTGATCGACGCCGCCCGTCTTCTGAAGTCCCGCGCTCCGAAGATGAAGTTCATCATCGTCGGCAAGGGCTCTCTCGAGCTGTCCCTCGAAGAGCAGGCCCGGGGCTCCGGGGTCGACGACATCGTCTATTTCCTCGGCTTTCGGGAGGACGTCCCGCGGATCCTGGCCTCCCTCGACCTCTTCGTCCTGTCCTCCTACTTGGAGGGCCTCGGCAGCTCGATCCTCGACGCCATGGCCAGCCGGCTGCCGGTCGTGGCGACGATGGTCGGGGGAATCCCGGAAGTCGTCCGGGACGGCGAGACCGGGCTCCTCGTCCTGCCCCGCGACCCGAAATCGCTGGCCGACGGGATCGAGCGGCTTTATCGCGACCGGGCCCTCGCCCGGCGGCTGGGAGAGCGCGGCTTCGAAGTCGTCCACCGGGCGTTCTCGGCCCAGGCCATGGCCGGGCGGATCATCGACCTCTACGAGAAGCTGGCGGCCCGCAAGGGGGTCAACCTCTATGCCTGACGTCCGCATCCGGCCGCTCTCCCGGACGGCCGAATTCGCCGCCTGCGTCGAGATCCAGCGCCGCGTCTGGGGACATAACGAACTCGACATCACCCCCGTCCATCAATTCTGCGTCGCCGTCCATACCGGGTCGATCCTTCTGGGCGCGTTCGTCGGCCGGGATCTCGCGGGTTACGTGTATTCCTTTCCGGCGGTCTTCAACGGCCGGACGAGCCAGCACTCCCACCACCTGGCCGTCGACCCCTCATTCCGAGGGGCCGGCCTGGGAAAACGGCTCAAGTGGGCCCAGCGGGAGGAGGCCCTCCGCCGGGGCTTCCGGCTCATCACCTGGACCTATGACCCGATGCAGGCCCTCAACGCCAACCTCAACCTTCACGCCCTCGGGGCCGATGGGAGGACGTATCTCCGGAATTTCTACGGAGACACTCCGGCCCTCGTTCTCGACGCGGGCGTCCCGACCGACCGGCTGTTCCTTGAATGGCGGATCCGCACGGCCCGGGTCGAAGCCCGGAGGCGGAAAAAAGCCTCCCCCCTCGACCCGAGCGGGCTCCCGGCGGCGCTCGAGCGAAAGCCCGGGGGGGTGTTTCCGGACATCGAGCCCCGCCCGCCCCGCTTGTCCCTCGAGGCTCCGGTCATCCGGGTCGAAATCCCGAGACACGTCGCCTCCCTTGGCCGGGGAACGGGACGGATCGCGGCCTGGCAGTCCGCCGTCCGTTCGGCCATGGAGGCGTATTTCCGCCGCGGCTTCTGTCTCGATGATTTCCTCTACGGCGACCCGAGTCACTACGTCCTCAAGCGAAGGAGGCCGTCCTCATGACGATCGAACGGATCGACCTCGAGATCCTCCGCCTGCCCTACGTTCATTTTTTCGAGACGAGCTTCGGCCGGTCTTACGACCGGACGTTCATTCTCGTCCGCGTCCATGCCGGCGGCATCTCCGGCCTCGGCGAGGTCGTGGCCGAGGAGGCCCCCCTCTACAGCTCCGAAACGACCGAGACGGCCTGGCACGTTCTCCGGGATTTCCTCGTCCCCCTCGTTTTCAAGGAGGGGATCTCCGACCCGGCCGCGTTCGCCCGGGCCGCCAAAACCTACCGCGGCCATCCGATGGCCAAAGCCGGGCTCGAACTGGCCCTCTGGGATCTCAAGGCCAAGGCCGAAGGTCTCCCGCTGACGGCGCTCTGGGGCGGGACGAAGGCCGAAATCGCGGCCGGAGTGAGCTGCGGGATCGAGGACACCTTCGACGACCTCGTCGCCCGGGTCGGCGGCTATCTCTCCGAGGGCTATCGGCGGATCAAGATCAAGATCAAGCCCGGCTGGGACGTCGAAGCCTGCGCGGCCGTTCGGAGGGCTTATCCCGAGATCGCCCTCCAGGTCGACGCCAACGGCGCCTATGTCCCGGCCGACATCCCCCATCTCAAGAAGCTTGACGCCTTCAACCTCGTCATGGTCGAACAGCCCTTCCCGCCCTATGACCTCTGGGACCACGCCGGGCTCCAGGAGGAGATGAAGACGCCCCTCTGTCTCGACGAGAGCATCGTTTCGGAGACGTCGGCCCGGCAGGCCCTCGAGATGGGAAGCTGCCGGATCGTCAACATTAAGGTCGGACGGGTCGGCGGCCCCCTCGAGGCGAAGAGAATCCATGATTTCTGCCAAGCCCGGGGCGTGCCGGTCTGGTGCGGGGGGATGCTCGAGTCGGGGATCGGCCGGGCGGCGAACCTCCACCTCGCCTCCCTCCCGAACTTCGAGCTCCCCAACGACCTCTCGGCTTCGAACCGCTATTGGAAAGAAGACCTCATCGACCCGGAGATCGTCCTCGAGAAGGGGGGCGTCATCAAGGTCCCGACCGGTCCGGGGATCGGCGTCCGGCCCGTCGAGGAGCGCATCCGGAAAGCGGCCGTCCGGAGGGAGTCCTTCGAGGTTCCGAGCCGGCGTTGATATTGCCGCCGGATTCTTCTATAATCGCTTGAACATGAGACGCGGTGCGGGACGACCGGGGAAGGCCTTCGGGCTCGCGGTCGTCCTGTTCGCCGCCTCCTTCGTCCAATTCCTCCACACCGAATCGAGCGTCTTCGAGAGCCGGGATTGCCCGGCCTGCCAGGTCAACAAAGCCGGCCTCGGCGTCCTGGCGACTTCCCCCCCGGTCGTTTTCAAGAGCCATCTCCTCGAGTTGATCGCGCCCGTCGATGCCCCGCTCATCGTTGCGGAGCGAATCGAGGGTCTTGGCTCCCGCTCCCCCCCGCTTTCCTGATCCCTCCTGTTTCTCTCCCGGAACGGTTTTCTCCGTCCGGGCCGCGAATTCTGCGAGGAGGCAGAGGACCTATGAAGAAACCGATCGTCACGTTCCTGCTCGTCGGCGGGATGTCGTTGTTCTCCTGGCCGGCGTTTTCCCAAGGCGTCAAGCCGGCCTTGAGGCTCGAGGAATGCCTGGCCGAAGCCCTGGCCGCCCATCCGCTGCTCCGGGCCGCCGCCCACGACGTCTCCGCGGCCGAAGCCCGGGTCCGCCAGGCCAAGGCTCTTGCCCAGCCGTCCTTCGACCTCGACGTCGACCTTCAGCCCCGCTTCCTGGACTTCCGGGGCTCGGGCGAATCGTATGTCGGATTGAGCCAGACCTTCGATTTTCCCGGGAAGAGGGGCCTGCGCGGCGGCGTCGCCGCCCGCGAGGCCGACGCTCTCAGGGCGGACCTCGACCTCCTCAAGCTCGAGATCCGGTTCCAGGTCCGGGAATCGTTCTTCCGCCTCCTTTTCGCCCGGGAGATCCTCCGCTCGGCCGAGCAGGACAGGGAGCTCGCCCGGGATTTCCTTCATAGGGCGGAGGTCAAGTTCGAGGCGGGCGACATCGCCGAGATGGAAGTCGTCCGGGCCCGGGTCGAAGCGGCCAAGACGGCGAACGCCGTCCGGGTGGCCGAGAACGACCTCCGGCTGGCCCGGGCGCGCCTCAACGTCGCCCTGTCCCGGCCGCCCGGCGAGGCCCTCGAAATCGAGGGCGTCTTCGCCAAGGCCGAACCGAAAGAGCCGGCCGCCGATTTCACGGCCCGGGCCCTCGATGCCCGTCCGGAGCTCCGCCGCCTGCGATTCGAGATCGAACGGGAAAAACTCCGGGAGAGGCTCGGCTTTCTGAGCTACCTTCCGGATTTCACGGTCGGCCTCTCCAAACACCGGATCGCCGGAGAGCCGAAAACCTGGGATTTCACCTTGTCCGTTCCCGTGCCGCTTTTTTTCTGGCAGCCGAAGTCGGGGGAGATCGCCGAGGCCAGAGCGGCCCGCCAATCCCTCGAGGAGCGGTTTCAGGCCTTGGGCCGGGCGATCGCCCTCGAGGTCGCCGAGTCCAGGGCCGAAGCCCAGAACGCCGCCGCCCAGATCGTCCTCTTCGAGCGCGAAATCCTCCCCCAGGCGGAGGACGCCTACGGGAAATTCCTGTTCAGCTACCAACAGGGAGAGATCGGGGGGATCGAGCTCATCGAGGCGCGTCGGACTCTGCTCGAGGTCCGCCGGTCATACGGAGAAGTGCTCTACATATTCAATGTGGCCCTGGCGGCCCTCGAAAAAGCCGTCGGGTCGCCCCTGGAGAGGGAAGGCCATGGACAAAAATAACCGCTGGATTTTGATTTTCGGACTCGCGGCGGCTCTGGCCGCCGGGGACGGGTGTTCGAAACCCCAAGGTCAGACGCCGGGGGGTGAAAACGATCCCGGCCGGAGATCTTCGGAATCCATGTTGGAATCCGGCGGCGGGGGACGCCGGGGGGGAGGCGGAGGGCCGGCTCCCGGCCGCGGCTTGGGCCGGGGCCTCGGCCGCCGCTGGGAACCCGGCCGGACGATCGCCCTCTCGGAGGCCCAGCTTGGGGCGATTGAAATCCGGACCGCGCCCGTCGTCCGGAGACCGATGCGGTCCCGGCTCCGGGTCATGGGCAAGCTGTTCGTGCCCCAGCCGCGCAAGGCGATCGTCAGCTATCCTTTTCCGGCCCGGATCGCCGAAATCCATGCCGTTGCCGGTGATTGGATCAAGGCCGGGCAAAAGCTGGTCACTCTCCAGAGCGAAGAGGTCGGAAACGCCCGGGCCGAATATTATAAAGCCCAGGCCGACCATGAACTCGCCCGGCAGAACCTCGAGCGCGAGCGGGCCCTCTTCGAACGGGGGGCCGGGGCCCAAAAAAACGTCCTGTCCTCGGAGGCCCAATTCAAGGTCGCCGCGGCCATGCTCGACGCGGCCGAGAAGAAGCTCCATGTTCTCGGCTTCACCGAGGCCCAGCTCGAGGACATGCGGGAGAGCCACGACGTTCTGCCCCTCATTTCCCTGTATTCGTCGATCAGCGGGAAAATCGTCGAGAGCAAGGCCGTTCTCGGGGCCATGGTCGACCAAAGCGTCGAAATCATGACCCTCATGGATCCCACTCTCCTGTGGGTCGAGGCCGAGGTCTATGAGCGCGATATCGCCCGGGTCAAAGCCGGCCAGGAGGCCGAAGTGACCGTGCCCGCCTATCCGGGCGAGCTCTTCAAGGGCCGGATTTCGTTCATCGGCGACGTCCTTCGGGAGGAGACCCGGACGATCACCGTCCGGACCGACGTCCGGAACGCCGATTCCAGGCTCAAACCGGGGATGTTCGCCGACATCGCCCTGGCCGTGGCCGAGGACGACAAGGCCCTTGTCATCCCCCAGGAGGCGGTTCTCGACGACGGCGGGGAGGCGATCGTCTTCGTCCCGTCGGGAAAGGGCTACGAACCCCGGATCGTCAAGGCCGGGCTCAGGGACGACGGCTGGGTTCAAGTCCTCGAGGGTTTGAAGGAGGGAGAGGAGGTCGTCGTCTCGGGCGGCTTCCAGCTCAAGTCCAAACTCCTCGAGGACGCCCAGGGCCGGACCCACATCCATTGAGGAGGAGGCCATGATCGGCCGCTTGATCGACGCCGCCCTCAGGCACCGGCTGCTTTTTGCCCTCGTCGTCGGGCTCGTCTGCCTGTGGGGCGTTCTCGCCTATGTCCGCGTCCCCAAGGACATCTATCCGGACCTCAACGCCCCCCTGGTCAAAGTCATCACCGAAAACCCGGGAATGGCCTCCGAGGACGTCGAGCGCCTCATCTCCTTTCCCCTCGAGAGCCTGCTGTCCGGCGCCCCCGGCGTGACCCGCGTCCGTTCGGAGTCGACGACGGGGGATTCGGTCGTGACCGTCGAATTCGACTGGGGGAAGGATATTTACCTCGCCCGACAGATCGTTTCGAGCAAGCTCGAGCTCATCAGCGGGCGCCTGCCGTTCGGGACCCACCCTCCCATCCTCGGCCCCGTTTCCTCGCGGATGGGGGAAGTTTTCGAGTTCGCCGTCGTCGGGGAAAACGAGGACGTCGATCCCCTGGACCTCCGGACCGCGGCCGACTGGACGATCCGCCACCGGCTCCAGGGCGTCCCCGGGGCGGCCTTCATCATCAACCTCGGCGGCTTCGTCAAGCAGTTCCAGGTCTTTCTGCGGCCCGACATGCTCCACCATTACGGGGCGACGATCGGACAGGTCCGGGAGGCCATCGCCTCCGGCAACCGGAATTTTTCGGGCGGCATCGTCGGCCGCGGGGCCCAGGAATACCTCGTCAAGGGCGTCGGCCGGCTCGGGTCGGCCGACGACATCCGGAACACGGTCGTCCTGACCCGGAACAACATTCCCGTCTTCGTCCGGGACGTCGCCGACGTCCGGGTCGGGGCGAAGTTCCGGCGGGAGGCGGCCGGCCACAACGGCCGGGAGGCCGTCTACGTGACGGTCGAAAAGCAGTACGGGGGAGACACGCTGACGGCCATCTCCAACATCAAGGAGGCCCTGGCCAACGTCTCCCGGGACTTGCCCCCCGGGATCGCGGTCAAGCCGTTCTACGACCAGTCCCTCCTCATCCGGAGCTCGATCCGCCACGTCGAGAGGTCGATCCTCGAGGGGATCGTCTTCATCGTCGTCGTCATGGTCCTGTTCCTCTGGAACGTCCGGAGCGCCCTCATCGCCTCGCTGACGATTCCCTTTTCGATCCTTATCTCGCTCGTCCTCATGAGCCTCTTCGGGGTCAAGCTCACGGTCATGTCGATCGGCGGGCTGGCCATCGGCATCGGCAAGATGGCCAACGGCTCGATCATCATGGTCGAGAACATGGTCCGAACGATCCACGAGCGGCGCGAGGGGCGGCCCTGCGAGGTCGTCGGCGCCGCGGCCGGGGAGGTCGGCCCGTATCTCTTCTCGGCGAGCCTGATCATCATCCTCGTCTTTCTCCCCCTCCTGACCCTCCAGGGGATCGAGGGGGCGATGTTCCGGCCGACGGCCTTCGCCGTCGCGGCGGCCCTCTTCGCGGCCATGCTTCTCAACCTGACCCTCCAGCCCATCCTGGGCTCGGCGTGGCTCGCCGGGCGGGCGGGGGATCCGAAGCCGAACGCCGTCGTCGAGCGGCTGACGGCTTTCTACCGGCGGGCTCTCGTCTGGAGCCTGGGCCGGAAAAAGGCCTTCATCGCCGCCTTTCTTGCCCTGATGATCATCGGCGGCGCGGCCTACACTTTCCTCGGCAAGGAATTCGTCCCCCCCTTGGACGAAGGGGCGATCATGGCCTCGACGGTCATGCTCCCCGAGACGTCCCTGGAGGAATCGGTCAAAATGGCCCGGCGGATCGAAAACGCCTTCCTGTCCATCCCGGAAGTCGTCTCCGTCTCCCGCACGACGGGGACGGCCGAGGCCTCCGAACATCTCCATCCCGTCAATCACAGCCATTACAACGTCGAGCTTCTTCCCCGCGAGAGGCGGAAGAGGGGATTCAAGGAGATCACCGAGGCCATGCGCGAGGAGCTCGACAAGCTGCCCGGGGTGGCTTATATCTTCGAACAGCCGATCGCCAACAAGCTGGCCGAGATGCTGACCGGGACGGAAGGCCAGCTTTCGGTGAAGCTTTTCGGTCCCGACCTCGAAGTCCTCAACGAGAGGATCGAGGAGATTCGGGGCGTTCTGGCCGAAGTCCGGGGGGCGGCCGATCTCCAGGTCGAACAGACGACGGGCGTCCCGCAGCTTTTGGTCCGGCTCCGGCGGGACGAATTGGCCCGCCGCGGACTGACCGTCGACCACGTCGCCGAGACCGTCGAAACGGCCCTCAACGGGCTGGAGGCGACCGACGTCTACGAGGCGGACCGGGTGACTTCGGTCCTCGTCCGGCTGCCCGAAGAATACCGGCGCGACGAGGAGTCCATTCGCGGCCTCCTCATCGACACTCCCTCCGGCCAGCGGGTCCCGCTGTCCGAGCTGGCCGAGATCGGGCCGACCGAAGGCCCCCAGACGATTTTCCGAGAAAACCTCCTGCGCCGGAAAATCGTCCTGGGCAACGTCGTCAAACGCGACATCGGGAGCTTCGTCGAGGAGGCCAGGGAGAGGATCTCCCGCGAGGTCGACCTGCCGCCGGGGTATTTCGTCACCTTCGGCGGCCAGTTTGAAAGCCAGCAGCGGGCCCTTCGCCATCTGGCCGTCGTCATGAGCCTCGTCGTCCTGATCATTTTTGTTGTCCTGTTCTCCTCCCTGGGGTCGGCCCGGCAGGCCTTTCTCATCCTCCTCAACATCCCCTCGACGCTTATCGGCGGCGTCCTGGCCCTCCTCCTTGTCGGCCAGTCCGTCAACGTCTCCTCGATGATCGGGCTCATCGCCCTCTTCGGGATCTGCGTCCAGAACGACGTCATCGTCGTCGCCAAGATCAACGACCTCCGGAAGCGCGGCCGGAGCCTTCGGGAGGCGATCGTCGAGGGGGCGGTCGTGAAATTCCGGCCGATCCTGATGACCGACCTCGTCATGATCGTCAGCGTCCTGCCCCTGGCCTTGAGCCGGGCGACGGGCGCCGAGCTCCATCAGCCGCTGGCCGTGGTGTACATCGGAGGCTTCTTCGTGGCCATCTTCCTCCGGCCGTTCATCGTCCCCATCCTCTACGAGGTCTTCATGCGGGGGGCGAAGCCGCCGGTGACCTGCGCCTGACGGGCGGAAAGTGTCCGGGCAGGCCGGGCAAATTGACACTCCGACGACGTCCGGTATAATGGACGGTCATGGCCAGTCCGTTTCTCCGGGTCCTCGAGAACGAGGTCCAAATCGCGGCTCTGAGCTTCATGGCGGTCGTCTATGCCGTTCGGCTTGTCTGGCTTTTCCGGTTCAAATACGCCGGGGAGAGGACGTACCCCGCGGGAAGCGAAAAGGCCGGAATCGCCTATTCCCTGGCCAACATCGGCATGCCGTGGGCCATGGAATCCACCCGGAAAAAACCCTTCTTCTACCTTCAATTCGTGATCTTTCATGTCGGCGTCGCCGCGGGCATCGCGGCGACGTACATCATCCCCTACGCCCCCCGCCTGTTCGAGAGCCGGGCGGCCGTGAGGAGTTTTTAAGCCGTCCTGGGCCTGGCCTTTCTCGTCGGTCTCGCCCGGTTGATCAGGCGCTTGGCGAGCCCGGCCTTGCGCCTCGTCAGCACCTGGGATGACTATGTCTCCCTGATCTTGATGGTTCTTTTTTTCGGAGCCGGCGTTCTGGCCGTCCCCAACACGCCCGAGCGGGGGGAAGGACCGCTCATCGCCTTCTTCGCCCTCACGGCCTTTTTCCTGGTCTACGTTCCTTTCTCCAAGATCTGCCACTATCTCTATTATCCGTTCACCCGGTATTTCCTGGGGAAGACGCTGGGCCATCGCGGGGTTTATCCCCCCGTCAGGTCTCGGATTTCCGGCCCGCCGCCGTCCGCCGCGGGCCGGGAGGGATGGTGAGGATGGGCCGCAAGAAGGCCGAGCGATCGCCGGTCACGGATCTCCCCCTGGAGACGGGGTCTCAGCGAAAAGCCCGGGAAGGGCATCTGCCCTCCGCGGCCGGCGGCCGGCTCAAGCTCTACGACCCCGAGTCCGACAATGTCAAGCGATTCCTCGACCTCCTGGCCGAGCGGATGAGCCGCCCCTTGGCCGTTTCGATGACGGCCTGCGTCCATTGCGGCCTCTGCATCGAAGCCTGTCACTACGCCTTGGCCAGGCCCTCCGACCCGACGATGTCCCCGGTTTACAAGGCCGACCAAATCCGGCGGATTTTCAAGCGGCATAGGGATTGGACGGGCCGAATCGTTCCCTGGTGGGTCCATGCCCGCACTCCCGCCGGCGACGCCGACCTCAACCGCCTGAAGAACATCGTTTTCGGGACATGCAGCGGCTGCCGGCGATGCACCCTGAACTGCCCCATGGGCGTGGACACGGCGGCCTTGATCAGGTTCACTCGGGGCCTCCTGGCCGACCTCGGGATCGTCCCCGAGGGCGTCTTCAATGTCAGCCGGGATGAGTGGGAGACCGGCAACCAGATGGCCGTGACGGAAAGGGATTACCTGGAAACCCTCGGCTGGATCAAAGAGGAGCTCGAGGCCGAGTTGGGCGGGCCGGTCGAGGTTCCGGTCGACCGGCCGGACGGCGACTTCATGTACACGATCAATCCCCGGGAGGTCAAATTCGACCCGCGCTCGCTCTCCCAGGCCGTCAAGATCTTTCACCTCGCGGGCGAAAAATGGACCCTTCCCCGCTGGGGCTGGGACCAGACCAACTTCGGCCTGTTTTCGGGCGACGAGAGGCTGGGGGCGTATATCGCCCGCAATCTCTACGAGGCCGCCGTCCGCCTCAGGGCCAAGCGGATCGTCATTTCCGAATGCGGCCACGGCTACCGGTCAACGCGCTGGGAAGGCTATAACTGGGCGTCTTATGACCAGGACATCCCCAGCGAATCCGTGGTCGTCACCCTGAAGCGCTATCTCGAGGAGGGCCGGATCCGGGTTGACCCTTCCCGGAATCCGGAGCCGGTGACGTTCCACGATTCCTGCAATATCGCCCGCTCCGGGGACTTGACCGAGGAGCCGCGCTGGGTCCTCCGGCGCGTCTGCGCGAATTTCCGGGAAATGCACCCCAACCGGGCCGAGAACTACTGCTGCACCGGCGGGGGAGGATTGCTCTCGATGGCCGAATACAAGCCCCTCCGGATGGAGGTCGCCAAGATCAAGGTCGACCAATTGAAAGCCGCGGGGGCCAAGCTCGTCTGCACGATGTGCCACAACTGCGTCGACGGGCTGACGGATATCATCAAGCATTATCGCCTCGACCTCAAAGTCGTCCAGATTCTCGAGCTCGTCGAAAAAGCGATGGTCTGAACTTCGCATTCTTGACAGATCATCGAAAATTCCTATAAGTTGAGCCCATGACCCGGATGATTTTTCTCGACAACGCGGCGACATCCTATCCGAAACCCGAGTCGGTCTACACGTTCATGGACAGCTTCTACCGGCGAGCCGGAGTCAATCCCGGTCGCTCGGGATACGACCTGTGCATGGAAGCCGGAGAGCTCCTCGACGGGACGCGCAAATTGCTGGCCCGCTTTTTCAACGGCACCGACCCCAACCGCCTCTGCTTCACCTCCAATTCCACGGACGCCCTGAACCTGGCCATTTTCGGGCTGTTGAAAGAGGGCGACCACGCGATCTCGACGACGATCGAGCATAACTCCGTCCTGCGTCCTCTCTACCATCTCTAAAAATACGGCGGGATCGGAGTCGACCTTGTGCCCTTCGACGGGGAGGGCTTCGTCGACCCGGCCGAAATCCGGCGCCGTTTCAAGCCCAACACCCGGGTGGTCGTCATCAACCACGGGTCGAACGTCATCGGGACCGTCCAGCCCATCCGAGAGATCGGGCGCCTCTGCCGCGAGGGGGAGATGGCCCTCGTCGTCGACGCCTCGCAGACGGCCGGGAAAATCGCCATCGATGTCCAAGCCGATTTCATCGATGTCCTGGCTTTCACCGGGCACAAGTCGCTTCTCGGGCCGACCGGCATCGGAGGACTCTATGTCGCCGAGCCTGTCGTCATTCGTCAGACGCGGGCCGGCGGCACGGGCGTCCGATCGGCCGAAAAGCTCCATTTGGAAGAGTATCCATACAGGCTGGAATACGGAACCCCGAACATCCTCGGGGCGGCCGGACTCAACGCCGGCGTGAACTGGGTCATGGAAAAGGGCTTCGGGGAGATCCAAGCCCACGAGACGCGTCTCCTGACCATGCTCTGGGAGGGACTGAAAAGCATCGACGGCGTGAGGATGTATTGCCAGAACAGTTTGGCGAATCATGTCTCCGTCCTGAGCTTCAACGTCGAGGGGATGGAGGCCGGGGACACGGGGACGATGCTCGACGTCGATCACGGGATCGCCTGCCGGACCGGTCTCCACTGCGCCCCCCTCGTCCACGAATAGCTCGGGACGGACAAGATCAAGGGGGCCGTCCGCTTCGGAATCGGGCCGTTCAACACCGAAGAGGACATCCGGGCGGCGCTGAAAGGCGTGGCCGAGATCGCCGCCTTGTCGAAGACGCGAACCCGTCGATAAATCGTCCTCCGGGGACCGTCCGAGCGGGATGAGAGAAGGGCCGGCGGAGTTCGCCGAAACTTCTGGCTCAAACGCAGCCGTCGGGCTTGGGCAGGCCGGCCAGTTTGCAAGCCCCCCTGGCCGGGCCGGAGGGGAAGAGCTCGTAAATGTGTTTCAGGGACGTTTCCGTCGCCTTGCAGAGGCTCCGGACCATGGGAGCGTTGTTGTTCTCCAGATAGTATTGCCGGATGAAATCGATGACCTTCCAGTGCTCTTCGGTCAGTTCGTCGATCCCTTCCTGGTCCTTGGCCAGGAGCACGGCGACGTTCCGGTCCCATTCCTCGGGGTGGACGAGGAAGCCGTCCTCATTGAGTTCGATGGTCTTGTTGTCCGAGGTTGTCAAAGTCATGGTCGTGTCTCCCTTGCCGTTTCATCCGATGCTGAGGAAGGACGGCCGCTTATTGTATTCAAAATGGACTCAGGGGGCAACCTTCGGAACGGAGCCGGGAGGTCGGGGGAGACGGCCGCTGAGATCCTTGCGGGTTTTCTGGTACAATGAGAAAGACGGAATCGCTCGCGAGGTGAAGCCATGATCGAATCCTATCTCGACGACAAGCGGAAGAAGATCGCTCTCCTCATCGACGGCGACAACGCCCAGCCGTCGCTCATCGACAAGATCCTGGCCGAGGCGACGAAGTACGGCCTGGTCACGATCCGGCGGATCTACGGCGACTGGACGACGGTCAACATGTCGGGCTGGAAGAACACCCTCCACGACAACGCCATCCAGCCGATCCAGCAG
>Ga0194112_10009106_pt1 | contig 12696 bp, 11 predicted proteins | sample TA2MahC400mmetaG_FD_146191 | JGI IMG/M metagenome (GOLD analysis project Ga0194112, IMG submission 146191) | Freshwater microbial communities from Lake Tanganyika, Tanzania - TA2015016 Mahale Deep Cast 400m | ecosystem: Environmental > Aquatic > Freshwater > Lake | place: Tanzania: Lake...
TGACATACCTGCAGGCTATCAGGTCATATTCCTGGGCGGTGGAGCTAGTCTTCAGTTTGCGATGGTTCCCATGAACCTGATGAATAAGAAATCTGCTTATCTTATTACCGGAGAATGGGCAACTAAAGCTCATAAGGAGGCAAAGATCTATGGTGAAGCAGTTGAAGTAGCGTCGTCGAAGGACAAGAATTTTGACTACATACCTAAGAACTATGACGTTCCTCAAGATGCAGATTACTTCCACATAACCACAAACAATACAATCTTCGGGACCGAATTGAAGAAGGACCCGGATGTCAAAATTCCGCTGGCTGCGGATATGTCGTCCGACATATTGAGCCGTCCGGTTGATGTATCGAAATACTCGATCATTTATGCAGGTGCACAGAAGAATCTTGGACCGGCAGGTGTTACGGTTGTCATTGTGAAGGAAGATGTACTAGGCAAGGTAACACGCCCTATTCCCACGATGCTCGACTACAGAACACATATTAAGGCAGAGTCGATGTTCAATACTCCTCCTGTATTTGCTGTTTTTGCCACCCAGCAAACTCTGAAATGGCTCAAAGATCTTGGGGGAGTGAATGTCATACAGCAAAGGAATATTGAAAAGGCGGCCATCCTTTATGATGAAATAGACAGAAATAAGCTATTTGTTTCAACGATTAAAGACCCTGAAGACCGCTCCCTGATGAATATATGTTTTGTAATGGCACCGGAATACAAAGAACTTGAAGCGGCTTTTGCCGGTTTTGCCAAATCAAACGGTATGATCGGCATTGAGGGTCACCGTTCAGTCGGAGGATTCCGCGCCTCCCTCTATAACGGTCTCCCGAAGGAGAGTGTTCAGGCTCTTGTAGATACAATGAAAGAGTTTGAATCAAAAAACTAAGAGACTTTCAGATTCCGGTCTGCAGGGGAGACACCTGCAGACCTAATATTTAAGGAAACTTGTGCTATGAAAATCCTTGTCGCAACAGAAAAAGCATTTGCCCCGGTAGCTGTAACGCAGATACGTGAAGTTACCGAGACAGCTGGCTATCAACTTACACTACTGGAAAACTACAAGAACGTATCAGATTTGCTTTCTGCCGTATCCGACGCTGATGCTCTGATCGTACGCAGCGATCTGGTGACCTCCCAAGTACTCGACGCTGCCAAGAAACTGAAGATTGTAGTGAGGGCAGGCGCAGGCTATGATAACCTCGACCTCGATGCATGTACTGCTCACAACGTCGTTGCCATGAACACTCCGGGTCAGAATGCAAACGCTGTGGCTGAACTTGCATTCGGCTTGATGCTCTACCAGGCACGCGGAGGATTTAGCGGAAAGTCAGGAAGCGAACTGAGAGGAAAAACCTTGGGATTACAAGGGTTCGGAAACGTCGGGAAATGCGTTGCGGGAATAGCAAAGGGGTTCGGTATGGATATCTATGCTTACGATCCCTATATCAGTACGGAAGCTATTCCTTTCGCTGGCGTGAAAGCCTGCAGCAGCCCTGATGAACTCTACTTGAAATGCCAGTATGTGTCACTGCACATTCCGGCAAACGAAAAAACAAAGAGATCTGTTGGATACAATCTTTTGAAGCAGATGCCTGAGGATGCTGTCCTGGTCAACACTGCCCGGAGAGAGGTTATCAACGAGGACGAGCTTCTGAAGATTTTTGCGGAGCGTTCCGACTTCAGGTATCTTGCAGATGTAGAACCCGATTGCAAAGCTGTTCTTGAAGAAAAGTTTAAAGGCAGGTTTCTCTTCACAGCTAAGAAGATGGGAGCCCAGACTGAGGAAGCCAACATAAACGCGGGTGTGGCAGCTGCCCGCCAGATTGTGGATTATTTCAAAACCGGCAACGAAAACTTCAGAGTCAATAAAAAGTAGAAAAGAGATACTGTAATGGCAGTTGTTAAACCGTTCAGGGGAGTGCGACCTCCGTGCGCTATTGTTCAAGATCTGGCTTGTTTACCGTACGATGTCATGAATAGTGAAGAAGCGAGGATCATGGCTAAAGGGAAGGAGTCTTCGCTACTCCACATAACGCGAGCCGAGATTGACCTTCCTCCGGGTACAGATGCACACTCAGAAGCAGTCTACAGGAAATCGGTTGAAAATTTTGCGGCATGGCGGAAGAAAGGGTGGCTCGTTCAGGACGACGAACGCCGTTTCTATGTCTATGGCCAAACTATGGAAGGTCGCACACAGTATGGCATTGTTGGCTGTGCATCAGTTGATGACTATCTTGAAGGAGTAGTAAAAAAACATGAATTGACGCGGCCCGACAAGGAGCAGGACCGTATGGTTCATATTCGTGTCAACAACGCCAATATCGAACCTGTCTTTTTTGCATATCCTGCTGTAGAAGAGATAGATGAAGTGGTAAATGGGATAATTAAGAACGAGAAACCTGAGTACGACTTCGTCGCTGAGGATGGCTTTGGACATCACTTCTGGGTAATCCGGAGCTCTGAAACAAACAGTCTTATAGAACGTCTTTTTGCTGAAAAAGTACCGTTGACCTACGTTGCCGACGGGCATCATCGCACTGCCGCAGCAGCTCTTGTTGGCAAGGAAAAACGCGATGACGATCCCTCACACAGCGGGGATGAGGAATACAACTATTTCCTGGCAGTCCATTTCCCCGACAATCAATTAAGGATAATGGATTACAACAGGACCGTAAAGGACCTCAACGGATTATCCAACAATGAATTCATTTCGAGGCTTCAAAAGGGATTCATAGTTATTGAAAAGGGAACAAAGCCATATAGACCGGAAAGGCTACACAATTTCTCGATGTATCTCGATGGGCTGTGGTACAGCCTGACTGCAAGGGAGGGCACCTATGATGACAAAGATCCGATCGGGATCCTGGATGTAACGATACTGACTCGCCAGATACTATCCCCGATCCTTGACATACAGGATCTGAGAACGTCAAAGAGGATCGATTTTGTTGGAGGCATACGCGGACTTGGTGAGCTGAAGAAGAGGGTCGACAGCGGCGAGATGAAAGTCGCTTTCGCCCTCTATCCAGTATCAATGAAACAGCTTATTGCCATAGCAGATTCAGGAAACATAATGCCTCCGAAGACGACCTGGTTTGAACCAAAGCTCAGAAGCGGACTAGTAATTCACCTGTTAGACTGAAAGTCGTACATCGAAAAGTCCGGTCGCTCAGACCGGACTTTTTTTGTACAGGAGAAGTCCGACTTCTCCTTGAACCTTCCGAAGGTCTGAGGGTTTACAGTAGAACCTTCGGAAGGTTTTGTTGGCAGAAGTCGGACTTCTACATTCACAGGCCGTGCGCGTCTACAATCGCGCGGAGTTTGCTGCGAAGGATTTCGCGCTCGCGATCTACAGCGCTCTTGAGTTGTCCGGAGGGCTGAGCCACTGGGATCGTTAGCACCGAGGCAAGGGATTCATCATACCATCTGGCCCACGCGTCGAGGATTTCTCGCTCGAGCTTTTGTGTCGCATCAAGCGCCTGAGCACCTTGTGACTGAGCCTCTTCCAACTGGGAGATCGCTTGCTTCTCTAGGGTTTCCAGCTTCCGCGATGCGGCCTCAGCGACAACCAGAAGGGTGTTCCCTGCAACCTCTTCAGTACCTGACCCAAGCTGGATTGCTGCCGCTGCGATGCAGACGCCGGCGTTCTTCATTTCGGCCTGGCTGATATTGCTGATATCGTCCATGCTTGAGTGATAGGCATAGTCGGGGAAATGCTAGCTCAAGATGGCCGGTATTCCCCTCCTCAGGAAAGGGTCGTGATCGCTTCCGCCTTCCCAGACGTTCTGCGTTGTTTTCCAGCCTTTTTCGGCGGCCCATCCCTTCACAAGCGAGAGGTAAAAGTCGTTCAGATAGCTCCCGAAGAGCTTGTGCTTGTCCCACCGGCCGACACCCCACCCCGAGTGCTGCTCCGGCGGCCTGAACCAGACCACGCCGGGATCGGGCATGCGCTCAACTCGGAACATACCTCCGGTCTTTTCGGGATCACCACCGACCATATCGAGCACGAAGGCTGAAAGCACGTGGCTCATGTTTTCGCCCTGATGCTTCATCCAGAGATGCGTGCCGCGGTATTCGTCAACCCACAGAAACGTCAGGGTACGCGCGGGGACAGGCAATCTCCCCTCACGGATTCCAGCGGCAACGGAGCGCACGATCTCGAGGAGAGTCGCAGCACCGCTCGCGTTGTCGTTCGCACCGGGCTTGTAGTGATCGAGATGAGCGACGAGCACGATTTGTTGCTCTGGCCGCGTGGAGCCGGGGATTTCAGCCACCAGCGTTTTGATCGGGTTTTCCGCAAAGGACGTCTTCATCTGAACGCGGATGACGACCTGCTGATTGCCCAGCATCTGTTTCAGCTCTGCCGCCGTCCGTGGAGATATGTTGATTGCGAATGGTCTGAGCTGATCATCATAGGGAAGGCCGTTATCCGCGATGATATCGGGATGCTTCTCGGGATGGTTATGGGGAGGGACATAAGCAGAAATCAGACCTACCGCGCCTCGTTTCAAGGCAAGCCTGTATGCCTGGGCAGGATGCGCATCGCAGAGGACAACGCGCCCTTCTACATCGAGTTGATCGTAGTCGGACTCCTTGTTGCCTCCAGATACGTATGTCAGAGGAGCCGTTACGTCGTTCGAGAATGAATTCGTTGCCAGAATCAGCGGCGTTGAGGAGAACGAGTGGAGGACGCGGATTTCCGGGGATTGCAGCGAGAGAAGTGCATCTTCCGGGATCCACACTTTCCGTTCCGGTGGGTCCTCCAGGATCTGATATCGACCCACCTGCGCGGATCGTCCAGGCGTGCTGCGTGTTCGCTGAAAACCAAGAGCGTCGAGGTTCCTTTCGATGTAGTTCAGACAAGAATCGAATCCCGGACCGCCGGCGATTCGCCAGAACTGTGTGAAGAATCGAGCCGACTCATACGCATGGCCACTATCGAACAAGCGATCAATCTGACGAACGGTGCGAACAGAGAGTGCTTGCGGGCCGTTCAGCGGTGTAGTCGGGGGGCAGGTAAGGACGAAGGCGAAGATGACTGGTGTCAATTGTCGCGTGCTTGGCATGTTCATTCTCAAAAGAATCGAAGAGAACATACAAAGAACTTCAGGCAGTAGCGATAAGGATCGCTCTCTTGGTTGGCATCTCAGAGGGAAAATGGTTACTTTGACTTCGCATCGGTCACCGCAGAAAGGGAGCTCATGCTTCACTGCGTTAGAGTTGTCTTCTTCATTCTCATCCTCCCGATTGTGCTCGTGGCACAAGCGGTCGACATCCGTGGCGTTGTAGCGGATAGCGCGACAGGCGAGAGAATCCCCTTCGCCAATATCATGGTGGTGGGCACGACGAGAGGCGGCTCCTCGAACCTCCAGGGCTTCTACCTCATCCCGAGCGTGTATCCCGGCCGCTATCAGATTTCCGCAAGCTCCATCGGCTACGAGACGAGAACGAAGACCGTCTCCGTCCAGGCCGGCCAACCATTGGTCGTGAATTTCCAACTTCCCTCCAAGCCCGTAGAGTTCTCTGAGGTCATCATAACCGACAAAGCGAAGCGCGAACTCACGGAGATCCACACGAGCGTTCACGTGCTCGACCAGAGAGACATCCGCGCCGTTCCGATGGCAGTGCAAGAAGACGTTTTCCGGTCCATCCGGATCCTGCCTGGGATCATCTCGACCAGCGACGTGAATTCTCAGTTTTACGTGCGCGGCGGCGCAGGCGATCAGAATCTCATTCTCTTGGACGGCATGAGGATTTACAATCCGTACCACGCGTTCGGGATTTTCAGTATCTTCGATTCGGACATCATCAAGGCGACGGAGGTCTACACGGGTGCGTTTCCGCCGGAGTTTTCCGGGAGACTCTCGTCGGTCGTTAACATGACGACGCGCACGGGCCGGTCGAACGCGGTCTCCGGGCGGGCGAACATCAACTTCCTCTCTACAAAACTGCAGTTGGACGGACCGGCGATGGAAGGCGTCACGTGGCTGATGAGCGCGCGCAAGTCGCTGTTCTCTCAGACCTTCAAGAATTTCCTCAACAAGGATCTCCCGCTCTCGTTCTACGACGGTTTTGTCAAGGTTACTGGTGAAGCCGGCGAATCGCACGGGACAATCAGCGGCCAGGCGTTCTTCAGCGGGGATAATCTGAGATCCGCTAGTCCGAACGAGCCGGACTATTCGTGGCGGACAGGTGCTGTGGGTTTTGTGGCATCCGGGCTCATTCAGGATCGCGTCTATGTGCACGCGGTCGGGTTTGAAAACAGCTTCAAAGCGACGCGCGATGCGAAGCAGTCAAAGGAAGTAACACCTGCGTCGACGAGGGTCGTTGAAACGGGCGTTCGGGCGAACGCGACGTTCTATACGGATTCCCGGGACCTCTACTTCTTCGGATTCGAGTTCAGTTTCCCGACGGTCGAGTACTCGTTGGTCAATAACTATGGGGTGCCCCGCACCTTGAGCAGTTCGTTCGTGGAAAGCTACACCTGGGCACGGTATCAGACATCACAAGGGCGCCTCCTGGCAGACATCGGCTTGAACCTCGATATGGGTAGCCTCTTTGCACGCGGGGGCGGTTTCGAGGTCGTGCAACCGCGCGTGAACCTGAGCTACTCGCTGTGGGACAACTGGAAGGGCAAGGTCTCCTACGGTCGATTCATTCAGAATATGATCACGGTGAACAACGAGGACGACGTCATCACGATCTTCGACGCGTGGATTCGCATTCCCGACGAGCTGGAATCGGAGCAGGCGGACCATTATGTCATTGGATTAGAGGGGAACCTCCTTCGCACTCTGTCGACGAGCTTCCAAGCGTATTACAAGGACTACAACTCTCTCGTGATATACAATCGTGATAAGGTCGATGCTCTGGATCCCGACTACATCAACGGCACGGGGGAGGCGTACGGCTTTGAGGCTCTGATCCGATTCGGCACCCCCCTCGTCGATATTTACACGGCATACACGCTCGGTTGGACATCCATCACGGCCGGCGGTCTTACGTACTACCCCCGGTACGATCGCCGGCATAATCTGAATCTGCTGACGATCTTCCACCCGCTCGAAGGATTCGATGTGACTTTCCGGTGGGAAGTCGGGTCTGGCTTTCCGTTCACACAGACGATCGGCTACTACGACCGCCTGTCGCTCACAAACATCTTTCGCGGGCCGTATGTGGGGGAGACCGGCAAGCCGTACTCCATCCTTGGCGGAAAGAACGCTGCGCGGCTGCCGACGTACCATCGGCTTGATGCGAGCGCAACGTATCGTTTCAGTCTGGACCCCATCGTCGGGAGCTTCGGCGTTCATATCGTAAATGTTTACAATCACCGCAACGTGTTCTACTTTGATCGGAAGACGGGCCAGCAGATCAACATGCTCCCGTTCTTCCCGACCGCCACACTGAGTATCGAATACTAGCATCCGGTGAGATGAAGCCATACGCTTATCTGGCATTGTGTCTGGTGTACAGCGCGGGATGCGATGATCCCTTCACACCGAAAGGACCTTATCAGGAAAGACTCGTCGTGTATAGCATTCTGACCAATGCTGCAGATACTCAGTACGTACGACTGTTCAGGACATATGATCCGCCAAGATACGACCCTTACGAAGTGCTTTTTGACCAGCCGGTCCGAGGAGCAGACGTGTCTGTTACGGAAGGGGGCAACGTGATCCGGTACCAGGAGGGGCTCACAAAGAGGACCGAGACCGGGAGGTACAGAGACGATATCGTGGCGTACCGTGCATTCCCGTTTCGTGCTCAGCCGGGGAAGTCGTACGCTCTCTCGGTTGTCTCGCAGCAGTTCGGGAGCGTGAGTTCATCTGTGAGTGTCCCGGGGAGCGGGTGGGTGGAGTTGGTCAATTCATACATATTTTTCGGGCAGGGTTCAGACAAAGAGGACTTTGTTGCCCGTGGCTACATCCGTGCTGATACGCGCGGATTCCTGATACGTTTCTATCTTGACTACGAATTCGCCGAGGGGAGTACGTGGGTGCAACGGCGCGAAGAGATGGCGAGCAGGGTCAGTATCTACGGCGATAACCTCAAGTCGTATGAGTACCCTAAGCTCGTCCGGCGGACATCTCCTGCCGGCTCCCCGGGGAGTCTGGCGTATGAGAGAACTGTGTTCTCCAGAGAAGCTTACAAGGAAAAGCTCAACGACCTGGGGGCAAAGCATCCTCACCTTCGGCTTGTGGGTGCGCTCCTCATCCTGACCCAGGTCGAGCCGAGTCTTTACACATACTACAATCTGGCGAACGGGTTCCAGGATGAATACTCAATCCGACAGGACTTGCCGGATTGGAGTAACATCAAGGGAGGTTACGGCGTGTTCGGAGCGATGGTAGAGGATTCTGCGTACATTTCATTGAGGTAATCGAAAGACACATGCAGCGGAAAAAAGCGTTTGCAGAGCGAGTGTTTCCTGCAGCAGGTGTCGTGCTCTTGGGTGTCGTGCTTGTTGGTGGGATGGGCTGTGAAGACTCATTCGATCCCAAAGGAGCCTATACCGAGCAGCTTGCCGTTTACTCCATTCTCGCGTCACGTTCTGACACTCAGTACGTGCGGGTGTACAGAACGTACAATCCGTCGGGGTTCAACCCGCTCGAGAACACATCCGACACACCCGTTCGGAGTGCGCGAGTGGTGATCACCGAAGGATCAACAGAATATCAGCTGCGGGATACGACGATCCAGCGTGTCGACAAAACTCGTTACACGGATAACCTCCACGCGTACATTGGATATCCGTTCGCTGTCCAGAGGGGAAGCGTGTACGCTCTCACTGTCCGTTCGGATCGTGGAAATGTGAATGCGACCGTAAGTGTGCCGGGGCCGGGGCGGATCGATGCCAACAACGCTTTTGTGATGGCCGAACCGGAGAGGTTCCGGGATGACATCTCCGTGACCTTACGCCTTTCCTCCGTCACACGCGGATATGTGGTGCGCATCTATCTAGATTTCGAGTACCTCGACAATGGTAGCTGGATCCCGCGGCGTGCAGAAGTCCCCGTTTCTGCATCAACGGGAAGTGACGGCACGCTAATCTTCGTCTACCCTAGGCTCACCCAGCGCCGAATGGACCTCATTGTCTCAGCGCAACAGGTTGAATTCTCTCTCGCTGCGTATCAGGCTCTCCTCACACAGCTTGCGGAGCAATACGGACAACAGGGATTCCGAGTGGTTGCCGCAACCTTCATCTTGACGCAGGTGGAAAACAACCTCTATAAGTACTACAACATCGTGAACGGGTTTCAGGATGAGTATTCGATACGAACCGACCTGCCGGATTTCACCAACATCCGAGGAGGAGTTGGACTGTTCGGAGCCATGACGGAAGACTCGACGGTCGTTGACCTCCGCTAGCTTGATCTCCTGCGCGCTTCCCTTGAATGTCCTTTGAAAAAATGTTACGTTCTGTGCGATCTCTGTGATGAAGATCCTCTCGCTCTTCCGAACCGGCCAGCTCAAGGTTGAATGGACGTATACAGCGCACGGCTCGATCTGGCGCATCCTTGTCTCGAAGGCCGGGAGGATCGTGGGAGAGTGCCGGAGCCAGGACAAGAAGACCACTTCCTTCTTCTGTGTTGACGGTTCTACCGGCGCTCCCGTCTGGCAAGATCTGAGACTTCAGGAGTCGTGGTGGATCGGGATTGAGGCGGTCCATGACAATGTTCTGATCCTCCACGGTTTTGCAGAGCCGGACCTGCCTGTGCATAGGGGTCTGATGGCGTTCGATGTCGAGACAGGCGCTGAACGGTGGCGCAATGATGAACTGACGTACTGGTTCGGCCATCGCGGTCAAGTGTATGCCCACCGTGATCTCTTTGAAAAACGGATCGGCTACGCGCTCAACCTTGACACGGGAGTAGTGGAGCAGACGTACGAGGAAAGCCTTGAGCCGCTGCACAACCTGCGGAAACAGGCCTCGGGAGAACCTGATGTTGAAGGGCTCCGTTTCCCCGAGCTGACAAACCTCGGCTCACTTGAAGCTTCGCTCGGCGCGTTGATCGAACGGGAGATTCGAGGAAAGAAGATCGCCGGTGGGACGGAAGTTATCGTGGAAGACGGCTTCCTGCTCTTGTCCTACCATTCCGTGCGTCCGGATTCCACGATCGAGTCGCCGCTATACGACAACCACTTCGTCATCTTCGATCTTGAGAAACGCAGGAGTCTGTTCACCGGTATTCTTGTTCAAAACGCCAGGGCGCCGGTGCCTGACTCGTTTTTCGTCAAATCCCCATTCGTGTACTTCGTCAAAGACCTAAACACCCTGACTGCGGTGCGATTATGGAAGTCATAACTGAAGCGTTTTCCGTGTCGACACCTGGAAGCTCGGAAGTTCTGGATATCACCGACAAGGTGTCAAACCTCCTCAGCAAGCACAAGCTGAAAGAGGGGAACGTCACCGTCTTTGTGTCGGGATCGACTGCTTCCGTGACTACGACGGAGTTTGAGCCGGGCCTCCGGCGGGACATACCTGAAGCCATGAATCGGATAGCGCCGGAAGGGATCCGCTATCACCACGATGACACGTGGCACGATGGCAACGGACACTCGCACGTCCGTGCCGCGGTCATGGGTCCGTCGCTGACGGTCCCCTTCTCAGGCGGCGAGATGCTTCTTGGAACATGGCAGCAGATTGTTTTGATTGATTTTGACAACCGACCCCGTAGTCGGAAAGTCGTCGTACAGCTCATTGGGAGATAACCGGCTTCGCTCTGCACACTGAATCAGGAGATGAGCTCATGAAGACCTCTCAGATCAAGCATGTGAACGCGTTCACCAGCACGCCGTTTTCCGGCAATCCGGCAGGCGTGGTTCTGGATGCCCGGGGCCTGGCGCCGCAAAAAATGCAGGCAATCGCCAGGGAGATGAATCTCTCGGAGACTGCTTTCGTCCTTCCTTCCACGGTGAGGAGCGCGGATCTTCAAATCCGGTGGTTCACACCGGCAACCGAGGTCCCTCTGTGCGGTCACGCAACCATCGCGAGCTTTCACGCGCTGGCGGAGGAGTGCATGTACGGTATGAGGCGAACCGGGACGCACCAGTTCCGGGTCCAGACCAAGAGCGGCGTGCTTTCGGTCGTCGTCGAGAAGAAGTTCTCGGGCACGATTATCGAGTTTCACATGCCTGTTCCCAGGTTCCGCGTCCACAATAAGATCCCGGCAGCACTCCTCAAGGCACTGCGAATCCGATCCAGCGACCTCGAAGCCCGCCTGCCGTTCGTCTCGGCTTCCTATCTCTATTTGCCGCTGAGACGGTTGTCCACTGTGCGATCTCTCAAGCCGGATTTCCCGGCCGTCCAAGCTCTCAACAAGTCCACCCACACACTCGGGACCTGCGTGTTCACTCTGGAGACGATCGAGGAGAGCTCGGCGATCCATTCACGGTTCTTTGCACCGGTGGTCGGCATCAACGAAGATCCCGTGACGGGCTCTGCCAACGGTCCGCTTGGAGTCTACCTGCACAGGTATGCGATGACCGCTGATTTCCCGGTTCCGTCGTTCATGCTGCCCGATGGCAGGGTGGAGTTCATCGGCGAACAAGGGGATGAAATCGACCGGAAAGGCCGGGTCAAGATCCGCATCGGCGTCAGGGGCCCGAAGGTCAAACAGGTCAGCATTGCAGGCGAGGCGGTGACCATCATGGACTCCACCTTGATGTGCTGAGCATCCCAACCCACATTTTCCTATGACCACAAAGAATATTCTCTTCCTGATTGTCGTACTCTGCGCGTTCGGCTTCTTCGCATATAGTGTCATACGGCTGATTCGTTTCTTGAAAATCGGCAGACCGGAAAACCGCTTTAATAAACCATGGGCGAGGCTGAAGCAGACGCTCGTCGTTGCCGTCGCCCAATCGAAAATCCTGCGTGAGCCCGTCGCGGGCACGATGCACGCACTCATCTTCTGGGGGTTCATCGTCCTCCTTACGGCGGTGCTGGAGTCGCTTGCAGAAGGCCTGATCGACGGTTTCTCCCTTCGGTTTCTCGGAGCTCTTTATGAACCCCTCGTTTTCATGCAGGATCTCTTTGCCGGTTTGGTCATTCTGTCCGTTGTCGTTGCGCTCTTCCGGCGGTACGTCGTCCGTCCGAAGCGACTAGAGGTCGAGGGGCACGGAGAGTTCGACGCTGCGCTCATTCTCGTTATGATTTTGCTCATCATGGTCAGCATGCTCGGTCAGAATGCGACGCGGGCGATGCTCGAGGAGCGCGCAGCGACGGAGACGAGGTTCCTCTCCGCTCTGCTCCAGCCGCTCTTTACATCGGCGGATCAGTCGGTGACGAGTCTCTGGTTCGAGATCTTCTGGTGGACGCACATCGGGATCGTCCTGGTGTTCTTGAACTACCTTCCTTATTCGAAGCATCTCCATGTGCTGACGTCGGTTCCCAACGTCTACTTCTCTTCCTCAAAGGCGCATGGCGCACTTACTCCGATCAATCTGGAGGCGGAGAACGTGGAGAAATTCGGCGCGAGCGACGTTGAGGATCTCACATGGAAGCAGCTCCTCGATGGGTACACGTGCACTGAGTGCGGCCGCTGTGCGGCTTCCTGCCCGGCGAACGCGACCGGAAAGATCCTCTCGCCGCGCAAGATCATCATGGACATCCGAAAAAGGCTGGAGGAGAAAGGTCCTCTCGTAATCGACGGGCAATCCAGGGCAGAACCACCTTCGGATGCCGAA
>Ga0194112_10009117_pt1 | contig 12687 bp, 6 predicted proteins | sample TA2MahC400mmetaG_FD_146191 | JGI IMG/M metagenome (GOLD analysis project Ga0194112, IMG submission 146191) | Freshwater microbial communities from Lake Tanganyika, Tanzania - TA2015016 Mahale Deep Cast 400m | ecosystem: Environmental > Aquatic > Freshwater > Lake | place: Tanzania: Lake...
TACCCCCTCATGGCCCCGCGCGCTCGCCTTTCAGCGGGCCTGCGCCCGCACGTCCTTCGGCAGGCGGTCCTCTTGCGAGTTGTACTCGTCCTGGGAGTATTCGGTTCGCACAGAGGGCGCGGTCTTCAGCCGCGGCGGGTAGGGCCAGTCGGCGAAGAACTTCGGGTCGGGGTCATGCAGGCCGCGGATGTCCTCCTCGCTGCGGTACATCCCCCACGTGTCCACCCAGGCGATGAGCATCTGGAGGTCCGCCGGGGGCAGCTTCGAGCCAGGGTGGTTCGCGTCGAGCAGCATGCTGATGAGCTTGCTCCGATATGAGAGGGCGGTCATGGGCTTCAGCACGTCGTAGGGGACGCCGAAGCTCATGACCACGCCGCTGATGCTCTCGCCGCCGCCGCCATCCGGCCCCCAGCCGGCGATCCTGGTGCGAGGGCCGATCAGGAGGGAGAGGTAGGGCTCGGGGAAGACCCTTGCCCATCGGTGGTGCAGCCGGCTCGACGGGCGGAGCGTGAGGTCGAGCGTTTTGACGGCCTTGCCGTCGCCCTGGTGGCACTTGCCGCAGTGGCGGTCGAAGAGCGGTTGAATGTCGTGCAGGTAGGAGAGGGACTTGACGCCCCACGGGGGCGGCGCGAGCTTGTCCACGGCTCTCGCTGGGAACGGCTTGGAGGGGGCGCGGTGCGTGGTCTCGTGGCAGCCGAGGCAGGCGCGCCGCTCGCCGGGGCGCGCCGATGTCCAGGACCGCATGGCGTGCAGCGCGCGGTGGTTCTCATCCAGCAGTTGGAAGTAGACGGCGCGTGCGGGCGGGACCTCGAAGCAGACCGAGCCGTCCGCGGCGATGGGGACGGTGCCCAGGACTCGCTTGAGGGCGAGCGGGCCGGCCAGACCAGTGGCTGGGCCGGAGAGGATGCCGCTGTCGCCCCAGGCGGGGTTGGCGGGCCGAACGTCCCTGCCCCAGGCCGAGCAGTCGCCGCTGCCGAACGGCCCGCCGCCGGTGGTCACGATGCCGGCCGAGTAGGTTTTGGGGAGCGACTCGATGACGCGGAGGAAGCGGGAGCGCTTGCGGAGTTCGGCCTCCTCCTGCGCGCCGTCGAAGACGTCGGCCGAGGCGAAGACCGCCGGCTGGATGGGCGGCGCGGCTCTCTCCGAGCCAGGCCAGTCCCCCACCTCGGAGAGAATGGGCGGCCGGGGGCGCGGCCGGACAGGCTGGGCGTAGAGGACGTTGGCCGAGCCCGTGTAGACCAGTTCGCGATTGCCGTGAACGTCCATCAGGTAGAGGCTGAAGAAGCCTTCGCTGGACTTCCTGGCGGAGACGAGGAACAGCTCCTCGCTGAGGGGATAGGGCGACTTGTAGGACTCGAAGCGGCCGGCGGTATGGTAGTCGGGCGAGGCGGGCGGGGCATCGGCCGGGGCGCAGCCCACTTCGCCCCAGGGCACGTCGGTCGTCACGCGCACGAGGCCGTGGGGGAAGTTGAGGCCGCGCGCGGGGTCAATGATCCCGATGCTGCCCGTGTAGATGTTGTGGTGTCCGAGGCCGGCGAACATGACCTTGGTCGTGCCGGGAACCTGGCGGGCCTCGCCGATGTGGTCGGGGTACACGCTCTGGTTGCCCCAGAAGGCGTTCTGTCCCGTCCCGTCGGGCCGCGTGACCCAGAGGCTCTGGATTCTGTTCGGGTTCTTGTCAATGTACTCCCAGCGCGTGTAGACCACGCGGCCGTCGGCGAGCACGGAGGGCGAGTAGTCGGGCTCGGAGGCGGGCGAGAGGACGTAGATGTTCCTGCCGTCGGCGTCGCAGCGGCTGATGACGTGCTGCGGCGCCCACATGCCGCACTGAGCGTAGATGTTCGCGCGGGTGGAGACGAAGGCGTAGCCGCCGTCGGGCAGGTAGACGGGATCGAGGTCGGAGTAGCTCCCGTGGGTGATCTTGCGCAGATTCGCGCCGTCCACGCTGACCTCGTAGAGGTGATAGCTCTTGTCCTTCTGCGGCTTCATGCAGAAGAGCACGCGCTGCCCGTCGTAGGAGAGGTCGGGCCGCAGGAACGCGGCCGCGCCCTCCCTGGGCGCAAGCTCCGCCAGCTTGCCGTCAGGAGACAGCCCGTCGAGCACGAGGAGCCGCCCGCCGTGGGCCGCGCACATGGCGCTGTGGTAGCGGCTCTGGTGCGGCCATTCGGGGCCGCGCGTGTAAGGCACGTCCACGAACAGCACGCGGCCGAAGTCAAGCTCAGGGCGCGCGAAGAGAATCTTCCGCTTCACCTCGCGGACGGCCCGGTAGAGCTTCCAGCCCTCAGGCTCGTCGCCGCCGGCCATCTCTTGCGCCGCGGCCTTGAGCTTCGCCAGCGCCGCCAGCTCCCCCGCCAGCCGCTCGACCCCCGCGCGACGGGCGATGTCCTCTGCCCAGGCTATCTCCTCCTGCGCGCGCCTCAGCAGCGGCTTCTTCTCCGCCTGGTAGAGCCAGTCCCTTTCAACGGCCGTCAAGCCGGCCACCGGCACCCTGGCCGCCGGCTTGCCGGTGATTGGCTTGCCGAGGAACAACGCCCGGACGTCGGCCTCGCTGAGGGCAATGTCGTAGAGCCGCACGTCGTCAATGCAGCCAGTGAAGTGGTAGGCTCCGTTCAGCCCGCCGATCTGCACGTGCGTGGGCGCCACGCGCAATCCGCGAGGCCCGAGCGTGTTCTCGCCAGTGGCCATCGCCCCGTCGTTGCTGCGGACCACCGTCTTCCCGCTCGCGCCGTCGTTGACGAACGCGACGTGGTACCACGTGCCCGCCTGCCAGGTGAGAGGCGGGGTAGCCAGGCTCTGCCACCCCTGGCCGTTCTGCCAGCCGAAGCTCAGCGTGGCGTTGTGCACTTCCACCTGCACCCTGTGGTTGAGCGTGCCGTCGGACCAACTGAACAGGATGCGGCTTGGGCCGGGCGCGTGCTGAATCCACATCGAGAGCGTGAAGTCGGCCAGCTTCCCCAACTGCGCGGCGTGGCGGGAGAGGTCCACAAACGCCTTCCCTGGGAATTCGAGCGAACGGCCAACCTTCCCCTGCCGCGACGAGCCGGCCGTGTGGGCGCTGAACACACCGTGCAAGGCATTGAGCGACGAGTCGCGCACCTCGCGCCCAGCCGCCTGATCGTCCAGCATCCAGTGCCCCACAAGCGGCTCAGCCGCAAGGGCCACGCCGGCACACGCGGCGAGCAGACCTGGCAGCCGAATCAGAGCGTCCATCGTGTGCTCCTCATCCTTAGTTGTCAGCTATCTTCGCAATCCCTTGCCCTGTTGTCAACTGGCCTGGGTGGAGCTCGATCGGTCCGATCAGTCGGATCCGTCGGATCGGTCGGATGGCCCACTTGCGCGACGGGCCACCTGCTGCTACACTCCCTGCCAGGGATGAACACTATCAAGGAGACCCGCGTGAACTTCGTCGTCGTGATGCTCGATTCGCTGCGGCAGGACCATGTGAGCTTCTATGGGTGGGAGGGCTGTCCCGTGGAGACGCCGCACCTGGATGCCGTGGCCGCCGAAGCCGTGGTGCTCGACAATGTGTATCCAGAGGGCCTGCCCACCATCCCGGTCCGCACCGACCTGATGACGGGGCAAAGCTCGCTCACCAACCGCACCTGGCAGCCGCTCGTGCCGACCGATGTGACGCTCACGCAAATCCTCCGCAAGGAGGGCTACCTCACCGCCCTCGTCGCCGACACCTATCACCTGTTCAAGCCCGACATGAACTTCCACCGCGCCTTCGAGATCTTCCACTGGATTCGCGGCGCCGAGTACGACCCCTGCAAGGCCGGCCCGCCCCGCCACCTGAAGCTCGAAGACCACCTGACCCCCGGCATGCCCGAAGGCTGGCGGAACGTGGTGCTCAACGCGCTCCGCAACCTCGACGGCCGCGAGGCCCCCGAGGACTTCCCTTGCTGGCAGACAATGTGCCAGGCCATCCGTGTCCTCGACGACGCCCGCCGCGACGGGCGCCCCCTCTTCCTCTGGATTGACACCTTCCAGCCCCACGAGCCCTGGTGCCCGCCGGCGAATTTCGACCTCTACGGTGACAAGGGCTACCGCGGCCCCAAGGTGGTCCTCCCCCCAGGCGGCCCGGCCGACAAGTGGGGCTCCCCCGACCAGATCGCGCGCGCCCGCTCCCTCTACGCCGGCGAGGCCGCCTACACCGATGCCTGCTGCGGCCACCTCTTCGCTGCGATGCGCCAGCTCGGGTACTTCGACGATACGGCCCTCATCATCCTCTCCGACCACGGCCACCCGCTGAACGACCACGGGAAGTTCCTCAAAGGCCCCGACCGCATGTACAGCGAACTCCTCAAGGTGCCCTTCATCGTGCGGCTGCCGCGGGGCCAGCACGGGGGGCGGCGCGTGAGTGCGCTCGGCCGCTTCCCGGACCTCACGCCGACACTGCTCGATCTGGCGGAAGTGGGAGCGAACAACCTCGCCCTCGCCGGCAAGAGCCTCCGCCCCATCCTCGACGGCACGGGCGCCTCGCCCTACGCGGCCACCGTCAGCGGCTTCTTCCCCGCCGTGGACCGCTGCATCCGCAACGAACGCTACTCCTACGTCGTCCGCCCCGACGGCCAGCCCCACGAGCTGTACGACCTCCTGGCCGACCCACGCGAGACGCAGAACATCATTGACTCAGGGAAGGAGGTGGCCGAGGAGCTGCTCGCGGAGGTTGGCAGCGCCTACTTCGGCCGCCAAGCCAAGCCCCGCGGCGTCCAGGGCACCTACGAGACAGCTCACACGGCACTGGCGTGAGACGGAGCTTCGAGCCGCGAGCGGCGAGCCACGAGCGGGAAGAGAAGAGACGCCGATCTTCACCGGCTCGCGGCTCGTGGCTCGAAGCTCGCGGCTCGGCTACGCGACCGATGCCTCAGAGGGAATCCGCAGGGCCTCGAGCAACTGCTCCCACGGGCGCTCGGCCACGGCCCAGAAGCCGAGCCGGATGTCCCGCGAGCAGCCGTCCTCGCTATAGCGGATGATGCACATCGTCCCGTCCACGTGCACCAACTCCAGGCGGGGGTGCACCTCGACCCGCTTGAGAAACTCCTCGACCGTCATTCCCGCGTGCTCCGCTAGGCGCAGCCCACCCGCGCCGCGTTGCCCCCCATCCCTCCCGCACCGGCTCAGTCGTGAACGAACAGCCCCTATACACAATCCGTCGTGGTTTGTCAAGTGCTCATTTCCCGCCCGTTGTGGCTGGCCCCTCTGGCGCAACTGGCTTCCTTGACCCCCGAAGCAGGGCCTGCTAGAATGCCCGCCGCTCATGGGACTGGATGGGTGGATGATTGGATGAATGGATGACTGGCCATCAGCCGCCCCGCTCTCTCACCCATCCATTCATCCACCCATCCATTCATCCGCGCCTTCCACAGGAGAAGCCCCAATGAAGCCCGAACGGTTGAGCCAGCTCTCGCCCGAACGCCGCGCCGCCATCATGAAGCGCTCGATGGAGGACGTGTCGGCCATCTTCGCCGACATGCGCGCCATCTGCGTGGACATCAAGGAGCGCGGCGACGCGGTGACGCTCGAGCACTACGCGAAGCACAAGAAGGGCATCGCGCCCGCCGACCTGGTTGTGACCCGCAAGGAGATCGAGCGGGCCTACGACGCGATTGACCCGAGGGTGGTCGAGAAGCTGCGCTTCGCCGCTGCCAACATCGAGAAGTTCCACCTCGCCCAGCGCGAGCGCGACATGTGGAGCATCGAGGTCGCCCCAGGCATCCTCGCCGGCCGAGTGACCCGCCCGATGGACATCGTGGGCTGCTACGTACCGGGCCGGCGGGCGGCCTATCCGTCGAGCGTCCTGATGACGGTCATCCCCGCCAAGGCGGCGGGCGTGCCCCGCATCGTGGCCTGCACGCCGCCCGAGGAGGGGATGGTCGTCAACGACGCCAGCCTGGTCGCCGCCGACATCGCGGGCGTGCAGCAACTGTTCAAGATGGGCGGCCCCTGGGCCGTCGGCTCGATGGCCTACGGCACCGCGACGGTCCCGAAGGTCAACAAGATCGTCGGCCCGGGCAACCGCTACGTCACCGCCGCCAAGATGGCCGTGTTCGGCGAGGTGGACATAGACAGCCCGGCCGGCCCAAGCGAGATCCTCATCCTGGCCGACGATTCGGCGAACCCCCGCTGGCTCGCCATTGACTTCCTGTCGCAGATCGAGCACGACCCCGACGCCGCGGCCGCCCTCGTCACACCCTCCGAGAAGCTGGCCAAGGCCGTCTGCCGCGAGGTCGCCAAGGCGATGAAGACGGTCCCCCGCCGCGAGATCATCGAGAAGGCCCTCGCCGACAACTCGGCGGTCCTCATCGCCGACTCGATGGACGACGCCATCGCCTTCACCAACGACTACGCCGCCGAGCACCTGGAGGTAGTCACCTCCGACCCGATTGCCCTATTGCCCCGAATCATCCACGCCGGCAGCATCTTCCTCGGCCCCTACGCCCCCGTCCCAGCGGGCGACTACGCGAGCGGCACCAACCACGTCCTGCCCACCGGCCAATGTGCCAAAATGTTCAGCGGCCTGAGCATAGACGACTTCATCAAGAAGCCCACCTTCCAATACCTCACTCGCGACGGCCTCGCCCACCTCCGCGACGCCGTCCTCACCCTCGCTGAGGCCGAGGGACTGCCGCTCCATGCTCAGACGCTCAGGGAGCGCTTCGGGGGATAGCGCCCTGCGGGCGACCGGCCGAGCTTGGCCGTGCGCCGACGCCGCTTGACAGCTCATCTCGGCGCGCTACAATGCAGCCGTGTTGACGCTTGCGTGCGGGCGTGCGGGTGTCTGACAAGCGAGACTCCCCGATTCCGCCGGGAGAGGCATTGTGGACCCCGAGCTGGCGGCCCTGGTTGAACATCCCTCCTTCCGCTCCCTCATGGAGAACTTGCCCTGCGTGGTGTACGTGGCCCGGCCGACGTGGCCGCCGCTCATCGAGTACATCAGCCCGAACGTCGAGCGCCTGATCGGCTACCGGGCGGAGGAGTTCTGCGCGAATCCCGCGGTGAGCCTCGCGTGCGTGCATCCGGACGACCGCGAGCGCTTCAGCGAGTGCGTGCGCGAGGCGATGCCGCGGCCGGAGCCGTACCGGGTCGAGTACCGCGCGCTGCACAAGAACGGGCGGCATGTGTATCACGCCGCCGCCCTGTCGGTGCCCATGCTGGACACGGAGGGGCGGGTGGTCCGCCGCCATGGGATCATCGTGGACATGACTGAGCAGAAGCGGCTGGAGGGGGAGCTGCTTCGGGCGCAGCGTCTTGCGACGATCGGCGAGATGGCGGCAATGATGGCGCACGAGATCCGAAACCCCCTGGCCGGCATGTCCCTGGCCCTGCGCGCCTTGCGCGGCATGGTGCCCCCCAACCCCGGCGCAACGGAGTGCCTGGACGACCTCGAGAGCTGCATCGAGCGGATCAACGCCACGGTGTCGCGGGCGTTGGACTTAGCGAAGGAGCCGCAGGATGCCCCGCGTGCTGCTCGTTGACGACGATCCGACGCTCGGCAAGTACCTCAAGCGCTTCCTCGAGGAACAGGGCTACGAGGTGCGCGCCGTGCGCGACTCGCGGCGGGCGACGCGTCTGGCGGGGGGCTTCCTGCCCGATGCGGCGATCCTCGACCTGGCGATGCCTGGCAAAGGGGGCCTGGAGCTTCTCTCCGAGCTGAAGGCCGCCTGCCCGCGCTGCCAGGTGATCATCTACACGGGCGCGGCCGACGTCGAGAAGGCCGTGCTGGCCATGAAGCGGGGCGCGAGCGACTTCATCCAGAAGCCCCTCCACACCCACGCCCTGCTGCTGAGCCTCCAGCGCGCCCTGGAGGTGCGGCACCTGCGCGACGAAAACGTCTTCCTCCGCCAGGCCTACCGAAGCCAGTTCGGCCCCGCCTCGTTCCTGGCCTTCTCCGAGGCGAGCCGCGCCCTGCTCGCCCTGGCGGACCGCTACCGCGCGCTGCCCGACGTCCCGGTGCTCATCGAGGGCGAGAGCGGGGTGGGCAAGGACCTCCTGGCCCGCTACCTGCACCACGACGAGAGCGACTACGCCCGCCCGTTCGTGGCGCTCAACTGCGGCGCCATCCCGGCCACGCTGGTCGAGAGCGAGCTGTTCGGCTACGCCCCCGGCGCGTTCACTGGCGCACGGGCCGAGGGAGCCCCCGGCAAGCTCCAGTCAGCCGACGGCGGCACGCTGTTCCTCGACGAGGTGGGCGAGCTCGACCCTGCCACCCAGGCCAAGCTCCTGCGCTTCCTGGAAGGCGGCAGCTTCTACCCGGTCGGCGCGGCCCGCGAGGCCACGGTCCGCTGCCGCATCGTGTGCGCGACGAACCGCGACCTGGCGGCCGAGGTCGCCCGCGGCGCGTTCCGCCGCGACCTCTACTACCGCATCCACGTGGGCCACCTGCGCATCCCGCCGCTGCGCGAGCGCCCCGAGGAGATCGTTCCCTTCGCCCGCCGCTTCCTCGCCGAGTTCGGGGAACGCTTCGGCAACCCCTTCCACGACATAGCGCCCGCCGCCAGGCGGCTGCTCCTTCGCGCGCGGTGGGATGGCAACGTGCGCGAGCTGCGCAACGTCATCGAGCGCGTCGTCCTCATGGAGAGAGGCCCTGTCCTCCAGCCCGAGCACCTCGCGTTTCTCGCGGGCAGCGCGCCGGCCGAGCCGGGCACCGGCCCCGTCGGCGGCCCCGGCGAGGCCCCCCTCCCCGAGGGAGGCTTCGACCTCGACCGCGCGATGCTTCGTCTCCTCGAGCGCGCCCTCGAGAAGCACCGCGGCAACCAGAGCCGCACCGCCCGCTACCTCCGCCTCACCCGCGAGGCCCTGCGCTACCGCATGCGCAAGCTCCGTTGACGGCGCCCGCGGCGGAGGGGGCATTGGGGCGCCGAAGGCTGCTGCGCAGAAAAGGAGAATGTCCCCTTTTCTACCCCCGGCGGCGCCGGCGGCGCAGGAGCGCCAGGACACCAAGGGCCAGCACGCCCAGCGTGCCAGGCTCCGGCACGGGCTGGGCGAACAGGCCGTGGAGCCAGATGCCCTGCTGGCCCTCGTGGAGCCCAGCGATCAGTTCCGCATTCGTCGCATCCCAAATGTAGAGGTTGTCGGGGTCGGAGAGATTGCCGATCTCGATCGTGTACTGGAGCGGGTTCGCCCCGCCGGCGACCTCGAGGATGCCGGAGTAGAGGAAGATCGGCACGTAGTCGGTCGGCAGGATCGTGCCGCCCTCGCCGAAGATGCGCAGGGTGAAGCTGCTGTCGAAGTGCAGGTCGCCCAGGATGGTCATGAGATCGCTGCCGCCCCTGCGGAAGCTCCAGTCGTAGGCCAGGCCGTCGCTGATCCGCAGGTCGCCGTCGTTGCCGCCGGGGCCGTTGACGGTGGCGGCGCCGGCGACGGTGAGGCGGCGGTCCAGCGTGATGTCGCCGGTCAGGATGGCGCCGTCGCCGAGGGTGGCCGAGCTGAAGCCGACGGGCTGCGTGGCGGCGACCAGCCGGGTGGCGGGGGCCATCGAGAGGTCCCCGAACCGCGCGGCGCCGTAGCCGCCCTGGATGCCGGCGCGGTAGAGGTTCTGCACCTCGGTGGCGTTGAGGGTGCGGTTGTAGATGACCAACTCGTCCATCAGGCCGTCGAGGAAATCGTCGCCGCCCCAGTTGCTCTCCCCGATGTAGTTGTTCACCCTCGTGACGTTGGGGGGGAGGGTCGAGTCGCCCTTGACGCTCACGGGGACGCCGTTGACGTAGATGGTGGAGACGCTGGTGTTGGTGCCCCCTGGGGCGACGGTTGCGACGATGTGGAGCCACTGGCCGTTGATGAACTGGCCGGTGTTGACGTCCTGGGTCTCGGTGCCGCCGGCGGTGCCGAAGAGTTCCCAGCGCAGGTTGGCGCTTGTCCCCTGCCGGGCCAGGAGGATGTTGTTGCTGGGCGCGCCGTTGCCGAAGTCAATGATGCGGTTCCAGGTGGTGTAGGACTCGTACTTGACCCAGGCGGCGACGGTGATGCCGGTGGTGAAGTTGGCGAAGCCGTCGGGCAGGTCCACGAAGTTCCCGAAGTCGCGCTCGAAGTCAATGGCCCCGCCGATCATGCCCTGGGCCTGGGCGGGTGGCGTGCTGCCCATCAGCGTGCCGTTGTAGCTCCCGGCAGAGTCGCGGCCGAGGTTGGCGGCGTTGTCGAAGGTCCAGCGGGCGATGGCGCCGCTGGGCAGGGCCGCGCCGCCCGGGGCGTTGAGCGTGAGGGTGCCGCTGGCCACGTTCAGGCCGCCCTTGTAGCTCACGCTGCCCTGCGAGGCGTCCACCGTGACGTTGCCGCTGGTGGAGAGGCTCGTGCCCTGGGGCACGCTCAGGGTGCCGCCCGAGGCGACAGTGAGGGAGGAGTTGTTCCCCAGGCTCACGGTGCCTGCGCCGGTGACCTCGAAGCTGGTGGCGGCGATGGCGGCGTCGAAGTGGACGCCCGTGTTGGTCCCTTCGACTCTGGCCGGCGCGCCGCCGGCGGGGCCGAGCGTGAGGCCGCGGTTGATGGTCAGGCCGTCGGTGGCGCCCACGCTCTCGAACGTGGCGACGCCTGCGCCGCCGAGGGTGATCCTGCTGCTGGGGTCGAGGCGCAGGTTGCCCAGGCCAGGCGTCAGACCCGTGCCCGCGTAGCTGCCGGCCACGCCGGCGTTGTAGAGGGCCTGGACCTCGGTGGCGCTGAGGGGGCGGTTGTAGACGAACAACTCGTCCATCAGGCCGTCGAGGAAGTCGTCCCCACCCCAGTTGCTCTCGCCGATGTAGTTGTTCACGCGCGTGATGTTGCGCGGCAGGGAGTGGTCCGTCTTAGTGGGGAATGCCACGCCGTTGAGGTAGATGATGGAGTCCGAGTCGTTGGCCGTGGCGGGGTTGCCGTCGCGGTCGCGCACGGTGGCGGCGATGTGCATCCACTGGCTGTTGACGAACTGGCCGGTATTGATGTCGTGGGTCTCGGTGCCGCCGACGGTGTTGAAGAACTCCCAGCGCAGGTTGGCCGAGGTGCCCTGGCGCGCAAAGACAATGTTGTCCACGCCGGCGCCGTTGCCGAAGTCTATGATGCGGTTCCAGTTGGTGAACGACTCGTAGTTCATCCAGGCGGCGACGGTGATGCCTGTGTTGAAGTTCGCCATTCCGTCGGGCAGGTCAATGTACTGGGCGTTCGCCTGCTCGAAGTCAATGGCCCCGCCGATCCTGCCTGCGGCCGGCTGGGGTGGCGTGGTTCCCATCAGTGTGCCGTTGTAGCGGTTCATCCTGTCGGCGCCCAGGTTGCTCGCGTTGTCGAAGGTCCAGTGGGCGAGCGCGCCCGAGGGCGGGCCGCCGCTGGGGAGGACGACCAGGAGGTTGCCGCTCGTCGCCGGGCTGGTGTTGGCCACGCGCAGCGTGCCGGTGAAGTCGATCATGGCCGAAGAGAGGTCGAGGTCGAACGAGCCGTCGGCGATCAGCGTGGCGGAGCCCTGGAGGGCATTGGTCACGGTCGTCGCGCGCGTCAACGTGGTCGTGCCGCCGCTGAGCCGCAACGTGCCAATCGTGGCGTTCTTGTTGCTCTGAAGGCTCCCGCCCGCCACCTCCACGGTGTTCGCAGTGAGGGCCGGGCCGTGGGCGAAGGTGAGCGAGCCGGCCTCGACGCGGATGCTGTTCAGGTTCACCTCGCCCGAGAATGTGGCGGCGCCGGCGGTGGACTTGCGCAGCGAGGCCGTGGGGCCGTAGAGTGTGGCCGGCCCGCCGCCGCTCTCCGCCTCCAGGGCGTAGGAGCCAGGCGTTGTGCTTGGATTCGCGAGGTTGAGGCCGCCGGCGAGGGTGCCGCCGGCCACCCGCACAGTCGTCGCGGGGTCGAGCGTGGCCCGGCGGCTCGGCGGCCAGTTCGGGCCGGTGAGGGTGCCGCCGGTCACGTTCACCCGCGCGACGTCGAGGGTCGAGCCCTCGTCGAGGCGCAGCGTGCCCGTGGGGTCCACGTAGATGCCGCCGCTGCCGACCTGGAGTGTGCCGCCGCCGTTGACCTGGACGGTGCCGTTGTTGGCGATGATGAGCATCTGGGCCTGTCCGGTGTCGCCAGCGAGGATCGTGGCAATCTGAGTGGCCGTGGGGGCCTGGACGATGGCCGCGGTGGTCAGATTAGGCACGCCCCCGGCCCAGTTCGTCGGGGTTTGCCAGTTGATCTGTCCCAACACGTTGCTCGTCCAGGTGGAGTTGGCGGCCAGGGTCAGGTTGACAAAGACGCTATCGTTGTCGGCGCCGACGGTGGCGGAGGAGATGAGCTGTGCCCAGGAGTTCTCCTTGAGGACATTCACGGCACCCACGGTGGGTGGGATAGCCGTCCAGGGGAAGGTGATGAGGTCATAGGGACCGCTGAGCGGCCCGGCAAGCGAGATGCCGAGGTTCCAGGCGCTGTTGACGTTCACCGTGCCGGGGCTGCCACTGACGGCTACGCGGTCGCCCGTCGTGCCGTCGTGCTCCCAGTGGTAGGTGGAGCCGGCGGCCATGGCGAAGGAGCCGACGACGTTGAGGGTGCCTGGGCTTGAGCCGATGGCCATCTCGCCCAGGAGCGTGGCGCTGCCCTGGATGGTCGCGCCGTTGCCGGCGGTGATGGAGGCGAAGTCGGCCTGTCCGGTGCCTGCGGCGTTGAGGCGCAGGGTGGTGCCTGCCGCCATCGTGAGAGCGCCAAGCGAGCGATAGCCGCCGCCCGCGCCGGCCTGGTAGAGGCCAGCCACGTCGGCCG
>Ga0194112_10009122_pt1 | contig 12680 bp, 12 predicted proteins | sample TA2MahC400mmetaG_FD_146191 | JGI IMG/M metagenome (GOLD analysis project Ga0194112, IMG submission 146191) | Freshwater microbial communities from Lake Tanganyika, Tanzania - TA2015016 Mahale Deep Cast 400m | ecosystem: Environmental > Aquatic > Freshwater > Lake | place: Tanzania: Lake...
CCGGACGGTCTCCTCGATCTCTGCCTTTGGTCCACGCCCAGAGTATTCCATGATCAACCCCGGATAATCGGAATTCTCTGGAAGAGCCACTGCCACAGCAGAAGCGATCATTTCCCCGGGTACGTCGCTACTGATAGAGGCATAGGCTGTCGGGATCAGAGCTCCCGCAGGAAGGTGAACAGGAGAAATCAACTGGCAACGAGGCGGCACAATGCTGCTCATCTTCACCAGATTGGTATCTCCGATTCCGGCGCGGAGAAGGGCTCCGTCGAAAGCATTCAGAAGGGTGAAGCCTTCTGAATCTCCAGATACAAGAAAATAATGGGTTGGGGTTTTAATGATCACAGATCGCCTCCTTTATCTTTAAATTTGTTTGGGGTTGATATGTGCTTTTCTTAAATGAGAGCCTCCAACTGTCAGAAAGAGGGGGGAGAACTGATCCACAAGATCACCGCCTCCTTTGAGCCACTGTTATGGAGCCAATGCTCTTTCTCTGCGGAAAGATAGAAACATTCCCCTCTTTTTAACTTTAGCACTTCTCTTCCAAAACGTACGTTAACTCTCCCCCGGAGAACCAACCCGAACTCCTCTCCTTCGTGAGGCTTCTCCTTCGGTGTCGACTCTCCTTTCCGGAGGGTCAGAAGGATGGGTTCCAGACGACGGTTGGTTGAGCCCGGGACCAGAAGCTCAAACTTATGAATCTTTTCTTTCTCAATGGCCACCCGGTCTTTCTCCCGGTAGACGATTTTCTCCTGAGAGGCCTCCTTGAAAAAATCGGAGATATCTTCATCCAGCGCCTCCAGAATCTGGACCAGGCTGTCCAGGGAGATCGACGTCAGATCTCTTTCGATCTGGGAGATGAACCCCTTGGTCAGGTTCGCCCGCTCAGCAAGCTCCTCCTGAGTCAGGTTGCTCAACTGTCTCAAATTCTTGATGCGTTCTCCAATCTTCATAAAGCCGATAGCACAGTTTACAAAGAAATTAGTTTAGTAATGTGTAAGACAGTATAGAAAGAAATTAGTTTAGCAAACTAAACTTGTAGAAATTATAACGTCGTTTTCAAAATTGTCAAGCATTTTTTTATTTAAAATTATTTTTCTCAAGACATATTCACCCGTCAACAACTTAGATGGGAGGGAGGAATGATTAAATTCAGAAAAACAGGAGGACAACAGAAAAAGATACGGAAGGATTACGGTACTATGCCGATAATGAGGAGGGGTATAGGGGGGCTGGTTCGGCCATGCCGAAGGATGTTGTACACCTCGCCTTCGTAGTAAGCAATGCCTGTTGATAGCATACGTCCGCCCCTGGGATCTTTGGACATGGCCATCATTGGAAGTATCTCGACACCGACATGGATGATGCCTCCTGAGTAGAAGAGGAGGTGTTTGACAAACAGGTCGAAAGCAACGAAGGCGTACTTCCCCAATTGCATCTCATTTAATGCTTTGGGGCTGTAGAGACGCTTCCCCGGCATCGTTTTTTCACGGCATTGTTGCGTAACCGATAGGAGCGAGGCTTCATCTGAGATTCATTGATGACCACGTCACAAAGCCCCGTCTCGTCGTAATCGGGGTTCATCCGACGTCGCCACGTCCGCTCGCGGCGACGGGCTGATGCCTCGTCTCTATAGGCTTCGATTTCCGAAACGAAACCGCGCTCAACCAATACCGCTACCCATATTCTTTCACCAATGTTAGCACGCATGATTCTGCTCTCTCCTATAAATTCGCTCGTACCATCCGAACACATTCTGATACTCAAGGAATGTGCAAATTTCCTTCAGTCCACTCGCCTTAAATGTCGGTCTGTCGAGTTGCCTCACAAAGACAGCCCTACGATCGTCATTAGAAACGATACCGAACCGGAGGCTGAGGCTCGGCAACATGAGATGAACGTCATTGAAACGAAGGAGACCTGAGTAAATCGGCGTCGAATGTTCCACTTCATACATCGCCGCAGGCATTCCCCCTTTTCGATCAATCCATATAACGTCGACTTCTTCAGCTATCTGCTTAACCGATGCAAGTGACAGAGGGAGAGACAATAGTGGATGGAAACTCATCGTCAGGTTCCAGTCGAGTTTGACCCTGTCAGCCTGCGGAATCCAAATGTCGAAACCTTTGGTTGCCCCTATCCCACCGAGAAGTGTCTGGACTTGGTTGTGGGTAAGATCAGGCGTCGTTGTCTCAGTGGGTTTGATTGCTGACTCAAGATAGTCCCATCCCAAATAACTCTCAACGTTGAACCTGCCAGCGTTCGCCAGATAGAGTTCTGTCCCTCCCACTTGCTCATATACTTGCGCCTTGATCTGGCCGTCACTGGCAGTTGGCAATCCCGCTATAACTTCCTCGAATTGGTCGAAGGGTACAAACAATGGCTCTCTTTGTCCTTCCCAGACGAAGCACAATACTCCGGGATGGCCCTCAAGTGCTTGAAGGTCAACCTTGCGTAAGCCGAAAAATGTGCGGTTCCGAGGATGTTTCTTGGAGTATCTGAAATACAGTCTGACGGCATCGCGCCCGACTTCGTATAAGGACTCGGAGTTGTTAAGTTTTCGCAATGGACCAAAACGTTTAGTCAGTTCTTCAAGGAAAGCAGCCTTAACTAAGTTAGGCATAACCATCTCCTACTTTTTGCATATTCTGTAAAAGAACCTATATTTACTAATCAATTTTGTCAAACAAATTATGGACAATTTACAAATATTGGGTGTTTAATAAGTGACTCATAATTCTTCAGTTTTGAGCCGTGATTTCCATGTTTCTGGTTCCCTGCTCAAGTGCATGATTGCTACGATGAGCAAGGCCTCTTCCCTCATCTGGTAAATAATTCCATAAGGGAATCTATTGGTCCGGCAACGGCGGGTACGTTTTGATAGCTTTAGCCAAGCGTCAGGATACAGGACTATTCGCTCGAGAGTCCTTTTAACCTCAGCGGCAAACTCATAACCAAGCCCCTCACTCTGCATGTTGTAATAAAAAATAGCATCCGTAAATTCAGCTCTGGCAGGAGGAAGGAATTCGATTTTCATTAGTATTTATTCTTTTCGATTTCTGCAAATACATCTTTGGCTAGGATTGCTTTCATCTCACCACGTTCAAACGCATCAATTCGGTCTTCTACTTCTTCAGCCCATAAGGCATCGATTCTTTTCCTGGACTGAAACTCAAAACTGGTCAGAAGGTCTTCGACCAATTCGGCACGTTCTACCGGCGGCAATTTAAGCGCCTCTGCAAGAATTTGCTTTTCATGTTTCGGCATACCTCGCCATACCTCCTTTGTAATCCTTATCTCATTCAATTTTAGAATACCAGAATAATATACACCATTTTCTCCACATCGTTACAATTAAAAGAAGTAATATAGCACATGCTTTCCGAAGCAACCGGCCCCGGTTGTTTCCCAGACAATAAAACATTATCAAAAAAGGATAGAAGGGTCAAGGAAGATATATTTTTTTGATATATTTTTTAATCATGCAGGCTTTAATTGTGGGTAGAGCTTTTTGAGGTCAAGACAACCTGTTTTTATAATCCTGATAGTTGAATTCTTTGATGAGCTTGAACCCTGAGTTTTCGGTCCATAGTCCGATGGAGGGATGGCTGACTCCATTGAACATCGTGGTTTTGACTGTGGTGTAGTGGATCATGTCATCAAAAATGATTCGATCGCCTGGTTTTAATTCTTTTTCAAATGACCAATTCCCCATGAAGTCGCCTGCCAGACAACTGATTCCTCCCATTCGATAGGTCGGTTTCCCTGCCTGCTCATCTGTGGCGCCCAGAATAACAGGTTTATAGGGCATCTCCAGGCAGTCGGGCATATGGCAGGTAAATGAAACATCGAGAATTGCCGTTTTTATACCGCTATTTTCAACAATATCCAGCACTGTAGATACCAGATATCCGGTGTTATACGTAAAGGCGCTCCCGGGTTCTAAGATAACCTGAACACCATGCTTATCCTTAAAATCAGCGAGGATGCGAATTAAATGGTCAATATCGTAACCCGTTCGGGTGATCAGGTGGCCACCTCCCATGTTCACCCATTTCAACCTGGGTAAAAACTTGCCGAATCTGTTTAAAAAGACGGCTAACAGCCTTTCCAGAGCAAAGGAATCCGCCTCGAATAATGTATGAAAATGAAAGCCTTCCACTTCTTCGGGAAGTTCATTGCCAAGTTGCTCAACTGTTATACCGAATCGGGAGCCAGGCTTGCAGGGGTTATAGATGTCGAAAGCCGTATCTGAGAACTCTGGATTAACACGGAGACCAATCGAGACACCCTGTTGACTAAATGCTTCAGCGTACTTCCGGAATTGGCTCAGAGAATTAAAGGAGATGTGACTGCTATATTTCAAAATGTCTGCAATCTTCTTCTCTTCATAAACAGGGGCATAAATATGTGCTTTAACTCCGAGCTCTTCAAATGCCAATCGCGCTTCGTTGAGTGAGCTTGCTGAAGCACCGAAACCATATTCTTTAAAAATTGGAAATATTCCCCAGTTAGAGAAGGCTTTCAATGCCACGAGAATATGAATCGGAGCAGCCTCTTTTACCTTTTTTATCAAGTCGAGGTTATTTCGCAGGAGGGTTTCATCGATCACATAACATGGCGATGGGATTTGATTGAAGTCGATGGACATAGATAATTAAAAACTCCAAATTCCAAATTAGCTCCAAATTCCAATGATCCAAGTTCAATAATTTTCGTTTAGGTCATTCGATATTGGAATTTGAATATTATTTGGGATTTGGTACTTGGATATTGGTGCTTGGTCATAGCCTCTACACTTCCAGATCCACGTCATGTAACTCATGCCAGGGGAGTCCGTGAAGATTTAACTGTTCCATAAATGGATCGGGGTCAAATTGTTCAACATTAAATACGCCGGTTTTTCTCCAACGGCCCGTAATAAACATCATCGCGCCGATCATCGCGGGCACTCCAGTAGTATAACTCACAGCCTGGGTGCCGGTTTCTTTATAGGCATCCTGGTGTTTACAGTTATTATAGATATAGTATGTTCTCTCTTTATGATTCTTTATCCCTCTGATCCGGCAACCGATGGAGGTTTCGCCGGAGTAGTTTTTGCCGAGTTCTCCCGGATCGGGGAGAACCGCTTTGAGGAATTTGAGAGGCACGATCTCTTTACCTTCAAACAGGACAGGTTTAATGCTGGCCATTCCGATGTTTTGAATGACGCGGAGATGGGTCAAGTATTCCTGTCCAAACGTCATCCAGAACCGAGCCCTTTTTAAGGTAGGATAATTTTTCGCCAACGATTCTAATTCCTCGTGATAGATGAGATAGGATTCGCGGGGGCCGATATTTGGGTAATTTAACGGTTTATGGATTTCATGAGGCTCCGTTTCAATCCATTTCCCATTTTCCCAGTATTTCCCTTTCTGGGTCACTTCACGAATATTGATTTCCGGATTAAAATTAGTCGCAAAGGGTTTCCCATGATCGCCTGCATTGCAGTCCACGATATCCAGATAGTGGATCTCGTCAAAATGGTGTTTGGCTGCATAGGCCATGAAAACCCCTGACACTCCCGGATCAAAACCACAACCCAGAATAGCGGTCAACCCGGCCTTTTTAAATCTCTGATGGTATGCCCATTGCCATTTATATTCGAATTTAGTCACATCCGGAGGTTCATAATTGGCCGTATCTAAATAGTTTACGCCTGTTTCAAGACAGGCCTCCATGATGGTTAGATCCTGATAGGGGAGTGCTACGTTGATCACCATGTCAGGTTTAAACCTTTTAAATAATTGAACCAGCTGTTGGACATCATTAGCATCAATCCGGGCCGTCTTAATTTTGCCTGAGCCAACTGCCTTGGCAATAGCATCGCATTTTGATTTTGTGCGGCTGGCCAGCATGATCTCTGTGAAGACCTCAGGGACAGAGGCAACTTTATGAGCGACCACTATCCCTACACCACCTGCCCCGATGATCAGTATTTTCGCCATGGTCTACAGACTCCTCATTTTACTATTTTATGAAAAGACAGTTTAGAAAGAAATTTGTTTAATAAAATAAACTTCTTCGGAAATTATAACTGTCTTTTCCGATTTGTCAAGTATTTTTCAGGGAGATCGTCATGTGCCATAGGTGCTTTTACATCGTCAGAACATACAAGATATTCTTACGGGGTTTACACTCCAAGGGATTTCTGTTAATTTTTGAGGAGAGGGAAAGATGGAAAAGATCGTCATCCGGGGAGCTAAGGTTCACAATCTGAAGAATATTGATGTGGAAATTCCACGAAATCAATTAGTGGTCATTACCGGGTTAAGCGGTTCTGGCAAGTCAACCCTCGCTTTCGATACCCTCTATGCGGAAGGTCAACGAAGATATGTCGAATCCCTTTCCGCTTATGCCCGACAGTTCTTGGAACAGATGGAGAGGGCAGAGGTCGAATCCATTGAAGGTCTTTCCCCGGCCATCGCCATTGATCAGAGAAGTTTGTCACGAACCCCACGCTCCACAGTGGGGACCGTGACAGAGATCTATGACTACCTCAGACTCCTTTTTGCTCGGGTGGGCGAACCTTTTTGTCCTCATTGCAATATCCCCATTGCCTCACAAACCATTCAGCAGATGACAGAGACCCTGCTTCGGCTCCCCCAAGGGACTCCTCTTACTATTTTGTCCCCCATTGTCAGGGGTAGAAAAGGGGAGTACCGGAAAGAAATGGATGAACTCAGAAAGAATGGATTTGTCAGGGTCAGAATTGATGGTAAAACAAGAGACCTGAGCGAAGAGATTCAACTGGACAAACAGAAGCGCCACGAAATCGATGTGATGGTCGATCGAGTAGTAGTGAAAGAGGGAGCGGGGAAGAGGATCAACGATTCCTTGGAGATTGCCTCTCATCTCTCAGAAGGGATTGTGAAAATCGAAAGGGAAGGTGCATCTCCTATCCTGTTCAGTCAGAAGTTTTCCTGTCCGGATTGTGGGTTCAGTTTTCCAGAGATCACACCCAGGATGTTCTCTTTTAACAGCCCACAGGGAGCCTGTCCAGCCTGCAGTGGGTTAGGAACAAAACCATGTTTTGATCCTGATCTGATTGTCCCTGATCCATCCCTCTCCATTGATGAGGGGGCCATTCTACCCTGGAAGGAGAGAGGGCATGCTTTTCTGAGACCAGTTCTGGAGGGTTTGTCTAAGCATTACCATTTCAGCCTTGGCGTACCATTCAGCAAGTTACCGAAATCGGTTCGGGATATCCTTCTCTACGGATCAGAAGGAGAAAAGATTTCATTCAGTGCAAAAGGTAGAGGGACAGCCCACTTCTTTCGTCAAAAATTCGAAGGAGTCATTCGGGAATTGGAGAAGAGACAGGCGGATGATGGGGAAGGCGCAGAAGAATTAGAGAAATTTATGAGGTTCATCCCCTGTCCCGAATGTGGAGGCACCCGGCTGAAAAAAGAGGTCTTATCCATCAAGGTAGGAGGGAAGTCGGTCTCGGAAGTAACCGGTCTCTATATAAAAGAGACACTCGATTTTTTGATGCACCTGCAATTGGACCCAAGATCTCAGAAGATTGCCGATGGTGTGCTCAGGGAGATTAGGGATCGGCTAAAGTTTATGATGGAAGTTGGTCTGGAATATCTTTCTCTTGATCGGAATGCGGCTACTTTATCAGGGGGCGAATCTCAGCGTATCCGTTTAGCCACCCAGATCGGTTCAAGTCTGGTGGGCGTTCTCTATATTTTGGATGAACCCAGCATCGGACTTCATCAGAGGGATCATTTGCGACTCCTCGGAACATTAAAGCGCCTAAGGGATTTAGGAAATACAGTGGTCGTGGTGGAGCACGATGAGGAGACGATCCGTTCTGCAGATTATATCATCGATATGGGGCCCGGCCCCGGAGAAAAGGGAGGAGAAATCATCTTTGCCGGATCTCCTGAGGCATTGATGAAGCGCGGAGACTCATTGACCGGACTATACCTTTCCGGGAATAGAACCATTCCTCTCCCTCAAAAGAGGAGACAGGTTGGAGATAAATATCTGGTCTTGCGGGGTGCCATAGCCAACAATTTGAAGAATATTGATGTGAAAATCCCTTTGGGTGTTTTTAACTGCATTACAGGTGTCTCAGGTTCAGGGAAGTCCACATTGGTCATTGATACTCTCTATCGTCTGTTGGCTCAACGACTTTACCATAGCCATCAACAAAGCACCTTCATCCAAAAGATAGAAGGCGTAGAACAGATTGACAAGGTCATCCATGTGGATCAGATGCCCATTGGAAGGACACCCCGTTCCAATCCAGCCACCTATACCGGCCTTTTTCAACCCATCCGGGAACTTTTTGCTCAAGTTCCAGAAGCCAGGGCAAGAGGTTTTAAACCCGGACGGTTCAGTTTCAATGTATCTGGAGGTCGTTGTGAAGCCTGCCACGGAGACGGAGTCCTGAAGGTGGAAATGAATTTTCTTCCTGATGTCTATGTCACCTGCGAGGAATGCCATGGCAAGAGGTATAACCGGGAAACATTGGGAATCCGTTATAAAGGGAGGACGATTTCTGATATCCTGGAGATGACAGCAGAAGAGGCATATGATTTCTTTAAAGCCATTCCTGTCATTTACCAAAAGCTTCAGACCCTTTGTGATGTAGGGCTGGGCTATATCAAATTGGGACAATCTGCTACGACCCTTTCAGGTGGAGAGGCACAACGTATCAAACTGGCGAGGGAATTGAGCAAAAGGGATACAGGGAGGACCGTCTATATTCTGGATGAACCCACCACAGGCCTCCACTTCGCAGATATTCAGAGGCTTCTCGATGTTCTTAATCAACTGACGGATAAAGGGAATACCGTCATCGTGATCGAACACAATATGGAAGTGATCAAGTCAGCGGATCACATCATCGACCTCGGCCCGGAAGGTGGCGAAGAAGGGGGATATGTGGTCGCAGAGGGAACTCCTGAAAGGATTATCAAGGTTCCACGATCCTATACTGGTCAGTACCTTAGAAAAAAGCTTAACCATTTTACTCATTGACTTTTTTTACATACATTGATAAATAGCCTTTCAATTACCCATTGGGATTTTCAAGGAGGGTTTATGGAAGAAAGACAGAAATCAAGCACGGGGTTGGATGAAAATGTGGCGGGGTTTCTCTGTTATCTCGTCGGATTCATCACAGGGATCGTCTTCTTAGTAGTTGAGAAGAAGAGTTCTTTCGTAAGGTTTCATGCGATGCAATCAACCATTACCTTTCTGGGGCTTTTTGTGATCATGGGCGTAATCAGTTTCATCCCCATCATCAATCTTTTAATTGTTCCGCTCTGGCTATTAGGCCTCATTTTGTGGCTCATCCTCATGGTAAAAGCACTTCAGGGGCAACGGTATGCCCTTCCTATTGTTGGGAAAATGGCGGAGGGGAAGAGAAATCAATAGGCCGTCTATGGCAAAGAAACGGAAGAAAAAGGGCTGGATTGGAAAGTTCATTGTTTTACTGTTTCTGGTTGGAATCATCGCGTCGTTATCGGTTTTTTTCAACAGAGAGATCGTCAACACCTTTGGCCCATTTTTAGAAAAATTGGGTTTAGTTCAGGAAAGGAGGGAGATTGTCCTCTATTTCTCAGATCTGAGTGGAGAGTATTTGATCGGTGAGAAAAGGAGGATTGCAAGGAAAGGGGGGGTTAAAGAAGAGGCAAAAGAGGTTGTTGATGAACTGATCAGAGGGCCGAAGGGAAAACTGATTCCCACCCTTCCGTCCCAGACAAAATGTTTAGCCCTGAAACTGGACGAAAAGGGGACGGCAATTATCAATTTTAATAAAGCCCTTTCAAAGGACCATCCTGGAGGGAGTTCTGCTGAAATTCTAACAGCTTATTCCATTGTCAATTCGCTTACACAAAACTTTTCACAGATAAAACAGGTTCAGATATTCATCGAAGGGAAGCCCATAGAAACTATCGCCGGACATCTCTCCTTAAGGCAACCCATTGCATCCAAACCGGATCTCATTAAAAAGCAATAATAAAAAGCAATCATTTGATTTAAAGAGGATTTGATGCTAATATTTAAAAGATTTTTAGCCGGACAACTCTGCAAACTTTAAGGTGTTTTTATGCTGGAAGCCAAATACATCCGGGATCACTTGGACGAGGTGAAGGAAAGGCTATCTTTAAGAGGACAGGCGATCAGCCTGGATCAATTTGTAACCATCGACGGTGAGAGAAGGAAGAATCTACAGGAATGGGAGAGATTGAGAGCCCTTCAGAAAAAAGTCTCTGATGATGTGAGCAGGAAGAAAAAAGAGGGAGGGGATGCCACCGAGCTTATTTCAGAAATGAAAAAGGTATCTCAGGAATTGAAGGAACTGGATGGAATCATCCAGGAGAAGGAAAAAGCACTGCAAGAATTTCTTCTCATTATTCCGAACCTTCCCCATTCTTCTGTACCCATAGGGAAGGATTCTTCTGATAATGCTGAGGTCAGACGATGGGGAGAGATACCTAAATTCGGTTTCGAGCCTAAACCCCACTGGGATATCGGGGAGGAATTAGGAATCCTTGATTTTAAATCAGGGGCAAAGATAACCGGAGCCCGGTTTACCCTCTACTGGGACCTTGGAGCCAAGTTAGAGAGGGTCCTGATCAATTTTATGTTAGACCTTCATACCCGGGAACACGGATATTGTGAAGTCCTTCCCCCGTTTATGGTCAACCGGACGACGATGACGGGCACAGGGCAACTTCCCAAATTTGAGGAGGAGTTATTCAGGGTAGAGGGGGTCGATTACTTTCTCATTCCCACAGCAGAAGTACCAGTGACGAATATTCACCAGGATGAGGTTCTGGAGGAGAAAGACCTTCCCCTTTATTATACTGCCTACACTCCGTGCTTCAGAAAGGAGGCGGGTTCTTACGGAAAGGATACCCGTGGGTTAATCAGGCAGCATCAATTCAATAAGGTGGAACTGGTCAAGTTTACAAAGCCTGAAAATTCTTATGATGAACTGGAGAAACTGCTCTCCAATGCGGAAGAGGTTCTCAGGAGGCTCAAACTTCCTTATCGTGTTGTCAACCTCTGTTCAGGGGATCTTGGGTTTTCAGCATCAAAGACGTATGATATCGAGGTCTGGCTTCCCGGACAGGATACCTTCAAGGAAATTTCCTCCTGCAGTAACTTTGAAGATTTTCAGGCCAGAAGGGCAAAGATCCGATACCGTATCTCCGGGAAGTCGAAGACAGAATATGTTCATACGCTTAACGGCTCTGGGTTGGCTATTGGCAGAACACTGGTGGCGATTTTGGAAAACTATCAGCAAGCGGATGGAAGCGTTCTGATCCCAGAGGTTTTACGACCCTATATGAATGGAGTTGAAAAGATAGGGAAGAGGAGATAAAAGTTCGGAGTTCGGGGTTAGGAGTTGGGAGAATTTAAAAGAAAATCTATTTACTCCAAAACTTCATCATCCCTTATTTCCAGTTGGCCAAAATAATCCACTAGGGAGAGGAATTTTAGTGTTGAACGTAGCCTATATTGAAGCAACGGACATTTCAGATGCCTGGTATCAACTGGTTGATTTAATATTTGAAAAAGGTAAAAAATTTAAAATCGATAGCGGCAGTTATGCGGGGACGTATCGATTAGAATTTGATTATGTCACTGTCCGCATCACGAGCCCAGGGGTTAGGCCTCTTGCTCCTTCTATTCCGCCTGGGATGAATATACCCAATCCGACCTCCGATGATTATATTGAAAACGAGTATTTTTACTATCTTGTAGATGACCAAAAGAAACCTAATGAGTCTTACACATATGGAACTTATATAAAGCCACAAATGCAGATGATCATAGAAAGATATAAGGAATTATTTCAAAAGACCGGAGGTTATAGGAGTAACCAGGAACATATTATTGTCGGGGATTGGGCGAACCATTTGTATTTGGAAGATCCGCCTTGTTTACGTTCAATCGACACAAGAATTCAAGATACCAAATTACATTTTTTCTTATATTTTAGATCATGGGACTTATGGGGAGGATTCCCTTCGAATATGGGTGGATTACAGTTAATGAAGGAATATATGGCAAAAGAGATTGGGGTAGAAGATGGAGAATTAGTAGCTTCATCGAAAGGACTACATTTATACGATTATTCGTGGGACTGGGCGAAATTGAGGTCTTATAGGAAGAGTGATAGGGAACGTGGCGATAAGTAATTAAAGTTTATCGACATCGGTGGTGTGTGTTGAAGCGAGAACATCCTACCTCTTCCCCCAAAGAAGGAAAAAAGGTTGGATAGAAAATAAAAGTTCTGAGTTGTGAGTTCCGAGAACTGCAAATATTTCAGAATTACTCCGAACTCCGAACTAAAGACTCCGAACTGCGAAATGAAGTGAAGCCGGAGGGATGGCCGAGTGGCTTAAGGCGTCCCGTCTGAAACGGGATGGGTGAAAGCCCCGTGGGTTCGGCGACCCCGACAGAGTCGGGGGAGGCGGAGCGAACACAGTGAGCGAGCACATCCTACTCCCTCGGTCGAAGATCGAAAAGAGGAAGTGATTGGTTAAAGGGTAGTGACATATTGAGTGTAACCGGAGGGATGGCCGAGTGGCTTAAGGCGGCGGTCTTGAAAACCGCTGGGTGAAAGCCCCGTGGGTTCGAATCCTACTCCCTCCGCCAGAAAATTTGCA
>Ga0194112_10009125_pt1 | contig 12677 bp, 9 predicted proteins | sample TA2MahC400mmetaG_FD_146191 | JGI IMG/M metagenome (GOLD analysis project Ga0194112, IMG submission 146191) | Freshwater microbial communities from Lake Tanganyika, Tanzania - TA2015016 Mahale Deep Cast 400m | ecosystem: Environmental > Aquatic > Freshwater > Lake | place: Tanzania: Lake...
TGTCCATAAAAAGGACAAGAGTTTGGCGCAAATAGAACATATAACAATCACAGAAGGTGTTTTGCCAAACTCGGTGTCTTTTTTTGCCAAACTCGGTGTCCGCTTATAACCATCATGTTCACCGACCCTGAGGGCTATAGAACACATATCAGACAAACAGGTCAACCGGAAGATGAAGCTAAAAAACTATTCTCAATCCTCAAAGTTAAGGTGAACAAGAACCAGATCACCAATAAAGTAAAAGTGTAGAGATTAGTGCCCAAAATTCCCTCTCGGCTATATGTATCAATACGTTAGAAGATAAATTGCTCAAGTTCGGATAGGCAGGGCGTGCAGCGCAGCGGAACCCCTGCATCCGGTAGCCAGCACCCATGACTCAGCCCCGGAGGGGCGACACTCTCATATCAAGACCCAGCCCCGGAGGGGCGACACCTTCATAGGCAGGGCGTGCAGCGCAGCGGAACCCCTGCATCCGGTAGTCATCATCCCATGACCCAGCCCCGGAGGGGCGACACCTTCATAGGCAGGGCGTGCAGCGCAGCGGAACCCCTGCATCCGGTAGCCAGCACCCATGACTCAGCCCCGGAGGGGCGAAACCATATTCAGTGCTCTTTAGCTACAGGATTGGTAGCGAAAGTAATCATATCCGGCAGCATGACCGAACTGTGGATGATCGTCCGCGCATACTGTCCAATCCAGGGGTTGTAGGTATCGGACTGAGATGGGATATAGGGGTTTTCTTGGGGTCGCTCTTCTACAGCAACCTTGATCCGGAGCGGGTGACGGCATCCGGTGTCCTCCCGCTCAGCAGGGACGCTGAACATTAGAAACCGGGCAATAGAGCCGGGTTTTAGCTGACAGTAGTTATCTCCCAGTTTCATCAACCTGGCAGGATTGTCACACAAGCGGGTAACAACATGCTCAGGCGAGACACCCAGTTTGTCCATTAACAATGGCATCAGGGCACCGGACCCGGCGATGCCGCTGGGAACTGCAGCGAGGTTGTCGCGGTGGCGATCTTTGTCCGCTTTGGTAAATGGACAGTGGTCGGTGGCATAGATATCGAAGATGCCATCCTGGGCAAGCTCACGTAGTTCTCCCCGCAATGACTCGGAACGCAGGGGCGGAGTAAAGATCCAGCGATGGGCATCCGGCTGGTCATACAAACTGTCATTCAAAAAGAGATAATTGGGTGAGGTCTCGCAGGTGATGGGGGTGTGGGCTTTGGCGGACTGGATGATCCGGGCTGCCTGCGGGGTTGATACGTGGACAATATGGATGGGATAACCATAGCGCACGCTCAGGTCACAGAGCCGATCAACCGCCTTGATCTCTGCTTCGGGTGGACGACGTAAAGTATGGATGCGGGGATGGGTGAAGGGGTTCCGGTCACCGGCAGCAGTGACGATGGCATCGTCTTCACAATGAACCAGGATGAGTGGCTTGAGATCAGACAGATCCTGCATCCACCTGCCGATCTCCTCATAGCTGCGGTATAATCCGGCGGCTCTGTAGGTGGTATAAAACTTCAGATCACAGCCCCGGTGAAGCAAAGGCAGGATATCCTCCACCGTGGAGTGGACGGGGGTCAGATGCCAGCGGACATTGCCGGCAAAGTGCCTGTTTGCCACTGCATCATACTGCCGGTACTGGGTTTTCAGGTCACTATCGGGTGTCTCGGTGATGAACGCACCAAAAGCTTGAATGCCGCAACATTGAGCCAAACGGGCAAAGCTGGCAAGATTATCGGCAAGATCAAATCCGGCGATCCGTTCATGGATATGAACATGAAAATCGCTGATGCCCGGAATGGCAGCCATACCTTGATCAAAGGCAATCTCCTGATCCGGTGAGGGGCAATCAGCAATCGTAGGGTTGCTCTCCTTCAGCGGTCTGTCATCCAGCCCATCCGAGGGAAGGTATAATCTGCCTTTGGACCAGACCAGTTCCATTGGCGAAAACGTTGCTCCATTCCATGCCCTTGCCCAACGCAATCGGATAGTCATAACCGGTAAAACCCAAACGGAGGGTCGATTTCCTGCAGCGACCCTGCGTCCTTCATCCTCAAACATAATCCGTGTCCATCCGTCGCATCAGTCCGATCCGTGTGACTATTTCCCGCACACATAACATTCCATCTGCGAAAGGAGCGACAATCCATGGCACTCCCACGGTCAAAGGCATTATCCATTATGACGATGCTGCATAAGCGTAGCTTGTCACTGTGAACCGATCGGAGGGCAGTGAACCTAAAACTTGCCGATGGTCGGTGGAATGATCAATTCGGCAGCGGTCGCCCTGATCACATCCTCCAGAGTATAGTCCTCGGCTATCTCACGGAGCGTCAGCCCATCCGGGTTTACTTCCATTACTGCCATATCGGTCACGATCAGCGAGACCTTTCCTTTTGCAGTCAGGGGCAGGCTACACTGCTGCAAGACCTTGGATTTGCCGGATTTATCGCAGTGTTCCATTGCCACGATCACCTTTTTGGCACCCGTTACCAGATCCATTGCTCCGCCCATACCGGGGATCAGCTTTCCGGGGATCATCCAGTTCGCCAGGTTACCATTCTGGTCAACCTGCAGCGCGCCGAGGACGGTTATATCCAGATGTCCGCCCCGGATAATGGCAAAGCTGAGGGCGGAATCGAAAAAGGCAGCGGAGGGCAAGGCAGTGATAAAACCACCGCCGGCGTTGATCAGATCAGGGTCTTCTGCTCCGGCTTCAGGACTGCCGCCAGCCCCCAGCATACCGTTCTCCGACTGAAAGGTGATCTGGATCCCCGGGGGGATGTGGTTGGCTACTTCGGTGGGAAGTCCGATGCCCAGATTGACAAAATCGCCATCCCTTAGTTCCTGGGCGATCCGTTTGCCGATCCGCACGCGTTTATCGGTAGTCATGTCATACCTCCTGGCTTGCCGAGGGTTCATGGAGGACGAGATAATTGACAAAGATGCCGGGAGTAACGATCTGTTCGGGATCAAGTACTCCGCTCTCCACGATTTCATCGGCTTCGGCGATCACGCAGGCTGCGCTCATCGCCATGATTGGATTGCTGTTACGGGCGGTTTTACGGTAGATGAGGTTGCCTGCCTTATCGGCTTTCCACGCGCGGATCAGGGCAAAGTCGCCGGCAATGGGCATTTCCAGAATGTAGCGTTTGCCATTGATCTCCAGGACTTGCTTGCCTTCTTCAACCGTGGTTCCAATGCCGGTGGGAGTGAGAATCCCGCCCAGCCCGGCTCCGGCAGCCCGGACCCGCTCCATCAAAGTGCCCTGCGGAACCAGCTCCACATGTATCTCGCCATTGTTCATCTGATTCTGGATCTCTTTATTGGTGCCCATGTGCGAGACCTGGGCGGAGGATACCTGGTGATTGACGACCAGTTTTCCGACCCCGCGCTGCTCATAATCGGACGCGATAACGACGATATGCAGGTCTTTAGTATTTTCCCGGACCAACGCGTCAAGGAGGTCCTCCGCTGCTCCCACGGCAAGAAATCCACCTATTAGCAGACGGCTGTGGGGCTTGATCAGTTGTGCTGCTTCCCGTGCAGTGATTATCTGAGGCATGGGTGCTCCTTATTATTCCATCAGTTTGAATAGAGATATGAGCAGACGGACGCCAACCCCGGTAGCTCCGATGGAATACAGCCCGTTTTCCTTGTCCCTCCAGGCGGTGCCGGCGATATCAATATGGATCCAGGGTTTACCTTCGACAAACTCCCGGATAAACAGCGCTGCCGTGATCGCTCCGGCAAGAGGACCGCCGACATTCTTGAGATCGGCTACATCGGAGCGGAGCATCTCGCGGTATTCCTCATGAACCGGTAGCTGCCAGATCCGTTCACCGCTGATTTCAGATGCCTCGCGCAGTTTTTTCATCCACTCCTCGTCATTGGTAAATACTGCCGATATGCCGGGTCCCAGCGCAGCCATCGCCGCTCCGGTAAGGGTGGCAATATCGATCACTTTACTGGCATGCTCCCGCTCGATGATATAATGAACGGCATCGATCAGTGTGAGTCGTCCTTCGGCATCGGTATTGATCACTTCTATGGTTTTGCCGGCCATGGAACGAATGATATCACCAGGGCGGTAGGAACTGCCAGAGATCATGTTTTCGCAGGCGGCGATGATCGCCACGACATTGACCTTCAGGTTGAGCCGGGCGATGGCGGCCATGGTGCCGATCACTGCGGCGGCTCCTCCCATATCATTCTTCATGTTTAGCATACCCTGGGGTTGCTTGATACAGTAGCCACCGCTATCAAAGGTCAATCCTTTGCCTACCAGACCGATGCCTGACTTTTTTTCCGGATTGCCCCGGTAACGCATGATGATCAGACGGGGTTCACTGGCTGATCCGCGTCCCACTGCCAAAAAAGCGTCCATCTTCATGCGCCGGATGCGGTCCGGCATGATTATGTCGATGCCGAAGCCATAATCCAGTGCCGCTTGCTTGGCTGCTTCTGCCAGAGTCTCCGGGGTCATGACATTGGCGGGTTCATTGACCAGGTCCCGGGCTAACAGGGTCATTTCGGCATAAATCCTGCCTTCGAGGATGCCGTGGTTGAGGTGGCGCGTATTCTTATTGTCCAAAACGGCATGCACCGCTACCGGTGTGGGAGCCGGCGAATCGCTCTGGTACTTCTGAAAACGATAGCAAGCCAGCAGGCAGCCCTCCGTTATCACATGCCCCAAAGCCGTGTCTGAAAAAGGCATGGCATAGGGAAAGAACAGAAATACCTCTTTGGATTTGATCTGGATGGCGGCGCGGATACAACTGGCGATGAGGTTCCTGAACCGGTCAACCGTCAGATTATGGCGGTCTCCCAATCCGCAGAGTATTATCCGCGCCCCGCCCTTATGGCAGACATGATGAAGCGTTTTGATCGTATTGTACTTGAAATCAAAATTGCCTTCTTCAATAAAGGCATCCACGTTTTCAGCATACTCTGCCGGCAGATGTTCGAACGCTCCGCTTCCCTTGGTTTTATCGCCTAACAACAGGACGATGGTGTCCATCTTATCCGGGAGCTTTTTCGTTACATCGATCTTCATAATCCTACTCCTGATATTTTTCTTTTGGTCTAAAAATCTTCGGTTAAACTGAGATAATAGGTCGGTCTGGTAATGCGGGACAGATCGGTCAGCCAGGCAACATCAAGCTTGAGAACGACATAGCCGAGGTTGATCCGTGGACCGAATCCGTATCCCAGATAGATATCCTCCAGTTTATCGTCCCGAATCCCACGGAAGTGTTTGTTCTCGGTCCAGACCGTCCCGAGGTCAGCAAATATACTGCCCCGGATAGAGGTAAGTGTGATCGGTAAGGGGAATGCGATGGAGAGATAATCCAGAAGCGGATACCGGAGTTCAATGCTGGTCATCAGCTTCTTCTCTCCGCTGAGGTCCCCATTGTAGGCACGTACGCCATAATAACCGCCCAGATCGAACTTCTGAGGTCGCTTGCCGGTGCTGATACCGGCGATGGTTCTCGTGGCAAGGGCATAGCGGCGGTTAAACAGGGTATAGGTCCTTAGATCAGCATAATTGGTCAGATAGTCCATTTTTTGGGTGGCAAAGCTCTTACGAATAGTGTAGATGCCACGCCAGCCCAGCAGAGGTCCGGTCGGTCCATACAGGGCATTGTCATATACCAGCGACAAACCGGGTGCATAAACAAAATCATCCAGTTCTCGGATACCCTCGTCCCAGTTACCGTCTGAGTAATCACTATTCCATTGCCAGTGGTCGAGGTAGTATTTCCAGTTGTATAAGCGGTGATCCAGATCAACCCGAAAGAAACGGCTGAAGGGATAGCGGGTCAGGACATAGATCCCGGTCTCACGTTCACGTTCCCGGTAATAATCATCTTCCGGAGCCGGACGGGCGAGCCGGTAGATGGCCTGATCAAACAGATTATACACGCCGATAGCATAATCAATGCGATGCTTGAGATACAGGTAAGTAATCAGGATGTTCGAGTCCTTGATCCTGCCGGAGATACCCAGATCCATACCGATGGCATGATTGCCCATCAGGTCGCTCATCCCCAGTTCCAGATGTCCGAAGGTTCCTACCGAAGGAGAATATGCCAGCCCACCCCACAATCGATCAAGCGAAAAGCGGTTTCGATAGGGTTTGACGTACGGAATTACCGCCACGCTGTCCGGTTTGTCGTCCCAGCTGTAATCGCGCCTCAAGCGGAGAGAATCCTCCGCCGTCAAGTCAAAGGACTGGAATAAGGGACTCTCAGGATCTCGCAGGGTCTCAGGATGGTGCCGGGTCGGTCTGCGCCGCTGGACTTTGCCATAGTAGTTCAATTGCGTCAGATCAATACCGCTGAGCAGGTCATCCTGCGATTCCACTGCCTCGGGTTGAGCAGTGTCAACAAATTCCAGCGAATCCAGAGGGCTGTTAGCGATATAGATGCTGAATCCCCCCTGGAAATAACCCGAGAAGACCAGGTACTTGTCGTCGGATGACAGATCGCCGGTAAAGACACCCGCCAAGGTTTGCGAGACCGGGGCGGTGCGACTGGTAGCCAGATCGAGCAATTCGAAATTGGACGAGCCCATACGCTCCGAGACAAAGAGGATCTGATCGCCGGCGCTCGTCCACTCCGGTGACGAGCAATTATATTCCTCATTAGTCAATTGGGCAATGGAGCCGTCATCTATGCCATAGAGGAAGAGATCAGACACATAATGGGAAAAGAATCCTTTTCGGAAGTTATCTGCCGTTTGTGTCCGTTCGGATGAAAAAGCGATATACCGGCCATCGGGTGAAAAACGGGGCTGATAGTCATAGAAAGAATCATCGGTCAATTGGGTCAGTTCACGGGTGTCCAGATCCAGGAGATAGAGATCGGATTGCATTGTTGGTTGGGCAGACATGACAATATACCTGCCACAAGGCGAAACATCGATCTCATAAATCCCATTCATCTGATTCAAGCCGATACTTTCCAGCAGACGCCGGCTGTCCACATCAAAGATATTGATCCGGTCACCTTCAGCTGTTTTGGACACAAAGGCGATCCTTCGATTATCCGGAAACCAGCTCAGGGTGGAACGGAAATAATAAAACTCCTCATAATTGGAAGATGCCTCGCCCAGCAGGATCCGCGTGGGCGGAGTCAATCCATAAACTGTGGACAGCCATATACTGTATCTCCCTCCCCGGTTTGAAAAATAGATCAAGCGCTGCCCATCGCGAGAGAACCGGGGCGCAGTGTTCAATGAGGATCCATCCTCCCTGTGGTTAGTGCGCTGTTCATATTTCTCCTGGGGCACCGTGTGCGTTCCGATCATCGGGAAAAACTCCCGCTTGAGATAAAAACGCCAGCGCGATTGCAATTCTTCAAATTTCATTCCGAATATTTTACGGGTGGCATCGTCAAGATTACTGATCACCCGCAGGGCATAGAAGTAATCCATGACCTTGTCCCGGCCATAGACCTCATCCAGATAAGCCAGAAACGACTCTCCCAACCGGTATGCCAGATATCCGTCCAGATATTCCAGATCGCGGATATTGTCATTGACCACCATATCCAGTATGTACATATCATTGTAAACGCTCTTGCCACCGACGGACAGGAGCTCGGGCAGTCCTTCCGAGAACCAGAAAGGAAAGTAACTACTCCGCAAGCTGATGAATGACCCGCCCATGCCTTTGTCCATGGCATTGATATAGGCATGGGTTAGTTCATGGGTCAGCACCTCTTCCAGTTGTTTGAAGCTGCCGTCAAAGGGAATCACCACACGGTTCCTCAAACTCTCGGTAAAGCCTCCCACTCCTTCGGTAAGAAGGGGATAGATGATATTGGTGGTCTGAAACTCGGTCTTGGAGCCATACACAATGATGGGGATCCGGGAGAGAATAGGAAACTGGAAGCTTTCCTTGAGGTAATAATAGGTCTCTTCCGCCATTAGCGCCACCAACCGACCGAATTCGTCATTGCCGGCAGGAAAATAGACATCGAAGTGCAAGGTTTCAATCATCGACCAATCGACCGGCCGCGAATTGACCTTGTTCTGACCAAAATAGTAACCGGAAAGCAGGGAAATCCCTCCCATCAGGATCAGGATCAGACACCGACGCTTAAACATACTCAACACCTCAGAACAAGCTGAACCGGACATATTTCTTGGGATTGGTTTTGACGTCCTCGATCAGGGCATTCAGGTTGTCCAATGCGGTTGACAGATCATTGTACAGCTTGTCGTCGGTCAGCAGTTTACCGGCTGTATTGCGGTCATCCTGCAGTTTCAAAGCGGCATTGTTCAACCTGCCGGCGAGGTTTTGCAAGCTGTCCAGTGTGGCATTGATATTGCCCATCATTGCCGGTGCGGTGGCTGTGATCCTGCCGATATCCTGCTGATTGGATGTAACCAATGTATTCATTGCCTTTGACAGATGATCGATCTGTCTAACCATGGAAGTGATCTCGCGCTCCAGCGATCTTCTGCTCTGGTCGAAGTTTGATATTAAGCCATCGGCGGAGGCGACCAGCGTTTCCGAGCCGTCTATCAAGCCGCCCGGTTGTCGTAATTGCACCAAAATGGTATACATCTCATCTATGGAAACGGCTGCCTTTGCCAACAGGGTCATAATCCCAGGACTCACATCCCCCGGATGGATCCGGTTGAAATCCATCGGTTTGCCGGATCTTCCGGCTTCGATGGCAAAATGCTTGCCGCCCATCAAGCTACTCTCCCGGATACTGAAGCGTGAATCATCCGGGACCAGCAAATGAGCATCGATCCGGCTGCTGATGATCACTCCATCCTCCACCGCCTGAACTTGCTTGATCCGCCCCACTTCCATTCCGCGAAAGACAACCTTGTCTCCGATCTCCAAGCCATTGATATCCTCAAAATGTACCTTGAGCTCTCTCTGCGTCTTGAGGTTGAAACGGTTCCTCAGCCAGGCATAGGACACGATCAGGGCGATCAGGATCACCAGAGTGAAGATGCCCACAATGGTCTGAGTCCGGTGTATTTTATGATAAAACTTGCTCATAACACTCCATTTGAAGGGTCGCTTTCTTTCAGCGACCTAACACGAAACCCGGCTGTAGGGTCGCTTTCCTTCAGCGACCTAACACGAAACCCCGCTGTAGGGTCGCTTTCCTTCAGCGACCCTACACCTTCGGTCAGTTGCATAAGCGTAGCTTGTCCGGAGGTGATGGGTCCTCTTTCCCAAGCGCCCTTTTTCATGTCTTTAGCTCTTTCTTTTCCGCCGCGGGAAACAGGACGTTATTGAGGATCAGGCGATAGCCGGGTGAGTTCTTGTATAGATCCAGAATAGTATCGGGATCGCCCACCCGGTGCTGATAATCCTCGGGATCGTGCCCGCCATAGAAGGTGAAGGTGCCCTTGCCCAGATTTCCGTGCAGGTATTTGACTTCGTTGTAGCCGGGTACTTCACCCAGGATGATTACGCTCTTTTTGACCTTGTCCTTGAAGAAGGATGTGGTCTGACCCAAAAAGCCATCGATGACGTTCACGTGGTTTTGCGTCAGCATCGTCGGAACCGGATCGTATTTGGCGGAGAAGTCAAACAACTGGAAATAATCCGCTTCCGCACCTCTCAGCCGGGAATAGTCACTGGCGTCTATATCGGAAAATTCATAAACAAACGGATTGGTGATCAGCTCAAAATTCTCAAAGGCAAAGCCGTGATCGAAGTCCAGCTTATTCTGGTAATGCGGATCGATCCCATCACCATCGAAAGGGACATCCACGATATCCACACCTCCCGCTGCTAAGGCAATGTCGATCGTATCCGTGGCAGCACACATAGCAAAAACGAAACCGCCATTTGCCACATACTCTCGGATCCTTTCCGCCACGGCATGCTTGAGCTGCCAGACCTTGGTATAGCCCAGGCGGGATGCCGTTTCTTCATTTACCCTCACCTCTTGCTGATACCAGGCGGTATGCCGGTACGAGCCATAGAACTTGCCATACTGGCCGCTAAAGTCCTCATGATGCAGGTGCAGCCAGTCATAATCCGCCAGCTTGCCAGCCAGAACCTCTTCGTCCCAGACCCGGTCATAGTCGATCTCGGCATATTCCAATGCCAGGGTAACCGCATCATCCCAAGGCAGGGTGTTGGGCGGAATGTAAACCGCTATCTTCGGTTCCTTCTCCAAAACCACCGCCTCCATGTTACTCTCCTGGATTTCCAGCAAGACCTCCGCCACTGCTGAGGATGAGACCGTTTCAAACCTAACCCCGCGGATATTGCACCGGGAAGCTATCTGATCGGAATCCGGAAACAAGAATGACCCGCCCCGATAATTGAGCAGCCACTGCCCGACATACTGGTCTTTCAGCGCCTGGAATGCGATGCCATAAGCCTTGAGGTGATTCGACTGGGTCATATCCATGGGTATGAGGATCTCAGCACTCAAGGCAGTGATACCGATGAACAATGCGAGCGCTATGGACAAGCTGCGCTTATGCGGGCGAGCGGATACAATCCCATTCATTTCAGATTCTCCCTGATAATCTCAATGAGTTCCTCTCTGGTCAGGTACGGGTTCTCAAGCCATTCATTTTCAGCAAGTTTGAGCAAATTACCGACCAAAGGTGACGACTGGATGCTAAATTCATGGATGATATCCATACCTGTCAAGCTAAATCTATGTTTTTCCATTTCTTCAGTCAGGTTTTCCACTCGCTGGGACAATCTGCTTACCTGCTCCGGCAGCCGATAGTCAGGGTGATGTGTCATGTTGTCCGCCTGGATCAGTTCCAATAGCAAGTAAATGTCTATCCCATAGCTTTGAATCATCCGGCGCAGCGTGGCATCCTTGATCAGTTGCCCCTGTTCACCGCCCTGTTTGAACCGCATGTGATCTTTGATCACCCGGCAGATCAGATCGATCGTACCATTGGGCAGGGAGAATCGCCGGAGCACCTCAGCCGCCATTGACGCTCCGGTTCGCTCATGGCCAATGAATTGCCTGGTGCCTTGGGCTGAGATCCGCAGGCATTTCTCCTTGCCCAGATCGTGCAACAGCGCCGCCCATCTCAAGCGCAGATCACTCCGGCAATGCCTGACCACTTCCAGGGTATGCTCAAACACATCCAGATAATGATACTTGTTCTGGGCTAAGCCCGCCAAAATGTCCACTTCCGGCAGAACCTGCCGGAGCAGACCGGTCTCCTGCAGCATTTCTAATCCCTGCACCGCATTATCCAGAACGATGATGCGGTTCATCTCTTCCGCTATCCGTTCTGGTGAAATCTCCTTCAGCGATGTTGCCGCCCGTCCGATTTGATCCCAGGTCTCCGGTTCAATTATGAAACCCAGATCGGTGGCATAGCGAACCGCCCGTAGCAGACGTAAGGGATCCTGGGCAAAAATGACTTTCGGGTCACTGACCGTCCGGATTACACCGTTTGACAGATCATCCCTGCCCTTGCCGGTCAGATCGAGGATTTCTCCATCATCCACTGTCATCAACAGAGAATTGACCGTAAAGTCACGCCGGATCACATCTTCTTCCAAGGTGCCAAACTCCACGCTGGGTTTACGGCTGCTGGGACGGTAGGACTCCCGTCGCGTCATGACCAGTTCCAGTTTGTATCTGTTACTGTCATCGGGCGAGAAATACACCATCGCCGTTCCGAAGGCGGCATAGATCACCGGCTCCATTGCCAGCCCCGACTGATGCAGATAATTCGCCAGAGCGATCCCTCCGTCCGGCAGCGCCACGGTCAGGTCAAAATCATTGGTCTGCCGGAGCAGCAGATGATCCCTGACACAACCGCCGGCAAAATACACTTTTCCGTCAAAGGGGCTACCCTTGATCGCATTATCCAGATGGGAGCGCAGAGCATCCAAATGCACCCGGCTCATACAAATTCCTCCAAAACCCGGTTGGAGACAAAGAGTGCTGTCTCGCTCAATCGCACGGCTGTGTCATCAATCTCAAACATCCCCTTCAGTTCTTTCCGGTCAAAGACCTGCCGATAGTCAGCCAGGATATCATTACCGAAGCGCCGGCGATAGTCCTCCCGTCTGATTCCTCTCCGCAAGCGAAAAGCCATGATCAGATAATCCGTCCGTTGCTGTTCCGGATCCGGATGCTCTGCCCCGGGCAGGATAGATCCTGCTTCGATTTGCTGTCCATAGAGCGCCAGATCCATTGGATTGGTATAGCGGACACCCCGGATCAGTCCACTGGCGGAAGCGCCCAAGCCCAGATAATCATCCCCTTCCCAATAGTGCAGATTATGCTTGGATTCACAGCCCGGCTGGGCAAAATTGGAGATCTCATATTGGTAAAAACCCGCTTTTACCAGTTTATTGCGGATCAGATCATATTGCGCTGCCAGTTCCTCATCCGGTGGGAGCTTGGGATGCGCTTCAACCAGAGGAGTGCCGGGCTCCAAACTGAGCAGGTAGGCAGAGATATGTTCCGGCTCAAGCTCCAGCAGCCGATCAATATCCCCCGCAAGGGCAGGGCTATCTTCTCCCGGCAGTCCATACATCAGATCCACGGACACATTGTCATAGCCATATTCACGGCACATTTTCATCATCTGCTTCATCGTTCCGCCACGGTGTTTCCGGCCCAGGCAGGAGAGCTTCTCATCATTCAGGGATTGGATTCCGATGCTCAACCGGTTCACCGGTGTACGGTTCAA
>Ga0194112_10009127_pt1 | contig 12674 bp, 10 predicted proteins | sample TA2MahC400mmetaG_FD_146191 | JGI IMG/M metagenome (GOLD analysis project Ga0194112, IMG submission 146191) | Freshwater microbial communities from Lake Tanganyika, Tanzania - TA2015016 Mahale Deep Cast 400m | ecosystem: Environmental > Aquatic > Freshwater > Lake | place: Tanzania: Lake...
TAATCGTTTATCGTCTCAATTCCAAAGTCGAAGTTTTAGGCATAGATGATATGCTTTCTGGAGAAGATATTATTCCGGGTTTCACCTGTCCAGTGGCAGATATTTTTACATCATGAAACGTGAAGAGTGAAACGTGAAGAGTGAAGAAACCTCCAATATTCACGTATCACTCATCACGCATCACGTATCACGTTTCACGCATCGCGTTTCAGGTAAATTATGAGAAGTTATAAGGAATACTATATTCATTTCTACCTCTTAGTGATATGCTTTCTCATTTCATCTGCGGCATTTGGAGGTTCTGAGAAATCTAATGTCACATTCATCGATGTCGCAGAATCGTCAGGCATCAATTTTGTACATACAGACGGAAACAGCGGCAAGCGGTTTGTCCTTGAGATTCTCGGCGGCGGCGCAGCATTCTTCGATTATGATAATGATGGCTGGCTGGATATCTATCTTGTCAATGGCGCGCATTTGATAGAGCCCAAACCCAAAGTCAAACCAACGAATGTTCTTTATCATAATAACGGCGATGGTACATTTGCGGATGTTACAGAATTGGCGGGAGTTGGAGACACCGGTTACGGTGTGGGTTGTTCTGCTGGCGATTACGATAACGATGGCGATTTGGATTTGTATGTAACTAATTTCGGCCCGAATGTGCTTTATCGGAACAATGGCGACGGGACATTTACAGATGTTACAGCATTCGCAAATGTCGGAAGCCCTCTCTTGAGCACCGGATGCGCCTGGACAGACTATGATAACGATGGCGATATAGACTTATATGTGGCAAATTATGTTGACTGGACGGTAGAAACTGATAGAGCTTGCTACGCCAAAGAACTCAGGGTATACTGCAACCCGAAAATATATCCCGGCACCCGCGATGTGCTTTATCGGAATAATGGCGATGGGACGTTTACTGATGTATCAGAAAAAGCTGGGATTTGGACAGCCCCTCCAAATCGCGGTCTGGGAGTTGTCGCTGGCGATTACGATAACGACGGCGACCAGGATTTGTATATTGCAAATGATATGGATGCAAATTACCTCTTTCAAAATAATGGCGACGGAACCTTCGAAGAAATAGGATTGTTGGCAGGCGTCGGCTATGGCGAAAATGGAGAGGCAGAAGCAGGAATGGGCGCAGACGCCGGCGATTATGATAATGATGGCTTGCTGGATTTTATCGTGGGCAATTTCCAGAACGAACCGTGTCGGTTATATCACAACGATGGATATGGACTTTATACAGATGTATCTTATACTTCAGGCATAGGAGAAGTTACATACCGTTATCTTACCTGGGGCATCGTGTTTTTTGACTACGATAATGATGGATACAAGGATATATTTGTCGCCAATGGACATATCCAGGATAACATAGCCCAATTCGATAATACAACTACCTACGAGCAACCGAATCTATTGTTAAGAAACCGCGGCGATGGCACATTTGAGGATGTAACATCGTCGGCGTTTAAAGGCTTAGAAAACAACAAAGTAAGTCGCGCTGTCGCTCTCGGAGATTATGATAATGATGGAGATATTGATATTTTAGTTACGAATTGGAATGGAAAGGTCGAACTTTTACGCAACGAGGGAGGAAACAGAAAAAATTGGATTAAAATCAAGACTGTTGGAGTAAAAAGCAATAGACCTGGAATAGGCGCCAAAATAAAAGTAGTTGCCGCAGAGATTACCAAAGAAGCGAAGCTTCGTGGTTTATCACAGTTCGAAGATGTCCAGACAAGCGGAGGCTATGCGTCTACCCATGATTTCAGTATTCATTTTGGAATAGGTGGCGCGGAGAAAGTAGACCTCATAGAAATCCAATGGCCCAGCGGATTAGTGCAAAGAAAAGAGAATATTGAGGCGAATCAAATCGTCCTTGCGACGGAAGGTGAGTAAATGGAAGATCCGCCAGAAACCCGTTTTCTCCAAGAAAACGGGTTTCTTACGAAAGGAGATATGAAAAATGTCCAAAACTGTAGGTATTGTCGGAACACTTGACACCAAAGGAACAGAATTTCAATTTTTAAAAGAACAAATTGAAAGCGGCGGTTTATCGACTTTAGTGATAAACGCGGGCGTTTTAGGGAAACCTGTTTTTGAACCGGATGTGCCCGCCAGTGAGGTTGCGAAAGCCGGTGGCGCTGATTTGGAGGACTTGATTAGAGTGGCTGACCGGGGCAGAAACGTAGCAGCAATGGCGAAAGGCGTAGCGGTAGTTGCCAAACGACTCTACGAAGAGGGGAAGATTCACGGCATCATTTCGCTCGGTGGTTCTGCGGGGACGACTATAGGCACATCAGCTATGAGAGCGCTGCCGGTTGGAGTTCCCAAAGTGATGGTATCGACAATAGCTTCGGGCGATACACGTCCTTACGTAGATACCAAAGACATTACTATGATGTATTCTGTGGTAGATATAGCTGGCATCAACAGTTTATCTCGCCAGATTTTATCAAATGCCGCAGGCGCTATTGTCGGGATGATTAAAACAGAAGCGCCAGCGGGCGAGGACAAGCCTCTAATTGGCGTCACCATGTTTGGCGTCACAACCCCATGCGTGACCGCAGCACGGGCAATTCTCGAAGCGGCAGGCTATGAAGCGCTGGTATTTCATGCGACTGGTACAGGTGGGCGCGCAATGGAAGATTTAGTTCGCGGCGGGTTTATCATCGGAGTGCTGGACGTCACAACAACTGAGTTGGCTGATGAACTGGTAGGCGGTGTTTTAAGCGCGGGGCCGAATCGGCTCAAGGCGGCTGGCGAGATGGGTATTCCACAGGTCATCGCGCCTGGCGCTCTGGATATGGTCAACTTCGGGCCGCCCGAAACCGTCCCTGACCAATTCAAAAGCCGCAAATTTTACCAGCATAACCCAACCGTGACCCTCATGCGCACCACGAAAGAAGAAAATGCGCAATTAGGACGTATCATGGCGGAGAAGTTGAACAACGCAAAGGGGCCAACTACTGTCCTGCTTCCCAAGCAAGGAGTTTCTGCAATAGACAAAGAAGGTCAGCCATTTTACGATGCCGAAGCGGACGCGGCTTTTATCGAAAATCTGAAGGCAAACTTGAGCGAAAATGTCACTTTGATAGAAATGGATAACCACATTAACGACGATGCCTTTGCTCGCAAACTCGCCAATGTGTTGTTAGAAAATTTGAGAAATAAGTAATCAAATTTCTGCAAGGGACTTTTGGAATGCATCTAATGAAGAAGTAGTGAGAGCAGATTCTATCAAAGCAGATAATTTTTGTTCGTCTCGAATTGCGCGAAGGCGCTCTTTCAATTTTTGCAATCCCGTCTGGCCAAATCGTATTTCTACGATTTTCGCGAGGTCATCTGCGCGTCCTTCTGCGCGTCCCTCTGCGCGTGCTTTCTTAGTGAATTCTTTAATAAGTGGGAAATCCTCAAGGTCAATCATTGTTCCCACCTCCTTTAACAGAGATATGATAAGGTTAGTGTCATGAATTAGACTGCTGAGGACAAAGAAACTACCAACATATTCTTTCTTCTTTTCTTGTTCCATTTCAACGGCCAAAACTGTTTGTGTACACCGTTTTAACCATTCCTCTTTTGTTACTCCTTCTGGCCTTTTCATAAGTGCCGAAAACGGAAGAAGTCCAATAGGTCCCTTTTGGTCTAAAATTTCTTGTCCGTTTATTTCTGGAAATCTGATAACCTGGTACCGCAAAGAATATGAAAAGATGTTATCGAAGGCGTATTGATAACCGCCTGGGTCATTTATACCTGCTGATTCTCCGAGATAGATAACGGTAACATATACCGGAATCTGATGTTCGCGAATAAGACGCCCAATGTATTCTGAAAGACGTAATTCCATTGGGACCTGGCTTGTTTCTGTTTGGAATTCCGTATGTACAATTACCTCTTCTTCGCCGATTCTTACCCTCACGGGCGCATCTGTCATTCGCATCTGAACAGTTGGAAGTTCTGTAGGGATTGTTTCTATGATTTCAAAATCTCGTTCTTTGATTGTCAAGCGGACAAAATCTTTTGCATAATCTCTGAATAGAACTTTGGAGGTAATATCGTATCTTTGCATTACGGAGTCCTAGAGTTAGTTAGAATTCAAATATGTTCTGACATTTTATTTTACCACATAACATTGCGCTTGGCAAGAAAAAATGAAACGCTTCTTAAATACCTTAATTTACAGGAGGAGATTGAGATGATGTATGCAATCCAGAACTGTATGACAGAATGGTCTTATAGTTCACATAAGATTTATAAAAACCCATTCAACGATGTGGAATTAAATATTGTTATCACCGATTCTGAAGGTGAAGAGAAGATTGTCCCTACTTTCTGGGCTGGCGGAAACGTCTGGCGAGTACGCTATGCTCCTGAGAAGGTTGGAGTATACCGCTATCGTACCTCATGTTCAGATGCGAGAAATTCCTCTCTCCATGGTCAAGAGGGGGTTCTGGAGGTGACGCCTTACGAAAGTGACAATCCGTTGTTGAAGCACGGCCATCTCCGTATAAGTGAAAACCGCCGCTATTTTGAACATCTCGATGGCACACCCTTTTTCTGGTTGGGCGATACATGGTGGATGGGGCTTTGTAAACGGCTACGGTGGCCTGGGGATTTTCAATTGCTGACTGCTGACCGAGTCAGCAAGGGATTCACGGTGATTCAGATTGTCGCCGGGTTATATCCAGACATGCCGGCTTTCGACCCACGCGGCGCCAACGAGGCAGGATATCCATGGAAAGAAGACTACAGTCGCATTAACCCTAACTATTTTGACATGGCTGACCTGCGGATTAATTGGTTAGTTCAATCAGGGCTGGTCCCTTGTATTGTAGGATGTTGGGGCTATTTCATTGACTTTGCTGGCGTTGAGGCGATGAAGAAGCACTGGCGCTACTTGTTAGCTCGCTATGGCGCTTTTCCTGTGGTCTGGTGTATGGCGGGCGAGGCGACTATGCTTTACTATCTTTCAGAGGCCCACAGTAGTCAAACTAAACGCCAAGCGGCTATTGCAAAAGCCCGAGCGGATTGGACGGAAGTAACGCGATATCTACGTTCTATTGACCCCTATCATCATCCGATTACGCTTCATCCCAGCGATTGTGCGAGAAATATGGTGGATGACCCAGCGTTGATAGATTTTGATATGCTGCAAACAGGACATGGCGGGCGAGATAGCATGCCGAATACCGTACGCCGAGTCCTCGATTCGGTTGCCGGAACTCCTAAAATGCCGGTAATCAATGGCGAGGTTTGCTACGAGGGAATCCTCGGTCAAAGCTGGCAGAACATTCAGCGCTTCGCCTTTTGGGCGTGTGTGTTGAGCGGCGCGGCGGGTCATACTTACGGGGCCAACGGTATCTGGCAAGTGAATACGCAGGAGAAACCGTTTGGTGCTTCTCCACACGGCATGTCGTGGGGAGATACTCCCTGGGATGAAGCATACAAACTTGCCGGTTCTGCTCAATTAGGGATTGGCAAGAGAATACTGGAGCGATACCGCTGGTGGGAGTTTGAACAACATCCAGAATGGGCTGAACCGCACGCAACACCAGAGAATTATAGTTTAGCTTACGCGGCGGGTATCCCCCGGGCAGTGCGATTTTTCTTTCTCCCAACTCACTCAGCGCTAGCTTTTGTGAAGGAAATTGAGAAGAACGTATCGTATCGAGCTTTCTATGTTGACCCTAAAAACGGCAACGAGGTAGACTTAGGAAAGGTTATCCCTGACGAGGAAGGAAAATGGCAGTTGCCGAAACCGCCAATCTTCTCCGATTGGATTCTGGTTATGGAAAGCAATTAAGATACCATCCGCTTGGTTAATTATCTGCAACGTGAAACGTGATGCGTGAAACGTGAAAGTTGACCGCGAAAAACACGAAAGAACGGGAAAATCGCGAAAAAAGAATCCAATCATCTTTCGCGTTTTTCGCGCCCTTTCGCGTCTTTCGTGGTCTCTTCATGTTTTACTTCCTATAACCAGACTAAAACTTTTGAACGGTACTTAATAGGGGGAAAGAAAGAAAGAGAAAGGTGCCCTCTTTTTTCTCTTGAGCTTCCATTTCTTCCTTTCCATTTTATGAAAGCTTCTCTGAAACCGTGTACTTCCTTAGCAAACAGTCGAGCGCTTCGCGCAACAGTAATGCTTCGGGTACTTCCTGTTCTTTCGCTAACTGTGCCAATCGTTCGAGTTGAGTTGCGGTATAGTGCGCCGTTTTGGGTATCATGCGTTCCTCTTGGGCGATGCAGATGCGATTACGCCCGCTTACCTTTGCACGGTAGAGAGCCTGCTCTGCTTTGCGAAGAATTTCCGCAACCGTAGTGCCATCGGCGGGATAGGCTGCGACGCCTCCGCTTAACGTGAGTTTCGCGCTGATGATATTTTGCCCGTCGGAAAATTCCCTTTCTATATCCCAATCCATACGAACCCGTTCTACTGCTAAGAAAGCTTCTTCACGTTCCGTCTTGAGGAACAACACAATGAACTCCTCCCCGCCAAACCGCCCGGTGACGGCATTTTCCGGAATATGCTGTCGAAAGCACTCAGCCATCTTTCGGAGCGCATCATTGCCAAAGCTTTGACCATAAGTATTATTAAACCGGCGGAAGGAATCAAGGTCAGCGACGGCAATGGACAGCGCTTCCCCCTTTTCAATAGCTGCTTGAAGATATTGGGCAAATAATTTTTCAAATGCTGTGTGGGTTAGAAATCCCGTTAGCGCATCTCGTTCATTATTTTGTTCATTCATTATTGTCCCTCCATTTCATACATCACGCAACACGCAACACGCAATACGAGAAATCAAATCACATCCTGCTGATATTCATAAAGGCTATGGACACCAGCTTCTGAGATGCCGGCATAGGTTCGCAATTCAAATCGCAAATCGCCGTTGCGCAATGCTCGATGTAACGAAGGCACATCTCGCACGCCGAGGTCCTGAAAAGCCTGTCGGAGTCCCTGTGCCACATAGGGGATGAAATCAAGCAGTGACCCACGGTCTACTACAGTCCCGCTAACGCCTTGTACGACTTTAATCCCATTCGAGTTCAGCGACTCAATTCCTGTATGACCAGTTATCTCCCTGGCCTGGTTGAGGTAACGCTTCGCTCCTCCCTCCGCCATTGCCTCCTTTGAAGCCATTCCCCGATGTTTCTTCAATCGTATCCCATCTTTGTAGAAATATTCCCCCGGAGATTCGGAAGTTCCAGCTAACAGACCGCCCAACATGACCGTATGTGCGCCAAGCGCCAACGCTTTCACGATATGTCCGATAGATGAAATTCCGCCATCAGCGATAACCGGCACACCCACCTCTTCGGCATACTTAGCAGTATGATAAACCGCTGTTGCCTGTGGGCGACCAACCGCCATTACTTCTTGCGTCGTACAGATGCTGCCAACCCCCATACCTATGCGCAAAGCGTCTGCGCCAGCCTCGACTAAATGCTGCGCTTGCCTTACCGTTACTACATTGCCCGCAATAACATTTAAGCGCGGATATTGTGTTTTTACATACTCAATCATCTTTACTTGATAAATCGAATCGCCCTGCGCGGCATCGATGACAATGATATCTACCCCGGACTCGTTGAGCGCTGCCAATCGTTCCTTATCCTCTTCATGCGTCGAAATTGCCGCGCCAACCAGGAGTTGCTTATTTGCATCTTTTGAAGCGAAGGGGAACTCACGATTAGTCCGCAGGTCATTACGCGAGATGAGAGCAACAAGGCGAAAATTTCGATCCACTATGGGCAATTTGCCTTTTTTGCTTGCTTTCAAGAGGCTGTTTGCTTCACTGAGTGAAACACCATCTTCTGCTACCGTTAATTCTGTAGTCATCACCTCTGATAATGGGCGTGACCTATTCTTCTCAAAGTCTATGTCCCGTGTTGTTACAATTCCCACAAGCCTGGATTTGAGTGTGCCATCTTCTGTAATTGGGATGCCTGAATAACCATGAGTCACCTTGATTTGGTCAATATCTGCAATAGTATGCTGTGGGCTCAGTACAGTCGGGTCGGTGATAAAGCCATTCTCGAACCGCTTCACCTTACGCGCCATAGCTGCCTGCTCGTCGATGGAACAGTTGAAGTGGATGAAACCCATTCCGCCTAATAAAGCGAGATAGATTGCCATTTGAGATTCGGTCACAGTATCCATCGGCGAACTTACGATAGGCGTTTTGAGCCGAATATTGCGCGTCAAGCGCGTCTGTAAATTGACTTCATCTACTCCAAAATCAATGTGCCCAGGTAGAAGGATGAAATCGTCATAAGTGTACGCATGTCGCGCGCTAAAGAATGTGTTGGCATCATAACCATCATCCAATAACATTGTATTTCCTCCTAAGCCATCAGTGTTATAATATGTAGTAATATTATATCATGATATTATACATTGATATTCGAGCTTTGTCAAGGAAAATTTCACTCTTGCCGATATCACACATCAATTCCATCTTGAGCGACACACATAGAAAGGTAACGGTAACTGATAATCAAGCCTTCATCTTCGCCTTTTGGTGTGCCTTGTTGATTTCGGTAGACCGAGTCATGCCAGCCTTCAATATTTAAGTCACCTTTATAGCCATGTCGGCGTAGTTCCTTGACCGCTAAACGCCAGTCGGTGTCGCCGAGTCCAATGTGACAATGTTCAATGACCCCTGGATACCAGATGCCATACTGCGCTAATAAGTCATGGTTGACGTGAGCATCTTTGGCATGTACGTGGTGGACTTTATCACCGAATTTACGCAGAGATACAATTGGGTCGATAAACATACAGATGAGATGGCTTGGGTCCCATTCGAGTCCAAGAGATGAGGATGGCACTTCGTTGAAACAAAATTCCCACATAGCGGGAGTACACATTACATTAATGCCGCTCGCCGGAAGATGATATGGCCCCATCGGGCAATTCTCGAAGGCAATTTTGACCCCATGCGCTTCTGCGAATTTGGCGTGTTCGCCCCAAATTTCTTTGAACTTTGGCAGGCTCTGCTCCAAAGGCGTGTTCGGTATTCGTCCAGCAAAGCCGGCAACTATGGGAACATCCATTCGTTCTGCCAGTTGAATAGCCCCATGAACCGTCCTTTTGCCATTTTCTTCCTGTTGAGGGTCCATGTGGTTCATGTAGAAGGCGGCAATACAGGAGATGCGAATATCCATTTCTGCAAAGGCGGCTTTCACTTCATCCGCTTTTGCTTCCCAGTCAGGATTACCAGGAAAGAAGGGTGAACCAGCACCCGCTTGCAATTCAGCGCTGCCAAAACCGACTTTTTTGGCAAATTCCATTCGTTCTTTGTCATAACCCATCATAAAACCAATACGCATTGTCTAAACTCCTTTTTCTCTATGTTATCAGGATTGATGTCTGAAAATTTTCGATTATTTTCCTTCATTAGATTGTCCTCTAACTTCAAGTTTATCACATTTTCAATATCACGTCAATAAAATCAATTATTATAGCCACTGATTATCAGACAACGCTGATTCGACGTTAATTATCAGCGTAGTCTGGAAATCAGCGGCTATACTCGCGAAAAATCGTAGAAGCCTGTCCTGAGCAAAGCCGAATGAAATGGACGGATTTTTCACTTGGCACAGAACGATTTTTATGGTATAGTATTTTAGGTAATTTTGATTATTAAACTTATTCCGTTCTAACCGCAGAGAACACGGAGACATTCCTGTTTCTCTCCGTTCTCTGTTCGCTTCGCTCAGCAGTTTGCTTCGCAAACCGCCGTCGTCGCCGCGAACTCTGCGGTTAAAGAACAACCCCCTACCCCCTTTGGTAAGGGGGACAGCTCGAAAAACGCAACTTTATTTTTCAAAACTTACGAGAGGTTAATGAGGAATTATGTTTTTTTTATTATCCAAGATTCTTTCTTTTCTAATTTATCCTCTGTTTCTGGTGGTTCTTCTTTTTCTTCTTTTTATCTTCTTCAGGAAGCATTATCCGAAAATTGCTAAGATTCTTTTCTACACAGCTCTTATGGAATTATATGTTTTCTCCACTGAACCCATAGCCGACCTACTTCTGCTTCCTCTTGAGTTTCCTTTCGAAAAACAACCTATACCTGAGAAAGTAGAAGCCATCGTTGTTCTTTCTGGTATGGTAGACTTGCAGCGTTCTAACGCGGAGCAAATAGAACTGGGAGATGCCAGTGATAGAATCATTGAAGGAATGCTTCTTGCCAGGGATTGCCCTGATTCTCTTTTGATTCTCAGCGGAGGAAGCGGAGATTTGTTCGACCAGTCCAAAAGCGAGGCAAAACTGTTGGAAATTCTGGCGCTTCGGTTTGGAATTTCTCAGGAAAGGATACGCGTGGATATTCGGTCCCGAAACACCCATGAAAATGCTGTGGAGAGCAAGAAAATTCTGGACAAAGAGAATGTCTCTCCCTTCATTCTGATTACCTCAGCTTCCCACATGAAACGCGCTCTAAGTTGCTTTCGAAAAATTGAATTGAATCCAATTCCTTATGCCGTAGATTTCAGAAACCATTGGGGGAAGTATGATATATTTTCATTTATCCCGCAGGTGGGAAATTTGGATAAATCGACCGCAGCTATTCATGAGTATGTTGGCATTATAACTTATAAACTCAGAGGCTATCTCTGAGCTAAAGGATGAATCAGCACCAGACTTCCGAAATCTCGAAGATTTCGGAAGTCTGGTTAGCTTTGAGATAGGATGAAGCAGCGATGCGTACTGATTACACTAAAAGTGCCCACAAGGAAGCCCACAGCGAAGCTGGGAGAATTGCCTTCCCAATATCTGCATATCGACGCGGTTCGGCGTTTGAATATTTGATTTTGAGCTATTACAATTTGTTCAGCGCAGTGAAAGTTGAAGAGTGGTCAAGCTGCGTTTACGGCAAATCAGGTAAGTTATATCAATGCGATGGAATTTTACACGATGGGAGCAAACGTTACTTATTCGAGGCGAAATTTTTCCAGGACAGGGCAGCATCTATCCGCGACATGCATCCAGAAAGAAGAGAGGCGGCGGCGACCGACCTTGACTGCGATGGCATCTTGTGCATTTCATTGAATGGCTTTGATGATAGTGTTCGGGAGTGGCAACGCCAAAGCTCGTTGGAGATAATTTTGTTGGGATGGGAAGATTTACGCATACACATTTTGTCGAGGATTTCAGAATTTTCAACAGTGTTGTTAGATAACATTTCAATTTTTGACCGATTGGCTATCAGCGCTTCGGGCAGCAAGTTACATTTCACAGAAACGCCGCCATGTAAACCATTAGATAATTTTCCAGAATTTGTCTGCTTTCCTGATAGCTTGGAGATATGGCTCAGACGTTTGCCTAAATTAGCGCACTATCAGCAACAATTGGCATCGGGGTATTTTTGTTATCTCACAGAGGAGGCAAATATACAATTCGTCGCCGATAGAGAATCGGATTTAAGTTTATTTGATACCTGGCAAATTGAGGATACGTTCATAGGATATTCGGCGAGAACTTACAATGCCATGAAAGCTACCGCGCAAGCTGTATACGAATGTAACGATTCAGATATCACGGTCAGTCAAAACTATCTTCGACGATTGGGATGGAATACAGGCGAGAAGGGCGTTCGAAAAGCTCTTGACGATTTAATCATTCTCGGATTTGTCTCCAAGCGGTCAGAGGGGATTAAAGTGAAATACTCCTTAACTCCACTCGGTTACACGTATGTTGTCGTCGGCTCAAAATCCGCTGATGAAATATTCTTCGGGCAGTTGCAAAAATGGCCGCCGTATCGGTTCACACGAGACGCCATTTTATCAGGCAAAGTACATCCCAAGCGTGATGCGCTGATAGAATACTTTAAAGCACAGTACCGACCTTATGAACCTTATGCGAGATGTATATTCAATCAGAACACGACAGATGGAGTGCTGGCATTGTTTAAGAAATTTGGGTGAGGAGGCAAGAGGGCAAAATGGCAAGAAGGCAAGGAGGCAAGAGGGTAAAATATTAAGGTGGAACTGATGGATAATTTTCAATTAGCAAAATATGAATTTGTCACGCAAGCTAAAGACGAATTGTTCGTGCCGCGCTACATGGGCAGCACATTGCGTGGGGGATTTGGGCATGTTTTTAAAAGAGTTGTGTGTCTTGATTTCCAGAAGGATTGCAGTGACTGTATTCTTAAATACAAATGCGCCTATTCGTATATTTTTGAAACGCCTTTGCCAAAAGACACAGAGGTACTTTCAAAAATTCCCAATATTCCGCGCCCGTTCGTGTTAGAGCCGCCTTTGGGAGGTAAGACGCATTATCGACCTTTAGATGAGTTGCGTTTCGGGCTTGTTTTAATAGGAAAAGCAATAGAATTTCTGCCGTATTTTGTCTTCGCCTTCGAAGAATTGGGGACGCGAGGACTGGGCAAAGAGCGAGGGAGATTAAATCTTCTGGCAATTTATAGTCTCCGCGGTGAAGAGAGAAAACAGGTGTATTTCGGCGATTCAAAAACTCTTAATGATGATGCTCTTATTGTTCATTTCCATGACCTAACGAAACAGGAAGAATCTGTCCAGCAAATCCATATAGACTTTTTAACTCCGACGCGCATCCAAAAGAAAAAAATTATCCTGCGGAAGATAGATTTCCATTCGTTTATCCAGAATCTATTGGGACGAGTTTC
>Ga0194112_10009130_pt1 | contig 12672 bp, 5 predicted proteins | sample TA2MahC400mmetaG_FD_146191 | JGI IMG/M metagenome (GOLD analysis project Ga0194112, IMG submission 146191) | Freshwater microbial communities from Lake Tanganyika, Tanzania - TA2015016 Mahale Deep Cast 400m | ecosystem: Environmental > Aquatic > Freshwater > Lake | place: Tanzania: Lake...
CCTGCCGACCAATGCGTACCGGGAGAACGTGATCGAGCGCTGCACGCAGGCCGTTCGCGAGGCCATTCCCGGTCTATGGGAGGCGGCGATACGGCAAGGGAACGAGGTCATCGGGTGCGGGGCGGACCTGGCGCAGGCCTCCGTGCGGCCGGGGATCTCAGCGACCGTGCAGCCGGTCGAGCATCCGAAGCTCCACGCGCCGGCGCTGAGGAAGCCGGTCAAGGTGGATGGCAAGCTGGACGAGTGGCCGATGGCCGACCCCAAGCGAACCGTGACGCTGGCCGTCGGTCCGGTGGGGGAGCCGATTGCGGAGCCGCGAGCCTTCGCGTGCGCGGCGCATGACGCGGACAACCTCCACCTCGCAGTGCGTTGCACGATCCCGAAGGGCCACAAGCCGACGGCCGGGCTCAACTGGCAGGGGGATGGAATCGAGGTGTCGTTCCGCTGCGCGCAGCCGGGCCTGAGCACGCCGATCTTCCTGCTGTGGGGGACGACGGACGGCACGTTCAACAGCTCCCCGCAGAAGGGCGCATCCGCGGAGCAGAGCGGCCTGCTGGAGACGAAGACAACGTATGCGGTGCAGGTCGCGGAGGGCGAGTGGAGTTGCGAGTGGCGGATTCCGCTGAAGGCGCTCGGGCTCGATCCGGGCAAGGTGAGGACGCTCTTGTTCAACGTCGGGTATCGCTGCCTGGCCGGAGACGTGTGGCTGGCGTGGGTGCCGACGGGTGGCGCGATCTGCGAAGTGGATAGCGGTGGAGAACTGACGATCGACCGATAGGCGGGTGGGAGGTTGCCGATGAACCGCAAGCACCTGTTGATGATGGGCATCGCGCTCGTGTCGGTGTCCGCGATGGCGCAGGATGACTCCTGGTTGAGCATCGCGGAGTGCGGGGCGTCGGGCTCGACGTTTGAGACGACTGCGAACGCGACGGAAGGCTCGAAGGAGATTGTGGTCGCGGACGTGGCGGACTTCAGGGTGGGCCAGGGGGTGACCGTGTCGAAGTGCAACCTGCACTTCACCGGCGGCGTCCTGTGGGGGCCGCGGCCGAAGCACGCCGCCAGCCGGCCCCTCGGCGAAGCGGCGCAGTTCCGGGGCTATGACGGGAGCATCGGGAGCTGGACGCCGTACGTGGTGGACATGCCACCGGCGACGCCGCACGTGTTCCGGTGGACCGCCGACCTCGGGCGCACGTGGAGTGAGAAGACGCCGATCACCGGGGACTGGCAACCCCTGAAGGGCGGCGTGGAGATCAAGTTCGGCACGCTCGATTGGGAGAGCGGGTATGTCATCACGTTCGCGGGCCGCGACCAGCTGGTGAGCGTCATCGAGAAGATCGAGGGCAACCGGCTGACGTTGCGCGACGCGGCCAACCGGACGGCGGCGGATTGCGTGGTGCGCCACTGCGACGACGAGGCGATCCAGGCGGCCATCAACCGGGCGATCCAGGAGAAGCGCAACCTGTACTTCCCGCCGGGGCGCTACAAGCTCGCGCGCGGAGTGACGGTCGCGAACGCGCCGGGGATCACGTTGCAGGGCGCGAACGGGCTGGACACCGTGCTGGACATCAGCGACGGCGAGGGCGCGTGCATCCGGCTGCAGGACGGGAAGGAAGTGACGCTGCGCAACCTGCGGTTCATCGGGCACAGCGGCTTTGCGGAACGGGATCAGATGGGGCACCTCGCGACGCAAGGCGCGACGGGTGTGTGGGGCTTCTACTTCAAGCACTGCAGCGCGCTTGGGATCAGCAACACGGAGCGCGTGCTGGTCGAGAACTGCCACGCCACGCGGATGTCGGCGGAGTGTTTCTACTCGGCGGGCCGCGCGCGGACGCCGACGACCGAGCCGGACCAGTACACGAAGGCGATCACGTACGAGCGCTGCTCGGTGGTCGATAGCGCGCGGAACGCGTTCAACAACAACGACATGGCCGAGAACACGAGCGTGCTGCACTGCCGCATCGTCGATGTGGGCGGCTGCACCTGGGAGGGCGCCTCGCGGTTCGTGCGCTTCTGCGACAACTACGTGCGGAACTCCGGCACGGTCGCGATGGGCAACGTGCGCAGCCGGGCCGAGCAGTACGAGATCCTCGGCACCGGCCAGCACATCGTGAGCGGGAATGTGTTCGAGAGCGGCGTGTGCTACGGAGGCTGCGCGATTCGCGCGGCGGCCTGCGCGACGCAGGTCATCATCAGCGACAACGTGTTCGTCAACTTCGGCTCGTCGGCGGTGGAACTCATCAGCGCGACCGGTCCGTCCGATCTCCCCGCCGGCATCGGGACGATCAGCGGGAACCTGTTCGACATGACCTCGCTTGCCGAGAAGCCGAGCGCGCGCACGGCGGTGCTGGTGAGCACGTCGGACACCATCGTGAGCGACAACCAGATCTACATGCGCGCCGGGACGGACGCGAACGTCACGGGGCTCCGATTGCAGGAGCCGGCGCTGAACGTGACCGTGCACGACAACCTCATCCGCAACTGCGGCCAGGGGATCGTGACGGCCCGCGCGGGATCGCGGGTGGCGGAGGTCGTCGATGCCACGACGTTCGTGCCGACGCCGGGACAGGTGCCCTTCGAGCGGCGCCAGTCTCACCGCTATCGTGGCTGGAACATCGTCTGGACCGCAGGGGGCAAGGCGGTCGGCACGTCGGTGGTGAAGGACTTCGACCCTGAGACCTGCCGGTTCACGCTGGCCGACCCTCGCGAGGTGAAGGTCGGCGACACGTTCGAGGTCTTCCCGCCGGAGGGGGCTAACTGGACGATCCACACGAACACGATCCAGGGTTGCGCGAAACCGGTCGTGCTCGATTCGTATGGCAGCGAGACGTCCTGGCTGCGAGACAACGTGATCGAGCGAGGCGGCGCGACCGGCGTCGGCGCGGCGGTGATGGTGGCGGGGCGGTTCAACCTAACGGGGAACCACATCGTGGGGTTCGATGAGCCGGGGTCAGCGGCCCTCGCCCTGCTGCCCGACCGCCTCGGCAATCCGCCGCCGAACCGCTACCGAGGCAACATCCTCGAGCGCTGCACGCGTGCGCTGAGCGAGGGCAGCGAGACCGCGTGGAAGGCTGCAAACAGCGAGGGCAATGAGTGCACCGACTGCGGGACCGGCCTCTGAGAGCATGTATGACAAGGGTGGCCGGGCGCTATGAACGGCGGGCCTACGTCACAGACAGACGCACAAGGCCGTCGTGTAGGGGCGCGATTCAGATTGTGTTGATAAAGGCATTGTCGGGATTGGTATCCCGACCTACGAGCCACGTAGAGCGCGTAGGAGAGGGTTCTTCCTTTGACGGGGCCCTTTCTCAACACAATCTTCATCGCGCCCACGTGTAGGGGCGTGATTCATCACGCCCCATGCCGTGCGTTTCACACCCTCTGAGCGGCCCGGTGTCGTGCCGTCACCACGGAGGTACACCCATGCGAACGAGAGGGCTGACGCAGGCTCAAGGCCTCGCTGCTTTGCTGATGGTGCAGGGGGCGTGCCATGCGGGAGGACTGGTGTTGATTCGCGACGGTCAGCCGCGAGCAGAGATCGTGGTTGGCGAGGGTGCTTCGAGCCAGGCGCAGTCCGCCGCGGCGGAGCTGCAGGCCTACCTGAAGCGCATCAGCGGGGCGGAGCTTCCCGTGGTCGCAACGGCCACCGGCGGGCAGCCGCTGACTATCCGCGTGGGCGAGGCCGCCGCCGGGCCGGCGGCGAAGGCGCTGGGCCTCGAGATTCCGAAGGGGCTGACCTTCGACTTCGATGATGAGGGCTATGTCGTGGCGACGTTCCGCGACGCCCTCCTTCTCGCGGGCAACGAGACCGACCCCTACGAGGGAACGTGGTACGCGGTCTACGATCTGCTGCAGTCCCTCGGCTGCCGTTGGTACTTCCCCGGTACGTTCGGCGAGGTCGTGCCGAAGCTGGCCACCATCGAGGTCCCTGCCGGCCAGCGGGTCTGCCGGCCTGAGCTGCGCGTGCGCGACACGTGGTACAGCGGCCATCTCGCTGTGCAAGCGGCTCAGTCCGCCGAGTTCGATGCCTGGAAGCGCCGCAACCGGATGTCCCAACGCAGGCTCTGGGCGCACTGCGGCGACCCCGAGGCGAAGTTCCTGCAGAACCCCGTCGATGACAGTACGTACCGCTTGCTGCCGAAGGAGAAGTTCTGGGCGGAGCACCCCGAGTTCTACGCGATGATGCCCGGCGGCGGGCGCAACGAGCGGTTCCTGTGCATGTCGAGCCCGGGCGCGCTGCAGGCGGCGACGGACACGGTAGTCGCGCAGTTCCAGGCGCGTCCCGACCATCACACCTTCGCCTTCTCGCCGCCCGACGCGCCGGTGCTGTGCCACTGCCCCGAGTGCACGGCGGCGATGCACGGCGGCTACGGGGGCGAGGGCAACGGGGATGTGAGTGACGCGTACTTCGGCTTCGTGTTCCGGCTGGCCGATGCGGTGGCGAAGGCCGCGCCTGAGCACTGGATCACCACGATGGCGTACTACAACCGCTGCCGACCGCCGGAGGGAGTAAGCGGCCGACGGACCAACCTGCTGATTCAGCTCGCGTCGATCCAGCAGTGCACCAACCACTCCTACGCCGACCCGCAGTGCCCGTCGCGGCATGAGTACGCGGCGATGCTGCGGCGCTGGCAGGAGCTCAGCGCGGGGCAGGTCTTCTACGAGTACGACCCGCACGACTGGTCGCACAGCCAGCGTCCCGTCTGGCGCTCGCAGGCAATCGCCGATGACCTGCGCCTGCTGAAGGCCGGCGGCGGTTGGGGCTACAGCAACGAGGGCCAGATGGCGTGGATGGCCACGGGGCTGAACTACTACGTGCGGTCCCGGCTGGCGTGGGACCTCAGGCAGGACCCCGCCGACATCATCGGGGACTTCTGCGCGCGCTTCTTCGGGCCGGCCGCCGAGCCGATGCGTCGGTACTACACGGGCGTCGAGGCAGCCCTGCGCGATTGCCCGGCTCACCTGTTCGCGTTTTCGGAGGACGCGCGGGATGCGGTCCCGATCCTGTTCCCGCCCGCGTTCCGGGAGCGTTCTGCGAGCCTCCTGGCGGTGGCGACGCGACTGGCCGCGGACGAACCCTACGCCGGTCGCGTGAGGGCGTTCCGCTTGCACTTCGACCGCATGGCCGCACTGGCCGGGGCGCATGATGCGGCGGTGTCCGGCGACTATCCGGGGGCGGCGAAGTGCGCGGAGAAGGCGACGCAGACGGTCGGTGAGATGGGCGACACGATGTTGCTGCAGGACGCCGGGCCGTGGGGAGGCGTCTGCTCAGGGGCGGGCGTCGCGGAGGCCATGCGCAAGGTGCTGCCCTGGACGGATGGCTCGCAGGGGAAGCTCGTGACCGTCCTTCCGGCCCAAGCCCTGTTCCGGACCGATCCGGCGTCGCAGGGCGTCGTCCAAAGGTGGAGCCAGCCCGGCGGCACGGAGGGCTGGCGGCCGATCGGCCTGACCAGCGCGTGGCACCTGCAGGGAGTGGTCACACCCGAGGGGCGACCGTACCGGGGCGTGGCGTGGTACCGGGTAAGCCTCGACTGGAAGGGCGACGAGCGCCGGTCGGTGGGGATGTACGTGCCGGACCTGCGCGGGTCGGCCCTGTGGCTGTGGTGCAACGGGACACTCGTCGGCTATCTGGCGAAGGGGAGCGACGAGCGGGTCATCGACCTGACGGGGCGTCTTTCGACGGGCCGCAACGAGGTCGTGTTCCGCGCGGACGGAGCCGGCGGTCTAGCCTTGCCGCCGTTCCTGTTTCAGGGCGCCACCGAGCGTCTGACCGAGTTGTCCGTCTTTCCCAGTCAGTGGCTGTTCCGCACCGACCCGCAGGACCAGGGGCGGCAGGGCGGTTGGTTCCGCACAGATGCCGACGAGAGCGCCTGGCAGGCGATCCCGGTGCCCATCGCCTGGGAGCAGACCGCCGTGGGCGCGTACGACGGCGTCGCCTGGTACCGGGTGCGCTTTGCCATCCCCGCCGAAGTGACGGGGAAGAGGCTGGTGCTGCGTTTCGGCGCCGTGGACGAAGAGGCCTGGGTCTACCTCAACGGGGAGTTCGTCGGCGAGCACTCGACCGCCTCAACCGGCCAGACCGTCCACCAGATCTGGGACAAGCCCTTCGACGTGAAGCTCCCCAACGCGCGGCCCGGCGCGGGGAACCTGCTGGCGGTGAGGGTCTGTGACTCGCTGATGGCTGGCGGCATCTTCAAGCCGGTGAGACTCTGCGTGGGCGAACCGGAGGCGACGAAATGAGTACCCTCGACCTGTTGGCCTGCTCCGCAAGGTGGCTGGCGATCGGCGTTGTGCTGCTGTGCGCGAGCGCGTGCGCACAAGAGCAGCCCCGGTTGCTGGACAGCATGGAAGACCCGTCGCTCTACACGCCCGCGCAGCCGGAGCTGGGGCATCGATGGACGGGCTCCCTCGCGCTGGAGACGGCGGACTGCAAGGAGGGGCAGGGCTGCCTGCGCTTCCACGTGCAGTCAGCGAGGAGCGACGCGGAGAGCTACCCGCAGTGGGGGCGCAGCCTGGACCCCGGAGCGAACGACTGGAGCGGGTACCAGGCCCTGCGGTACTGGGTGAAGGTGGAGTCGGAGGACCCGACCGTCACGAACAAGGCGATGTGCATCGTGGTGTACAACGGCGATTCGCCCCTGCAGCAGTTCGTGCGCCACACAGTGCCGGTGGGCAGGTGGGTGCAGCTCACCGACAACCTGATGACCTACAACCGCGATCGCGTGCGCGGGATCATCATCTACCTCTACGAGACGAACCCCGCGTGGAAGGACAACTACACGTGGCTGGTGGATGGCCTGGAACTGCTGCCGATGCCGGCGGGGGCGCTGGACTTCGACGGCCGGGCGACGGTCGTCGAGCCGCGGCCGCTCGCCAAGCCTCTGCGTCCACTCAGCACCGCCGATGGACTTGGGCTGAGCCTGGATAGTCGGGGGCGGGTCGCTGACGTACGCGTCGGCGACGCGAACGTGTCGCCGAAGGAAACGCCGCTCTCCGGTCTGCTCATCCGTGACTGGCGCGCCGGAGAGACGGTTGAGGTCGTTGAGGGCGCGGTGCGGCGCGATGGCGGCGCGCTGGAGCAGACGGCCAGCCTCGCGCAGGGGCTGCAGGTGAACGCGCGGTACTGGAGCGAGGGGAAGCGGATTCGGTGTCGGGTGCGGGTGCGTGACGAGGTGGAGGCCGACCGACCGCTCACGCTCTACTTCGCCGTGCCGGTGGACGCCCAGGGCTGGACCTGGTGGGATGACATCCAGGGGCGGCGCACCATCGCGGACCACGGGGAGTACTACAACAACCCGTCTCACACGCGCGAGCCGCGTGTCTCGCCATATCCCTTCTGCTGCCTCAGCAATGAGAAGACGGCGCTGTCCCTCGCGGTTCCGCTTGAGCCGCCGCGCATCCAGCACATGGTCTACAACGCGAGCCTGCGGGTGCTCTTCATCGCCTACGAGTTCTGCCTGAGTCCGGCGGCGACGAAGCAGAAGCAGACGGCGGAGTTCGAGTTCGCGCTCTTCCGAAGCGACCCGCGTTGGGGCTTCCGCGATACGGTGGCGCAGTACTACGCGGACCACCCGGACGACTTCGCGAAGCGAATCCCGCGCGACGGGGGCTGGGGCTGCTGGGGCACGTATGCGGGCAACGCCAACGTGCCGGAGCTGGGCTTCCAGTATCACTGGGGGCCGGACTCGCGGGGCGGCGCCGAGACCTTCGCGAATGCCACGCGCTTCGACAACGAGCACGGGTACTTCTCGTTCCCCTACATCGAGTGGACCAACATGCACGTGACAATGGAGGGGTACGAGTCGGCGGGGAATGCGGAGATCATGGAGCGCGTGCGGTTTATCGCCGACCCGAAGCGCACCGACCCGCTGCCGCGCTGGGGCTACTGCTTCCCTTACGACGAGCGCGTGGGGCCGGACTACGACGGCTGGATGCGGACCGTGTTCCAGGCGTATCTGACCTCGCTCATCTACGACCGCGACGGCCTGCTCTACGGCGGCGCGGACAAGTCCGAGTTCGGCCTGCTGGCGGCGAAGTACATCCCGTTCAACGCGGACCCGGACATCCCCGGCGGCGCGGGCGAGTTCTTCCTGACGAAGTGGCGGCCCGCCATCGAGAAGTACTACGCGGACAATGGGGTACACCTCGACGGGTTCGGGTGGGACAACTTCTACGTGCGCGGGCAGGCCTTCGACTATCGCAGAGAGCACTTCGCGTATGCAGATGAGCCGCTGCTGTTCGACCCGCTGACGCTGCAGCCCGTCATCCTGAAGGACATGGCGACCTACGAGCTGCAGAAGCGGCTGGTCGAGAGCCTGCGCGCGGAGGGGCGGTATCTGATCGCGAACCAGGGAACCATATCGCCGGTGCCGGCGACGCTGGCGCTGCTTGACATCTTCGGGTATGAGTGGAACATCGGCAACACCGCCGCCTATGCGCGCACGATGGCGCACCACAAGCCGGTCTGCAGCCTGCCGTGCGCTCCGGATCACTACCGCGACCCGTACGTGCGCGAGCATCTGCTGTATGGCGCCTGGCCGGGTGGGTACTTCAGTACGTCGGAGCCCGAGTACCTGGCCTTGATGCGCAAGTACATACCCATCGTGCGGCGCCTGAACGCAGCGGGCTGGGAGCCGGTTACGCTGGCGCGCACCGACGACCAGCAGGTGCAGATCGAGCGCTTCGGCGGAGGCGAGCGGGAGCTGCTGTTCACGCTGAGGAACAATGGCGACGAGGACAAGACGGTTCACGCGTCGCTGGACGCGGCTCTGGGTCTCACGGGCGCGCTGCGCGCAACGGAGCTGGTGAGCGGAGAGGCGCTGGCCGCGGCGCCGCAGGGCTTCTCGATCCAGGCGCCGGCGAAGACGGTGATCGTTGTCGCAGCGCAGGCGGGAGGTTAGCCGATGAGTGAGTTGTCGCCGATCCTGCTGCTGATGGCGCCGGATGAGGACCATCGCTTCGACCTGTACCTCGAGGAGATTCTGCTTACCGAAGGCTACGTGAGCTTCGACCGCGCAATCGGCGACGCGGACCTGCGGCGGTACCCCCTGGTCATCATCTCCGCGGGGGCGATAAAATATTTGACAGGCGAAATATTTTACGCGTATCTGCAGCAGGGCGGGCGCGCCATCTTCCTCAAGCCGCCGGTCGAGTGGTGTGAACTGCTGGGGTTCGCGCGGCCGGGCGAGACATATGCCGTTGCACGCAATGCGTACGTTCGTGTCCGCGAGGAACACCCCTGGTTGACGGGCTTCCCGGCGTGCGACCTGCAGTGTCCGGGCGAGGGTCATGTGTGGCCCGCGAAGGACTGCGAGCCGCTGGCGTTCGTCGCGGGGCAAGCCGGCCAGCCGAGCGCGTTCCCGGCGGTCGCGCGAAACCGGATCGGGGAGGGGGAGGTCGTCGCGTTTCTGTACGACCTCGCCGAGTGCATCGTGCTCTTCCATCAGGGCCGGATCGAGCACGCGAGCACCGGCCCCGACCCCGATGCGAACCGCGACGGGAAGTTCACGCCGGACGATCTGCTGGAGGGGATGCGCGACTTCAGCCTGCGCCACGTGCCGCAGGCCGACGTGCACCAGGACCTGCTGGTGCGCGTGATCCGCGGGCTGACGGCGGACCGGTTGCCCCTGCCGAGGCTCTGGCACTTCCCGCGCTCGGCGCCGGCGGTGCTGTTCGTGAACGGCGACGGGGACAGCATGAACCGCGAGGAGCTGGCGCTCACGGCGAGCATCTGCGCGGAGTGCGACGCGCGGTTCACGTTCTACCTGATGCAGGAGCAGATCGAGGACTTCCCGCCCGAGATCGTGGCGCGGGCGCGCGAGCAGGGCCACGCTTTCGGGCCGCATCCGTGGGTGTCGCTGAGGCCCTCGGTCGCCGAGTGGGAGCGCGAGGTGAAGCGCATTGTTGAGCGCATGGGGAGCAAGTACGGCTTCGCACCAAGCTCCGTGCGCAGCCACTCGTGTGTCTTCCCGGGCTGGGACGACACGCCGAAGCTCTTCGCCGAGGTCGGCTTGCGGCTCGACACGAACTTCATCAGCGGCTACCGGTACCAGTCCGGCTACGCGAACGGCAGCGGGCTGCCGGTGAGGTTCATCGACCGGCGAGGCGAGATGATCGACTGCTTTGAGCAGTGCACCATCCACGGGGACGACGTGATGGCCTCGGCGAAGAGCCTGCTGCCGCCGCTGTCGGAGGACGAGTGCATCGCGCTCTCCCTAGAGGTCATGCAGGCGAGCGCGACGCGGTACCACGGCGTCTTCCAGCCGTACTTCCATCCGATCTACCTCAGCGGTCGAGGAGGCATTCCCACGCAGCGCTGGTTGCGCACTGTGCTCAGCACCGCGCGGGAGGCGGGGCTGCCGAGCGTGAACGCCGAGGAGTGGCTCGACTTCAACGACGCCCGGCGCGCGGCGAGGATAGCGGGGCTGGAATGGGATGCGGAGAGCGGCGACCTGCAGTTTGAGGTGAGTTCGCCGATGGCAGTGGCCGGGCTAACGGTGCTGCTGCCGCCGTGCGGAGGGCTAGCGCCGACGGCGGCGACGGTGGCGGGCGAGACGCGAGAGGTGCGTGAGGTGCCGCATGAGGGGTTGGGTTGGCGAACGCTGGAGCTGGACCTGCGCGCGGGCGAGACGGTTGGTGTGCGCGTCGGGTACGGAAGATGAAGGCCGAGGCATTGGGTGCCATGAATGGCACCCCTACACGGTGGGCGCGATGAATCGCGCCCCTACACTGCAGATGGATCGCCGCCGAGTAGGGGCACGATTCATCGTGCCCGGTCATGTAGGGGCGCGGTTCACCGCGCCCGACGTCGTGACGTTCACCGGAGATGACAACGATGAAGCCGGAGACGAGTCGCACGAACCGTGAGCGGCTGTTCTTCGCATATGCGATCGATTGCCAGACGCCGAAGAAGCCGGGCGGAGGGCCGGACCAGACTTGGGAGGTCGCGGAGCTGGCGGTGCGGGGGATTGTGCAACTGTTCGCGGAGCGGGGGTTGATCGGGGCGCTGACGCTGTGCTCGGAGCCTGAGGTTGCGCGCGCGCAGACGGCGTTGTTCCGGGAGATGACGGACGCCGGCGCGAGCCACGCGCTGCACTTCCAGGTGCGCGGCTATCGGCCCGCCGGCGCGAGCGAGGACTACGACTGGCAGCGCCCGCTGAGCTTCTATGAGTACGATGAGCAGAAAGCGGTCCTGAGCATCGCCAAGGATGGATGGGAACAGGCGCTGGGCCTGCCGGCCGAGACGTATGGGGCGTGCTGCGCGATGGCGAATGACTACACGTTCCCGATCCTGGATGAACTCGGCTTCCGGCAGAGCTACTGCTCGGTGCCGGGGCGCTACAATCCGCGGTACGGTCAGAAGTGGTGGGGCGCGTTCCCGTACTCCCACCATACGAGCAGCAAGAGCCGGCTCGTGTGCGGGGAACTTCAGGTGTACGAGGTGCCGATGACGCGGACGCTGCAGTCGGAGCCCGGCCCGGAGGCCGGCACGTGGTTCGTCCGCGACCCTCGGCCCGAGGCGGAGATGCCTCTGGAACGAATCGTCGAGATCGCCGAGTCGAACCTGCAGGACATGCTCCTGCGCGACCACCCGCTGTTGTACGTGTATGCGCTCACGCACAACACGTGGGACGTCGGCGACCGCAGCACCCCGCGACGGGCCGCGCTGGAGGCGACCATCGAGGCGGTGCAACTCCTCGCAGGGAAGCACGGCCTGCAGCTTGTGCCAGCGACGCTGAAGGACATCCACCTCGAGGCGGATCGGCTCAATGCGTACTGAAGAGACGAGGAAATTGGGGACAGGCACCAATTTCGGACGTCGGGAATTGGTGCCTGTCCCCAATTTCCTGGCGATGGTGGCCCTCGCGGCAAGCGGTTGGGCGGCGCCGCCGAAGCAGGCCTCACGCGGCCGCATCGACATCTATGTGGTGAACAGCGCGTTTGACCTGACGCAGGCGCGCGGGTCGGGTCTGACCACCGTGCAGAACTGCGGGTGGCTGGGCGCGGGCAAGGAGAACACGGGCGTCAGTTGCGAGAAGGCGCTTGGGAGAGAGTGGGAGGAGATCTGGATCGAGTTCACGGCGCAAGGGGACGGGCCCGTCGATATAGACCTGCAGGGCGAGTGGTACGGTCAGGAGGACGGGAAAGACGTGCGGCTCGTGTGGGCGGACGATGTGACGGTCGAGGGCGCGACGATCGCGAACGGGGGCTTCGAGGAGGCTGGCGCGGACGGCAAGCCGAGCAACTGGCGCTTCACCGGCGCGTTCCCGCCGGAACGCTACTCGCGGGACGGGAGCGTGGCGCACAGCGGCCGGTCGTGTGTCGCGGTGTGGTATGGCAGCCAGGCGCGTCAGGCGTTCACGGTCGAGAAGGGGAAGACCTACCGCGTGCGCGCGTGGTTCCGGGTGCTCGATCCGACCTTCGTGAAGGAGCCGCCCTACGTGCCGCTCGCGTTCCCGGCAGAGACCTACGAGCAGGAGTTCAGCGTCACCCTCGACTCGGAGGACGCGGCGCGCCAGGCGTCGGTCCGAATGGAGCCGCTCTACGATGGGCGCGAGTGGGCGGTGGGCAGCCGATGGGATGACAACAACCCGGACCACCTGAAGATGCGCGACGTGCTGGCGAAGCACGGGCACTTCGGGACGTTCTACCTCAACAGCCTGTGGCGCGACTGGT
>Ga0194112_10009145_pt1 | contig 12665 bp, 8 predicted proteins | sample TA2MahC400mmetaG_FD_146191 | JGI IMG/M metagenome (GOLD analysis project Ga0194112, IMG submission 146191) | Freshwater microbial communities from Lake Tanganyika, Tanzania - TA2015016 Mahale Deep Cast 400m | ecosystem: Environmental > Aquatic > Freshwater > Lake | place: Tanzania: Lake...
ATCCATGGAATTGGGGAAGTTGCTGTCACCCTATGTGCCGGGCCGTCACCCTGACGCGGAAGCCGATGAGGAAACGGACAGCTCTCGCAAAATCGTGTTGATCGATGATCGAAACTGGCAACTGCTCGACCATCCGTGGATCAGCGATAAACGCCGAGACGACCCGGTTCAAGAGGGAGTGCCGGTATTGCGGCTGTCGGAGGAGACCATTGAACAACTCCGACCCACTTCCCGGCCAGATGAGGCAGCTGATTCGTCAGTCGTGATTCAAATGCGCAACTATCGTGATCCAGCCGGTGAATTCGATCCGCAGCAATACGGCGGCGAATGGCTGGCCGCGTTCTGCCGCGTTGGCGACACTGGCTGGTTCGCGATTGTGCAAGAACGCAAATCGGCGGTACTCCGTCCAGTGGCCGCGATGGCCGCGCGGTTGCGCCGCGACGGTGCCTGGGCTCTGATCATCAGCGGTGTGCTCATCGGCACGCTCTGGTTGGTTGTGCTTCGCGGCCTCAAAGAACGGAGTGAACGCCCGGCATTTACCGCGGGTGACTCGCCTGACGACGCCGGCGCTTGATTTTCCTTCAGCGCCGCACAAACCACCACGCCAGCCAGCACAGCAGTGGAAACAGGACGAACAGAATCCCAAACGTGGTCCACTGCGAACGTCTTTGGTCTGGCCAGCGTCCCATGTCAACTCTCAAATGCGATCGAACTCTCAATCGAACCGAACAATATTTTGATAACGCTTGGTTCGCAGCGTCAGCGTTCCACCGCAGCCGGGAGGCAGATGTACTGCGACTCGGCGATCGTTGATGGGGCGCGTTTGACCGTCCAGCGTCAATGATTCGATCTGATGCTCACCATAGGCTCCGGCCTGGACGAGCACGGCCCGCGATTCCGTCTGATGCACATTCACCAGCGTGACTCGGACCTCGTCGCCAGTCAGGCGATCGACGAGAGCCGCGACATCGGCAGGCAATCCGGGACGTCTTTGGTGTGGATCAAAATAACGCAGCCGGGCATGCAGTGGAGAACCGTTCTTGCCGGGACTGATTCCGCCGAGCACCAAATGAACCAAGCTGTCGACCGAGCAGGGATTGAATTTCATTGGGTCGTCAGACAAGCGTGTGTCGGGAGTGGTCGTGTCCTGCCTCATGGCGGCCACATGCAAGCGGATACGGTTCAAGTCTGCTCGCAGCGCGGACTCGGCGTACGTTGGTGCTCGACCGTTGAGGTAGGCGATCCACGGATTATTGGCAACTCGCCCGAGGTCATCGTCGCGCATTGACCAATACGCGATTTCGAGCAGCCCCGGCTGCCACGGTTCGGATTGGAAGTCGTACCAACCTTGATCGCCGTACATGTGCGGGAACTGTTTCTTGCCGTCGATCTCCTTCGCGTTCGCGCTGACGGCGTCGATCTGCTTTCGCCAGACATCGACGTACTTCTGATTGCCGCTCAGCAGCAGTGCATTGCCGAATCCGATCAGACTCAACCTCACCGTATTGCGATGAGCCTTCTTGCCGGTGACGGGATCGGTGACGGTGAAGCCCCAGCCGTAGGTGCCGCCGTACCACTTGCCGTTCGCGTCGCCGCCGATCTTGCCGTCGCGGCCGATGTTCGACGGGAGGATGCCGTTGTTCGCGGTGGCTCGGTCGCACCACGCATTGACGTACTCCAGCAGCCAGTTCTTGTACTTGTCCTCGTGTGTGGCCGCGAAGGCGTTGAACGCCAGCGATGTCGCCAGCATGTTCTGCGGATGATCGCCCAGCGTGTCGGTGTATTCCTCGAAGTGCTTGAGCATCTCGGCAAACGTCCGCTCGCCGTGCCCCGGTTTGAAGCGGCCTTCGATTTCGATCGGATCACCCGCCCAATCGAGCGCCGTCGCTTTGCGCAGCAATGGCCCACGGCTGCCGTTGAACATGCTGCGGATCAGTTTCAATTTCTGGTCGTAGTTCGCCGTCGCGGTGTGATTGAGCGGGTTGTCGTCTGCCGGTACGTAGAAGTCGGCGAAACGGCGCGTCCGCTCGGAGAACTTCGGGGCGTGCGGAGCGGACAAGCCCATCACGTTGAAGACGCACAATCCCTCGCCGTTGTGCAGCCAATCCATCATCACGGGGAACTCGCGGTAGTACATTCCATCGCGAGCGAACTCGACCTCTTTCGTCTTCGCCGCGGTGAATTGCCGCAGGTGTCCTTCCCACGCCTTGTGGACCATGTCCCGCACGACATCCGGCCCGCCAAGCGCGTGCAACAGCGGCCAGTCCTGCAAGTTCTCGATCGCGTCATCCGGCCCGTCGTCGCCTCCCCAACGCTCGACGCATTCGAGGTAGCCGCGGTCATCGAAGTAACGCTGAAAAAACTCTTGGCACGCGATGGCGTTGGCCTTCAACAACTCCCGTTCGAGCAATGCCCAAGCCGGAGGAGACATGGGAGTCTCGAGCACGATCTCCGCAGCACGAACCTCTTGAACTCCGGCAGCCAGCCAAAGCAAAGCGACAAACCATTGAGCCAAGCGTGTCATCAGCAACTCCTCGAACGAAAACCGCCGCCCAGAAACTGCCGAGCGGCAGGTAAAGCTCATTCGATGGCCGCAAAGAACGCAAGGATCACAAGAAATCGTGACGATCACAGATCAACTCTGTGCGCTTCTTTGTGCTCGATATGGCACTTCTCAACCGACAACCTCCTTGTCCGTCTCCGGCGCGGCGGGATTGTCCGGATCGAACCATTCGGGCTTGAAGGCGATCCGCTTCTTGTGCTTCATGGCGAGGTTCGAGGTCAGGGCCATGATGGCGTCAGCCATTGCGACGGTGCCGTTGCAGCGGAGGCCGCCATCCTTTGGCGGAGCGTTGATGTTGTTACGGATGCAATGGCAGAAGTGCTCCATCTCTTCGGTGTAGCCGCGGCTGATCTTCTCGACGGTTGCTCCGGCTGCTGCGGCGCTCGCGGTTGGGGCCAGGCTCGCGCTTGCCGAAAGCACTGGGCCGCTGTCGTTGCCGTTGATGACGTACAGTCGCTGCTCAAGGCCGCCACCGCCCGTCTCCGGGCTGGCCTCTTTGTAGAGCATCGCTTGTTGCTCGGTCTGCACGATCAGCGTGCCTCGGCTGCCCATGACTTGCTCGCCGTACGGTTCGAGGCGATTAGTACTCAGCGATGAGTAGGTCACGATCGCAACGTCATCCGGGTTGTCCTTGGCATCGTAGTGCGGGCCGGGGAACTCGAAGGTGACGTAGACGTGATCGTCAATCTCACGTTTATCTTCCTGCTTGTCCTTCGAGCCGACATTCTTCACGCCGTAAAAATTCTTGCCGCCGTACCCGCTGCAAGCGATCGGCTTGACCTTGCCGAGGAAGATGCTGCTGGCGTCAAGCTGATGGCTGCCAAGCTCCGCCATCAAGCCGCCGCCGGTCGCGTTATAGACTCGCCAGTTGACGAGATGCTCGACGTCATCGAAGCCGAAGCTCTTCAGATACTCGGTTTTGTCCTTAAGCGCTGCGAGGTCTTTCGGATCGATCTTCTTGTTCCAGGAATCGCGGCCCGGAAAACTGTTGTTGCGATGCCACTGAGCTCGAATGTGCTTGATGTCACCGAGCAGTCCCTGCTGAATGACGCTGTAGGCATTTGCATACAACACGCTGTAGTGCCGCTGATGCCCGACCGCCAACAGCTTGCCGGTCTCATTCGAGGCTTTGATCATGTCCTTGCAAAAGCCGACAGTCTTGGCCATCAACTTCTCGCAGAGGACGTGCTTGCCCGCCCGCATCGCTTCGATGGCCAGCGTATGGTGCGAGATCAACGGCGTCGCGATGACGACCGCTTCGATCTTCGGATCAGCCAGCAGAGCTTTGTAGTCGTCATAACGTTTGATCTTCATCGCCGTCGATTCGCCGAGCTTCTTGATGAGTCCGACTCGATCGTCGTTCCCGTCCCCATGCAGCGCGCGAATTAAATTCGTGGGCCGGATGTCGGCAACCGCGACGATCTCCATGTACTCCGGCGGATGCTGAGTCAACAACACCGAACCTTCGTCGCCAGTCCCGATAAACCCAACGCGGACACGTTCCCCCTTCAGCTTTTCGTAGCCGAAGTACGCCGCGCCGAGTCCCGTGCCCGCCGCGCCCAGTCCGGTCAACAACTCGCGGCGGGTGAACCCGACCGCCTCGTTGAAATTGTCCTTACCCATCTGCTTTTGTTCTGGCGTGAGTTGCATGATTTTGTCCCTTGTCGTTGGTCCGTTGTCCGTGTCGAGCATTTTTGCGACGAGTGTTGTCGTGTCAAAGTGTTTTTTTGCGTTTTCCGTCAGGCCGTCGGGTTGGAAGTCGAACTAGTCGTAATTCCGCAGCACGATTTCTTCCGGCAGCGGAACTTCGCCACAATTCGATCGAGGCCGAACCATTGGCCGGTCGGGAGGGCGGCAATCGCCAAAAGCGCCATAATCTCGATGAAGTTCTTATTGACAATCAAACTGTGCTCCGGGCCGGGGGCATCGGGGACTCCGGGCCACGGGGGCATGGCGAGGTAGAACATAGTCAGCATGACCGCGCCGCCGATCGCGGCGAAGCGGGTCCCCAAACCGATCAGCAGCAGCACGCCGAAAACAGTCAGCCCCCAGATCGTCTGTTTGTTGATGCGGTCCATCGGCGACGCCGGCAGTCGCACAGGGCCGTGAACGAGTTGTTCAGCGGTGAGCAGCTTTTGTCCCGCAACTTTGAGTTCCGCGTCGAGCGCCTTCACCGGGCCGATCAATTTTCCTCGGAGCTGTTGCAGTTCGTACCATTGCTTTTGCAGGTGCTCCTGCGGGAATTGCATGGCCGATTGCTGCTTGGCTTTGGCGAGGTTGGCTTCGTACTCGGCGATCTTTTCCTGATAGACCTTCACGTCCCGCGGCGGGTCGTTGAACAGAGCAAACGTCCGCTCGGTCACGGACGGGTCAGTTGCCGCGTTGTTGCCGATGATCGCTACGGCCAGACGATCCTTGAGACTCATCGTCTTCGGATCAGTCGCGCGGTTGTACAACGCCACCACGGCGTCGCGGTACGCTTTGACCGAGTTCTGCTTCGCCTCCGGCGCCGATTCGTCGATCTTCGCCAGGGCGAGCAGTGCCTCACGCTCCTTCGCAAGCATTCGCCAGTTGCCGGGACAAATCAACCGCTTGGCTTTGGCATCGAACGAGATCACTTTACTGACGTCGAACTTCAACTGTTTGGAAAGATTCGCGTCGAAGACGACCCCTTCCGGCAGGGCATCGAGTGGCACACGATAATCCGCCGCACCGTTGAGCATCTTCGACAGGTCCGCTGACTGCTTTTCGTCCAACTGATAGTGAGCCGTGAAGCGGGCCGTCCAGTCATCCCACTTGTCCGCGACCTTCCCCTTGTCGAGCCATTCGAGGTCATTCGGATCGCCGGTCATGTTCCGGAACGTGTTCCGAAACGGCCCCTGAGCGTTCCTGAGGTAACCCTCAGCCGACCACGGTGTCGGTGTGCTGAGCGTGTTGATCTTCCACAACCCCTCGTACAGGAATTGCCAGCCGATCGAGAGACGCAGCAGCACGACGAGGATGATGGAAACGCAGCAGATGTTCTTCGAGTCTGTCATTGGTCATTCCAAAAGATCTGTTCCGGCGAGATTCCCAAGTTCACGGGCTTAAGCCGCTGCCCGCCTGTTGGGGGCGGGATCAAAAGTGCCGAAACGGATCGGTGATTAGAGCAATATCGCTCCGCCAATTCGACTCCGCCGACGAAGAACGCGGTCGAGAGTGCGTCCGCTTCGGCGGCGGTTGGTGCGAGAACCGTCACAGACAGCATGTTCTCCACCGGCCAGCCAGTGCGCGGGTCTATGATATGACCGTATCGTTTTCCCTCGAAGCGAAAATGTTGCACCGCGGTGCCGCTGGTCGCGAGCGCCTGATCACGCAACAAAATCGTGCCGAGCCGTCGCTGAGGCAGCAGAGGATTCCGCAATCCGACCGGCCAACCAGGCAGTCCGTTGTGTCCGCCCTGAGCGATCACGCTGCTGTGTCCGCCTTGGATCAGCCACTCGGTGAGCTCGTGTTCGAGCAGGATCTCTGCTGCGCGATCCAGTGCGTACCCTTTGCCGATGCTGCCGAGATTCAGCTCGACGCCGGGTCGCGAGAATGCGATACAGCCGTCGGCCATCTCGACATGCTGCATCCCGAGCAGCTTGAGTCGTTCCGCCAACTCCGCGTCGGTCGGTAAACGCACTTCCTTCCGGCATTGCCGCCAAAGTGCGATTAACTGTCCCGATGTCGGGTCAAAGCCGCCCTCCGTCTCGAGTGAGATGTCTCTTGCTCGACAGAGCAACCCGAACAGCCGGTCCTCAACTTGGACTGGGCGCGATGCGGCGACTTGGTTGAGTTGCGACAACTCGGTGTTCGGCCGATAGACGCTCAGCTGGTCTTCCAGCAGATGCACGACATCCAATGCTTCGCTCGCCCATCGCAGCGGCTGCCGAGGATCGTCGGGAAGAGCCTCGTTGAGGATCACCGCAAAGTCAGTGGCCATCGCCGCCGTCGCCAACCGAATTGTCGCCCCACTGGTCGGCTCGCGACGCGGTTCGTCCTCGGCACCGAAGAGCGCGTCACCGGTCGCTTGGCCGACAGCAACAATTTCGTCCCGCAGTGCGCGGCCTGCCAGAAAATCACGGCGACTCGGTTCAGGATCGGAATGTCCCATTAGCGTTCGCGCCACAAAATATCGTTGCTGATACCCAATCGCTTCTGAGCTTCGGCAATGTTCGCTCGAAATCGGATCGCGTCAACGGGGTACCCGGCCGTTGGCTTTAAGTTAGGAACGTGATCGGCCCAGAACTGGTTGAAGGCGTGCATCGACAGCTCGCGGACGTACTTGCAGACCAGCGACGCCAGCGCGACGGGAAAGTTCGCTTCCGCTTTCATCTGGAATCGCAACTCGGTCGAGCCGACTCGGTACACGCTCCGCTCTCGCGACTCTCCGACGGCAAAGACCAGGCGATCGTCGAGCACTTCGGCCAGCAAGTCGTCGTATCGATTGCGGCCACCGTGCTTGTCACAGATCACCAGCGTCAGACGTTCGTCATCCGGATTCCAGACAGAACGGAGCAGATTCAAGCTAATCCGCGAGAGCGCGAGGGCTTTGTTGTCGCACTCCCGCACGATGACATTGAACCGCTCCGGTTGCACAATCTCGCTGCGAATCGCTCGGAGTGTGACATTTGCTCGCCGACAGCATTCAAGCCACTGCGTCGCGATGTCGCCAATCAGTGAGGCGTCAATTTCCGTCGGCAGTGCGAGCTCTCGGATCAGCCAGCCTGGCGGATTGCTGACAGCCGATGATCGATAACCCTCCTCCCGGCCGGCAGAGTCACCGAATTGACTCACTGAGCGGAGCACCTTGTCAAGTTGTTCCAACGTGCGCGGCGTTTGTCCCAAGAGCCGCAACGCGCTGAGTACCGACTTCTCCAACGCTGCCAGCCCTTTCCCCGGTGAATAGACCTGCTTCGAGTCGGCAATCTGCAACCGCAATGGTTCTTTCGTGGGTGCCTGCGACGCGATGCCAGCCATCGCGGCCCACAGATCGAACTCGCGCGGCGGACCGGGCACTTCCCAAACCGTGACCGTCACCACAAGCGGGCCAAGGTTGGGACCAAATCCCGCTTCATCCATGCCGATCAACAAGCCCATCGTTCCGCGCCTCGCTGTTCGGAGGCAGGCCTGATTTGCCCAACTCCGTCGTTCGGAGCATGACCGATGGCGGGCGATTTGAGAATTGTCAGCGGGTTTCGACGTGTGCCGATTGGGCCACATCGCTGCGATGCAACAACTGTCGCACATGCTGCGCGACGGCTTTCGCAACCAGGAGGTTGCCGGCACGGTCGACGTGGATTACGTCGCCCGGCAGGAAGCGGTTTGCCCCCCAGCGGCCAAACCGTTGGAAGGGGGGAACGAGGTCGACGGTCGTGACGCTCGTCTCGTCAGCCACTTGCCGAGTCACCGCCTGATACGGCAGACGCCAAGTCGGTTGATTCAGCAACTGCCGTTGATCGGGCCAGACGATGAGCACGACTTCGCTGTTGTGTGCGCGGCACATCGCGATCATTGCTCGCAGGTTTTCGGCGAAGTCGTCAAGGCTGACTCGCGGAGTCCAATTCAGGTTCGGGTCGAAGTAATTCAAGGTCGCCTGCTCGGCCCAGCGGGATTCGTCGCGAGCAGCCTGCTGGTGTGTCGTTTGCATCCGGCAGGAACGAAGCCAAGAAAACGCTCGGCTATGATTCATCCAGTCGGTTGTGGCAGATGCCGAGCGGACTGCGTGATCCTTGTCCGTGCAATCGTCCCAGCGCCAGCCGTCGTTATTGCCGAAGGTGATGACGGTCAGATGCGGCCGCCATTTCTCCAAATCCGCCGCGAGCCGTTGTCGGCCTTGAAAGCTGGTGTGGCCCGGTATGCCGGCGTTGAGAACTTCCACCGCGCTGGGCTGCTCGCTGTCCAACAACACTTGCAACTGATTCGGCCAGGCGTCGTTGAAGTCGACTCCGAAGGCAAAGGTCGTGCTGTCGCCGAAGCACAACACCCGAGCCCTTTGGCTCGCGTCCGTTACCGAGACTTCGCGGCTGCGCAGTCCGTGGCTGTTGGACATCACGCCGCCCCACGTTTGACCACGGTCAAACGGTGCGACGGCGTTCGGCTTCAACCGCCAGAAGCAGTCGCGATCCGGTTGGAAAATGCTCTGCCCCGGTTCGTTGCCGAGAAACACGATGATCTGCTCGATCTGCTCGAAGCGTTTTGCGAGCATCGCATCAGAGACGAAGCATCGAGCCGTCAGTTCTGCCAGCGTCAGCAGCACGAGCAACGGTACGACCGCAAACGCAGCACGCTTGCCAAGCGAGATCCGGCGGCTGCCGACCATCGAGTTTGAAGCATCCATGCACAACTCCTGGTGGCAGTGTAGCGCCCTGTCACTGGCGGACCAACGGCAGTTCTTTGAAGTACGGGGCGCCTGCCCCGCTTTGGATTTTTGGCCCAGGACGCTTAACACAGGGGCTGACACCCCGCACTCCAAAGTGGCGCATCGGTTTCGAGTTTGCCTCCCGTCCTTCATAATGCCGCGCCGCGAGCGGACGATGACTCGCGATTCCTCATTTAAAAAAGGTTCACGCATGCGCTGCTGGCTTGGCTGTCTTTGGGAGCCGAACCGTATTGTCTCCACCATCGCGTTGTTTACCGCAATTGGCGTGTGGACGTGCGGCCTGACAACGTTCGCTCAAGAGCCTAAGAAACAACTGATCCCACACGCTCAGGACAAACCGCCCAACGAGCCGCGCGATCCGCAGACGGCGGCCAAGATGATGACCGTGCCGGAAGGGTTCTCGGTTGAGGTCGTCGCCGCCGAGCCGGACATCGTCAATCCGGTCGCGATGACGATCGACGAACGCGGGCGGTTCTGGATCACCGAGTCGCTCGAATACCCGCGTCGCGATGCCGGGCCGGGGAAGGATCGGGTGAAGATCCTTGAGGACACCGACGGCGACGGGAAGTGCGACAAGTTCACAGTCTTTCTCGACGGGCTGAACATTCCCAGCGGCGTGGCGGTCGGTCACGGCGGAGCCTGGATCGCGAACTCGCCGGACATCTTGTTTGTGCCCGATGCCGATCGCGACGGTGTCCCTGATGGGCCGGCTCAAGTCGTCGTCACGGGCTTTGGACGAACCGACACGCACGAGTTGCCGAACTCGCTGACTTGGGGGCCGGATGGCTGGCTGTATGGGCTCAATGGGGTCTTCAATCACAGTCATGTGAAGTACCCGAAAGAGAACCCGAACTTCAAAAAAGATCACAAAGGCTGGCCGCTGACCTGCGCGATGTTCCGCATTCATCCACGCACGCGTGAGTTCCAGGTCTTCGCCGAGGGGACCAGCAATCCGTGGGGGATCGCGTTCAACGATGAAGGAGAGGCGTTCGTCTCGGCGTGCGTGATCGATCATTTGTGGCACATCGTCGAGACCGGCTACTACCACCGGCAGGGAGGTCCGTATCCGCCGTTCACTTGGAAGATCGACAGCATCGTCAAGCACAAGCATCAGAAGGCGGCCTACTGCGGCATTCATTACTTCGACAGCGACGCCTACCCGGAGCAGTACCGAGGCAAGCTCTACATGGGGAACATCCACGGCGGCTGCATCAACGTGGACAAGTTGCAGCGCGACGGCTCGACGTACTTCGCGACCGGCGAACCCGATTTTCTAACGGCCAACGATGCCTGGTTCATGCCGGTGGTGCAGAAGACCGGCCCGGACGGCTGCCTCTACATTTTGGATTGGTACGACCGCTACCACTGCTACCAAGACGCCAACCGCGACCCCGCCGGCATCGACCGCCTCAAGGGAAGGCTCTATCGAGTCCGGTACAAGGACTCGCCGCGCACGCCGAAAGATTTGGACCTCACGAAAGAGACCGACGAGCAACTCATCGAACGTCTCGGAGCCAACAACGACTTCATCCGCTGGACGGCCACGCGGTTGTTGCAGGAGCGAGAAAGAGTTGAGACTGGTCGCACACTTTTTCGGATGTTGAACGACGACACGATTTCTCAAACGCACCGACGTCAACTGTTTTTTGCATTGGCCCAAATGCGGAGTCCCGACGACACCTTCACAGTGTCCGTCCGCCAATTGCAAAAAGACTCTGCTGTCAGCGCATGGTCCCGTCGCAATAACTGGGATAATCCAAAGTTTCGCGAACGCGTGGCTCAGCAAGTTGATCAAACCCGTTGGGGCAAGATGATCGAAGAGACTCGCAACACGCCGCCAGAAGTCGCGCTTCAGGTTGTGATTGGTTATGGAAAGTTGCCTCATTCGCGTGGCGTCTTTGGGGCGTGGTTAGTGGCCCTTGCTGGCTTTGGAGAAGACAACCTTATTCCTCGCGTGATTTGGCAAAACATGCACCCCCGACTCGAAGACGGTGCGAACGATTTCATTTCGGTGCTGGAGGAGCACGCCTTCCTCAAGCACAAGCCCGTTGCCGACCTCATGCCGCGCGTCGTGGATCGGATTCTTGGCCGGCAGAAGTTTGATGCGGCTCCTGTCGCAAAACTGTTCGCCTTGTTGCGGGACGATCATCCGCAAGTCGGGCGCGAGGTGTTGGCCGTGCTGGCCGCGAAGGTGCAGTCGGGAGAACTCAAGGGGGACAAGCTGGAGCAACTCAAGGCGGCGATGTCCGAGCCGCTCACGCCGTTGCTCAACAGCGGAGTCAGCCATCCGCTCGGCAGCGACGCCGCACTGCTGGCCGTCTCTTGGGGCGACCAACGCGGTCTGTCGCACGTCCGCCAGTCGTTCACGACTCGGGGCCTCCAGCCGGACCTGCGATTGAAGGCGCTCAACGCGCTCATTGCAGCGCGTGATGAATCTTTGTTGGAAACGATTACGAAAGTCTTGGATGATCTCACGCAGAATCGCAAAGACGCAGAGGGACCGCAGCCTCTCCGCCCCTCCGGGCCTCTGCGTGAGAAATCAGCCTTTGCTTCTCAGCTTCTCGCCGCACTCGGAAAGCTCGACGAACCCAAAGTCGCCGATCTCGTGCTCGCGCGATACCAAAAGCTCGAACCGGAACTCCAGCCGGCGGCCATCGAACTGCTGACTCAGCGCGCGAACTGGTCAAAATCGCTGCTCTCACAAGTCGGCGAGAAAAAAATCGCGGCCGCGGCGATCAACGTGAATCAAGCGCGACGCATTCAGGCACTCAAGGACAAAGATCTGTCGGAACTACTCAATCGCCATTGGGGCCAAGTCCGCGACTCGCGCAGCCCGGATCGGGAACGAGTCGTTGCCGAGATGAAGTCGCTGATCCGCAGTCAGACGGGCGATCCGTTCGCGGGAGAAAAAGTCTTCAAACGAGTCTGTGCCGCGTGCCACAAAATCTACGGCGAAGGCCCCGACATCGGCCCCGACATCACCTCGAACGGCCGCAACGATTTCAACCAGCTTCTCTCCAACGTCTTCGACCCCAGCCTGGTCATCGGAGCCGGCTACCGCGTCTGCACCGTCGTCAACAAAGCCGGCCGAGTTCAAAGCGGCCTGCTCGTCGAAGACAGCCCGCAACGAGTCGTGTTGAAGCCGGCAGCAATCGCTGCAAAGCCCGCAAACACGACGGATGCTCCGGTGGCTGTTGCCGTCGGTCAACTGCAAATCATCCCGCGCGACGACATTGAAGAGTTCAAACTCAACGAACTCTCGCTCATGCCCGAAGGCTTGGAGAAACAACTCTCGCCACAAGAGATCGTCGATCTGTTCGCGTTTCTGGTGCTCGACAAGCATCCGAAAGACAAGTCGGCGAAGCGTCTGCCGGGTGTCGACTGAAGACGGTTCCTCGCGCAGAGGCGCAAGGCCCGCAGAGTCATCGTCGGATTCTGTGGGCTTCGCGCCTCTGCGTGATCCCTTGCCCTTGCAGCAGAATACGGAACGCTGCACGGACGCCGTTCTTTCCGTCGCAACAAGAATGTCCCGAGTTCAATCAGCGACAACGTGTAAACCTGTACGCCAGAGACGCGGGCCAAGCTCTGACTGAAGCACTTCGAACTGGCAATCGCGAACGCCCAGTAGGCCAATCGCGAATCAGTAAGCGGCATTGAGGTACGGTGTTCCTGCTGCAAGACCTCCGCGGCCAGCAGCAC
>Ga0194112_10009146_pt1 | contig 12665 bp, 11 predicted proteins | sample TA2MahC400mmetaG_FD_146191 | JGI IMG/M metagenome (GOLD analysis project Ga0194112, IMG submission 146191) | Freshwater microbial communities from Lake Tanganyika, Tanzania - TA2015016 Mahale Deep Cast 400m | ecosystem: Environmental > Aquatic > Freshwater > Lake | place: Tanzania: Lake...
GAGACGACGCTGACGGCTTTGCTGGCACGGTAAACCTATGCCCACCCATTACGTCTACCTCCTCATTTCCGTGGTCGCGGAAGTCATCGGCACATCGACGCTGAAAGCCACCGAGGAATTCACGCGCTTCTGGCCGACGGCACTGATGGTGGTGTGCTATGGCATCGCCTTCTATTCCATGACCCATGTGATGAAAGTGCTGCCCATCGGCATCACCTATGCCATCTGGTCTGGCTTGGGCATTGTGCTCGTGTCGCTGATTTCGTGGATTTATTACGGCCAGAAGCTTGATATGGCGGCGATTGCGGGCATCGCGCTCATCATCACAGGCGTGCTGGTGATTAATCTCTTCTCAAAAAGCAGTGCTCACTGATTCTTTCGCCCTTAAAAATCGTCTGAACTGTAAGTCAACGCAGTTATTTTTAATTGGCGTGCAGCTTAACTTCGTTGCCCTTCGGGTCGCTGGCTCATGGCTGGCGTGGTCTGCTGACCACGCGACTCAGCAAATCACCTTCAATTTGTAAGGCGACGTCTTTTTCTCGCCGAGGATGACGGTGTTCTCGCCCTTCTGCAGCGGGGCTTTATAGAAACCCTTGCCACGGCCGATGGCGCGCCCATTCACGACTGTGCCATAGCGGCTGCCAAGGTCGAGGACGTAGAGATTGCCGTCCTGCTGGATGATTTCGCAATGATTGACCGATACACGCAGCGGTGGGCCTTCGCTGGCGATGTTCATGTGGTTGCCCTTGGCCAGTTTGCTCACATCCAGATCCTTGTGGAATCCGCCGATGCGGAAAGGCAAGTGCGACACCGCGATTTCCGACTTCTTGGCGGTGGCCGATGCTTCCGCGCTGTCGGGTGAAATGATGACCTTTTCCACATCTTCGCCGAGCACAGGGGTGATGTCGGGTTTTGCGGCGCGGGGTGCGGGTGCGGCTGTGTGAGATACAGGATAATTCCCACCCGTGGCTTTCAGGCGCATGAAGATGCTCATGACGATGGGCACGAGGCGTGGGGGGCAGTTGTTCAACTCGCCCTGCACTTCGTCGCCGGTGATAGCGTCGACGGTGACATCGCTGGTCGCGCGGGCGGAGGTGGTATGCACGGTGAAATCATCGAACAGCGCCATTTCACCGACGATTTCGCCTGCGCCATGCTGCGAGATGGCTTCCTCGCCAGCATTCCCGCGGCGGAACACTTCGACCGTGCCCTGCTGGATGACGAAAGCGGAAGCGGCGGCATCGCCTTCACGGAAGAGTAACTCACCTGCGGGAATGTGTTTCTCTGCCATGTTTATGCCTTCTTATTCGACGGTTACCGATTTCGCAAGGTTGCGCGGCTGGTCAACGTCCGTGCCTTTCAGGATGGCGACGTGATAGGCCAGCAACTGTATCGGTATAGCATAGAGGAGCGGGGTTACCAAAGTATTAATTTCTGGCAGAACAACCACTTCCGCGTTCAAATCGCCGATATGCGCCTTGCCGCTCTTGTCGGTGAAGAGGATGACTTTGCCCCCGCGCGCCACCACTTCCTGCACGTTGGAGATGGTCTTGTCGAACCAATGGTCATGTGGGGCGAGCACCACCACAGGCACGCTTTCGTCGATGAGAGCGATGGGGCCGTGTTTGAGTTCACCCGCCGCATAGCCTTCCGCGTGGATGTAGGAGATTTCCTTCAGTTTCAGCGCGCCTTCCATGGCGATGGCGAAGCTGGTACCGCGACCGAGGTAGAGCACGTCGGAAGCATGTTGCAGGCCGTGGGCGAGTGCAGCGAAGCGTTCTTCGTTCTGCAGGATTTCCATGACCACGGCGGGCACTTCTGCCAGCGCGTGGGAGAGGCGCGCCACTTCCTCTTTCGGCAATGCGCCGCGCGCTTGGGCGAGGGCGAGAACGAAGCAAGCCAGCGTGGTCAGCTGCGTGGTAAAGGCTTTGGTGGATGCCACGCCGATTTCAGGGCCTGCATAGGTGAACAGCGCCGCGTCGGATTCTATGGCCATGCTGCTTGATGGCACGTTGACGATGGAGAGTGTGTGCTGACCCAGCTGTTTGCACATGCGCAGCGCCGCCATGGTGTCAGCGGTTTCGCCGGATTGCGAGATGAACAGGCTCAAACCGCCTTTGTCCAGGATAGGCTCGCGATAGCGGAATTCGGAAGCGATGTCGATTTCCACGGGCACTTTCGCATATTTCTCGATCCAGTATTTCGCGACCAGACCCGCATAATAGGACGTACCGCAGGCCACGATGCTGATGCGCGGAATGGCTTTCAGGTCGAATGGCAGGTCAGGCAGGTGGATTTCACCCGTGCCGGACTGATAGAACACGCGCAGCGTCTGGCCGATGACGCTCGGCTGCTCGTGGATTTCCTTCTGCATATAATGGCGGTAATCGCCTTTGCCGACGGTCGCGCCCGTCAGGTTGGTCAGGCGGATGACGCGCTCGGCGACCGCGCCCGTGGTGTCATGGATGGTCACGCCTTCGCGGGTCAGCAACGCATAGTCGCCGTCTTCGAGGTATGCCACACGCTGCGTGAACGGGGCGAGGGCGATGGCGTCCGAACCGATGTACATCGCGCCGTTGCCATAACCGATGGCCAGCGGCGAACCGCGACGGGCGGCGAAAAGGATGTCGGGATGGTCGGAGAACACGATGGCCAGCGCGAATGCGCCTTCCAGCTTCTTCAGCGTCTGCGCCACGGCCTCTTCCGGCTTCTTGCCGAGTTTCAGGAAATGGGTGATGAGGATGGGCACCACTTCCGTATCCGTCTGGGTGTGGAAGCTGTAACCCAGCGAGTTCAGCTCTTGGCGCAGCGTTTGGAAGTTCTCGATGATGCCGTTATGCACCACTGCGACCTTGTCGGTCGCGTGGGGGTGGGCGTTGGTCTCGTTGGGTGCGCCATGGGTCGCCCAGCGGGTGTGGCCGATGCCGACCGTGCCTTCGATGGGGTTCGTGAGCAATGCTTTTTCGAGGTTTGCCAGTTTGCCCTCGGCGCGCACGCGGTGGATTTTCCCGTTCAGCGATGTGGCGATGCCGGCGGAGTCATATCCGCGGTATTCCAAACGGCGCAGGCCGTCCACCAGCAAGGGTGCAGCCGATTCATTACCGATAACGCCAACAATTCCGCACATCGTATTCAGGTCTTTCCAAAAAAGGTTGTTCTAATGCTACGTTGTTTAGCTTCTCTCTTTGCTTCCCGCAAATAACAATTGCTAACAATTTGTTGCGATTATACATAGGAAGCACCTTATTTCCTTCGGATGGATGCACACATGACCAAGCGAATCTTCTCCGGCGTACAGCCCACCGGTAATCTTCACCTCGGTAACTATCTGGGGGCGATACGCAATTGGGTGCAGATGCAGCATGATTATGAAGCGATTTTCTGCATCGTCGATCTCCATGCCATCACCGTGCCGCAAGACCCCGAAGCTCTGCGCGCCGCCACTCGCGAAGTCACCGCGGCCTATATCGCCTGCGGCATCGACCCCGAAAAGAACACCATCTTCAACCAGTCGATGGTCTCCGTCCATGCGGAGTTGGGCTGGATTCTCGGTTGCTACACGCCGCTTGGCTGGCTGAACCGCATGACCCAGTTCAAGGAGAAGATGCAATTGCGAAAGGCAGATGCTGAAGACCAACTAAAAAAGATTCGACACGAATTAAAACAATACAAAAAGGGTAAAGGGAGACTTGAGGAATTACTCCATTTTGTGGAGATATTTGTTGAGGCTGGGATTGAAGATTCAGAAAAAACAACACAAGCGAAGCTAGGTTTATACAGCTATCCTGTGCTGATGGCGGCGGATATTCTGGGTTATAAGGCCACTCATGTGCCCGTGGGTGAAGACCAGAAACAGCATTTGGAACTGGCGCGCGACATCGCGGGCGCGTTCAACCGCCGCTATGGTGTGGAGCTATTCCCCCAGCCGGAGCCTGTCATTCAGGGCGCCGCCACCCGTGTCATGAGCCTGCGTGACGGCACGAAGAAAATGAGCAAATCCGATGAGTCGGATTATTCACGCATCAACCTGACCGACGATGCCGATACTATCGCCGCGAAAATCCGCAAGGCGAAGTCGGATATGGAGCCGGGCTTGAGCTTTGATGTGGAAAAACGCCCCGAAGCCGCCAACCTCATCAACATCTATTCCGCCCTTTCCGGCGACAAGCGGGATGACATCGTGTCGCGCTTCGCCACCAGCGGTTTCTCCGAATTCAAGAAATCCCTCGCGGATGTGGCGGTCGCCCACCTAGAACCCATCACCGGTGAAATGCGCCGTTTGCAGGCCGATAAGGGCTATATCGATGCCGTGCTGAAACGCGGCGCGGAACGCGCCAATGATGTGGCGCAGGGCGTGTTGAAAGAAGTGAAGGACGTCGTGGGGTTCCTGCGGGTCTAAGGCCTAGCGGCCACGGCCTTGCTGGCTGGGGCGCATGGTCTGGCGGAGGGTGTTGATGGGCACATCCTTCTGGAGTGCCTCCGGCAATGCGGAATAGACGGCATACAGCGCATTCGGCGTTTTCCCCAGCCAATTCTCCGGCATGAAGATGCCGCCCACATCCCCACGGCGGATGAACGCCTGATAAAGCGGTGTAGGCTTGCGCGATGCATCCAGCAGGTCTTCCACGCCCAGTTTCTTGTGATTCTTCAGCAGATAGGACAACAGATTCTCCGATGCCATCATTCCCGCTGCCGATTGCAGGAAGGTCACGCCATGGGGCGTGGTTCGGGTCAGGAAACTGTTGTCCGGCTTGGTATGGGAAGCGGCGAGACCTTTGAACACGGCATCCGCATTCCGCCAGATTTTGGGGTTGTCCAGAGGGGCGAAACCGCTGGCATCCGGCTTGAACAGCGCATCGGCGAAACTGGCGTTCGGCACAGGCAAACGCGGCATCTTGTCGATATGCTGGTGGAAGCGCGAGGTGTGATAACGATACGGTGGCAAGCCGTTCACGATGGATCGCTGCGCGCCCGTTTCCCGTTGCAGGGTGAAGGCGAGGTCGTCGTAGGCCAGCGTTTCCGGCTTGTTGATGAGGTGGTTTGCGGCCTTGATGCAGGCGGTTCGGTTGAATCCCGTGCGCTCCGCCACCCCCGGATTCACCGGTGAAACATGGGTCAGGTTGGGGTTCTCGGACTGCCGGTAGGCATCCTTCACCGCTTCGTTGAACACTTCATCCTCCTGCGTCAGGTGGATGCTGGAGATGCGCCTGTCGGAAAGCAGCGTCTTCGTCCATTCCTCGGCAGCGGATTTCCCGCCATCATTTGCCATCAGGTTGATGCGCGTCAGCCAGTTATGGTCTTTTTCGCCCACCGCTTTGGCGATGGATGCCAGTCCTTTATCGCCGAAACCGCTGTGATGGGCTTGGATTTCTTCCATGGTGCAGCTCGGCGCAGCGATATATTCCGCCAGTGCTTCCGCGCCCTTCGGCCCCAGCGGATTGCTGCCGATGTTCAGCAGTTCCAGACGGGGATGGGTCTTGAGTGCTTCGGTCAGTTCGGCGATGCCCGCTCCCGTCAGTTTATTGCCCGAAATATTGAGGATTTTCAGGTTCGGCGCGCGTTTGACGATGCGCACCAGCGAGGGGATGGCCTCGTCGTCGATGTGCGTTTCATTCAGGTGCAGCGCGCCCAGCGATTGGGCGTTGTCTTTTCCACGCATCCCTGAAAGCTGGCGGGAGAGATAGCGCACGCCCGAATTGGTCAGCTCGCGGTTGGAAAGCCACAATGCCCCTTCGTTCTTCACGATATGTCCGAGTTGGCGGTCAACCGCGTCTTTGTAATCAATCGGCATTCATCGCCCCCGGCTCAGGTTGGGGCTATGCTGCCGCATCTGCTGCATCAGCGCATGCACGGGCGCGTTGCTGCGCTCATAGGCGTTTAGAGGAGCGATGACACTGGAGAGTTCCTGATTGCTCTTGCCGACCCAGTTCTCGACACGGAATAGCGGGCGGATGTCGTGGCGTTCCAGTAACGCATTATAGACCGCATTCGGTTCGCCATCGCGGTCGAGCAATTCGCGTGCGCCGAGGCGAAGCTTCTGATTATTCAGTGCCTTCACGGTTTCCTCGGCGGGCATGCCATGGGCGAGGGATTCCAGTAGGCTTGCGCCTCTCGTGGTGCGCAGGTTCAGGTCTTCCTGCGTCAGCGACAGGTTGGCAAGCCGCTCCGTTGCATCGGGGTGTTGCCACAGCATGGGGTTATCCAGCGGCGCATATCCATGTTCGTTCAGTTTGAAGAACGCGTGTATATCACAGTCCTTTTCCGGCATAGGCGGCATTTTTGCGAGCAATCCGGCGAGGTTCTGCTTCGCCTCTTGCAGGCCTTGCCCTTCATCCTTGTGCCGTTCCAGAAATCGATATGCCGAGGCAAGACGGTTCGTCGCATAGGTCAGCTGCTGATAATCCAAGCTATCCATATTCCCTAGCAGCGTTTCTGCCACCGCTTTCGACGCGTCGTAATTCTTTTCGGTCATCCTGCCGATACGTTCATTGGCGGGGGTGAGGTTCACGAGGTTACGATGCGTGACGTGGGAGAATGCTTCCGCGAAACCGTCTTCCTTGCCCCATCCATATGAGGTGAGGGAAAGGGTGGTCAGGTTCGGGTTCGCCGAGATGAGTTTCAGCGCGGCCAAAGCGGCTTTTTCCTTTGGCGCGTTGGAGGGGAGGATGAGTTCCCGAAGGCTGGTGCTCTTCGCCGCAGCGGAGAGGATTCCAGCCATGGTTTCATCGCCCAAATCGGCGTTGGAAGCGGAGAGTGTCTTCAACGCAGGCGCATTGCCCAGCAATCGGGCGAGCGCAGCGGCGCCTTTCTCTCCCATGGGCATATTGCCGACTTCGACATTCTCCAGAGTCGGATAGTTCTCCATCGCCGCGAATATCCGCGCCAAACCGTCCGGCGAGAAGCGGTTCTTGCCCAGTTGAATCTCGCGCAGGCGTGGTGCTTGCCTGATGACATCGCAGATGCCCTGCACCGATTTATCCGTCAGGTCATGTTCGGCGAAGCTCAGCTTTCCGACGTTCTCGGCCTCTCCATTCGCCAGTTTCTGCTCGTTGAGATAGAGGAAACGGTCGTCGCCCATGCTGTTGGAGAAAAGGCGGCGGCGGCCTTTGATGCGTTTCGCCGCTTCGTCCAGTGTCTTTTTCGCAGTGTCCAAGGGCAGATTCATCGGCCTATCCCCTGTTCGGTTCTGGGGCGCATCTGCGATTGCAGGCTGTGCAGTGCCACGCCTTCTTTCTGCGATGCCGGCAGCGCATCATACACGCGTTTCATCTCGCCGCGGTGCTTCCCTTGCCAGTTATCCGCCGTGAACAGCGCCGCTCCGCCGTCCTGATCGAGGATGTTATGAAGCGTTTGCGTGGGAAGGCCGTTGCTGTTCAGCAGTTCCTCCGCGCCTAGCTGGATGCCCGCTTGGTTGAGGGTGGAGACGAGCTTTTCCGTTTCCATCGCGCCCGCCATCGCTTCCAGTACCGAACCGCCACGGCGTGTTTCGCGGGTCAGCAGCGCGTGGCTCAGCGGCGTGTCGCTCGCTTTCAGTCCGTCCAGCAGTGCTTCTCCCGTGCGGTTCACGCGCGGATTATCCAGCGGGGTGAATCCGTTCGCATCTTCGGTGAACAGCGCTTTCACGAATGCTTCGCCAGATGCTTCGGGCAAGCGCGGCAGACTGCGCATGAACGACTCATAGCGGGTATATGTTTCGCCCCGCGTTTCCGTCGAATCGGGGATGAGGAATTCCCCCGACAGTTCGAAAATACCGTTCGCCCGCGCATCGATGAATTTCAGCGTCCCATGGTCGATGTTTTTCAGCTCGCCAGCCAAATGCGGCGGAAGACCTTTTACATCCGATTTGTTCTGCTGCATCTTCGCGCGGTTGTGGTGGTCGAGTGGCAGCATGAACGTCAGGTTCGGGTTGCGCACTTCGGCGTATGCTTTGGTCAGGTATTCCTTGCGCAGGTCATCTTTTTCTTCCCCCTGCTGGAAGCTGCAATGGGTCAGCGAGCGGTTCTTGCGGATGGCCTGCATGTATTCCTTGCAGCCCTCCAGCGATACATCATTGCCTCCCAGCTGCATTTTCTCCAGCGTGTGGCTTTTGGCGATGACCGCTGTAATAGGGCGCACGCCCTCGTCACCCAGCTGGCAGTCCATGGCGCAGAAGCTGCGCAGGGAAGGCATGGCGGCGATTCTTGCCAGTGCTTCGCCCGCTTCCTGCCCAAGCGGGTTGTTGCGCGCGTCGAAATGGGTCAACTGCGGCAGCCCTTCCAACCCTGCGGCTAGGGTGGCGATGCCTTGATGCGTCACCGTATTGTTCTCGATGCTGATCTGGCGGATTTCCGGTGAATTCTTCGCCAAGGTGACGACGTGTTTCATCCCTTCATCCGTCGCGCCGATGGTGGACAGCCGGAGTACGGAAACATCCCTCAACTCGTTCATCTCATGGGCGAGGAAGGAAAGCCCTTCATCCCCCATCTCGATGCCGCCGAAGTTATAATGCCCATGCCCGCGCTCGTGGCATTCCTGCACTTTGTCGCGCAAGTTCTGCGCCAGTTCGGCGTTTTCCTTCCAGAGCGGATGCGGGGTGAATTCGGGTTTCATCGTCCCACCCCCTGTTTCAGCGAGGGCACTTTCATCTGCTGCAATAGCGCGAAATACGGCACATCCTTCTTCGCTGCTTCAGGCAAGACGGCATAGACCTTCTGCAGCTCGCCCTGACTTTTCCCATACCAGTTATCCAGCGTGAACACCGCGCCGATGTCCTTCTTGTCCATCAACGTCAGGAAGAGGGGCGAGGCTTTGCCGGAATGGTCGAGCAGCAGGTTTTTGCCGAGGTAGGTGCCACTTTCCTTGCAGATTTCCATCAGCTTTTCAGCGGGGTAATGCTGCGCCAGCACGTCCAGCACGCCGCTGCCTTTGTCTGTTTTCTTGGTCAAAAACGCCGCATCGCGCGGAATCGCACGCAGGAATGCGTCTGTCTCCTGCACCGTCAGTAATTTCGGGTTATCCAGCGGTGCGAAGCCTTTTTCATCGGTCCGGAAAAGCTTATCCGTGAATCCCGCGCCCATCGCGGGCAGTTTCGGCAGGGCGTCGACGAAAGCATCGTATCCCTTCATCCGGTGCTCGATGAGATTCGTCAGCATGGGGTCGAAGATAGCATGGTGGTGCCGCTCCACTTCGCGCAGGTCATCGCCGCTCATGATGCTCCAGTCGCCGCGCACTTTGCTGCGTAACTGGGTGGATTTCTGGCGGTTGATTTCCAGCCGCGAGAAGGTGATGGACGCGGAGTTGACGGTCGGGTTCGCTCCCGGCATCACGAAATTGATGGTGGAGAGGTTGCGGCTCGGTGTTTCCAGAAGTGCCTTGTGCAGACCCGTGTTGTTCTCCACGGCATCGTAATCCACGGTGATACGCGTCAGCGAGCGGTTCTCCCGCACCATTTGGTTCAACAACCGCCGGTTCGTCTCTGGTGTCGCATCGTTGTGGGCGAGGTTGATGTGATAGAGGTTCTCGCTCTTCGTCACCGCATCCGCCAGTTGGGTCGAACCTGCATCGCCGAGGCTGCAATTCGCCGCCACCAGCGCATGCAGACGCGGCGAGGATTCCACCACCTCGCTCAAGACTTTGCCACCCTTTTCCCCCAGCGGGTTGGAGGTCACATCCACTTCCCAAATCCTGCCCATCTCCTCTTTCAGTGCGGAGAGGCCATCGGCGGTGAAGTGGTTGTAGCCGATATGCAGGCTTTTCAAATCAGGCATTTTCGCCAGCAGCCGCTTCAGCGCGGGGATGGCTTCGTCGTCGAGACTGTTCCCTTGCAGGTCGAGCGCGGGAATGCTGCGGTGCTCCGGCAGGTTATCGGCGAGGTAATCGATATGCTGCGGCTTGAGGACGACACTCACCAGCGACAGGCCGGAATACTGGATGCCCTTGGCATTCAGCACTTTATCCAGCCGTTTCTCGATGAAGTCCTTCTCTTCCGTCATCGTCCCACCCCGTTGGATTTCTTGCCATGGGAGATGGCCTGTTGCAGGCTATGCAGGCCGATGTCCGGCGCGCCTTCGGGCAGGGCGGCATGCACGCGCCGCAGTTCGGGAACGGATTTGCCCAGCCAGTTGGAGGTGGAGAAAATCGCCTGTGCGCCGTCTTTCTGTTCGAGCAGCGTCGTCATCAGGTCGTTGGCGGTGTCGTCCTCTTTCAGCAGTTCCGCCGCGCCGAGTTTCACGCCGCGTTCGTTCAGCGCGCCGATGAAGCGTTCCGCAGGAATGGAGTTGGCGAGGGCTTCCAGCAGCTTCCCGCCTTTTGCGGTGGTGCGCTGGGCGAGTTCCTTGGTCAGCGACAGGTTCGCCATCGTGTCCAGTGCCGCTTCGGGGGTCTCCCACAGGCGCGGGTTGTCCAGCGGGGCATATCCGCGCCCGTCCTTGGCGAAAAGGCCTTCCGGCAGCGCATCCATTTCGGGCAGTTTCGGCAGACGGTCGATGAGTTGGTCGAGCCGTTCCGATATGTCGCACACGTCCACATCCAGCACATGGGCGATGGCGTTGTGCCGCTTGTCCATCTGGCGGTATTCCTGCGCGGAGAGGGTGGCTTTCTCCCATTGGAAGGTCTTCGCTAAATCCCGTGCCTTGTCGAGATTGCGCTTCAGCATCACCTGCATCTCGTCATCCACCTTCACGGTGTGGAGGTGGAACAGGTTGGTGTTACCGCTGCTGCGCAGGATGCTCGATACCCTGCGGGTCGTCTCGTCATCCGTGTGGTTGCCTTGGATATGCAGGGTGTGGAGCGAGCGGTTCTCCCGCATGGCTTCGGCGATGGCGATGCTCCCTTCGGATGCCATCCCGTTGCGCGAGATGTTCAGATGCGCCAGTGGCGGCGCGCCTTCGCGCAGGGCTTGCGCCGCGCGTTTCCCGCCCTCTGCGGTGATGTGGTTCTCGTCGATGAACAGATAGCGCAGGGCGGAATGCGGCTTCATCGCATCCATCAGGATGCCCACGCCCTCATCGCCGATGTTGTTCCGCCCCAGATTCACCGAGTGCAGCTTGGGGTGTCCGGCGATGGCCTCCGCCAGCAGTTTCATGCCCTTGGGGCTGATGGCGTTGTTGCGCAGGTTCAGGTCTTCCAGCGTGCTGTTCTTGTGCAGCGCTTCCGCGAGATAGGCCACGCCCTCATCGCCGAGGTTATGGTTCTCCACGCTCAGGCTTTTCAGGGAAGTGTTGACGGCTAAAGCTTCGCCCAGCGCCTTGGCGGCGGCCATGCCCATGGGCGCGTTGCCGACCGTATAATTCAGCAAAGCGTCTTCGCGTATGTCTTCGAGTGTGGTCGCGCTTATGGACATGGATGCATCTTAAAAGGATTCCAGTGTCGCACTTTAGCCGATTAAGATGACAGTTTGATGACGCGGAAGGGGAAAATTCGCTACAAAATCCGGCGGATGTTGTGGATAACCTCATCGAACATCGCGGGCGTCAGTACCCCCGTGTTGATGTTATAGCGCGAGGAGTGATAGGTATCCGCCAGAATCAGCCCGTTCGGCAGTCTGTGATGTGCGCCGTGCGTGAATTTCGCATGGGAAAGCTTCAGCCCGAATGCCCGCAGCACCGCCGAGTGCGAAATGCTCCCCAGCGACAGGATGACCTTCAGATTACGCATGGCCGCGATTTCTTGGGTCAGGAACTGGTTGCAGGTCTTGATTTCCTCCGTCTCCGGCTTGTTCTCGGGCGGCACACAGCGCACGGCATTGGTGATGCGGCAGTCGATAAGCTTCAATCCGTCATCCACCCGTTGTTTGAACGTGCCATGGGTGAATCCATGCTCCGCCAGCGCGGCATAAAGAATATCCCCCGCGAAATCCCCCGTGAACGGCCTTCCCGTGCGGTTCGCACCTTTCAACCCCGGCGCAAGGCCGACGATGAGCAGTGGCGCGTCCATACTACCGAAGGCGGGGACGGGCGCATTGAAGAAATCCGGATACTGCACACGGTTCGCCGCGATTAAGCTGCTCAAGCGGGGGCAAAGCGGGCAGTCAGGGGACGGTTCTGTGAAGGACGAGCTGTGCATTTCGCCACTATAAACGCAAGGGCGGCGGCATAGAAAGCGAATTTTCTTGTATTTCACCGATGAATCGGCTAGTTTCCGCAATCCTGAATTTGTTATCATTAGGTCGTTTTAGAGGACACTATGGCACGCGTTACCGTTGAAGACTGCGTATTGAACATCCCCAACCGCTTTGATCTGGTGCTGCACGCCGCCTATCGCGCGAAGCAGATTTCCTCCGGCGCACCGCTCACGGTCGACCGCGATAACGACAAGAACGCCGTTGTTTCCCTGCGTGAAATTGCCGAACAGACCATTTCCTTGGAAGAGCTGAACGAGCAGACCATCAATCAGTTCAGCAAAGTCTCCCAGAGCTTCGACCGTATCGACGAGAACGAAGAAGAGACCAACGAAGCGCGCGAATTGCTGGCGGAAGAATCCCGTGGCAGCCGCATGGTCGAGGAAGAGGCTGACGATGCCGGCCTGTCCTTCGCTGACGAGAATGTGGACGTCGAAGACTAAGCTTCATAGAAGGTCGTACATCGTATGATACGCCAGTTCGAGCTGGTCGAAAAAGTCAAATCCTACGATCCCGACGCCGATGAAGACGCGTTGAACCGCGCCTATGTCTATGCCATGAAAAAGCA
>Ga0194112_10009154_pt1 | contig 12651 bp, 14 predicted proteins | sample TA2MahC400mmetaG_FD_146191 | JGI IMG/M metagenome (GOLD analysis project Ga0194112, IMG submission 146191) | Freshwater microbial communities from Lake Tanganyika, Tanzania - TA2015016 Mahale Deep Cast 400m | ecosystem: Environmental > Aquatic > Freshwater > Lake | place: Tanzania: Lake...
AAGGAACGCCCATACAGCCTGCGGGATCCGGAGGTATCGAGGGAAGTGTCGAAGTTTTTCCTGAATATACTCAAGGGCTGAAAGACCTGGAAGGGTTTTCCCATATTATCCTGCTGTACCATTTTCATTTGTCAGGAAAGCCTGTCCTGACCGTGACGCCCTATATGGATAGTCAGGAACGGGGAGTATTCGCAACCCGGAGTCCCCGCAGGCCGAACCCGATAGGTATTTCCGTCGTGCGCCTCGTCCGGATAGAGGGATCCATCATCCATATTCAGGATGTGGATATTGTGGATGGAACACCTCTGCTGGACATAAAGCCGTATGTTCCGGAGTTCGACGTCAGGACGGTTCAGAGCATCGGGTGGCTCGAGAACAATATTCACAAACTCAGCGCTTCAAAAGACGACGGCAGATTTGCAAAGTAACGCTGTCCGGTGGAGTGATCGGATGTGCTTTACTTTTCTAAATTTTGATGTATGAAAAAATAGGTAATATAATATGGTGAATCCCGAGACACTCATATCTTTTCTCACCGAAGTTCTTGGTAAATACCGTAAAATGCTGAACGAAGTTTTTTTCGGCATGACTGCGTATGAGCTGGAATTAGAAATGCGGAGATAAAGGGGTATATTAAATAACCTGCTTATGTTGATGGTTTTTGGAGATCTCATCGGAATGCCCTTGTTTCCCCATTACTATTCTATGAGGCTTCTTCCCTTTGTAGTCCCTCATATCTCTACATGGAAAAGGAATATCCATCGCGAGAAGGATCTGACCGATATTATCGCAGCAGATATATAAAAAGAAAGATCTCAATAGTTGTTCATTGGAAATATGGTAACAATGGGAGAAAGATTTCAATATGTTTATGGTCCCGTGTCTTCCTGGAGGGTAGGAAGCTCCCTGGGCGTTGATGTACTCTCGCAAAAAGAGAAGATCTGCAGTTATGACTGTGTCTATTGTCAGTTGGGAAGAACTGGAACCCTTGCCGTAGAGCGGCAAATATATGTTTCCGGGAAAACGTTCAAAACACAGGAGGTAAAAAATGTCACAGACGAACGGCCTTCTGCGTCAGGTTGACGAGGCAGAATCAGAGACCTTACAACGCATTGCCACGGTCTGGAGAAACAGCGCTTTTGATGATCTGAATCTTCTGCGTACCCTTGCGCTGCGTCAAGGGGTGCTGGATATCTTTCTTGGGTTCATGCGCTACATTTACTCCAAGGCCGGCGTAGATCCCGAACTTATTGAAATGGCCCGCATCAAGTCGGCCTGGCTTACCGGGTGCCGCCACTGAGGAACAATCAGGTCTGCTTCGGTGAAGCAGAAGGGGCTGAGCGAAGAGAAAGTTCAGAAGATGATCGATTTCGAGAATTCCGATCTGACAGAACGGGAAAAGGCAGTGCTCCGACTGACCGAGATTATCGCAAGAGAACCCCACACCCTCGATGACGAGTTTTTCGCCAAACTGAAAAAACACTTCAGTGACGAACAGCTTCTCGACCTCGGATTTGCCGTGGGTCTGCTGAATGGACTGCATGGGTTTATGGAGACGTTTGGCGTTCTTCCCGATAGTTTACAAGAGGGCAACGCCTGTGAGATCTTTCGAAAGGATAATGCCTGTTGATAAGACCTCAGGGTAATAAGCCTTAAAGACGTGGGAGTAAGTGAAACAGTGAATAGGATGAGTCTCTGATTAACGGTAAGTTACAGAAAGCCATTGCGAAAAATTTCTCTCAAAATGTATTGAAATCTGGGTGAGAATGGTGTAGATCAAGCACCATGAAGGGAAGAGGCTCATGCCGATTCTCTTCATGCTTGTTTCCTTAAATACGTAGCCTTTGGAAAGGAGCAGGTTTCTGATATCGCCTGGGCAGCTCTCATAGATCTCGATGAGGAAATAGTACCGATAGCTGCAAAAACGTTTTTGATGGATACGTATCCCGCATTGTTTCAAGAAGCATTTTGAAAACCTTGTGCTGAAAAAATTATCTCCGGTTTTTTCAGTATAAGCAGGTGTGCGACCTGGCATGTCACTGCCAAAGAAAGCTGTCGGTACTTGGAAGATCGCAAGGGGGCTTGGTCCGGGTGAATTGTTCATTCGGGCACGGATAGAAATTCTCACAAGGAGTTCTTCCCTTTGGCAGGCTTTGGGAAAATCGCAGCGGCAGGATTTGCAGATGTCAGCCGGAATAAGCTACAGGAACGATACCTGAAATACCGGTATTATTATGTCGGCCTGGATCTTTCAGGATTTGGGGAATATAGCAAAGCGGTGTATGCCCCACTTTTACCGCTGTTTGATCAGTGGTATGAAAGAAAATCTCTCGATGATGTTCCCCGGATCACTCCTTTGTTAGGTGATAAGGTATATCTTACTGATCATCCCGAGTTCAGGAAGGAAACGGGAGAAGTGATAGACTTTCATATAAAAGTGCTGGCCCTCAGCATGAACGGAGTTATTCTGGATGAGAACAGGAATGCAGTTTCGCGGCAGTTCCTGGGGGATGTCATCTCTGACGTGAGCAGGCATACCCGGCTTTACGATTTTTCCAATCGTTTGTGTTTTTCCATCACCGTGAGAATGTATATAGAGATGTTGAAGGGGAGTTTTTCTCACTTCGGACGTCTCGTGACAGATCTGTCTCTTTGTGATTTTACCAACGAAGCTACGTTAAATCCAAAACCACAGGAAGTTGTCAGCATCCCGTGGTAGCAATATATACACTATTTCATTATATATTCGATTGAGGATCTCTGAGCAATTGGTGAGGCTATTGCGTCTGCGCCCTTACAGCGAATCAGCATTCCCTGGCGTCCGGTTCAGATCCTGAGTGTTCCATCGTGATGTCGTTGAGAGCGCAAGACAGGGCACAGATGAAACATGCCTGCCCGATGCGATAAATGACACGGCGTTTCGTTCACTCAGAATCGATACGCCAATCCCGAACGGCCGGGAGACCCCCCCTCGCCTAAAGTTATACTGAGTGTCTGGAAAGCCTTATCGCCAGTACAGTGACAGGGAACTCCAATATCTGACGAGAAGAATTGCAGGGGAGCAACGGTTTTTTCAAGGCACCGGTTATCTACATTATGCAGGTGGATAAGCGCCGATGACTGACCGAATCATAGTAGCCTCGCGCAGTCGGATTACTGTTACCCCGTCAAGATTCATTTTTCCAAGCTTTTCGACTGCAACGCACACAACCTTTCTCATACTCGTGATACGCATCGGGAAAAGGAGTTTCTCCAATGAACCGGTTTTCAAAATAGTAAAAACCGTTATCATAAAAAGATTTTTCCCAAATTTCCCGAAGAAGACTGTCCTTGTTTTCCTCCCACAAATGGCGGCGATGTGCCTCTGACTCAAAGGGGAAATCTGATATCCCGTGCATTCTAAAAAAAGGAGAGTGCATGTCATCGAGCATTGTCGTGCCATGAATGAGGTGAGTTCGCTGCTCTTTAGTTAATACCGCCACTTCCCTCTTTGAGTTCAAATGTTCTTCCGGCATACATTCCTCTACTGATATCGCTCATGAAGCTACAGATTCGATAACTCTTGAATTCTTAGTGGTAGATGGTGGAATCATTGACGGTCATTCAATACCTGATAACGCATGAGTACCCATCGGATTCGATGGTCCATGATATAAAATCGTCTGACTGTTTCCTGTATTGTTTATTAGGGGCAACATTGATTGACGTCCGGATCATCGAAACAGGTGGGGCACAGATAAAGTGGGTTGATATTCCCACACCCTGTCCCGTACAGGCTATACTTTATACATTCACTGCAAAGAGAAACACCGCATCCATCACACGCGAAAGATTTCTTCTTCTCCTTACATAGGGCACACAACATGATTGCTTCCTCCCAATGATTTTATGTCGTGTGAGGTATTATAATTGTCAGATTTTTGCAATACATTTTTACCGTGATTACCACTACCAAAGTATCCCTGAGTGCCTGGACAGCTCGCTCGCCGGTCTTAAGCATTTGCCCGATGGCATATTCGGTCTCACACATACTTGAGCGGGATACATCCGAACAGGGAAGACCATTGGCTTCCCTTGAAAATCTCTATGACATTTTTTCAAACGGCTTTGTTTCTTGACATCATGCATTCATTCACCTATACAAATTCTCAGAGGAGCAAGAAATGACTGTGCATCAATATATCCGTAACAGATCACAAAGCCTTAGAGCTTTCTTCTTTTTCGTCATAGTTTTCGGCCTCCTTATCATCTTCTTTAAAGGAATCAGGCTCATCACCGATTGGTTCTGGTTTAGGGAAGTGGGATATGAGAATGTATTTTATATCACCATTCTGGCTAAACTGAAAATAGCCGCTCTCTTCGGGCTGGTCTTTTTTATCCTTCTGTACTCGAATCTTTTTCTCTCCATACGCTTTTCCTCCCGTGTGGTTATCTTCGCCGATGAGGATATCATACAGATCCCTTCATGGAAGGTGAGTGATAAAACGCTCCAGATAGTTATCTTTATTGGGTCTTTCTTATTAGCTGCTTTTGCCGGGTGGAACAGCAGCGCCGAGTGGGAAAACTTTCTGCTGCTTTTACAAGGCGTTCCCTTCGGCATCCCCGATCCCCTTTTCCATAAGGACATCGGCTTCTATGTATTTCAATTCCCCTTTCTGAGATATCTTTACGGATGGTTGATGTTTATTATCATTCTGACCGCCGTCGCTACAGGAGGGGTATATATCGTTCGCCGTTCCCTGAAGTTTACTCCTCCCCATACCTGGCAGGTGGCGCCGCTGGCACGGATGCACATGGCGATCCTGCTTTCTCTGCTGTTCTTTGTCGGCACGTTCGGACTCTGGCTGGATTTGAACGGCCTTCTCTTCATAAAACGGGGCGTGGTCTTCGGTCCAGGTTATACGGAGGTAACAACCCAGCTGTGGGTTCTCCAGGTGATGATGGTGGTGAGTGTCTTATGCGGTCTCGCCGTTATTTCCTATGCGTTTCGCCCGGATTGGCGGATACCTGCCGTTGCGATATCGGTATTTTTCCTGATCCTCTTCATCGGACGGGGTATCTACCCTGCGCTTGTGCAAAAGTACAAAGTGATACCGAACGAAATCGTCCTTGAGATGCCTTATCTGGAGAGGAATATTCACTACACACGCATGGCATACCGGATTCATGATGTGGAGGAACGGGAATTCCCCGCCGAGGAAAGCCTGTCTCTCAACGATTTGCGAAACAATGAGTTGACGATAAAAAATATCCGCCTCTGGGATCATGGTCCACTCCTTCAGACTTACAGCCAGCTTCAGGAGATGAGGACCTATTATAAATTCATCAGTGTGGACAATGACCGGTACAAAATAAAAGGCGAATACCGACAGGTGATGCTCTCGCCGCGGGAACTTTCCTATCAGGCTCTGCCGTCCAGAACGTGGATCAATGAACATCTTACATACACCCACGGGTATGGTGTCGTGCTGGGACCGGTAAATCGTGTCTCCAAGGAAGGGCTTCCGGAATTCTTCATCAAGGATATCCCCCCCGTCTCCTCCGCTGATATAAAGGTCACCCGTCCCGAGATATACTATGGTGAGACCTCCAACGAGTACGTGTTTGTCCGTACAAAAGGAGTGGAGTTCGACTATCCCGTCGGTGACAAAAACGTCTATACCCGTTACGAGGGCGGGGGAGGAGTTCCTCTCTCTTTCTGGAAGAAGCTGATTTTTGCGGCCCGTTTCGGCTCTCTTACTATTTTACTCTCCGACGATATCACTTCGGAGAGCCGCATCATGTACTACAGAAAAATAACCGATCGGGTCTCCCGGATAGTACCCTTTATCCGTCTGGACGGTGACCCTTACATGGTGATCTCACCGGAAGGGAATCTCTTCTGGATGGTGGATGGCTATACCCTCACCGACCATTTCCCTTATTCGGAACCGACGGCAAATCTTGGTAACTATATCCGCAATTCTCTGAAAGCGGTTGTCGATGCGTATCACGGATCGGTAGATCTCTACGTGAGTGATCCGGATGATCCCATCATACAGACCTATTCCCGGATATTCCCGGGTGTCTTCAAAAGTATGGATGAAATGCCTGCCGGTCTGAGAAAGCATATCCGTTATCCACCGGGAATGCTTGCCGTCCAGGCACGGATGTACAGGGCCTACCACATGCAGGATCCTCAGGTTTTCTACAATAAGGAAGATCTCTGGGCCGTACCGGGTAAACATACTCATAGCGGTGATCGGGAAATGGAGCCTTACTACACAATCATGAGACTTCCCGGCGAAAAAAAAGAGGAATTTATTCTTCTCCTTCCATTCACACCGAGTAAAAAGGATAATATGGCTGCCTGGATGGCCGCGAGGTGTGATACGCCGAGTTATGGGAAGGTGATTGTCTACAAGTTTCCCAAACAGAAACTTGTTTACGGACCACACCAGATTGAAGCCAGGATAGACCAGGATGCGGAAATATCGAAACAGCTCTCTCTCTGGCATCAGAGGGGTTCTCAGGTGATCCGGGGGAGTCTGCTTGCCATTCCTGTCGAGAGATCAATAATCTACATAGAACCTCTTTACCTGGCTGCGGAAAAGGGACAGCTGCCGGAACTGAAAAGAGTGATCGTGGCATTCGGAAACTCTATCGCCATGGAAGAAAATCTGGATATGTCTCTTCAGAGCATTTTCGGCGGCAAAGCGCTACGGGAAAGGGAAGGTATCGCCATACCCGTTTCGCCTCAACCTTGGAGAGAGAAAACGGAAAGACAACTGGTCGCTGAGGCCCTTTCTCATTACAGAAAAGCGCAGGAGTATTTAAAATCAGGTGACTGGGGCGGATACGGGAATGAATTGAGAAGGATGTACGAAATCCTCAGAACCATAGAACAGAAGAAATAGTATGAAACCTTTGTGGACTGCCCATTGTCATTGCAACGCGAAGCAATCTCTCAAATTGTTGATGTTGTTATAGATCTACACGTCACTTACGCTCCTCACGATGACCTGATGTAAGTATGCAAAGATTTAAATATCCCAAGGGAAAAATAATTCAAAGAAGGGTAATGAGTTGTTTGTGTATGTGTATGGTTAATGGAATTTAATATGAGGAGGTAAAGATATGCAAAAGAGAAAAGGATACATCTATCTGATGTATGCATTAATATTTGTGGTTTTCCTGGGCTGTGCGGGTAAATATTTCAAGAATTACGGGGGTATTGTTCCGAATCAGGATGCCACGACTGCATTTGAAAAGTATCAGGTTGATCCGAATCTTAATTACTATTACAGCGGCTCAGGTGTGTATCCCAATGCGGTTATGGGACTGAATAAGGCCTATACACTGGATTCGGATTTATGGAAGAAGGTAGACATGACACCTCAATTGTTCCGTGAGTTTGTTACGAATATGCAAACGAAAGCTCTTACCCTTGGTCAGAACCAATATGGGTTCGCCATACTCGATGAGAAGGGCAAGCGGATAGGTGTCTGGTATTCCCTTCTTTTGGTGAGGACTGTCGTGCAGATGAAGGATAATAAAACGGTTATCATCCATACGCCGGACATCGACACGTATCTGAAATTCGAAGATGAACATTCCGACACAAGCACAAAGTGATCATATAGAGGCAATACAAACCGGAGACCCTTCGAATCGTTTCACTTGCCCGGGGTCAATTCGACTAAGACCTTTTCCTGCGGCTTTGCCTTGAAAAAGGTCAAGTGTCATCAGATTAAACTCAAGACCCTCACGGCTCGCTTCGCTCCCTCAGGGTCAATTCGACTAAGACCTTTTCCTGCGGCTTTGCCTTGAAAAAGGTCAAGTGTCATCAGATTAAACTCAAGACCCTCACGGCTCGCTTCGCTCCCTCAGGGTCAATTCGACTAAGACCTTTTCTTGCGGCTTTGCCTTGAAAAAGGTCAAGTCTCATTGATTTAACTCCTTGCAAACGAAGTGAAAATCCTGTAAGTCTCTGGGCAAAAATTCAGTCCAAGGGGGAAGTATGAAGGCTCTGGTCGCTTACTATTCGGAAACTGGTAATACGGAGAAGCTCGCCCGTGCAATATACGATGCTGTAAATGTGGAAAAGGAGCTGATCCCGGTACAGGATGTAAAAAACATGGCGGGTTATGATATCATTTTTTGCGGATTTCCGGTTCACGCCCATAGTGTACCCGGTAAAGCTCTGAATTTCATCAAGAAACTCCCGGCAGGCCAGAAGGTAGCCTTCTTTTCCACCCATGGTTCCCTTCGCGGGGGGCAGCTGCCGAAACAGGCCTTCGAACATGCCATAGGATTGGCAGCGAAGGCAAAAGTCTTAGGCCATTTTGGCTGCAGGGGGAAGGTGAATCAAACGCTTATAGATGCATTGATGAAGAAACCGGAACACGCGGCCTGGGCGGAAGAGGCCATGACTGCCCATGTGCATCCCGATCAGCACGACCTGGAGGACAGCAAGAAATTCGCACAGGAGATGATCGCGAAAATCAGATAATATCCCCGGATCACCTGTCTGAAAATCAAATCCCCCCTCGAGCGTCTCCTTTGCCGGAGAGGTACCGAGGGGGTTCCAGTGTAAAAAAACTATTTTTTCCAGAAGCCGGGCATGAGCAGCGCAATGACTGTGAAGATTTCCAGGCGGCCCAGGAGCATGCAGAAAATCAAAATCCACTTGCCCATAAAGGGAACCCCGGAAAAATTATCCATGGGACCAAGTGAGCCGAGGCCCGGCCCTACATTGCCGATACAGGTAGCAACAGAAGAGATCGATGAAATCATGTCCAGTCCGAGGAGTGACATGAAAAGAGTGGCAATTATGAACAAACCGATATACAAGGCGAAAAACCCCCATATACTCCTGAGGACGCTTTGCGGAACCGGTATGTCTCCAAGTTTTACAATTGTCGTGGCATGGGGATGGATAATGCGGAATATTTCAAGATAACTGTGTTTCAGAATCAGGACGAAACGCATAATCTTTATTGCCCCTCCTGTGGAACCTGCCATGCTGCCTAAAAACATGCACATCAGGAGGATCAGCTGGGAAAAGGCCGGCCATTTCGTAAAATCAGCCGTGGCAAACCCTGTGGTCGTGATCATGGAAACAACCTGAAATGTGGCGTATCGAAGTGAGTCGATAATGCTGCCATACGCATTTCCATATATATCGCATGCAACGAGGAGGGAGAAACCGATGACAACTCCCCAAAACATCCGAAGTTCCGGGTTCTTACTGACTGTAGTAAACTGACCCTTGAACAGTTTGTAATGCAGGGAGAAATTCGTTCCGGCGATGATCATAAAGACAATGATGATGAAATCAAAATAAAAGCTTTGATAGTGGGCAATGCTCGTGTTCTTTGTTGAAAATCCTCCTGTGGGCATTGTCGTGAATGTGTGACAGGTAGCATCGAATAGCGTCATTCCCCCGCCGAAAAGAAGACCGATTTGAACAACAGTGAACGCGATATAAATCTTCCAAAGAGACGCGGCCGTATCGGAGATCCGTGGAGTCAGTTTATCAACCACGGGACTTGGTGTCTCTGCCTTGTAGAGCTGCATCCCCCCGATCCCCAGAAAGGGTAGGATCGCAATAGACAGAACGATAATTCCCATACCCCCTAACCACTGGGTCTCGCTTCGCCATAGCAAAATTCCCTTGGGGAGTTTTTCAACATCCGTAACAATACTGGCTCCTGTGGTAGTGAAACCGGACATGCATTCGAAATATGCATCCGTAAAGTTACTGATCGACCCTGAAAGCAGATAGGGCATGGTTGCGACGAAGCAGGCAACAATCCACCCCAGAGAGACGATGACGACACCATCCCGGTGACTTAAATAACGATCCGGCTGTTTGCCGGCCAGCGCGAAAATGATTATCCCCAGACCGCATGTTGCCGATATGGAGTAGAGCAGGGCCTTTTCGCTGCCGTCGGAATTAACCAGAGACACCACGAGAGGCGCACACATGGAAATTCCCAGGCAAATGATGAGAATCGCAATCATGCGGGTAATGAGCCGCACATTCACTCGAAATACTCCAGCTTCACCGTCAACAGATCTTCTAACTGGGGCACTACCTGTTGCATAGCAAAGATAATCAGCCGGTCATTGGGTTTGACGATTGTATCGCCTCTGGGAATGATAATCTCATCACCGCGAATGACGGCCCCCAGTATTGCGCCTTTGGGGAATTTTACCTTCGATAGAGGCGTATTCACGATATCCGATGTTTCCAGTGCTTCTGCTTCGATCGCCTCTGCGTGCTCCTCACGTAAGGGAGCAACGGAAATAATCTTGCCCCGGCGAATGTACTGAAGGATGGCCCGGACAGCGGACATTCTTGGATTGATTACCGTGTCGAGACCGATGGAGCAGACGACGGGCATGTAGCTTAATTTGCTTACCCTTGTGATGGTTCTTTTAGTACCGAGATCTTTGGCAAGAAGAGAGATGAGCACGTTACTCTCCTCGTCACCGGTTACGGCGATAGTCAAATCCATGTTCCCGGCGTTTTCCTCTCGAAGGATGTCCCTGTCCGTTCCATCACCCCGGATGATGATGACATGCTTAAGCGTGACTGCAAGCTGTTTACATCTTTCACCATCCATGTCCATGATCTTCACGTTCAGTTTCCTGTCGTCGAGGGAGCCTGCAATAGCAGCACCCATCTCCCCTCCGCCAACGATCAGGATGTTCTTTGTTTCCTTTGTTTTTATGTGAAAATATTCCAGAATACGGTTGATGTCGGTAGATCTTGCAACAATATAGATAAGGTCGTTCGTTTGTATGGTATCTCCGCCATGGGGAATAAGAATCCTGTGTCCCCTGAGTATGGCTGCTACCAGAAAATCTCCTTCGAAGCCCTTGATCGAAATCAGTTGTCGTCCTGCAAGGGGAGATTCATCGGAAATGGAAAAACCGATGAGTTTCACCTGTCCCCCCACGAATTCGATCACCTCGGACGAACCGGGAACATTGATCAGATTCAGAACGGTTTCCACCATCATGGAGCGGGTATTGATGATCATGTCCACGCCGAGCAGCTCTTTTTTAAAGAGGTCTTTTTCCTGCAGATACTCCTGGTTTTTTACCCGCGCCACCTTGATCATGTAACGGTTCAGATTTCTTGCAAGAAGACAGGAGATAAGATTGACCTCATCGCTGTCCGTGGCAGCGACAATCATGTCGGCTTCCTCAAGACCCAGTTCCCTGAGGATTTTGGGGCTTGTCCCCGAACCGATAAAGGACTGCACATCAAGATTCTCATTGATACGCCTGATTTTTCTTGGATCCTTATCAATGATGATTACCTCATTTTTTTCTTCGGATAGTTTCTTGGCAATGTGGTAACCCACTTCGCCGGCGCCTACAATGACAATTTTCAAGACTGCCCCTCTTTGATGTGACCAGAGTTACTAATTCCCCTCGAGCCTCTCCTTTACCGGAGAGGTACCGAGGGGGTTCCAGTGCAAAGTATTTTTCTTAGAGAATTTCTTTAAGCTTACTGAGAGCCTGCTTCAGGTTCTCCGGCTTTGGACCCCCGGCCTGGGCCATGTCGGGTCTCCCGCCGCCGCTTCCCCCCACGATGGGAGCGATCTCCTTAATGATATTACCGGCGTGGTAGCGATTTGTCAGGTCCTTCGTGACGAGGCACAGGAGCATGGCCTTATCACCCGCCTTGCTTCCTAACAGGATTATGCCTGACTGGATTTTATCTCTCAACCGGTCACCGATCTCCCGCATGGTCTTCGCATCTGCCGCACTTACCTCGGCAGTGAGAACACGAACCCCGTTTATTTCCTTGACGCGACCGGCCAGTTTGGCGATGTCTTTCGCGGCGAGCTTACTCTTTAATGTTTCAATTTCCTTTTCCATGTCCTTCTGATGTTTGAGGAGTTTTTCGACCCTTTCCGACAGCTCAAGGGGATTTGCTTTCAGGAGACCCGAAGTCTTTTTAAGTTCCCCTTCAATATCAAGGACGTATTTTAATGCTTCTCTTCCCGCGACAGCTTCAATCCGGCGCACGCCCGCCGCAATGGCCGATTCGTGAATGACTTTCAACAGTCCGATGTCACCGGTCCTTGTCACATGGGTCCCGCCGCAAAGTTCCATGCTCACGTCACCCATTTTAACCACCCGGACCTCTTCACCGTATTTTTCATCAAAAACGGCCTGGGCGCCGGTTTTCAGTGCTTCCTCTCGGGGGAGCAGGGTGGTCTGGACGGGAATATTTTTCCTGATGATGTCGTTGGCGATTTTTTCTATCCTTTCAAGTTCATCGTCTTCGATCTTTGAAAAATGTGTGAAGTCGAAGCGAAGTCTTTCCGGGTTAACCAGCGAACCGGACTGTTTCACATGGCCACCCAGGACACTTCTCAGGGCGGTGTTAAGGACGTGCGTTCCGGAATGATGGGCTTCTGTCGCCCTTCGGGAGTCGAGATCAACCTTCAAGAGCACTTTGTCTCCTGTCTTTACACGACCTTTTTTGACTTTTCCGATATGGGTGATGAGATCTTCGACCGGGGTCTGGGTTTCCCATACCTCAAAGAGGAATTCATCCCCCTCAATTATGCCTGTGTCGCCAACCTGTCCGCCCGCTTCGCCATAGAAAGGCGTCTGCTCCACGAAGATTTCCGCCTTATTTCCTTC
>Ga0194112_10009157_pt1 | contig 12649 bp, 8 predicted proteins | sample TA2MahC400mmetaG_FD_146191 | JGI IMG/M metagenome (GOLD analysis project Ga0194112, IMG submission 146191) | Freshwater microbial communities from Lake Tanganyika, Tanzania - TA2015016 Mahale Deep Cast 400m | ecosystem: Environmental > Aquatic > Freshwater > Lake | place: Tanzania: Lake...
CTCCCTCCTCGACGAACTACCTCGATTATCTGAACCCCGAAGCGGTCGCCTGCTTCATCCGCCTGACCCACGAGGCGACGTACGAGAAGCTCGGGCGCTGGTTCGGCAAGACCGTCCGCGGCTTCTTCATGGACGAGCCGGGCTTCCACAACGGCGGCGGCGAGTGGCCGTGGACGTACGGCTTCGCCGATCGGTTCGCGAAGCGCAAGGGCTTTGATCCGCGCCCCCTCCTCCCCGCCCTCTCCCGCGACCTCGGGCCCGATGGCGCCGCCTTCCGGCACGACTACCACGACGCGCTCGTCGATGAGTACGCGCAGACCTTCTACAAGCCGATCCAGGACTGGTGCCGCGGCCACGGCGTCCTCTCGATCGGCCACTTCTTCGAGCACGATTCGCTCCACTATTCCCTCGGCGCCGGCGTCGGCGACTTCTTCCGCGTGTCCCGCCACCTCGATTGGGGCGGGATCGATGTCGTCTTCAAGCAGGCCTGGCCCGGCCGGGAGAGCCTCGACCATTGGGGGATGCCGAAGCTCGGAAGCTCCGCGGCGCACGTCTTCGATCTCGCCGGCGACATGGCCTTCAACGAGACCTTCGGCGCGTACGGGTGGGACCTAGCCACGCACGAAGGATGCGTGGCGCTCCATCAGGTCGCGCTCGGGCGAAGCCCGAGCCTCAAGGGGATGAAATGGGTCACGGACTGGCAGTGCGTCCGCGGGATCAACTACCTCTGCCCCCACGCCTTCAATCCCAAGTGGCCCGACGAGGATTGCCCGCCGTTCTTCTACGCCCGCGGCCACAACGTCCAGTGGCCCTTCTTCCGCCGCTGGGCGGATTTCGCGAATCGCGTCAGTTTCCTCCTCCGCGGGGGACGCCACGTTGCTCCCGTCGCCGTCCTCTATCCCGCTCCTTCGCGCTGGGCCGGACCTCACGAGCCCGTCGAGCGCGTCGCCCAGGCCCTCCTCTGCGGCCAGTGGGACTTCGACATCGTCCCCTACGAGAGCTTCGTCCGCGACGCGCGGATCGAGGGCACCTCCTTCGCCCTCGCGAAGGAGACGTACCGGGCGGTCGTCCTGCCCGGCGTCGAGGCGATCCCCATCGCGGTCATCGAGAAGCTCGCCGCATTCCAGGCCGCCGGCGGGCGCGCGCTCGCGACCTCGCGCATCCCCGGCCGCGCCTGCGAGCGCGGCCGGCACGACGACGCCAAGACGCTCGCGGCGCGGATCTGGCCGGCCGGCTCGCCGGCCTTCGTCGCCCGCACGGAGGAGCTGCCCGCCGCCCTGCGCGCCGCCGGGCTGGAGCCGGACCTCGAGGTCTCGCCCGCTTTCCGCGACATCCGGTATCTCCACCGGGAGCGGGCGGGCGCGGCCTTCTACTACGTGACGAACGAGTCGCCCCGGCGCGACGCGGAGGTCGATATCATCGTGCCCGCGCCGGCGGGCGGCGGCACAGGCCCTCCGGAGATCTGGGACCCCGAGTCGGGGAGGACCCGCGTCGCGCCGGCCTGGCGCGTGCGCGATGGACGTCTCGTCATCCCGGCGCGGATCCCGCGCTACGGGTCGCTCTTCATCGTCTTGGCACCCGGCGAGCGCTCCGCCGGATCGGTCGCGCGCGCCGCCGGCGCGGAGGTCATCGCCTCGACGTTCGATGCCGCGACGGGCGCGAAGATCGCCGCGCGAACGACGTCCTCCTCCGGACGTGCCTCGATCGAAGTCGAGTGGAACGGTCAGCTCGGCTGGGCGACCCTCGCCGGTCCCGGCGCTCGGGCGATCGACATCCCAGCCGACGGCTGGACACTCCGCATCGCGGGGGAGGAGCGCGTCGAGTCGCTCGGATCCTGGACCCGGCACCATCCCGGATTCTCGGGCAAGGCGACGTACGCCCGATCGGTCGAGGTGCCGTCCTTCGACGGCGCGGATGCGATCCTCGACCTCGGCGAGGTCGAGGAGATCGCCGTCCTGCGGATCAATGGCCGGGAGGTCGGCTGCCGGATCGCGCCCCCGTACCGCTTCGACTCCACGGCGGCGCTCCGCCCGGGCGAGAACGCCTTCGAGATCGATGTCGTGAACACCCTCGCGAATGCGATGCAGGCCTCCGGCAGCCGCTGGGGGCGGATCGCCGATTCCGGGCTCTTCGGACCCGTGCGCCTCGAGATCCTGCCGCGGGTCGAGGTGACGCTCCGCCCGGGCGAGCGGAAGGGCGAGGCCCCGCCCCCGTCCGTCGCCGTGGCGAGCGGGAAGGACTGGGTCGAGGCGAGGTGGGAGAGCGCGCAACCGGAGCCGACGCGGATCGAGATCCGCAAAGGCGATGGTCCGTGGATGGCGCGGGCTCTCCCGGGCGAACGCCAGCTCCACCGGATCCGCGCAGGCGGGCTCGACCGCGGGGCGGCGTACCGGATCCGCGCCGCAGGCGTCGAGCGGTCCTTCGAGACCCCGGGCGTCAGCGCGACCTCGCTCGAAGCGGGCGCCTACATCGAGGCGTCCTCGACGATCAGCGCCGCCTATCCGCCGGAATCGGCCATCGACGGCGACCGGACGGGCGCGGGCTGGGCCCAGGGGACGGGCGGATGGAACGATGGGACGCGGAACGTCTTTCCCGATGATCTCACGGTCAAGCTCGTCGGCCCCTCCTACATCCGAAAGGTCGTCGTCGTCACGCTCGCCGATGATCCCGGCGAGCCGACCGAGGATCTTCGCTTCACGAAATACGGGATCATCGACTTCGATGTCCAGGTCCGCGAGGTCTACGTGGGATGGAAGACGATCGCCGAGGTGCGCGGAAACGATCGCGTGATGCGTGCGTTCTCGTTCGATCCCGTCTACATCGATGCGGTGCGTGTCATCGTCCGCGGCGCCCTCTACGAGTACAGCCGGATTGTCGAGCTGGAAGCGTACTGATGATCGCGAAGCGAATGCGGCGTCTCCTGATCCCCATCCTCTGCGGAGTCACCGGCCTCGTCGCCGGCATCCTGGTTCAGCGCGCGGGGTGGCCCGCACGAGCCCGGGACATCATCGGCGAGACGGTCGCACGGATCCAGAGGCGGCAGGGAGTCCCGGCGGTTTTCAAGGGGGTCCGGTACCCGGGCAACCCGGTCCTCTCGACGGCAGATGGCGCCTGGGACGCCGCCGTGGCGGGGTGGGGGAGCGTCGTCCGGGACCGCGAGGGATATCTCTTCTACTACACCGGCCGATCCGGCGAGGTCGACCATCGGATCGGCCTGGCGCTCGGGGCGGACGGCCTCTCGTGGCGGAAGTCCGATGCGAATCCGGTCCTTCTGCCGGGTCCTCCGCGGTCGTGGGATGAGCGGAACGTGTGGTGCCCCATCGCCTGGAAGGAGGGCGGGACGTACCACATGCTCTACTCGGGGGCCGACCACGGGGACGTCAAGCGCGTGGGCCACGCGACGAGCGCCGACGGGATCCGCTGGACGAAGGACATTGCGAACCCGGTCTTCGACGATCCCAACGAGTGGGCCCGCGGCCGCGTCGAGGGCTGGGGGTTGATGAAGGTCGGCGACACCTATCACCTCTGGTACTCGACGTTGGGCCCGGCGGCGAGAGAGATCGGGCTCGCCTTGTCGAAGGACCTCGTGCGCTGGACGCCGGTACAGGACTCGCCGGTCTTCGCGAAGGGTCCCGGCCACGACTACTCCCAGTTCTGCCCGTGGCCGTTCCGGAGGGGCGATGCCTACTACCTGATCGTGTCGTCGCGCGACTCGCGGAACGATCATCGACTCAAGCTCTACCGATCGCCGGACCCGCGGTTTCGGCCCGAGGATCGGACGTTCCTCGGCTTCGTCCTCGAGACGCGAAGCGATATCCACTGGGAGGCGGGGGGCTACCTCGATACGCCGTGCGTCCTCGCCGATGACCTGACGATGACGGTGCCACTGGGACGCGAGGTTTGGGTGTACTACACGCCGAAGGAGAAGGGCGACCGGAGGCACACGGGACTCTTCACGCTGGATCTCGGCGCGCCGTAGGCCGGCGCGGCGCGGATCCGGATTTGCGTCATGATCCCGGGGAGTCGGAAGCTGAGACCTTCGGCCTGTCGGTGACCACCTCGTCGGGCGTCGCGGGGCCGAGCGCGGGGTGGAGGGCCAGCGTATCCCTGATCTCGTGACGCAGCGCCTCGGCCCGGTCCCGCTCCCCATCGGGCAGGTAGACCTGGATGTCGCCGATCAGGTCTTCGGCGTGGCGCAGGGCGATGCGGTCCCGCCGGATATCGGCCCGCAGCCGCTCGGCGGCGCGGTTGATCGACTCGCAGAGATCGTGGAGCTTGTCCCCCGTCCGGATCTTGCACTCCCGGCCCAGCTCTCCGGCGACGATGTTCGCGAGGAAGAGCTTGAACCTGTGGATCGGGCCGAAATACCGGAAGGTCACGCCGACGCCCACGGCGACCGAGACGGGGACGCTGATCCCGATCGTGCAGAAGAGGATCCGGAAGAGGTGCGTCTGGAGGATCGCCTCGTGGGTCGGAGGGAGGAGCTTGCGCAGGAAGGGGCCGCTATAGAGCTGGAAGAGGACGTAGTTCAGGAAGATCGAGCCCCATGCGATGAGGAGGATGAAGAGGACGACCTCGAGCTGCGAGGTCGGCCGGATGAACGTCTTGGTCCGGCGGTTGTGAGGAGCTGCCATGGCGTCTCCCGACAAGGGTCCCTCCCGGGCCGCGCGCGATCGTTCGAGGGCTCCGCTCCACGAAAGCGTTCCCTGGAAGGATCGGATGCTCCTCCGGGGGGTGTCGAATGCCGGAGGGGAGGATCGGATCCGGCAAGGAGTTAGTACATCCGCACCGAAAACGGCCTCGCGTGGTTACCGGGATTCCGCCTCGTAGGCGCCGGCGGAGGGGGGACGGCCATACTCGCGCCCCGCCCGATCGCAAACGATCCCCGGCCTCGGCGCGGCGGCGCCTCGCGCGGGGCTGTGGGCTCGGATCCGATAATCGCCGCGCTCGGGATCGACGAACGCGGGATCCTTGCCGGCGATCGAGTCCCGGTCCGCGATCGCCTTCGGGAAGGGCGGGCGTGAGCGCGCGGGGTCGTCGGCGTTGAACCAGAGGTTGTGCGAGAACGTGAAGGTCTCGGGCCGGGTGCCCGGGCCGATGTTGATGAACTCGCCCGATACGCCACGCCCGAAAACGACGATGTTGTTCGCGAAGGTTCCCCCGGCGCAGGGCTCGACGAACCGCGTCTCCTGGAGGATCCGCGCCGGCCACCGTCCCGGGCGAACGATCGTGTTGTGGACGACCTCGCACGCCTGGCACCCGACGAAGGCGACCGGCGCGCCGCAGCGCAGGAACAGGTTCGCGACGACGCGCTCGTCCACGTCCTCGAAGGTGTTTCCGAAGATGAGGATCTCCGCGCTCCCGCCCTTCGATTGGATGCCCTGCTTGTGGATCCGGTTCCCCGCGAGGATGCCCTCGTGGCATCCCACCATGTCGATGGCGGATCCGCCGGCGGAGTTCGCCGCGATCTCGCAGCCGATGACCCAGAAGCGATCGAGGCCGGAGAGCTTGAGCCCATCCTGGTTGCCGCCAGACCCGACGCCCGTGACGCGGATCCTCCGCAGGACGAGGTATTCGGCGGGAGTCTCGTAGTCCCCGGCATCGTCGATGTTGATCCCGTTCGCGCGGGATCCCCGCACTTCGAGATCCTCGATGACGACGAAGCGTGGATCGCTGAGATGGATCGCCTCTCCGCCTCCCTCGATCACCGCCGCGCCCTCTCCGGCGATCGCGATGGGGCGGTCCTTCTCGCCGCGGAGCTGCGAGAGGTATGTCCCACCGGGGTAGGTCCCCGCGCCAAGGACGATCCGCGTCCCGGGGCGGGCGTCGCGGGCGGCGCGTGCGAGGCTCCGGAACGGCTTCGCGCGCGAGCCATCGCCTGCGTCATCGCCTGTCGGGAAGACGCGGATCTCGCGTGCGTACGAGGCGCCGATGTCGAAGGGCGCGGGGTAGGCCTTCCCCTCGGCGGGGGAGGGCGCGGATCCGGACGGCGCGGCGGTCGAGAGGAACGGAGCCAAGACCGCCGCCGTCAGCGTGGGGAAGGAAGGTCGTCGCATGGTGGGATTGTCGGCGTGCGGCGGAGGCGGCGCAAGACCGAAGTCGGAATGATGCCGAGCGCGAATCCGAGCGGCACGAAGGAGAGGCACAGGAGCCCGCGAACGCACAGGCCGGCGATGCCCGCGTCGGGGACGAAGGCCCGGGCGACGGCGATGACGGCCCAGGCGAGGCCGAAGCAGGCGATCGCCGCTCGGAACCGGAAGGGGATCGGCCACCGGCGCCGGCTCGCACGGAAGAGGTACGCCACGCCGATGATGTAGGCGCCCAGGGTCCCCGCCGCCGCGCCGTCCCGCCCCAGGGCCGGGACGAGGGCGAAGTTGAGGGCGACGCTCGTGACCGATGCGATCAGGATGCTCGCGGCGATCGGGCCCGACTGCTTCGCCAGGCTCGACCCGAGGGCGGCGATGTACTGGCCGCCGGCGACGAGGAAGACGAAGGTGAGGAACGGGACGGTCGAAGCGGCCGGATAGTAGGGCTCGGTCGTGAGGATCCTCAGGATGAGAGGCGCGAAGAGGGAGATGGCCGCGCAGAGGAAACAACCCGCAAGCGCGTAGAGATCCAGGACGCGGGCGTAGACCTGCGGCGCCTCCTCCTCGCGGGCGATCGAGAAGGCGAAGGGCCCCCAGGCCATCTGGAAGGCGGTCGTGATCAGGGCCATGATCGAAGCGACCGATGCGGCGATCGAGTAGAGGCCGATCTCCGCCGTGTCGCAGAAGAGCTTCAGGATCAGCCGGTCCGCCGCGCTGGTCACCCAGGTGCCGATCGCGGCGGGGACGAGCGGCAGCCCGAACGCGAGCATCTCCCGGAGCCGGGCGCGGGACGCCGCCGCCGGGCTCGCCCAGCCCCGCAGGGTCAGGATCGCCGCGACGGCGAGGGCCGCGAAGACGGCGAGCCGCGCCGAGAAGATCCCGGCGATCCCCCAGCGCAGGACGAGGACCGCCAGGACCGTCGCCCCGACCATCGCGAGCGACCGGGCCGTGTTGAAGATGGCCGTCGTCCACGCCCGGCGCTGGTAGCGGAGCCAATTGCCCAGCACGCGGCCGAAGGCCTCGAGCGGCAGGGCGAGGACGGCGAGTCGGATCAGGATGGCGTTCTCCGCGGATCCCGTCAGGAGGCTCGCGATCGGGCGGGCGAGGATGAGGACGGGCACGGCGACGGCGGCGCTCGCGCCGGCCTGGCACCAGAGCCACGATGCGATCGTCCGCCGCCGGTCGGCCGGATCATCGGTATCGTAGAACCAGCGGGCGGATGCATTGTCGAGCCCCAGGACGACGCCGGCCTCCAGGAGGAGGAGCGCCGCGCCGACCAGCTCGACGACGCCATATTCCGCCGGCGTGAAGACGCGGGTGTAGAGGGGGACGAGGAAGACGGCGATGAACTTCGCCGCCGCGCCGGAGATCCCGTAGACGACCGATTCCCCCAGGAGCTCCCGGATCCGCCTACCGACGCCCACGGCGTTGCCTTGCGAGGAGCTCGCGATAGAGGCCGAGCGTCTCGGCGGCCCGCGCGCGCGCATCGTGGTGCGCCTCGATGTAAGCGCGCCCGCGGCGCCCGAGTTCCGCGCGTCGCGGGCCATCGCTCAGGAGCGCGCCCAGCACCTCGGCCAGGTGGTCCGGGTCGGCGGGCACGATCGGGCAATCGGGAGGGTACTCCGGAAGGAGCGACGGCTTGATATAGCAGATCGCCGGCTTCCCGAGGGCCATCGCCTCGAGCGACGCGAGCCCGTGGGCGCCGATGATGAACTGGTCGAGGAAGATGTCGCATTCCCGGACCGCGGCGATCGCCTGCTCGTGGGGCATGCCGTGGATCAGCTTGAAGGTGCAGCGCCCCTTCGCGACGAGGGGTTCCACGGCGCGCAGCACATGCTCCGTCCCCTTGATCCGCTTGCGCGACGGCGCGTGGGCGACGGCGGGGCAGGCCACCCGGGCATCGGGGTACTTGGGCTCGAAATCGGGGAGATGGATCCAGCTCTTCGAGCGGTGGGGGTGCGGGAAGAGGTCCCGGTGGATGTACCGGATCATCTCGAAACCGGCGACGGCGCACTCGAATCCGTATCGCGCAAACCGCGCCTGAGTCGCTCGGCTCCGCCGCCCCGCCGCGCGCGCCCTTCGCTCGCCGTAGATCGGAGTCAGGTACGGATTGTCGGCGATCGCCTTCTCCGGGTCGCGGATGTCGCTCCCCCAGAACTGGACGATCCGGGCCCGACCGAGGAGCGCGATCGAGCGCAGGTCGAGGTTCGCAGGCAGTACGGAGATCCCGTAGTGCCAGTGGATGACGTCCGCCCAGAGCACGGCCCGGAGGAAGGTCCCCCACCAGGCGATGTGCTTCCTCCATCGCTCGATGAGCGTCCCCTCCTCCAAGCTCGGGAAGCACTCGATCCCCTGGGCTCCCTGGATCGGATTGTTCTCCAGGACGATGCCCCGCGCATCGACGCCGATCTCGCGCAAGGCCCGCACCATGGTGGAGACCTGCGACGCTATGTTGAGCGGCAGGAGGAGGACGCGCATCGGCCGCCCGTCGCCGGTGCCGGCGGGATGGCTCACTGCGTACCGGACGATGGATCCCAATCGCTCGGGAGCGCGGGCCGTCGCGGTCATCTCGACGCCTCCCGGGCCGCGGCCCGCACGGCGTCCGCCACGCGACGGACATCCTCGTCTGTCAGATCCGGGAAGATGGGGAGCGCGAAGGAAAGACCCGCCGCCTGAAAGGCGCCGGGGAACCGCATCCGCGCGTCCGGATCCGCGCCGCAGACCGGGAGCGCCGGCAGGAACTGGGCCGCATCCGAGATGGCGATGCCCCTCGCCGACACCTCGCGGACGAAGCGCGCGCGCGATGCGATGGCCCTCTCGATCCCTTCCGCGCCCTCGCCCTCGGGCGACCACGTGCAGACGAAGGCCTGCCAGACGTGGTCCTCCGGATCGGCCGGGAGCGGCGGCAGGGAGATGGCGCGCAGATCCCCGAGGAGATCGTGGTAGAGCGCAGCGATCCGGCGCCGCCTTTCGATGAATCCGTCGAGCCTGTCGATCTGGACGCTCCCGAGCGCCGCCTGGAGATCGGTCAACTTGAAGTTGAACGCCACTCGGTCGAAGCCCTCGAGGCGGCCGAGGTTCTCGCGATGCCTGTCCCATGCCGACCGTGCCGCCCCATAGCTTCGATCGCGCGCGACCGCCTCGGCGATGGCATCATCGTTCGTGGCGACCGCGCCCCCTTCTCCGGTCGTCAGCATCTTCCGCGGGTGGAAGCTGAAGCACCCGGCGATGCCGAAGGTCCCGACCCGCGTCCCGTCCTGGCGTGCCCCGAGGGACAGGCACGCATCCTCGATGAGAAGGATCCCGCGGTCGCGGCAGCGCTCCGCGAATCCTCGGGCATCCGCGTGCGCACCGAAGGGGTGGACGAGGATCACGGCGCGCGTCGAGGGGCGGATCGCGGCCGCCGCCTCCTCCCACGACATGCAGAAGGAGGCGGGATCGACGTCCGCGAAGATGACCTCGGCGCCCAGCGCGAGCGCGGGCATCGCCGTCGCGGCGCACGTGAATGCCGGGGCGATGACGGAGTCGCCGCGGCCGATCCCGATCGCCTTGAGGGCGAGGAGGATCGCCGATGTCCCGGCATTGACGGCGCGGACATGCCGCACGCCGAGGTACGCGGCGAGCTTCTCCTCGAACGCTTCGACGCGCGGGCCCTGGGAGATCCAGCCCGACCGGAGCGCGGCGCGGACGGCTCTCTCCTCCTCGTCGCCGATGGATGGGCGCGCGAGCGGGATCGCCGCCGGCCCGCCGCCGGCGGATCCGGATGCGGAGGACTCGGGGAGCGGGCGCGCGGGGACGCCGCCGGCGCGCGCGCCATCCGGGACATCCTCCGTGACCGCCGCTCCGGCGCCGATCAAGGCCCACGCGCCGATCCGCCGGAACGGGATGACGCTCGCCCCGATTCCGATGAAAGCCCCCTCCCCGACGCGCACCCTCCCGGCGAGCCTCGCCCCAGGCCCCACGTGGACGAAGGGACCGATCTCCGCATCGTGCTCGACGATCGCGCCGGTGTTGATGACCGCGTGGTCGCCGATCGTCGCCCCGGGATTCACGATCGCGCCTGCGAGGATCTGCGCCGTGTCGCTCACGCGCGCGCGCGGGGAGATGATCGCCGCCGGATGTCGTACCCCGCGCAGGCGGAGGCCGAGCGCCTGGATCTCGCCCGCGAGCCGCCGCCGCACATCGTTGAAAGCGATGGCGATGATGACCGCCGTCTCGTCACGGTCCATCGCCCGGAGCGCATCCCGCCCGCCCAGGACCGGATATCCGTGGCGCGCGGATCCGCGCAACACCGGGTCGTCATCGATGAGTCCGATCGGAGGCTCGCCGCGGACTTCGAGCGCATCGGCGATCGCGCAGGCGTGGCCGCCCGCGCCGAAGAGGAGGATCCGCTCGGTCATGCGGCCCCCTCCGCTCCCATCGCGCGCTGCGCGCGGATCGCGCCGGCGAGTGCGGACGCGCAGCGGATCCCATCCTCCGCGGCCATGTGCGTGTGGAGCGGGAGCGCGAGCCCCTGGCGGTGGAGCCGCGCCGAGATGGGGAGGTCCTCGGGCCGGTATCCGTATCGCTCCCGGTGGAAGGTCATGCAGTGACCTGCGATCGATCCGGGACCCGCGCCGAATCCGTGCCGCTCGAGGTCGCGGATGACTCGACCTCGATCGATGCCGTCATCGAGGACGACCATGAACGTCTGCCAGGTGTGCTCCGGGTGAGGAGCGGGGAGCGAGAGCCCTTCGCACCCTGCGAGGGCATCGAGGTAGGCGCGGGCGATCGCACGGCGCTCGGCCAGGATCCCATCGAGTCGATCGAGCTGGACCCGGCCGATCGCGGCCTGGATCTCCGTGAGCCGGTAGTTCAGGCCCGGGACGATCATGTCGCGGTCCGCGCCGGCCTGGATCTGACCGTGGTTCCGCCAGAGGCGCACGGCCGCTGCGAGACCGTCGTCGTCCGTCACGATCGCGCCGCCCTCGCCCGTCGTCACCGCCTTGCGGGGGTGGAAGCTGAAGATGCCGAGGCGGCCGAAGGTCCCGACCGGGCGTCCCCGACGCGAAGCCCCGAGGGCGCAGGCGGCGTCCTCGATCACGAGGAGGTCCGAGGCCCGCGCGGCGTCGCCGATCGCCTCGAGATCCGCGGAGAGGCCGAACGAGTGCACCGGGACGACGGCCCGCGGGCGGGACCGGTCGGTCTTCGGAAGCTCTTCGATGCGCCGGCCGAGGTCCACCGGATCGAGCGAGAACGTATCCGGGAGGACATCGACGAAGACGGGCCGCGCGCCGACCAGGGCCGCCATGTTCGCGGCGGACGGCCACGCGAAGCTCGGGATGAAGACGGCGTCGCCGGGTCCGATGCCGAGGGCGAGGTACGCGACATGGAGGGCCGCCGTCCCCGACGAGACCGCGATGGCGTGTCGCGCGCCGTGCCGCCGGGCGATGTCTCCCTCGAAGGCCTCGACCTCGGGGCCCTGGACGACCCAGCCGCTCTCGAGCACGCGCCGGACGGCCTCGAGTTCCCGGTCGTCGAAGGCGGGTTTGGCGAGCGGGATGGGCGCTCCGCCCATGGGCCTCACACCGCGGGCCGTCCCGCGGTCCTCCGGATCCCCTCATCCAGGTCGACCTTCGCCTCGAAGCCGAGGAGATCCCGCGCCTTCGCGACGCTCGGGACGCGGAGCTCGACGTCGATGTAGTCCTTCTCGACGAATCGGATCGGCGAGTTCGACTCGAGCACGCGGACGACGGTCTGGGCGAGACCGTAGATCGTGATCACCGCCCGCGCGTTCCCGATGTTGAACGACTCGCCGATCGCCCGTTCGTGGGTCACGGCGAGGAGGATGCCGTCGATGAAGTCGTCGACGTAGCACCACGCGCGGATCTGGTTGCCGTCGCCGTGGATCAGCAGCTCCTCATCCCGGAGCGCGCGCTCGACGAAGACCTTGATCGCCCCCTCGCCGACCTGGCCGGGCCCGTAGACATTGAAGGGACGGACCGTGACGGTCGGCATCCCGAACTCCTGGTGGTACGCCTTCGTCAAGTGCTCGCCGGCGAGCTTGCTCACGGCGTACGTCCAGCGCGCCTCGCCGATCGCGCCGATCGATGTCGAGTCGGTCTCGTCGGCGCGGAAGGCCGACCGCCCGAAGACTTCGCTCGTCGAGAAGTCGACGAAGCGCTCGAGGCGGTCGAGGCTCCGGGCCGCCTCCAGCGCGTTCGCGGTGCCCATCAGGTTGACGCGTATCGTCGATGTCGGACTCTTGAGCACGGTGACGATCCCCGCGATCGCGGCGCAGTGGATGACGATCTGGGCGCCGGCCATCGCATCGCGGAGCGCCGGGAAATCCAGGACGTCCCCCCGGATGATGCGCAGGTTCGGGTGGTTCGCGAAGGGCTTCTTCGTCAGCGCGTCCCGGCGAAAGGTATCGAAGACGACGATGGAGTTGTCCTCGATGAGGCGCCCGATGAGCGTCGATCCGATGAACCCGGCGCCGCCCGTGATGAAGATGGTCTTCCCCCGGATGTCGGCCTTCTTCTCGACCATGCCAATCGCTCTCGTACGACTCTCTCGGGAGCCTT
>Ga0194112_10009159_pt1 | contig 12647 bp, 11 predicted proteins | sample TA2MahC400mmetaG_FD_146191 | JGI IMG/M metagenome (GOLD analysis project Ga0194112, IMG submission 146191) | Freshwater microbial communities from Lake Tanganyika, Tanzania - TA2015016 Mahale Deep Cast 400m | ecosystem: Environmental > Aquatic > Freshwater > Lake | place: Tanzania: Lake...
AAGCGCTCGCAGGCCTGTGAGTTGAAGCGCAGCAGGTCGCGCTCCATGAGCGCCCAGGCGGGCGGCGGCATGGGCGTATTGACGACGACGCTGACCTCGGCGGAGGATCTCGCGCACAGGACGCAAAGGAGCGCAAAGACGGTAAGGCTATGGAGACGCATGGCAGTTCCCGTATCATTATGCACAAATACGGGAGGCGGCGACGCGGGCGCATGCACTACAATGCGGGGGAGGTCGGCTATGCGAACGTTACGTCTTGTGTTACTCGTGTTGCTCGCCTGCGCCCTGCTGTGCCCGGCGCAGGAGCCTGTCCAACTCCCCAAGCCGCAGATGGAAGGCGGCAAACCCCTGATGCAGACGCTCAAGGAGCGTCAGACCGGGCGCGAGTTCAGCCCCGAGAAGCTGTCCCCCCAGGTGCTCTCCAATCTGCTGTGGGCCGCTTTCGGAGTCAACCGCCCGGACGGCCGGCGCACCGCGCCCACGGCCTCCAACCGCCAGGAGATCGACATCTACGTGACCACGGCCGACGGGGCCTACCTTTACGACGCCAAGAACAACAGCCTGCAACCGGTGGCCAAGGAGGACGTCCGCGCTGCCACCGGCAAGCAGCCTTTCGTGGCGACGGCGCCCGTGAATCTGGTGTACGTGGCGGACTTCGCCAAGATGGGCAAGTCCACCGACGAGAACAAGATCTTCTACTCGGCTACCGACACCGGCTTCATCTCTCAGAACGTCTACCTGTTCTGCGCTTCGGAAGGACTCGCCACGGTGGTGCGGGGCATGGTCGATCGTGAGGGGCTGGCCAAGGCGCTGAAGCTCCGGCCCGACCAGCGCGCCGTTCTGGCCCAGACGGTGGGCTATCCGGCGAAGAAGTAGTCAGCCGCTGCGCACCGCGCTCGCCAGCAGCCGCAGTGTCTCGCGCTCGGCTGCTTCGGCGCTGAGCGCAGGCTTCCAGGCGGGGTCCGCCTGCGAGGTTGAGGGCGTGGGCGGCAGGCCCGTGTCCGCGGGCTCGTACTGGCCATCGCGGCCGCCCAGTTTGAACGCCGCCAGGTCCAGCGAGGGCGCTACGTAGAAACAGTGCCCGCCCGAGCCGGACTTCCAGAAGGCGTCCTCCGGCGCGCCGGGAATGTCCCCGGCGTTCAACTGGAACTGCAAGCTGTAGGGGAAGTGCGGGTTGAAGGGCGAGCGTCTCCGGCAGTGCCGCACGTAGGAGGCCGGTACGAGCTGGCGGCCGCCCCAGCGACCTTCCCGCAGGAGGAGGTAGGCGAAGCGCAGCAGGTCGGTAGCGCGCAAGCAGATGCCTCCGCCGCCCGGGGTGTGACGCAGCTTCGCTGTCCGGTATCCATATCCCCACCGGCTCCAGCCCAGCGGCCCGGCGAGGCGCGCCGCGACGAACGCCTCCAGTTCCATGCCCGTGACGTGGCGCAGCACGATCGAAGCGATGTGGATGGAAGCAGTGGCGTAGGAGTATCCGCCGCCGGGATCGCACCACAGCGTGACCGCGTTGCGCTCGCCTGCCGTCTTGCCGAGCGCCATCTCGTCCACCATGGCGGGCCAGCCGTCGGGGCCGGCGGGCTCCAGTTGCACCGGCTGCCCGCGCACGGAGCCGGGGTTGTTGCCGCGAATGCCGGCGCTCATGGCCAGAAGCTGGCCCAGGCGGATGTGCTCCTTGCGCGGATCGCTCAAGGGGAAAGCCATCTCGGGCAGGTAGCGCGGCGTGAACACCTTCTGGTCGAGGCCGTCGGGAAAAAGGTCCGGCCGCTCCGCGAGCAGAGCGCCCACCGCCAGGCTGGTGACGGACTTGCCGCAGGAGGCCAGGTTGGGCGTGGCTTGGCGGTGGCCGCGGCCGAAGTAGCGCTCGAACACCAGCCAGCCGCGGCGGACCACCACCAGCCCGCCGTTCCTGGTGCTGCGCTGGGCCAGCCGGAACGCTTCTTCCAGGGCCTCGACATCCATCCCCGCGCGGCGCCGGATCTCCGCCGGCCTGGTGAGGCTCCGCCATCCGCCGCGCGCGTCCGGGCTCGGGCAGTAGTCGGAGGCCGCTGCCCAGGGCGCCAGCAGGAAGCTACGGCGTCGCACGGATCAGCGGCACCGGCGGAATCCTCATCAGGTCCGTCCGCGTGCGCCCGCCCTCGGTGATCCGCGTCAGCGCGTACACCGAACCGTCCTTGCCCACTGCGATCGAGTTCACGTACGCCGGGCGGTCTCCCTTCTCGAAGAAGATCGGTCCGTGGTCCGTATACCGGCCCGCGGGAATGTCATATGTGATCAGGTGCAGGTTCTCGACGCCCTTGGACTCCCCCTTGGCGGTCTCGGCCTTGCCTGCCACGCGCCGGCCGGCCTCGTAAACCGGCCCGCCGGTCAGGTAGTAGATGGTGCGCCGGTCGGGTCCCAGCGCGAATCCCAGGTAGCCGTAACTGAACTGGTCGAACATGCCGGCGCGCTGCGAGGGCTGCGAGGTGATGCGCGCCAGCACTTCCACCCGTTCGGCGCGCGGCTCGAAGCGGAACAGGTACCCCGAGTTGCCGTGCACGCCGTAGACGGCCTTGTCCTCCGCCCGCCAGAACACCTGCCGCCAGTTATACGCCATGTGACCCGCGGAAGTGACCTCGTACAGGCCGAAGTAGTCCTTCTTGAGGTTGTCGCCCGCCACCTGCTCCACCGCGTCGCGGTCGTAGCGGTAGCGGTGAATCGTGCCGTCACCTGTCGAGAAATAGACCGAGCCGTCATCCGGGTCCACCGCGATCGAGCGGCAGATGGTGCGATAGGTCGGACCCTGGCCATTCTCCCCCTGCTCGAAGAACTTCCCCAGGTTCTTCATTTCTCGTTTGGCGAGATCGTAGCGGAAGAAGTAGCCGGTGGGCCAGGTGATGCCGTACATGCGGCCTCGCGCCGGGTCCATGTTGAAGGTGATGATGCCCTCGCGATCGGGCGCCACACCCAGGCTCTCGAACTGCCCGGTCTTCAGGTCGAAGGCCAGCAGGTGGCCGCCCAGGTAGGGCTGGAAGCCCGCCGGCGGGACGCCCATCTTCTCCATCCCGTCGATGATGCTGTAGTAACCGATGTGCGTGGCGAAGTACAGCTTCCCGTTGGCCTCGCCGAAGTTCACGTGGCTCTTGCCCTGCGAGATGGCCTTCCGCCCCTTCTCGCCACAGGCTTCGGAGAGGTCGCCCAGGTGCTTGATCCGCCCGTCGGCCGGATCGAAGGAGTACATCTGCGCGCCCACGTCGTGCAGCTCGGAGCTGAGCACGTAGTAGATCCTGCCGTCGCTCGCCGTGCCCATGCCGTTGTAAGTGTCGTGGGCCTGCGCGAAACCGGAGTTGTACGTGCGCGCGACCAGCCTCCCGGGAGAGGTCTCCGGCCTGGGCGCCGGTGCGCACCCCGCCAGCAGCAACACACCGGCCGCCAGCACTAAGACGCAGTTCTCCGACATGGTGAGTTCCCTCCGGCGGTTTCGCGCCATTAGACCTTGGCCAGCTCTTCCCGGTGCGCCCACACTTTGCGGAAGGCCTTTACGTACTGCTCGATCAGCTCCGGCGCCTCGCCGTGGATGTTGGGCAGGAAGATATGGTTCTTGTTGACCCACTCGGTGCCGGGCAGGGAAGCCGGCACGTCCGGCTTGTGGTGCCACCACTTGGCCTCGGAGTAGATCTTCAGCTTGTGCTGCTCCGGATAGTCCCACATGGTCACCCGCACGCCCTCGGCGCGCAGCGCCTTCATCAGCGGGTCGCGCGACACGCCCAGCTTGCCGAAGTCCACGAACAGCAGGCTGGCATAGTAGTACGCGCGCTTCTGGTCCGGACGGCAGCGCGGCTCGGCCAGGCCGGGCAGGTCCGCGAGCTGGTCGTATAGCCGGCGCGCGTTGGCCGCCACCACGGCGCCGCGCTCATCCAGGCCCTTAAGCTGCCGGCGGAGCACCGCCGCGGCGAAAGGATGCATGCGGTACTTCTGGCCGAAGCCGGTGCCCTCATAGGCCCGCACCGGGCTGTCGCTGGGGAACTTCACCGGGTCCAGGTATTCGCCGAAGGCGGCCGCGCGCTCGTAGTGCTCGCGCGTCTGGTACATCCCCATGCCGCCCTCGACTCCGGGCAGCACCTTCGAGGTCTGGAAGCTGTAAATGCCCATCACACCCCAGGTCCCCATCGCCTTGCCCTGCATCTCGGCGCCGTGCGCGTGCGCGGCGTCCTCCAGCAGGATGAGACCCTTCTCCTTCGCCCACTCGGCGATGCGGTCCATCTCGCAGGGCAGGCCCCAGGAGTGCATCACGCACAGGGCGCGGGTCCGCTTGGTGAGCTTGCGTCTGGCGTCCTCCAGGTCGAAGCAGGCGGTGCGCTTATCGATGTCGATGAAGATGGGCACGCAGCCGAAGAAGCGCATGGCCAGGCAGGTCATGTAGAAGGTGTAGGAGGGGACCATGATCTCGCTGCCCGGCGGCAGGTCCAGCGCGAAGTACATGCTGGTCAGGGCGCTCGATCCGTTCATGTGCGCCTTGACGTAAGGCGACTTGGTGTAGTCCTTCCACTCCTTCTCGAACAGCGGCAGCTCATCGTAGAACTTCGCGCTGTCGATGACCTCGTGCAGCGCCTGCTTCTCGGCCGGGCCGTAGCGCGGCCAGCGAAACAGCGCGCTCGCCTGCGCCGCCGGGTACGTCACCGCCTTAGCCCCGCCGTTCAGCGCAAGCGTCTCCTTGAACCTGGCGCCCGATGCACCGCCCGCGGCCAGACCCGCCATCACGAACGACCGCCGCGTGTTGCCTGCGTCCTTGGACATTTCCGAATACCTCCTACGTAGACACTATCTTTCCAGCAGCTTCTCGATGGCCTGCTTCACCCGCGCCTCGGTTCCCGGTCCGGCGTTGGCCGCGCTCGGCTCGTAACCGCCCTCCTCGAAGGCGCGGTCGGTGCAAAGATACCCGGGGCTGATGTCGCCGTAGCCCGCCACCGCCACGAAGCGGTCCGGGCGCAGCCGCTGGGCGAACCTCTGGAACTCCAGCATCGGCTCTCCGGGCAGGTACAGGATGCGCACCTGGGCCAATTGTAGCGCGCTCAGCGGAAGCGGTGTCGTCCGGGCGGCGAAGGCCTCCGGAATGACCGCGCGGTAGAGCGCCTGGCCGTCGGAGGGCGTCGCGCCGCCCTGCGGCCTGGGCCTGGGTGGCAGCGTCAGGTCCGCGGTCTGCCAGCGCATGGCGGTGACCGGCGCAAAGTGCGCCGCCGCGATGGCCGCTTCCATACTCTGCCGCAACCGCACGGCCAGAGCCTGCCGCGCTGCTTCGGAGCCGTCGTTGTACTTGCCCACCGTCACGTCGCCCGAGCAGCCGGTGAAGTAGATCTGAGCCACGCCGTCCTTCCGCTCGAACTCTTCACGTGCCGCACTGACGAAGTCGCCCGAGACCCGCCCGTCGCAGCAGAAGGTCTGCGGGTGTGTGGCGTAGTAATGCAACCGGACCAGCGGCTTCGAGCCGCGGGCCAGTGTCACGGTCTTGAGCAGCGGGTCGATGGGGCCTTCGGGCAGAGCCGCCATGGCGGGATCCTTCCCGCCGCCGCTGTAGCGGACCAGCAGCTTGCCCCCGCTGAAGACGCGGCGCGCCGAGGCCACCCGCTCGACCACCGCTTCTCCCGTGCCCACGCGGTCAAACGGTTCCAGGCGCGCGAGGGCCGCCTTGGCCGCGTCGGCCAAGCGGTCCGTCACTTCTTCCAGAAAGCGATCGCTCATCAGCAGCGGCGGCGCGGGCATCTTCCGCAACAGAGCGTAAGCGTCGCCGTCGATGTAGGGCGCGCTGTGCTGGTGCACCGCCTGCACCGCCACACGCGGCACTTCCGTCCCCGCGGCCGCCGCCAGCTTCGAGCGGAACAGCAGATGCACGGAGCTGCCCAGCCCGCACCAGTCCACGGCGCACAGCACGTAGCGGCCGCTGCCGTCCTCCAGGATGATGCCTTTAGCCCAGAGGGGATCCAGGACTTCCGCCGCGGGCACGACCCAGATGAGCGGTTCGCCCTTGGCCGGGGTCACATCGGCGCGGAACGTGGCCATCCGCAGCCGCCGCCCCCCGGGCGCGGCCAGCAGGGCGCCCGCGAAATCACGGCGTGTCATGCCGCCCTCCCGGCCTGCCACCATGCCACTCCGCCCACCAGCAGCAGCGCCGCCACCAGCACCCAACTGACCGCCGCCGCCCGGTACTCGGACTCGCAGCCGCTGGCCACCGCGGTCTGCACACCCGCCACCATCAGCAACAACCACAGCGCCGCCAGCAGCCACGCCCACCAGGGGCGCCGGCGGAGCCTGATCGTGTGGTAATCCCTCCCCATGCTCAGCCTCCCCTCACCTGCTCGCTGTCCAGGCCGAACGGCGGCTGGTCTTCACTCCACCACTTCTCCGGGGCGTGCTGCCGTCCGTAGCCGAAAACGTTGTCCATGGCCCGGAAGAACCGGTCGGCGGGCGGCGCCACCGAAGCCGCCGCCTTGACGAAGCGGTGGACCCACGCCTTGGCGGCCTTGGTGTAGGGGCACACGGCGAAGCAGATCCCGCAGTCGGTGGTGACCTCCTGCCAGTGCTGGAAGCACCTGTAGGAATCCTCGTACCACGCCTTGTGCCCCGGGTTGTTCCAGGGCCCCCGGACCCGGAAGCTGGGCTCGTCATCGAACGACAGGGCGCCCGAGGGACACTCCTCCGCGCACTTCTTGCAACGCTTGCAGAATTCGACCACGCCGAAGTCGACGGGCTTGTCGCAAGCCATGGGCATGTCGGTGAACACTTTGCACAGGCGCACGGCCGGGCCGAAGGCGGGCGTGATCAGGCGGTTCAGGCGGCTCATCTCCCCCAGCCCGGCGTCCACGGCGAAGGGCACGCTCTGAGCCGTGTCGTTCACGCTGGGGATGGCCTGGTAGCCCAACCCGCGAATGAACTCGGCCAGGGTGCCCACCACGAACGCGCACTGGCTGTAGCCCAGCGTGGTGGCGCCCTCGCCCAGCGCCGTGGGCGCCCGCCTGATCAGGTCCAGGTCCATGGGGACGGCGATGGCCACCACCCATTTCATCTTCCTGGGGATGACGAACTTCTGCTCGCCGACCGCGGGCGCGTCCACATCCTCGAAGACGATGTCCTTGCCGCCTTGCCGGAGGTTGACGTACTTCTCGTTCATCGGCGCGATACCGGCGGCCCCGGCCCCGTAGAAGCGCGCCGCCGCTTTCACGGTGTTGGCCATCTCTTGCGGAGAGGCGGCGTAGCGGTCCACCCCCAGTTCCGCCGGGGTCTGCACCCGCACGCGCGTCCAGGCGAGCAAGCCCTCGCCGGGACGGGCCGACCGCATCACGGTCCAGCCGGCCTCCATGAGCTGGCGGTCACGCAGCCCGAAGCCGGGCTTCTTCTGCCGGATCCACTCCGCGGTATGCCTGCGGTTGGCCGCACGCTCCGCTTTCAGCGCGGCCTCGCCCTCGCGCTGCACCTTCAGGTCCCTGTACAGCGCGAAGATGCTGGCGCCACCGAAGCGCTGGAAGTCGCTGTTGGTCTCGCCCAGGGTGGGCCGCTCCACGGTGCGCACCCACCAGGGCCGCTGGTGGATGTTGCGCCCTGCCGGCTCCGGCCCCGTCACCAGCGCAGGAACAGCCAGGGGCACGCCCCCGGCCGCTGCGCCGGCCGTCTTCAGAAGCCCCCGCCGGCTCACCCGCTTGTTCTTCCTGTCCATGATTCCTGCCTGCGGCGCTACCGGGTCTTCCAGTATTCGAGCGCCGGACCGCGAATGGTGTCGAATCTGCCGCTGGCGGCCCGGGCGCGCAGCGCGCTCATCTCCTCGGGCGGAAGCGGCCGGAAGTTCTGCGCGATCCGCACATCGTCCTCCAGTTGGCCGATGGTGCAGAAGCCCAGCGCCGCCGCCGTGACGGGCAGGCTCAGCGTGTATCTCAGACAGTCGCCCACGCTGAAGGTCCGCAGCAGAAAGGCGTTGCCGAAGACCTTGATGGCGAAGATGCCCAGTCCGCGCTCGACGGCCGCGGGCAGCGCCGTCCTCTCGAAGCTCATGCTGGGCGACTCCGAAAAACACGTGTCGGCCACGTGCAGCGGCATCAACGCCGTGTCGAAATGCTCCGCGTGCCGGAGCATCGCGACATGCACCTCGGGATCGCGGCAGTTGGTGTAGCCGATGAAGCGGCACTTGCCCGCCTTCTTGGCCGCCTCGAAGGCTTCCATGGCGCCGCCGGGGGCGAAGGAGCGCTCAAGATCCTCCTTCCGGTTGACGCCGTGCATCTGCCAGAGATCCACGTAGTCGGTCCGCAGCTTCCTCAACGAGGTCTCCAGGTCCGCCTCGGCCCCTTTCCGCGTCCTCTGGCCGGACTTGGTGGTGAGGAAGATGCTCTTGCGGAAGTCCGGGATCACCGCGCCGTATACGTCCTCGGCTCGGCCCTCCGCGTAGCTGCGCGCCATGTCGAAGTAGTTGATGCCCAGATCATAGGCGCGCCGCACTACGGCTTTGGCCTCTTCGAACGGGACCAGGTGAAAGCGCGCCCCGCCCGTGCCGATGACGGTCAGTTTCTGGCCCGTCCCGCCGAGCGCCCGCCTGGGAATGTCACCGGATCTGGGCTTGCCCGGCCGCGGCGTTCCCAGCCCGACAAGAACCGCGCCCACCATGGTGCGTCGCTTCATGGGACTCCTTTCGGTCTTTCTCCATGCTACTTCATGACAGCCGGTCCGCCAAGCCGCCGCACTGCCCTGCCGGCTGCTACTTCTCGCAGACGAAGGTAGTCACTTCGAAAAAAGTGAGCACCACTTCGCGCGCCAGGGCGCTCTTCTTGCAGATCCTCAGTACGATGCGCCTGATCGGGTTGCGGATTACCTGGGGGTCGGACAGGTCCACCCGGTCGTGCCAGCGCGTGAACCCGATCTCGCGAAATGCGCGCCGCAGCCCGGGGTAGGTGAACTGGTGGAAATCGATGCCGTTCTCCATGATGTCGGGGCCCTGCACCAGCATGCGAAAACGATATCGCAGCCGGTTCGGCATCCAGCCGTACAGTGGCAGCCGCGAATACTCGCCGGAGACCAGGCTCCACTTGTTGGTGGACTCAAAGAACAGCAGCCCGCCGGGCTTGAGGCCGCGATAGACCGTCCGCAGGCCCCTCTTCCAGTGCTCGACATGCTCGAAGACCGAACTGGCGATGATCACGTCATAGACGTTCTCGCCGAGATCCGCCTCTTCGATGTTGCCGAGCTCGATGTCGGGCTCGACGCCATACTTTCTGCCGTATTCCCTGGCGGCCTCCACCAGCGGCGGGCTGATTTCCAGCCCTTTCAAACGCAAACCCCGTTGTTTGGCGATAATCGGCGCCCAGCCCATGCCGGTGCCGACTTCGAGCATGTTCAGGCTGCCGTCCACCTGCCGAAACCGCCGGATGCAGCGCAGCAGGTTGTCGAAGTGCGGCTCCTGCTCCGCCAGGTCGATGTTCCGGCACTTCTCTATGTAGCGAACGACGTCTGTCAGAGGTTCGTGGTGGATCTGCATACGCTCACTGCGCGGCGGGGCCGCCTTCTCCCTGGCCGCCTCTTCCGGGGTCCCTGTTCAGGGTCTGCCGGCTGGCTCCCAGTATAACCCGCCTGCTCCCGCCTCGTTCACAAGCTGCGCCCGGTGGTGTGCGCGGGCCTCCGCCTCGGCGTGCAGCGTGGCGGGAGCTGATGGTATACGGGAAAGATGCACCACGGGCAGCCCACGCGGCGGGAATTCCTGGCCGCCACCGCTGGCGCCGCTGGCGCGCGTCCCGCGCCACGGCGCCCCAACCTGGTCTACCTCCTCGCCGACCAGCTTCGTTACTTCTCGTGCGGATACGCCGGCGATCCTCACGCGGATACGCCCCACATCGACCGGCTGGCCGGCCAGAGCATCAGCCTGCGCCAGGCCGTATCCTCCAGCCCCATATGCGCCCCGTATCGCGCCTCGTTGATGACCGGCAAGTACACCTCCACCACGGGCATGGTCATCAACGAGCTGCGCCTCAGTCCCGAGCACGACTGCTTCGCGCACGGGTTGGCCCGGGCCGGCTACCAGACCGCCTACATCGGCAAGTGGCACCTGTGGGCCAACCAGCTCGGCAATCACCAGCAGACCATCAACGGCTTCGTGCCTCCGGGGCCGTACCGGCTGGGCTTCGACGGTCTGTGGGCCGCCTACAACTTCAACCACAACTACTACCGGGCGCCCTTCTTCCGCGACCGGCCCGAGCGCGAGTTGCATCCGGGCTACGAACCGGATTCGCAGACCGCCATGGCGATCGACTTCCTGCGCCGGCAGGCGGACGCCGGGCAGCCCTTCGCGCTGTTTCTCTCCTGGGGCACACCGCACGATCCCTGGAATTGGGATAACGTGCCGCCCGAGTACGCCGAGCGGTTCCGGGGCAAGAAGATTCCTCCGCGGCCGAATCACTCCGGCCGGTCCGATCCCTACGCCGACACCTGGGGCGCACTCACGCCCGAGTACCCGCAGCAGGTCGGGCAGTTTATGCAGGCCTACTACGCGATGACGGCGAACCTGGACTGGAACCTCGGCCGGCTGATGCGGGCGCTGGCGGAGGCGGGCCTTGACCAGGACACTATCGTGGTATTCACCTCGGACCACGGGGAGATGTTCGGTTCGCAGGGCCGCCGCGCCAAGAACATCTTCTACGAAGAGGCCATCCGCGTGCCGTTCCTCATTCGTTGGCCCGGCCGGATCAAGGCGGGCGGCGTTTCGGATGCGTTGCTCGGTACGCCGGACATCATGCCGACGCTGCTGTCATTGATGGACCTGCCCGTGCCGCGGGGAGTCGAGGGCGGCGACGTGAGCGGGGCTGTGCGGGGCCGCTCCGGACCGCGGCCGGAAGCGGCGTATCTCCAGGGTATGGGCACGACCGCGGCCTGGAGAGATGGCCACGAGTGGCGTGCCTTGCGCGACGAGCGGTACACCTACGCCATCTACCGGCGCGACCGGAGCGAGCTGCTCTTTGACCGACAGGCCGACCCCTACCAGATGAGGAACCTGGCCGGCGAGAGGGGGCGCCGCGCCGCGCTGGAGCATTGCCGCGCGCGCCTCCAGCGCTGGATGAAGGAGATGAACGACACCTTCGAGGCCTGCACCTGGTGCCGCGACCACTGGACCGAGGATCGCAACATCCTGCGCGGCGCACGCGGCGGCTCGCACAATCTGGAGCAGTTGCGCCGGATCTTGCAGGCCAACTACCCGGCCGGAGCCTAGAGTCCGCGGTTTGCGGGGATGCCTTCCGGCGCACTACATCGCCGGTTAATGGCGCGGTGGGTTGCTTTGGCCCCATCCCTCGGTCATGCTGGATGTGGAGCCATTCACATGCGGAGGCCACTGCTTGGGCGAGTCAAGGTGGCGCTACTGATCCTGGCCGCCGGCTGCCGGATGCCGGCCGCGGCGGCGGACCGCGTCACCGTGGATCGCGAGAACAAACGCGCTGAGGTCGTGGTTACCGTCCCGGACGGCAGGATCGTCGTCACTCTCGATCCCCTGACCAGCCTCATCATTCACTGCGTCAATCTCTATGACCTGAACCGGCAGTCAGGCGCGCGCTATTACGCCGTACGCCAGAACGAGGAAGCCAGGAAAGCGGTGGATCAGGAGATCTACCAAGCCATTGCCGGCAAGGACAGGTACTTCAGCGGCGGCCCGTTGCGCCTGTACACGCCCACCATGACCACGGCGGTGGAGGGCGGGCATCACCTGCGCTACCCCCGGCCGGACAGCTTCTCCGCGCTGGCGCCGCCGCCCTTTGACCAGGCGCTGCGGCAGGCTTGGGAGGGTTTCTACCGGCAGTATTGGGACGACCGTTTCGAGGCTCTGCTGGCGGAGTTCCGGCTGACCAGCGAAGCCATGGACTGGGCGCGGTCGCTCGAGCTAATGCAGAAGTACACCGGTCGCTCCTGGAGCGGAACTATGTATGTCGTCGTCGCCGAGGGGACGGGCATGAGCGCCCTGACCGCCGGCAGTCGCATCTGCGTCGGGTCGTTGGGAGAGAACCGCGATGCGGGATTCGTTCACGAGGGTTTGCACCTGCTCCTGAAAGAGGAATGGGCGAAGTCTCCTCCGATCCGGGAGTTCATGGCGCAGCGGGAATTCAACGACCCCTTCTGGAAGAAGAACTGGCCGGGCAAGTACGAGCAGGCCGTCGTCGCCTCGCTCGACATCCTGATCCGCGGGATGAACCTGAAGTACCCGGAGAGCAAGGTGGTCAGGAACTACTTGAGCGGCGTTCAGGTGGGCGATATCGCCGACGTCGTCTGGCCGCTGGTTAAGCAGCACGTGACCGCGCCCCAGGCCAGCTTCGAGGACCTGATGGTCCGGGTGGTCCGGGCCGCCGAGCCTCGAGGTGAGCCAGCGCCAGGGTGATGCGCAGCTTAGGCTACGCGCCTGGCTCCGGCGGGATCGCCGCCGGACTGCGCGGCGCCGCTGGGGACCAACTTGAGGATCCGGTGGCCCGGCGTGACGGGACTCCCGCGCGGGCAGTGACCGAGCAGACTCGAAGGCGGCTCCGGAGGTGAGATGCGGAGCTGGGCGTGGCGTCCGGTGTTGGCTGCCGCGATGTCGGCCGGCGACACACTCTCCCGCCCGCGGCGCGGTGACCGCGCGCTGCGACAGGACTACTCCAGCGCCTTCTCGAGGAACGGGTCCC
>Ga0194112_10009165_pt1 | contig 12646 bp, 7 predicted proteins | sample TA2MahC400mmetaG_FD_146191 | JGI IMG/M metagenome (GOLD analysis project Ga0194112, IMG submission 146191) | Freshwater microbial communities from Lake Tanganyika, Tanzania - TA2015016 Mahale Deep Cast 400m | ecosystem: Environmental > Aquatic > Freshwater > Lake | place: Tanzania: Lake...
CGAGCTGCTGAAAGCTGGGAAGCCTGTCTTCACCGAGAAGCCGCTCGCGGGGAGTATAGACGCCGGGCAGCGGATTCTCGACGCCCTCGCCGCCAGCGGCACCTGGATGATGATCGGCTACCACAAACGCTCCGACCCCGCGAGCATGTACGCCAAGGCGCAGATTGACGCGCTGAAGGCGTCGGGCGAGCTGGGCAAGATGCGCCTCGTGCGAATCCTCATGCCCGCCGGCGACTGGGTGGCCAACGGCTTCACCGAGCTCATCCGCTCCGACGACCCGAATCCGCAGCTTGAGTGGGACCCGCCGGCGTCCGACATGGACGAGGCGGGCTACAAGGCGTACATCAGCTTCGTCAACTACTACATCCACCAGGTGAATCTGCTTCGGTATCTGCTGGGCGAGCCGTACAAAGTGACCTACGCCGACCCCTCGGGCGTGGTGCTCGTGGCACAGAGCCAGAGCGGCGTGGCTGGCGTCATCGAGATGAGCCCCTACCGCACGACGGTGGAGTGGCAGGAATCGGCGCTCGTGGCCTTCGAGAAAGGCTATGTGGAACTCCGGCTTCCCGCCCCCCTGGCCTCGAACCGGCCCGGCCGGGTGGAGATTCTGCGCGACCCAGGCGACGGCAAGACGCCCGAGGTCTCCTCACCCCATCTCCCCTGGGTTCACGCCATGCGGCAGCAGGCGATGAACTTCGTGGCCGCGGTCCGCGGCGACCGGCCGCCGCTCTGCACGGCCCAGGAGGCGATGGAAGACCTGAAGGTGGCCCGCCAGTACTTGAGGCTGTGGAAGGGGGTGTGAGTGGTCCGCGGGCCGTCCGTGTTGGTCCGTGTCTGTCCGTGTTGACGCGACACGGACGAACACGGACAGACACGGACTAGGGTGTGTGCGGAGATGGGGCGGCATGCGTAGCGCCAGCGTCTCGCTGGCCGCCCGAGGCCGCCGGGACGGCGGCGCTACGAATTTCCGCACACAACCTAGCTTCAGGTCGTACAAGCCAGGGGGCGGAAGCGCACTGCACGCTTCCGCCCCCGCAGGGCAAGGCCTTACGCTCTTGTCGAACTCCTCAGTCTCTTAGCCAGTCACACACTACACGGCATCTGGACCGAACTAGCTACCTCCACCTTGCAACGTAGCCTGCCGTGGTTGCGTGCTGCCACTCTCCGACAGACTGGGCTTCGACCGCCTGGCGTTGCCAGGCCCTGACTTGCCCTGCCATTGGTAGGATACACCATGTTCTCGGTTTGTCAAGGGGCAGTTGGCAAAAAATCGGCGGCCAGGCTATCACGGCTCGACGGCCGCGCCGCGGAGCTTGGCGACGGCTTCGGGGGTGAGCAGGTGGCGCCAGCGGAGCCGTTCGACCGCGTTGGCGCCCGACACTGTGCCGGCGCTCTCGTAGCCCGCGGTGCCCGGCGCCAGGGCGCGGCGCTTATAGTTGAACTTCAGCCCCATGGCGTCGCGGCTGATGAGGACCACCTGCTCCTCTTCCCCGAGGCCAGGGCGGATGTCCACTCCGTCGAGGTGCATCCGCTTGTAGGTCTCGAACTGCTCAGGGGTGAGGATGCCGGCGAGGAGCTTCCGCCATTCCGCGATGAGCTGACGGCCCTCCTCGGGGAACGGCGCGATCTCGATGCGCACCGCGTCGCCCTCGATGCTCACCTTCGCGTGGGCCTTCTCGGCGGCGTAGAGGCGGGGCATGAGCGGCTCGCGGGCCGCAATGATTCTCGCCCTCTGCGCATCGTCCACCACAAGCTGCGGGTCGGGCGCGGCCGGGCCTTTAGGGGGTGGGAGGCCCACGCCGGGCTGGGGCGCAGGCGCAGGGGGCGGCGGCTCGGCCTTTGGCGCCTCCTCGAGGGCTTTGAGACGGGCCTGGGTCGCCGTGGCCTCGGTCCTCAGCGCCTCGATGGCTTCCGTGGCCTTCTTGGTCTCTTCGCCGAGCTTCGCGCGGTCAGCCTTCGCCTGCTGGAGCTCGTCCCATACGTCCCTCGACTTCGCCTCCGCCTGCTTGAGCTTGGCCGAGAGGTCAGCTTGGGCGTCCTTGAGATGCAGAAGGTCTTTGCCAACCATCCAGAGGACGGCCATCATGGCGAGGACGAGGCCGGTGACGAAGAGCATTCCGAGCGTGCCAAGGACGGTTCGGGTGCTGCCCATCGGGAGTCTCCATTCAGGCGTCGAAGCGGACCTCTGGCACGGGCAGGGCGGGGGGGCGCTCGCAGCGGCTCGTGATCGCCACGTGCTGCCCTGCCTTGGACGCGTCCCCGAAGGCCAGCATCACGTCGAGCACGTGGAAGCACAGCTCGCCGCTGGCCCTGGGCTTGCGGCCTAGGGCGATGGCCTGAGCCATGTCGGCTACGCCCATCGAGCGGCCCACCTGGTCGCTGTGGCTCAGCCGCACCTCGGTCCAATCCGCATCCCCCATCTTACGCATCCGCACCGGGCCGCCGAAGCCGTTGGGGTCGGGCACGGCGAGCGTGCCCTCGCTGCCGTAGATCTCGATGCCGGGCAGGCGGTGGGCCGCCACGTCGAAGCTCATCACCACGGTCCCGATGGCGCCGCTCGCGAAGTCCATCGTCCCCGCGATGTGGGTGGGCGTCCTGACCTTGATCTTCGTGCCCTTCTTCGGCTCGCTCGTGATGAGGCGCTCGGGGAAGGTGATGCGGGCCGAGCCGCTCACGCGCTTGACGGGGCCGAGGAGGTTGACCAGGGCAGTGAGGTAGTAGGGTCCCATGTCGAGCATCGGCCCGCCGCCGAGGTCGTAGTAGAACTCGGGGTCCGGGTGCCAGCTCTCGTGGCCGCGGCAGGCCATGAAGGCGGTGGCGGCGACGGGGGTGCCGATGGCCCCGTCGTCAATGAGCTTGCGACACGTCTGGATGCCGCCGCCGAGAAAGGTGTCGGGCGCGCCGCCCACCAGCAGGCCCTTCCTGGCCGCGAGAGCGAGCACGCGTTCGCCCCGCTTGCGGGTGACGGCGAAGGGCTTTTCGCAGTAGGCGTGCTTCCCGGCGCGGAGGGCCGCCAGGTTTACCTCCGCATGGGCGCGGGGGATCGTCAGGTTCACCACGATCTCCACCTCGGGATCGGCGAGCAGCTCCTCGACCGAGCAGGCCCTGATGCCGTGTTCGGCCGCCTTGGCCGCCGCCTTCTCCGGCACCAGGTCAGCGCACGCCACCACCTCGATGGCCTCGAGCCGCTTGGCCCAATAGAGGTAGTTGCCGCTGATGTTCCCGCAGCCGACGATGCCGACCTTTGCCTTCTTCACGCCGCGTTCCTTTCCTTCAAGACAGCATTCTGCCCGTTTGTAGTGCGGGCTTCAGCCCGCATCTTCCCAAGGGGCATACGGCCTGAAGGCCGCACTACGAACTCCCGCGTCCGCGCTCCCTATGCTACACGGTCCACGAATCTTGTCAATCGCCAAAGCGCTGTGCTTGCATTTCGGCGCGAAGGCGGTATCCTAGTGGCATCCCACAAGGAGAGTGGTGATGAAGCCAATCGCAATGCGGGCCGTGGTGACAACCCTCGTGATAGGAACGCTGAGCATGAGCGCGGAACCGGAGACCCCCTGCACGCGCGTCGTGTCGCTCGACGGCGAATGGCTGCTGGCGACCGATCCCAAGGACGCCGGCCGCACGCAGCAGTGGATGCTCAAGCCCGTGCCCGAGGCAAAGAAGGCCAAGGTGCCCTGGATCATCCAGGACACCTTCCCCGGCTACCATGGCCTGGCGTGGTACTGGCGGACCTTCACGCCGCCGGCCAACCCACACGCGCAGGGACGCTACCTGCTGCGCTTCTGGGCCGTGGACTACAAGGCCGAGGTGTGGCTGAACGGCACGAAGGCCGGCGAGCACGAGGGGGGCGAATCGCCCTTCACCCTCGACGTGACTGACTCGATCAAGCCAGGGGCGGCCAACCTGCTCGCCGTCCGCGTGCTCAACCCCACCCACACGCCGATAGACGGCATCGTGCTGAACCAGACGCCGCACCGCAACAAGGTCATGCCCTACTCGTCGGGCAGCGCGTGGAACCAGGGCGGCATTGTGGATTCGGTCGAACTCCTCGTCGCCCCGCCAGTCCGCGTGGAAGACCTCTTCGCCCGGCCCGACTGGAAGACGGGGGTCATCCGCGTTCAGGCCACCATTCGCAATGCTCTTCCTCAACCCGGTGGTGTGGCACGGCTGGCTTGCCCAGCCGTGGTTGAGTTCGCGGTGGCCCCGGCGGCAAGTGGCGAGACCATTGTCACCCGGCGCCTCGACGTGCAACTCCCCAAGGGCGACACCCTTGTCGAGGCCGAACTGCGCGTCGAGCAGCCGCACCTGTGGAACCTCAACGATCCGTTCCTCTATCGCGTGACGGCAAGGGTCTGGGCAAAAGACACGGCTGGGCAAGCCAGCCGTGCCACGACGTCGTTCGACGAGCACTCGGTCCGCTGCGGCTTCCGCGACTTCCGGTTCGAGAATGGCTGGTTCCGCCTCAACGGCCGCCGCATCTGGCTGCGCTGCTCCCACACGGGCAACTGCTGCCCCGTCGGGCTCGAGATGCCCGTGGACCCCGACTGGCTCCGCCGCGACCTGTTGAACGTGAAGGCGATGCGCTTCAACGCCATCCGCTGGATTTCGGGCGTCGCCAAGCGCTACCAGCTTGACCTGTGCGACGAGCTGGGGCTGCTCGTCTACGAGGAGTCCTACGCCGGCTGGTGCCTCGCCGATTCGCCGAAGATGGCCGAGCGCTACGACGAGTCGGTGCTGGGAATGGTCCGCCGCGACCGCAATCACCCGAGCGTCGTCATCTGGGGCCTCCTCAACGAGACGCCCGACGGCCCGGTCTTCCGCCACGCCGTCCAAACCCTCCCCGCGCTCCGCAAGCTCGACGACTCGCGGATGGTGCTCCTCAACAGCGGCCGCTGGGACCGCGTGGCGACCGCGGGCGAGCGGATCGTCGGCGTCGAGGGTTGGCGCAGCGCCGACCGCGTGGACCCGTGCGTCATCCGCAACGTGACCGACCATGTGGTCAAGGGGCTGGGCATCACGTGGGCGCCGGGGCAGCTCTCGTTCCACCCGGGCCGCGACGGCGAGTACAGCGTGGTCCGCTGGACCGCCCCTGCCGCGGGCAAGGTGGAGGTCGCCGCCAAGTTCGCGGGCATTGCGGAGAAGGCGACGACTGACGTCCACCTCCTCCACAATGGCAAGGCGCTCTTCGATGCCTTCATCAACGTCAAGGGTGCCGGCAACGAGGCACAGTTCGCGAAGGCAATCGAGGTCAAGGCGGGCGACACCCTCGACGCCGCCGTCGGCTGGGGCAACGGCAACTACGGCGCCGACACGACGGCCCTCGACGTGACGATCAAGGATGTGGGCGGGGCCTCCGCGCCCCGCGTTTACAATGCTACAAGCGACTTCTCCACGAAAGCCAACCCCAACGGCCCCTGGAGCTATGGCCAGCTCGCCCCAGGCGCGACACCGAACTCGGCTACATTCAAGCTCTACCCGAAGAAGGCCCCGGACGAGCAGGCCGAGCTGGCAGTCGGCACGTTCAGCAACCCCGGCTCCGCGGTGTGGGAGGACACGATGGACGACCAGCACCCCTACAAGCGCGTGCCTCACACGGCGGGCATCATCCGCGAACTGCGCACGCACGGCAGCCCAGGTCGGCCGCTCTTCCTCTCGGAGTACGGCGTCGGCAGCGCTGTGGATCTGCTTCGCGTTGTGCGCCTCTACGAGCAGCTCGGCAAGGGCGAGGCCGACGACGCCCGTTTCTACCGCGCGCAGCGCGACAAGTTCCTCGCCGACTGGGAACGCTGGCGCCTCGCCGAAGCCTTCGACCGCCCGGAGGACTTCTTCGCCCAGAGCAACGCCAAGATGGCGGGCCAGCGGCTCCTCGGCATCAACGCCATTCGCTCGAACCCCAACGTAGTCGGCTACAGCCTCACGGGCACGGTGGACCAGGGGATGACGGGCGAGGGGTTGTTCACGACCTTCCGCGAGCTGAAGCCCGGCACCCTCGACGCCGTGTTCGACGGCTTCGCCCCGCTACGCTTCTGCCTCTTCGTCGAGCCGGTGAACGTCTATCGCGGCACCAAGGTGCACGTCGAGGCCGTGCTGGCGAACGAGGATGCGCTCCTGCCCGGCGACTACCCGGTTCGCCTCCAGGTCGTCGGCCCGAACGCCGCCCGCGTCTTTGAGCGAACGGTCAAGCTCACTATCCCCGGCCCTCTCCCTCATTCTGGCCCTCTCCCTCTGGGAGAGGGTAGGGTGAGGGACGATGGAGCTGGTCCACGCCCCGGCGGCCCTCACCCCACCCCTCTCCCAAAGGGAGAGGGGGCAAGAGCCGAACTGCCAATGGTGTTGCCCGTTTTCGAGGGGGATGTGCTCGTGGACGGCCCGTCGGGCAAGTATCGCCTTCTGGCCACGATTGAGAAGGGCGCCGCAGCGGCCGGCGAGGCCGTCGAGTTCTATGTCGCCGATCCTGCCGAAATGCCGAAGGTCGAAACCGAGGTCGCGCTCTGGGGCGATGACCCTGCGCTGGCCAAATGGCTCGCCGACCACAACATCCGCGTTCGTGCCACGGTCGGCTCGTCCGACCGTGCACGGCTGGACAAGCCAGCCGTGGCACAACCGGCGGGCCGCGAGGTGATCCTGGTGGGAGCGAAGCCGCCGGGCGAAGCAGCGGCGTGGGGTGACCTGGCCCGGCGCATCGCCCGCGGCTCCACCGCCGTCTTCCTCTGCCCCGAGGTCTTCCGAAAGGGCGACAGCCCCGTCGGCTGGCTCCCCCTGGCCAACAAGGGCTCCCTCGCCACGATGCGAAGCTGGGTCTACCTCAAGGACGAATGGGCCAAGTCCCACGCCATCTTCGACGGGCTGCCCGCCGGCGGGTTGCTCGACCTCACGTTCTACCGCGACCTCATTCCCGACCTCGTGTGGGCGGGCCAGGACCCGCCGGCCGAGGCCGTGGCGGGCGGCATCAACGCCTCGCAGGCGTACTCGTCGGGGCTGCTGGTGGCCGTGTATCGGCTTGGCGCGGGGCAATTCGTCCTGAACACACTGCGCATCCGCGAGGAGCTTAGCCGGCACCCCGCCGCCGAGCGGCTGCTGCGGAACCTGCTCCGCCACGCTGCCCGCGACGCGGGGAAGCCGCCTGCCGATCTGCCCGCGGACTTCGCCCAGCAGCTCAAGGCCATCGGCTATCAGTGACCATGCTCAGGCCTCCCGCCGCCCCAGCACCAGGTCCGCCAGCACGTGCGCGTGGTGGAAGAAGCTCAGGTAGCGGCGGAGCATGCGCGCGTAGGCGAGCGGTTGCTCAGCCGGCGGCAGGCGGTCGAGCCGTCTTCGCCACCATGCCATCGCCGCGAGCCACAGGTGGTGCGGCGTGCGGCGGAACCGGCGCGGGTAGCGGCGGAGGAACGCGCCGTCCGCGCGGCGCGCCCGCACCGCCTCGGCGGCGACACGCCCCGCGATCTCGCCGCTCACGAGTGCGAAGGCGATGCCGCCGCCCGTCATCGGGTTCACCAGGCCGGCGGCGTCGCCCACCACCATCGCGCCATCGCACACGAACTCGGCGGCGACGTCGCACGGCACGAGCCCTGCCCCCTGGTGCCGCACGGCGCGCCCGCGCAGCGCGTCGTGGCCCTCGATGAATGCCGACAGCCGCTCGTTGAGCGGCGGCCCGCCCCCCGTCAGGCTCCCGCCGACCCCCACCCACACGCAGTCGCGCTTGGGGAAAAGCCAGAAATAGCTCTTCGTGTACGCCGTGTTCAGCACGATGTCGGCTGTCTGCCCGTCGCCGTAGGCGCCCTCGAGTTCGCAGAAGATGGCATTCCGCGTGCGCGGGCCCGGCTTGTGGCCGATGCCGAAGGCGCTGGCGGCGAGCGTGGCCGGGCCATCCGCGAAGATCACGATGTCGGCCTCGACCTCGCGCTCGGCGCCCGTCCGCAGGTCCTTCAGCCCCAGCCGCCGGGCCGAGGCGTCCAGCACGGTGGCCCGCGTGGACGTGGCGAGTTCCGCCCCGGCCTTCACCGCGCGCTGCGCCAGATAGGTGTCGAACCTGCTGCGGCGGAACGAGACGTAGTGCGGCTTGCGGCCCCCGTAGACGAACGGCTGCCCGTCAATCGTCAGCACGGTCCGCGTGATCTCGCGCTCCACCACGTCGTCGGGCAGATCGAGCTTCCTCCGCAGCGCGTGCCCGGCGAAGCCCCCGCAGGCGCTGGTTGCACCCGGCGTGGGGTCACGTTCCACGAGGAGAGGGACGACCCCGGCCAACGCGGCCGCGCGCGCCGCGGCCGAGCCGCCCGGACCCGCCCCGATCACCACGACCTCGCGTCGCTCCATGGCTGTAGGCATCCCTTCTGGGTGTGTTGCCCAAGTGGTGAACCTGTTGGGAGTCCCGCCTTCAGGCGGTCTTCTCCTGCTCCGAGCCGCCTAAAGGCGGGACTCCGAACGGGGTTGGTCCCCTGGACTGGGTTTGGGCACACGCCCTTCTGGCCACAATTGTATGGGCGGGGCGGACCTCTATCAACGGCGGCTGGCCACTGCTTGCGGGCGGCACATCGTTTGGGTATCATCTTCGTCTCAGGGACCCCATGCCTTTCAGGCGGACGCGATGATAGACGTCAAGCTGAAGCTCCGGCCCGGCCACATCAGCGACAGCGACTGGATGGCCCCCTCGCCGCTGGGGCAGGTGTTCTGGGACGTCACGGCGGCCTGCAACTTCCGCTGCGGCACCTGCTTCTCGGGCTCCGGGGACGCGGGAGCCGACGAACTGACGACGGCGGAGGCCAAGGAGGTCATCCGCGATGCCGTGGCCGCAGGCGTCCGCGACTTCGTCATCTCGGGCGGCGAGCCCTTTCTTCGGCCCGACCTCATCGAGTTGCTGGCCTGCGTCAAGGAGCTTGGGGCCGCCAGCCGCGTCGCCACGAATGGCACCCTGCTCAGCCGCGGTCTGCTGGGCGAGTTGCGTCGGCACACGTCCCTGCGGGCATTCCAGGTGAGCCTCGACACGCTGGACCCCGCTGTCTACGCCGAAGTCCACGGAGCGCTGCCCGAGTTGCTGGGCGTTGCTCTGGAGGCCGTGCGGGCCATCCGCGAGTTCGGCTTCCACACCACCGTTGCCTCGCGCCTGTCCCCGGCGACGCTTCCCGGGCTTCCCGCGCTCCTGGACCGCGCCATGGCCGAGGGCTGGGCGACCGTCACCGTCCACTGTCCTCTGCACACGGGCCGGGTGGCGGAGGCCTGGCCCCAGGACGACGACGTGCTGTCGCGCCTGGAGCCGGTCATCGAGCACTTCCTGTCCCTTCCGGAGCACTGGGTGGTCGAGACGACGATACCGTGGGCGCGGTACCACCCGGTCATCCGCGGCCTCGCGGGGCGGGTCCGCGTGGCCCACAGCGGCTGCCGCGCCGCCCGCTACCGCGTGGCGATCCACCCCGACGGCACAGTGACCCCCTGCATCTGCATCCACGACCCCGTTGCGGCGATGGGCAACGTGCGGCGGGACAGCCTGAGCGCCATGTTCCAGCAATCCCCCATCGCCCGGATGCTGCGCCAGCCGGCCGAGCACGGCCTGTGCGCCGACTGCGGGAACGTGAACGTGTGCGGCGCCGGCTGCCGGGCCTCCGCCTTCGCCCTCACCGGGCGGCTCGACGGCCTCGACGGCTCGTGCCCTGTGCGTAAGCGCCGGCAGCAAGGGAAGGCGGCCCGCCATGAGCCCGCCTGAGGCCCCGCCCCTCTGGCGCCAGATTCCCCGGGAGAGCCTTTGGGGGCGGCGTGGCCTGGTGAAGAGCGCCGCCCTCTGGCTGCCTCTCTCCCTGGTCGTCGCGGCCAACCCGGCCCTGGACCGCGGCTCGGCGTGGCTGCCTTGCCTTCTGCTCTTTGTCGCTGCGGCCTGCCGCACGATCGGGAGCATCCTGGCGAACGACCTGGCCGACCGGGCCGACGACACGGCCGCCGGGAAGAGTCGCTGGATTCTACGCCTGTCGCCTGCCGCGGGCCGAGCCGCCGTTGCGGCCATCCTGGCTACGGGCCCGCTCGCCCTCGTGCTGGGCGGGGCACCCGTGGGCGCCGCCGCTGCCTACGTTGCCTCGCTCGTGCTGGCGCTGGCCTACTCGCTTCGGCCCGCACGCCTCAAGGAGCGCGGCACACTCGGCCTCTTCGCCTACGGCGCCCAAGGCGCGCTCGCCTACGGCGTCACGCCCTGGGCCTGGCTGGGGGACGATGCGGCGCTCCTCCCACTCCTGTGCCTGCCCGTGTTCCTCGACAAGTGGGTGAACCTGCACTTCCACCAGGTGCTGGACCGCGAGGCCGACCGCTCGGCGGGCGTGCGCACGTACGCTGTCGCGGCCGGCCTCGAGCGGGCGCGTCGCACGCTCATGGCAGCGGCCTGCCTCGCGTCGGCCTCGTTGGCGGGGGTCCTGGCATTCGTCGCCGTCGCCTTGCCGCCATGGGGGCCGTGGGTGGCGGGAGCGGCCCTTCTGATCGCAGGCGCGGCGTCGGCCTACGCCTTCCTCACGCGGCGACGCCGGGGCGAGGCCACACGATTGGTGGCTGAGCTGCCCTGCCACTACCTGGGCCTCACCTACTCGCTCTTTCGCGTCCTCCCCGTGCTTCTCTTCGCCACGCCGGCCCTGTGGGTTCCCTGCGCTATCGCCGCGGGGCTGGCCGCCCTGGACACGTGGCATTCGCTCCGCTACCGCTACTCCTGACAGGAGACCGTCGTGAGACGCATCGCGCTTGTGCCTCTGGTCCTCTTGAGTGCCGTGGCCCTCGCTGAGGACGCCTCGAAGCCCGTCAAGCTCGTCGAGGAACTCCCCACGCTCAAGTGCCTCGGCGTCCGCTGGCTCATCGCCGGCGACGACGACCGCGACGCCAAGGTGGAGGTGGCCTACCGCAAGGCCGGCGAGGCCGTGTGGAAAGAGGCCCTCGACCTCTTCCGCGTGGACCCCCAGGGCATGCGCAAAGCGGTTCAGCCAACCGAAGGCCACTTCATCTTCGCGGGCTCCATCTTCGGTCTTGAGGAGGACACCGCCTATGAGGTCAAGCTGTCGCTCACCGACCCTGATGGTGTGGCACAGCCGCCCTCGGCTGTGGGAGCACAGGCGGGGGCGCCTGTGCCACACGAGCAAGTGCTCAAGATGAGGACCTGGGCCGAGCCGAAGCTGCCGGCCCATTCCGTGGCCATCCCCGTTGCGCCCGATGGCTTCGCGGCGGCACTCGCCAAGGCCAAGCCGGGCGATGTGCTTCGCCTGGCCAAAGGCATCTACAAGGGCACCTTCCGCCCGCCCGATGGCGAGCCGGGCAAGCCGGTCGCTCTCGTGGGCGAGGACGGGGTTGTCTTCGACGGCGATGGCAAGGGCAACTGCATCGGCGCACCAGGCTCCCACGACATCACGCTCCACAACCTCGCCTTCCGCAACGCCAAGTGGGCGCTCAACTTCAATGCGTCCTCCCGCATCACCGTCAAGCGCTGCACGATCACCGACTGCGATTACGGCTTCGTGGCACAGACCGACGGCCGCAACCAGAGCCGCATCTACATCGCCGACTGCACCATGAAGGGCCCCTGCACCTGGCCTCGCTCGAAGAACATCGAGGAGCAGCGCGGCATCCAGATTTCCGGGCAGGGACACGTCGTATGTTACAACAGGATAAGCGGTTACGCCGATGGGATCGACACCTTCTCGACCTATCCGTGCTCCTCGATTGACTTCTACGGCAACGAGATTTCGGAGTGTACGGACGACGGGATCGAGATGGACTACAGCGAGCACAACACCCGCTGCTTCGAGAACCGCCTGACCAACGTGTTCCAGGGCATCAGCGTGCAGCCGACCTGGGGCGGCCCAGTCTACATTTTCCGTAACGCTATACATAACTTAGGCTTAGAGACGTTCAAGATGCACAACGCCCCCTCGGGCTGCCTCTTCTTCCACAACACCAGCGTCAAGGAGGGCATGCCCCTGGTCCTCTACACGGGCCAACCTGTCACTAACTTCATCACCCGCAACAACTTATACATCGGCACGCGGGCCAACTACGGCTATGAGAACACGGCGCCGATGCGGGACTGCGATTTCGACTACGACGGCTTCGGGGGCGAGTGGAAGACCTTTCTGAAGTGGAACGGCGTCCGCTACGCCACCATCGAGGACTGCCGCGAGAAGGCCCCCGTCTACAGGCACGCGGTCGCCATAAGTCCCGACAAGGCATTTGCTTCGGGCGTCAAGCCCCCCGCCGACGTGAAGACCCAGTTCGACCCCAGAGTGAACGACCTGCGGCTCCGCGAGGGGAGCGAGGCGGTGGACGCCGGCACCGTGCTGCCGAACATCAACGACGGCTTCGTCGGCAAGGCCCCCGACCTTGGGGCCTACGAGCTTGGCCAGCCCTTGCAACACTACGGCCCACGCCCCAACTCCCGCTGACCCTCGCCTGGTCGCCCCCCTCGGGCCTCGCCAGGCCCACCGGCACCTCCTGCGGCGGGGGCTCCTGAGGCCCGCCCAGGAACTCCACCTCGACCCGCTCGGGAAGCTCCCGCCTCGGGCAGGATGATCCGCGACCCGCGCGCCAACAGCCCCTGATACTCGCCAAGATGCTTATCCGCGTACGCATCGTGAACCAGCTCCCACCTGCCGGCATGCTTTTCGGCCCGCCGGCGAATCCCCGCGAG
>Ga0194112_10009168_pt1 | contig 12644 bp, 11 predicted proteins | sample TA2MahC400mmetaG_FD_146191 | JGI IMG/M metagenome (GOLD analysis project Ga0194112, IMG submission 146191) | Freshwater microbial communities from Lake Tanganyika, Tanzania - TA2015016 Mahale Deep Cast 400m | ecosystem: Environmental > Aquatic > Freshwater > Lake | place: Tanzania: Lake...
GCTCACACGGGACATTAACCCCGTGTTCGCCCCGTTTAGAGAAAAATCTCTAACGGGGCTCGCTAAAAAGGAAACAACCACCATCCCCGCAGCAGAGCTGCTGGGCTTTCTAACGGGGCAAAAAGATACCCTGCGGAATTGCCTATACCTCTGAGCAGTCAATGTGGACGAGAATCTAAAACAGCGCGGGATGTTTGAGAAGGTTTATCATGAAAAATTTGGCGACATCGATATCCCCGGTTTCCCCTTTAAGTTTTCGGAAACATCGGGGACCATTCGCATGCCCGCCCCAGGCCTGGGCTAACACAACAGATTAATCCTGGAGCAGTGGCTCGGCTATACCTCTGATGAGATACAAGAACTTTATAAAAAAGGAACAATGCTATAACAAACACTGCTCCGTTAGTTAACAACCCCCTAAAAATAACTTCCTGTAACACGCAAGATTGAACTCTGTTCAGGAAATGAAGATTTCAAATAGATATGCTCAGTCGAGGTAAAGTGCATATATTGGCAAGATATTGAGCCCTGCCCACTATTTCAGGGGCGCCCTCCGAAACGATTTACCTCGATGATTCGGAGTCTCAGGATTTACCCTCTGATTCCTTTTATGCTCCCCCGGATTACCCGATGGATTCCTATCTGAGCTGATCTTTGCTGGATAATGGGTTGGGTTGTCTGCAGGAGATGGTAAAAAAACCCTTTTATTGACGGGTGAGTATGGATATTCTGTCTTGGGTCATCCCAATCCCGCTCCGAAATCTCTTTTGTCCCGTCCCTCACAGGAGGTCTTGAGAAAACCCCCATATCTTGCGATTTTTTCTTCTTGACATACAACTCCTTTTTTGGTATATCCAACTCATCCCAAAGCGAGTTATTATCATTTCATTTCCTTTTGTGCCTTAGACCGCAAGTCATCTTCAAAGGGATAAGGAGACTTCCCTTCAAATCTGATTACCAACTCGATCCTTTTCCCCGGGGGCACTGCGGCCGTTTAAACAGAGAGAGAATTACTTAACATAAAGGCTTTTTGATATAGAATGGGTTTATGCTGTTATCGATTGGATAAAAAATGCAAACGTTAAAATCTAGGTCAGAAATGGGGACAAGATTGAGGAATTCAAATAACCTCATTCAACTTGCGTTACCCTATATAAGGAAGTTATTTGCCTTTTTAGATATTCAGAATTCTTTAATATCTTTGTTCGATGCTGACGGTTATCTGCTCACTAATTTTGGAAAGAACCTCATCTCCAAACCAATCTTTACAGAGGGTGAAAATTTTTCAATTGAGAACTTCGGAAACAATGCCATTGGTCTTGCTTTGGTTGACAAGAAACCTACCAAAGTGATAGGAGACGCTCATAATGCCCCCCTTTTGAGAGAATTTTCGAGCTATGCATCTCCTATAGTGGACAACAAGGGTCAAGTGAAATGCGTCTTGGCTGTTATCCTAAATGAGCCCCATGATAGCAGATACATTTTCGGGCTCTTGAATATGACATCTCTCGCACTCGAAAAGCAAATCGCTGTGGAAGAATCATCCAATGACCTCTTCCTCAAGAACAAGATTTATTCCTCTCTCGTAGAGTCTATATCGGATGGCCTCTTAATGATCGACGGTGGAGGTACCGTCATTTTTCTGAACAAAAAAGGTGGGGAGATTTTGAGGCTAGATCCCACGAACATAATCGGAAGGAAATTTAGCGATGTGATTCATTGGGGGAAACCTATCGTCTATGAGGTTCTCGAAAAAAATAAAGGCTATGAGGATAGGGAGTTATATCTTAATTCAAGTAAAGGGATTATCCATGTCATTGATACAGCCATTCCGATAAGAAATGAGGGGGGTAAGATCGTTGCGGTCGTTAACACATTTAGGGAAATCAAGAGAGTCAGCAAACTTGCAAGCCGGATGATAGGAACGGAAGTAAAATTTACATTTAATGACGTCATCGGGGTAAGCTCACAAATACGCAGAGCCGTTGAAATGGGGAAATTGGCATCCAAGAGCACCTCCCCCATTCTCATTGAGGGTGAGAGTGGAACTGGGAAAGAATTGTTTGCGCAAGCTGTGCATAATATGAGCGAGCGGAAGGGGAGTCCGTTTATTCCCATCAACTGCGGTGCAATACCGAGAGAATTAATAGAAAGTGAGTTATTCGGGTATATAGACGGTGCCTTTACAGGAGCCTTCAAAGGTGGAAGGCTGGGAAAATTTGAGGCTTGTAACGGAGGTACTATTTTTCTCGATGAGATAATCGACTTGCCCAAAGACATGCAGAATAAACTCTTAAGGGTCATCCAGGAGAAAGAGGTTTATCGAATTGGGGACCATAAAAGCATTCCTGTGGACGTTCGAGTGATATCGTCCTCCAACAGGGATTTGGCCAAAGTTGTCGAGTCAGGGGACTTCAGGGAAGACCTGTTCTATAGATTAAATGTGCTTAAGATCTACATCCCACCCCTAAGAGAAAGGAGAGAAGATATTCCTGTATTGACCCAGCATTTTGTGAAAAAAATTGCCCAAATGTTGAAAAAGAAGGTCAACGGGGTCGATTCGAAGGTGTTGGAGATTTTTAATGATTATCCCTGGCCTGGTAATGTGAGGGAGCTGCAAAATATTATCGAAAGGGCAATAAACTTCGTGAAGGAGAGGATTATCAGAGCAGAGGATCTTCATGAAAACCTAGCAAAGTTTCTGGACCAAAAACCTGTGGGCCCACCTATTTTGGATATTCGACTTGTTGAAAAAGAACAACTGGCAAAGGCATTGAAGCTTTCACATGGGAATGTTGCTAAAACTGCAAAGGCCCTTGGAATATCGAGGCCGACTGTCTACAAGAAATCCAAGAAGTACAACATTAAATTGGAAAAGCGTAAATAAATTTTACATGTTAATAATGTTAACATTGGATAATTCCAGCAATTTCAAGCAAAATGAAGTGAAAATGTAAATTAATTTTACAATTATGAATTAAAACCCATTTAGTTCTTATTGAAGTCCGCCCTCCTGGAACTGCTAATAAATTCTAACCAATTGAATTTAATGGTTTTATCAAATCTGGCATATTTGTTGCTTTCGTAAAGACAATTCCTGAGATTTCGAATGAGTGCTCAAATGGGGACTGCATCGACAAATGTATCAGGAAATCCGTTACTTAAAGGAGGTGATGATAAGAATTAGGCATAAGGGGTTTGCAATCAATCATTTTTCGGATCATTGGGTATGAGACCTTCAACAGTTTGTTGAGAGTTGACCAGAAAACAAGGAGGAGACCTATGCAGAACAAGGGCACGATCATTTTCAAATTGTTGTTAATTTTGCTAGCTGTTGCAGTACTCCTTTCACAGGGGACAGAGGCAACAGCCCAGGCTAAGAAGTATCAATGGAAAATTAGTCAAGGGATAGCGGAAGATCATCCGGCAGCTGCACGGTGTAAACAATTTGCACAACTCGTTAACGAATCTACTAAAGGACGCATCAAACTAGATTATTATCCCTCTGGGGCATTAGGAGACTGGATGGAGCAAATTGAAGCAAATCGAATGGGCACGCTTCACGTGAGCTTAAATGCCGGGTCCACTTCCTATGATCCCAGAACAAATCTCATCTTTATGCCTTACCTGTTTGCTACGTGGGATGAAGCTCGTTCTGCTATCGGATCCAAAGGTTGGTTAACGCCGATCTTTGATGACCTTTACTCGGGGATTGGCTTGAAAGTTCTCGGAATCTACTTGAATGCTTGGGACGGGTTTGCATTCACAAAAAGGGTAGATAAGATTGTGAAGACCCCCGAAGACACCAAGGGGGTCAAGATGAGGGTTCCACCCATTCGGATCTTTGAGGTTTATATTCCAGCATTAGGATTCATCTCAACTCCGATTGCCTTTTCGGAAACTTTCACAGCCTTACAGACGGGAATCGTCGATGCTAGAGCAGCCTGCCCTGCTGTGGAGGCTTATGTGATGCGAGATGCATTGAAATATTGGGTTGCTTCGAGGGATGCGTTTGAATATTGGTTCCTAAGCATGAACAGGAAACTCTGGGATAGCTTATCCGCTGAGGATAAAAAGATCCTCATGAAGGCTGCAGATCAGGTCATGTCTGAACAGGCACAGGCGGCTGAAAAGGATGAGACGGAGTTCAAGAAAAAATTGGAAGCAGCAGGCGTAAAGGTTTATGAAATTACACAGGCAGAGTGGGAAGCCAATGCAAAAGCTGTTCGCACAAAAGCCTGGCCAAAGATTGAAAACGAACTTCTCGGAAAAATCCTCATGGATAAAGTGAAGGTACACGCTACAAAAATTTCCCAATAATAGCTTATGTCGGGGCCCGGTCCTATAACATTGTAGGGTCGGGCTCTGGCTTTAAAAAGATTTTATTATTTTTCGAAGGGTAAAAATCAGTGCCATCCGTAAATTTTTGCCGGTCATATCCCGATATAGACTTACCTGGATAGATTCGAAGCACGACGAATTTTTTCCCTATGAGGAGCCTCCTAACCCAATACATTGGGGAGTGAGATGCCGGACAGAGTTGAAGAAGCCCAAAAAGCTAGGGCAAATCTCTTCGGAGCTTATGCCGCTCGGGTGGAGCGGATCTGCGACCACGGGGAGGGAATCTATCTCATCGACCATACTGGCAAAAAGTACCTCGATTTTTCCGCTGTCCCGATGACTTGCTGCATCGGCTACGGAAACAAAAAGGTGGCAGAGGTCGCCGCTGAGCAGATAAGAAAACTGCAACTATGCTGGTCAAAGTTCTGGATCAATGAGCGTGAAGGAGAACTGGCTGAGCGCATCCTGAAACGGGTGCCGCAAAACCTAACGCGCATCCAGTTTCTCAACAGCGGTTCGGAGGCAACCGACTCAGCCATCAAGCTTGCCCTGCAATACTTTCAAGAGCGGAGGAGATCTGAAAAGCGCGTGGTCATATCCAGGTGGCAGGGTTTTCACGGGAGTACATTGGGTTCGTTGTCCGTTACCGGCTTTACCAGCCGCCGCCTTAAGTTCGTGCCCTACTTGACACCCTACCCGATGATAGACGCTCCGCTATGCTATCGCTGTCCCTACGGGCTGACCTACCCGGATTGCGAGGTCAACTGCGCCAGAGCACTTGAGCGACTCATCAAACAAATCGGTCCGGAGAATGTTGCGGCCTTCTTGTGTGAACCAATCGGCGGCGCGGCAACGGCGGGCATGGTGCCGGTGCCGGAGTACTATCCCTTGATTCGCCAGATATGCGACAAATACGATGTCCTGTTCATTGATGACGAGTGCATCTGCGTCTTCGGCAGGACGGGAGCATGGTTCGGCATCAACCACTGGAATGTCCAGCCGGATATACTCACCATGGCGAAAGGGATGACCGGCGGGTATGCACCGATGGGGGCCATGGTTGTTGAGGACCGAATTGCCAAAACATTTGAGAAAGCTAAAGCCCGCTGGTTCAATGTCTATTCCACGGCAGGAAATCCGGTTTCGTGTGCCATCTGCAAAGCCGTGCTGGACGAAATCGAAGGGAAGGGGCTGGTGGAGAGAAATGCCAGGATGGGTGAGTACCTGCACAGAAGCGCCAAAGAAAGGCTGTCACAACACCCATCGGTGGGAAACATCCGCGGCAAAGGTATGCTGATGGGCATCGAACTGGTGAAGAATAAAGAGACCCGAGAACCATTTGACCTTGCGCTGATGGCAGCTAGCAAAGTGAGCCAGCTGGCAATGGAGAGAGGTTGCATCGTTTATACATCTTCCGGCATGGAGCAGGGTGTGGAGGGTGATGCGTTGATGATAGCGCCGCCTTACATCATTACAGAAAGCGAAATAGATACTGCGCTGGATATCCTTGATGACGCGATTGGTGAGTTTGAAAAGGAGTTGGGATAGAAAGAAAAATCAGTCCGGAATTCAGAAATTGGCCTAGGTCAATGCAGGGTAGCGGGGAAGGATTCAGGGCTTCTCTTTCAATTTCTCGTTTCCTTTTGGACGTATTTTAGGAAGAATAGGAAATAAAACGATGTACAGACGATTCGCAGAGATACTTATATGGGTCGATAAGCAGATGGATAAAGGAGGGACCTTCCTCATTGTCCTCGGTGGTAGCGTCATCGCGTTGACCGTATTCCTCCAGGTGCTTTTAAGATATGTTTTTAAACACCCCCTTTTCGGTCTGGAAGAATTTTCGAGGCTCGTGGCTGTTTGGGTCTATTTTATCGGAGCCATATATGGGACGCGAGAAGAAAGCCACGTATTTGGTGACGTAGCGAGGATGATATTTAAGACGCCCCGTGCCAGCGCCATTCTCCGTTTCATAGCCTCTCTTTTCATCCTGATTACCTGCATTATTTTTACGATTTACTCTTATGAATATACCCTTTGGCTTTATGGAACAGGTGAGAGGACAACCGGCCTCTGGTGGCCGAGGGTGATCAGTGTGAGCAGCATGCTTTTCGGGGCAGTCTTTATGACAGGCTATTGTCTGGTAAAAACGGTTACGTATTCGCGAAAATTTTTCTTACTTCGGGATCAAATTGGGGAATAGAATATGACATTGGTAACAATCATCATGTCTTTTGTAGTCATTTTAATGTTGGCTGGTGTGCCCGTTGGTTTCGCATTTGGGCTGGGTGGGTTTGCCTTTATGCTTTTTGGTGGATTAGATCCGAGATTTGCCATACCCGGGGCCTTCCGCAGCATCGAATCCTATACCTTATTAACTTTACCGTTATTTATTCTTGCGGGTGGTCTGATGAGGGAGGCTGGCATATCGAGGAGGCTCGTTGAATTTACAATGTCAATTTTTGGACGAATCAGGGGTGGGTTGGGGATTGTGACGATTGTGACCTGTGCGATCTTTGGGGCTATCTCTGGATCTGCCTCTGCAGCGATCGCAGCCATTGGGTCGGTCATGATCCCTGAAATGGAACGAGAGGGTTATTCGAGAGGATATTCCACCGGCCTTGTTGCCAGTTCCTGCATTTTAGCTCTTCTCATCCCGCCCAGTATTACGATGATCGTTTTTTGCATGACCGCTCAAATCTCCATTTTGGCTGGATTCCTTTCCACAGTAGGGCCTGGCGTTGCCATGACCGTTTTCTATTGCATCATCAATGTGATTCTTTGCAAAAAGATGAAAAGTATTAAGGTGGCACCAAAGCTGGCATGGGGAGAGCAGATCAAACTGATAGGGAGATCATCTCGCAAAGCAACCTTTGCCCTTTTTATGCCGATTCTCATCCTCGGTGGAATCTACACAGGGATTTTCACTCCTACAGAAGCTGCCGCCATGTCTTGTGTGTATTCGATACCTGTGGGTTTTTTTATTTATAAAGGTCTTACTTTGAAAACCTTATCTGAAAATATCAAGACCACGATGATTACAACTGGAGTCGTGATGATCCTTCTTTTCTTTATCTTAATGATGAGTCGTATCTTGATAAACTATAAGGTTCCGGAAATACTGACAGAACTCATCTTAGGAGTGACTAAGGAAAGATGGGCCGTATTAATTCTCATCAATATTATCTTGATCGTCATGGGCATGCTTGTGGATGACATTTCAGGGAATATCCTTTCAGCAGCGATTTTGCTTCCCATTGCCAAAGCAGTGGGCGTCGATCCTATTCATTTTGCTGCTATTTCAGTAACGAACCTTGCCCTTGGAAATATATCGCCTCCATGTGCCCCTATGCTCTACCTTGCGGGTCGTATTGGAGGGAACTTGCCATTGGGTGAATATGTTGGACCAGGAGTGATATTTATGATCTTTGGGGCACTCCCTGCCATTCTATTGGTTACTTATGTCCCGGATGTCGCTCTTTTCTTGGTGAACCTGATCTTAAGATGAATGACCAAAGTTTTGGTCCAATTGTGATGAATCCATCTGGTTCGAAAAAGCGAATACCAACTCTGGTGACAACTCGATCAGAAACGAAAAGGAGATAAAAATGGAAGGAAAGGCTGTCCTTTATGGAAAGGAAGGGAATATCGGAATCATCAAACTGAACAGACCGGAAAGACTGAATGCGATTAACCTGCAGCTCCTTGATGGTTTAAATGAGGCGCTGGTAACAGCAAAAAATGATACAGGAGCTGTGGTTGTCATTTTGACAGGAGAAGGTCGATCTTTTTGCAGTGGCGAGGATCTGAAAGAGAGTTCTGCCGGGAAGGACTTTTCAAGATGGTTTAAGGAGACAGAAGGATTACAAGACATCCAACGAAATGTACTCATGCTGGGTAAACCCTTGATTGCGGCTGTAAGAGGATATGCTGTGGGAGGTGGATGCGAGTTTGCGATGAGCTGCGATATGAGGATTGCTGCGGAGGACGCAAAATTCGGTTTCCCAGAAACCGGAGTGGGACTCACGGTCACCACGGGAGGGACAAAACTTCTCACCCACCTCGTCGGTTTAGGAAAGGCGAAGGAACTTATCTTCACGGGCGAGTTCATAGATGCTCAGGAGGCTTTGAAATATGGCTTAGTGAATAAAGTTGTCCCGAGTGATCAATTGATGGATGAGACCATAAAGATAGCAAAGAAGCTCGCTGAGCGATCCCCTTTAGCCATTAAGCTATCAAGAATAGCAATCGATCAGGGCATGAGCGCCAGCTTTGAAGAGATCCTTGAGATCGAGACGGACCACTTAATGTTGTGCGTTGCAGCCGGTTCTCAAGACCCCTATATCAAGAAAAAATTGGAAAGTATCGAGAAGAAGAAATAGACCGGAAGGGAGCGGAGTTCGAAGGAGACCGTCATGTACAAAAAGTTCTGGAATGAAGAGATGGAAACCCTATCAGCAACGCGTCAGCGAAAATTGGAAGAGGTGGAGTTAAAAAAACAGATTGAATATATCTATGGCAACTCCCCATTTTATCAACAAAAGTTCGCGGAGACTGGGATATCGCCCAGGAACATCAAGCATATTGAAGACTTATCAAAGCTGCCATTCACTGAGAAGGGGGAGTTGCGAGAGAGCCAGGGAAAAGAGCCTCCATACGGGGACTATTTGGCAACGAAAAAAGAGAAGATCGCCAGGGTGCATCGCACAGCAGGGAGCACAGGAAAAGCCCTTTACTCTGCCTTGACGAAAAAAGATTTGAAACAGACCAATGACGTTGGAGCGAGGTGTTTTTGGGCCGGTGGACTTAGACCGCATCACACAGTGGTTCATTGTCTCAACTACTGTTTATGGATGGGAGGGTTTACAGACCATACAAACTTAGAGACGACCGGTGCCACCGTTGTGCCTTTCGGTGTTCGAAATTCAAATCTTTTGGTCAGGATCATCAAGGAAATTGGGATAAATGCCATTTCTTCAACCCCTTCCTATCCGAACTACTTAGCCGATGTGGTAAGAAGCGAGTTGGGGATTAAGCCGGTTGAGCTGGGTCTCCAATTGGGATTATTTGGTGGAGAACCAGGGTTAGAAGATCCCAATTTTAAGAAAATCTTAGAAGAGACCTGGGGGATGAGAGCCTCGAATGCAAATTATGGGATGGCGGATGTTTTGTGCACCTTTGCTTCAGAATGCGATGAGGTAAAGGATCTCCATTTTTTAGCCCAGGGAGCGCTCATCGCACAACTTATCGACCCAGAAACAGGCGAAGACAAAAGAATAGAGGAGGGGGTCCAAGGGGAGTTGGTTTACACGAATCTGGCAAGAGAAAGCCAACCACTTCTCAGGCTCAGGAGTCATGATATGGCTCTTATTCTCGGAACAGGTCCCTGTAGATGTCGAAGAACTGGTTTCAGATTCAAAATGATTGGAAGGAGCGATGATATGCTCCATCTCAAGGGAGTCAATGTTTTCCCAAGCGGGATATTCGAGGTCCTTATCAGTATGAGACCAGAGGTGACCGGGGATTTCTTGATAATGCTCGACAAGCCGGGGCCATACACTTCCCTGAATCTGAAGGTGGAACATGGTGAGGGAATAAGACCAGATGATTTTGAGGGGCTGAAGAGGAAGATCCAGACTAAGATTCAAGACATGTTGACGTTTCATGCCGAAATTGAGCTGGTTCCTCCCAAATCAATTCCAAAACCCGAGGGAGGGAAAGTAAAAAGAATCATCAGGTTGTTTGCAGGAGAAACTGTTTCTTGAATATGTCCGAGCAGGAGAGGGTATGAAAAAGTTATCGAACAAGGAAAAATTTGATAGAGGAACGAAAGCTTTGGCCATGCTTTTGGGCATCACCGTCAAAGCGATCTTGGAAAAGTATGGACCTGAAGGCCTCGAGTGCATGGAGGAGGCATGGAGAGAAGCCCATCGCGTATGGGGCGGAGAAAAGATGGCGAAAATTGCTGGGGTCAAAAAAAATGAAAAGAACATCAGTGGCGTGGCAAAGTGTATGGATTTTGCTAGCGAGATTTATGGCGAAACCTACCAGTGGATAGAGAAGTCCTCCATCCGAGGGATAAAGCGCCATACTTCCTGCCGGCTCTATCAATTCTATCCCCCCGAACTTTGTCATACGCTACATAGGGCTGCTATTGAAGGTATAGGAGTCGGTTTGACAGGAAATCCTAATTTTAAGTGTTCAGTAACATCTTGTATCTCAGCGGGAGATCAGTACTGTGACTTTATTATTGACGATGCCCGATCATCTTAATGCCTTAGAATAATCGTTGCGTCCACTGCCACGGGCTCTCCGTCCACTATCACAAGCGGATTGACATCAATCTCCTGAATCTTTTCGAGCGTCAGCGCAAGCCACCCCAACTTGGTTAGCCAATCGCTAAGGTTTTTCATATAGACAGGATTGGAGCTCCGGTATCCCCTTATGGAAAGGAATAAGGGGTCAAGTCTCAACATATGACATTGATTAGGCTGATGTGATAAATGGGAGGAAACAATCATGAGGAGGTTTAGTTGGCGAGGCAGCTGAGTATAGAATTTCCGGGGGCATTTTATCATGTGACCTCCCGGGGGAACGAGAAAAAAGCAGTTTTCTGCAGTACGAGGGACAGAGAAAAATATCTGTCCTATCTTGAATCAGCCTGTGATCGTTATGGAGCTATCATCCATGTTTACTGTCTGATGGAAAATCACTATCATCTTCTATTAGAAACGCCGAGAGGAAATCTTTCACAAGTTCTTCATCATATTAATGGAGCCTATACCACATACTTTAACATCAAGCGGAACCGATCCGGGCATCTCTTTCAGGGTCGCTTTAAGGGGATACTCGTTGATAAAGAGGCTTATTGCAAAGAACTATCCCGCTACATACATCTTAACCCTGTAAGGGTGGGGATAGTGAAAACCCCTTTGGAATATCCATGGTCGAGTTACCGATACTTTATAGGGAAAGCCAAGAAGCCTCCATGGTTAGCGATAGAATTTGTTCTTGAGGACTTTGGAGGAGAAGAGAGGGTGGGATTCCGGAGGTACAGGGAGTATGTGGAGAGAGTAGAAAGCAAGGAACTGAGGGATCCTTTTAAAAGCGTAATTGCCTCTACATTCCTGGGAGGAGAAGACTTTATCAACCGAATCAGAATGGACTATTTGGAGAAAAAGAAAATAGACAAACGTAATATTCCAGCGATAAAAAAAGAGTTCTGAAGGGGCCATCTTTGGAGGAGATTGAGAAAGGGGTGAGTAAGCGATTAGGTAGGGATCACACTTTTTTAAAAAAGGTTTGTATTTATCTGAGTCACCAGTATAGCGGATTGGGGCTTGATGAGATTGGGGCATATTGGGGTATGGAAGGGAGTACAATTAGTCAATTGAGCAGAAGATTTAAGGAAGCGATAAAGGGGGATAGGGAATTAGGGGAAACCCTCAATGAGATCAAAGGAGAAAGCCTGTTGAATGTTGAGACTTGACCCCAAATATTTACACACTGTCACGTTCACTGGGCGCGGCGAGTGCCGTCTCGCGAAGCGAGACTACCCGGAGCCAGGAATCGTAGTTGTGAGGTGCTTTCTTGAGCTCAGCGATCTTCCGAGCGGGTACGTCGGAGGTCAGCTGACAACGAACACAATTACTTCACGGATACGTCTCGGGGACAAGAGTGATCCACCTGGATACACCCAGCCTTCCATCGCGACCGTTCGGTTGTGGAGACGCCGATGAACCCCTGGCTAATTCCCGAATATGAAGAGTACTAAAGAGATCGAAAAACTGAAACATAACAAGATGGGTGAGGCGAGCGTGAATAGCCCTGCCTAATTTCGCAGTGAGTGCCCGCCGCCTCACCCTTATCGTTATGCTCACTTTCGAACGATAATCTACTTCGTCAAGGAGCGCACTCCAGTCAACATTTGTAGGTGTTATACGTAACATGTTTGAAATAAAGGGGGTATGGGGATGGTGGTTTTTGGAACTGGAGATTCGAGGATTTAAGATACTGATTAAAATATTACTCCTTTTGCTCTGTCTTCAGTTTTTTCCAGAACGCTCTTGGAGAGATAATCTCGATCTTCCCTATTCTCCTTAATCCGAGAAGTTCGTTATCTCCGGTGACAAACAGGTTTGCCTCTCCATCTAAGATACATGAAAAAGCGGTCTGGCCATCCCTAATTCTTTAATTTCAGTATAGGAGAGCCATTTGCGATGTGATAGCGTCCAATAAACACGGGGGCTTGGTGATGGGAAGAAAAGTCTTTACCCCGAAAGGAAGCAGTGTTTACGGGCTCA
>Ga0194112_10009173_pt1 | contig 12642 bp, 10 predicted proteins | sample TA2MahC400mmetaG_FD_146191 | JGI IMG/M metagenome (GOLD analysis project Ga0194112, IMG submission 146191) | Freshwater microbial communities from Lake Tanganyika, Tanzania - TA2015016 Mahale Deep Cast 400m | ecosystem: Environmental > Aquatic > Freshwater > Lake | place: Tanzania: Lake...
GGCATTCTGGGCAGTTTGGGTTTCTTCCCATTCAGCCATATCAAATTCGTCGCCGGTGCCTAAATCGGTCGGATTATCGATTGTGTCGATTATAGTAATACTGTAATCTTCGCCGGTATTCTGTCCGGTCAGCACTAAATGGTACGGCGCCGCGCCGCCGCCGCCATCGTTGATAATCGAAGCGGTAACGCCGGGATTGTCGCTGTTGTTGTTGATTAAGCGCGCCAAGCCGTGCAGAGTCGTGCCGTGCGGAACTTCGACTGTAAGAACTTCGTCGCCGTATTGGAAGGAAAAACTTTGCGCGCTGCCGGAGTTGTTCACCGGCGTCGTGTTCATATCCGCCCAGCCGGTCTCATGAACGAGAATCGCGCTGGTCGCGATCTGATTAATCAAGATGCTGTGCGAGCCGGGAATAGCGCCGGCTTTAGCGCTGACCGTTAATATGTCTGTATTGGCGCTGGTAGCGGTTTTAACGAGCAACTCATTCGGTGTGTCGATGCCTTCGGCTGCCGACTTCAGCGAATTGAGTTTAGATTCGACGGCGCCCCAATTCGTCAACTGGCTCTGGAACGTCGTCTTGCGCGACTGAATGATATCGACCGGGCGACGCTCAATCTGCATCAGCAGTTTGACCGTCTCCGCCCATTCCAACCCGGAAGATAGTCCGGTTACATTGCCGACCGGCATAGCGACCTTTCGTAAAGTTAGATTGCTTCGTTATGGATAACGAAGTGAAGCAATTACATAGATATATTTGCTTCCTCATCGCCGCCACAGAAATCCGCGCGATGATGATGGATATACCCGTCTTCGATGAAAGCGGGCGGCTTAACAACGAAATAGAGCGGCAATGCGGAGGGAAAGGATGACGGCTGCATCGGAAGCGGAAACCCGATGCAGCCTCATCCTCACCCTCCGCAACAGCCTATCGCTTACCGGAAGCGGACTTTACAGATTACCCAACGAGTTGGGCGACGGTGCGCGGCACCATATTGGCTTGCGCCAGCATCGCCACGCCCGACTGCATCAGAATCTGCGCCCGGACGAAGTTTGACATCTCGGCGGCGATATCCGCGTCGCGAATTGTTGACTCGGACTTGACAGCATTCTCGTGCGAGACCTGCAAGTTCAATATCGTATTTTGCAGACGCTCCACATAGGACCCTAAACGCGTGCGCTCGGTGTCCTTGGAGGTTATGGCGATATCGAGCGTATCGATGGCAGTTTGGGCGTTGGTTGTGTCAACTAAAGTCAGATCTCCGATGCCTAACGACTCAGCCGTCATCGAATTCAGATTGACTGTGTAGTAGTCCTCATTAGCGTTATTGTTTGTGCCGATGTGGAACTTCAGACCTGCGCCGGAGTAGTCGCCATTGATGAGGTAGAGACCGTTATAGTTCGTAACATTAGCGATACGGGTGACTTCGCTCTTTAAGGCTTGGAATTCCGTATCGATAATAGCCCGGTCGTCCTCCTGCAACGCACCGTTCGACGCCTGGACAGCCAGCGCTCTCATCCGCACCAACTTTTCGTCGATAACGCCAAGCGCGCCTTCAGCCGTTTCTAACAGGTTAATATTGTAATTGGCATTACGTTCGGCTTCCTGCATCGAAGCGATTTGGGCGCGAAAACGTTCCGATACCGCCAGACCGGCCGGGTCATCCCAGGCATTGTTTATGCGCAGGCCACTCGACAGCCGATTGACAGACTGGTCGAGCGCCGTCTGGGTGATTTGAAGATTCCGCTGGGCGGTCAGCGACAAGATATTGTGATTGATCCGCGTGCTCATAGGTCGGTTGACTCCTATTTTGTTTTCCGTAAAACCCCTTGCATTTCTTTTATCGACGCAATGAGGCGAAAACTTGAGTCCCCGATTTTAAAATTCACACCGAAAATTGCGAATTTTTTCTTACACACGGAAAATTGGGCTATAGGCTTTGGGCTTTGGGCTTTAGACTTTAGGTGGGGATTTTTATATCTAGCGCTATGTCAAACGTAAGATGTCGTCATCCTGAACAAAGTGAAGGATGACAAATACGAGTGCTAACCTGCTTTGTCAATACAATTAAGAATCAGATTATTCACTTGTTTTAAATTACCCGTGTTATAAAATCTATACCTAAAGTCCAAAGCCTATAGCCTAACTCCTGATTTCAAAGAGCGCGCTGGGCGCGGGCATTCCAGTCCTATAAACGGACAAAACTTGCCGCCCGCGTTTGAGTTCGTGCAAAACTTCAGCCAAACGGCGCTGTGCATTCTGCAGTCGCTCGATAGCGCTTTGACTGATGTAGTGCAACTGGCCGGCTAATTCCAAGATTTGCCGCGCTTCGGGATTGGATGCCGCTTGCCGACGGGAATTGCGAATCAAGCGCGCTAATCCCGGCAGCGCGCGTCGCAACTGATTGTGCAGCAATCCAGCGACTGTTAAATCCTCCCGTTCGACCGCCGCCCGGTGCTCCTGCATCAATTCGAGTTGGGTTTGAACGAATTCGACCGAATTGGATTTAATCTTGGCTGGCATTGGGTTTCTCCCGCCAGAGCCTTAAGACGCGTTGATGATCTTCACACAGCGGGATTAATTCGTATTCGATTAAATCCGCCAGCAGCACACTATCCCGCTTTTCTTGCGCCGCTAACAGTTCATCCAACAGAGCCGGCAGTTTGGCGAAGACATCCGCCGCACAACCGCCGTTATAGGGTATGGCACGCGTATCGAAGCCGATGTTACGTTCGATAAGTCCGGTGGTATGCTTGAGCAGCGCGATGCCGTCCAGCGCGCGGGTATAGACCTGTGCGGCGCGAACTTCATCCCCGGCGCGCAGGTAATCGCTCGTCCGGCTCAACTCGCCTATTAATTGGCTGACAAAATCGTCGAGCGATGCGAGCGTATACTGAGCCAGCGAACGCACAGCGCCGGTCGTGATTTCCAGCAGTTGGATCCGCTCAGCCGGCAGCGACGCCAATCCGCTCCAATCAGCGCCGGTAATATCCGTCCCATTCAACTTGATATTGGTAAAGCCAATTCCCGGCGGCGAATTCGAACTTTTGAGAGCCTCTATTATTGCGCCAAAATTGAACGGCGCCGGCGAAGTCAACGTTTGATGTTTGCCATCGATGGTGATCGTCATTTTGCCTCTATTTGTATGTCTTTATATTTTAATATCTTAATGACTAATTAAGTTAAGGTTCTGTATATTCTTTTTATTTCAGTAATAACAGTCCTTATCCGATGTTCGTAAGTATGTTCTTTTAAAATGTGTTCTGCTGCCGCATCGGCGATACTCCTCTTTAAGCCGTCTTGCCGCTTGAAGAATTTTACTTTTTCGGATATTTCATCGAGACTGTCGAAAACGGCATATTCATCCGCTTTGAAAAGCACTTCTAAATCTTCGCGTTTATCTGTAAGTAAAAATCCGCCGCTGAGCGGAGCGTCGAACACACGCTGATTCACACCGGTAGGCATCTGAAAATGGCTGAAATTCAGATTTACCTCCGTCGCCGCATAGACTTCCGGTAATTCCCGGTAATAATCTACTGTCGGATGCCATCTCAAATTAGATGATGAGGGTGATAATAAAAAATCGCCATCATTAGCACTATCTACATTAATCCAATCTTCGTCGCCAAAAACATCGATTTGCATTTCGCTCAAAGCCCGAATCGCTTTCCAGCGATAGCGGCGCGTGGCTTCCAATACAGCGGCGGAAGCGAAACTTAATCGAGCGCGCGGCATCCATTCTTCAAGCGCGAAACCATCCGGTTCGGTCTCGTTTATCCATAATGGGCTTTTTAAAGGTGAAGAAGTTAAAAGCGCATTTACAGCGGCATCCAGACGCATCTGTAAATCGTGAGTTGTCGGACACATTTGAAGCCATTGGGCAGCCAGTTTCCGTATCGAATCGCCGACAAAAGAGACATTATAGTGAGCCTGATAATTATCGCCTTTGCGCATCGAAACTGGGTCGCCGGCTAACGGTAGATGGATTATATTATCGAAGCCAAATTCCTTTAGAAAAGGAATATATGTCCGTTCCCAGATTGCGGTCAAAGCCAGCGGCGAAACATTAGCCTTATGGTCGAGCAGCACAAACGCCGGGCTATCGACGAACCACGAAACGAAAGGCAGTTCTATACGCAGCAGTAAATCTTTCACTACCCCGTCTTCATCGAAACCAAAATGGTTGACGGTGAATAAAAAATCGGGACGATGCTCGAGTATCATATTCAACAGCCGTTCGATGTAACCCTCACGCGGCTGGACCGGCAGGCTGACGACCTGCCAGCCGCAGCGCCGGAAGGCGCGAAACACCTCCCGCCGAATAAAATAACCGGCGTCGATTACTATTACGACGCCTGCAACATTGCGCAGTCTTGGCGTTTGCAGACGATTGAGCAGCGTCGGGGACAAATCCATTGGACGGCTTACTTATACGCTGACAACCACAGTGGGTTGATAATGTTTGGACCGGCGTCGCGGCTCGTCAAATCGATTGAAGATAATTGCACGGCTAATTTATGATGCACTTCGCTTAACAATCTGCCGACTACTTGGCAGTTCCACGCTAACTCAGCATACAATTGTTCAGTCTGGCTCGCTAACGAATGCAGGTCGGCGCCGTCGATGCCGTCTTTTGCATAAGTGAACTGGGTGGCGAGGGGCATTAAATCACGCTCTTTATATGCCAGCCGTATGATGTCAGCGTCGATGTCAGCGCTGCGCTTGCCAAGTTCACTTATCTGCGCGATTTGCCCGTTGCGCCCGCAAATCATCTTTAATCGACCGGCAATTCCCTGCCCCTCTTGCGCCAAACTTTTCAGTTCGTCCAGCGCCAGTCGAAAATTGAGCATCCAATCCCGCACAAATCCATAATTATCGAGCGAATATTCATTCATTATTTGCGCGGCGATATCACCGGCTGAAACATCTTTTACGGCTTCGAATCGACCGTCGAGAACATCTTTCCATACTTCTTTTAATATGGCATTCAACATAGCGCGCGGCGTTAACTCGTCCCTAAACAACGATGTGAGTTTTAAGAAGCCATCGACATCAAAGGCGGTGCGGTAGGTTTTAGCATCGATAGCATATCGCGCCGCAATTGCATCGCAAAACTCATTAGTCAACATAGCTTGAGCCAGTTCAGCGGCGAATTGCGCAGAAACAGATTTATGGCAGGAATGATGTCCGCAGCGCATTTTAGGCAGACAGGGGAAACAATCCAGCCGCGGCTCGACGATGATATGCCCGACGCCGTAAGGCGCCGTCTCTTCAGCCATAGCGCTGCCGAGCGATATGTCCAGAACCGGTGTGCCGACCGCCGCAGCGATGTGCATTGGTCCGGTGTCGTTGGTTATAAGCAAGTCGCATTGTTTTATGAGCGCCGCCAGCAAAGCCAAATCGGTCTTCCCCGCCAGATTGAGCGCCGCCGGGATGTGAGCCGCTACCGACGCGCATAATTCGCTCTCGCTCTCTGCGCCGAATATCAGGGGATATATCGACAGTTGAGCGCCTAGTATTTTCAACATCTCGGCAAAATTTTCCGCCGGCCAACGCTTCTCGACCGTCGATGCCCCCGGCACAATCCCTATCAAGCGCGCTTTAGACTGGACATTACGCACTAAATACTTCGTCTTTTGAAAAGCCTCCGCCGAGACCTTCAGCCTCAACGCTCTCCCATTGTAATTATCATTGGCATTGACATTAGCATTGTCATCAACATTAGCATTTACATTTTTCTCATCACCATCAATTATGCACCCAAGTTTGTAATGAATATCGACCAGATTAAAACGGTTGTAATGGCGGTTGAGATTGGCGTTTAAATAGTAATTTGTCCAGCGTCCGTTGACTAACTTCTGTCCCTGTTTATCCAACGTCATCCCAATCGTCCGCTTGCCATCGATGAGCCGGCACAGCGCCGCACTGAAATGGGTGTGTGTAATATTCACAACTAAATCATAGCCATCGGAATGCAAGCGGTCGGTTAATTCTTTTAAGGCAATGTAAGAGTCGGCTAATCTGCCATTCGGTTGGATAAGCGGCATCACAATAGAAGTCAGGGGAAATGATATTGCTCGGTCGATATCCGGCAGCATTTTGGCGACTTTACAAAAAGCCGCTGAAAAGAGCAACGTCACCTCATAGCCATGCTTCTTTAACCCTGAAAGGAGAGACGCCGATTGAATCAGGTCTCCCATCCGCGCAATGTTCACGACCAAGGCTCGCTTCACGCCAAATCCTTATCCTGCGCCCAGAGGCGGAATTCGTTCATCAAGAGAAAGATGCCTTCAGCACGGGTCAAGTCGCCTGTCCGGCGGGATAATATCTGCCTTGAGATTTCTTCGACGGTTACAATGCCGGCAGCGCGCTGGGATTCCAACAGCGCCCTCAATTCAGGCTCATCGCCAAGGACATTCAGCATTCCATCCACAGAATTCGGATTGCGTCGGCTGGCCGGCGCGGTCTCATAACTATAGATGAATTGCAACGCTTCGGTCATTCGTCGCTCATAGGTATGTTCAGCGAGGACGCGCTGGCGACCGGCGCGAGCGATGGCGAGGCGCTCTTCAGGATGGTCGAGGTAATAGCGAATTTTATCTTTGAGTTCGGTTATATTGTCGAAGACGGCGATTTCTTTGCCAATCTGAAACTGGTCGGCTAAATATTCTCGCCGGTCAACTAATTGAAAGCCGCCGCAGGCGGCAATTTCGTAAGTGCGCGGATTGAGATAATCGCCATCCGGATTGACGCCGTCGTGATAAGAGGAGGAGTGCAGGTTGAGGTTAATCTTTGCAACATTGAAAATCTTCACCGTTTCCTCGGTCGAGATCCGCTCGCCGTTGCGCTGCAGAAAAGGCTCCAGCGCCCCGGCGCCGTTCCAATCATTTCCCCATAATTTAAAGTCGAAGCCTTGTAGTCCGCTGAACACGACCCGCCGGTTGCGGTAGCCGGCGCCGATATGCGAGATGTCGCTGCCGTAGGCAACGCTTTCCAAAGCGCTTAGTTCCAGCGGGCGATGGACGAACGGGTCGGCAGCCAAAGGCAGATACTTAGCCTTTTTATTTCCCCGCTGCGCCAGCGCGGACAGAAATTCGCCTTTCTGTATCGTGAAAAAGTAATCGTAGCGCGTCGCCCACTCCTGCCAGTAGGTGAACAACTGCCATTCTTCGACGAACCAGAAAGCCGTCGGGACGCCCATTTGCCGCAGCGCACTTAAAGCCTCTGGCGTGATTAGCGACTGGGCGACTAAAAACACCAAGTCGATAGCCCGCTCTTCAGCCAGCAAAACAATTTCATCCGCGGCAACTGATGTTAATTGGTTAAGAACTTTATGACGATAATGTCGGCTGCGCAAATTGGACTCGATGCGTGAGTGCAGCGGTTCAAACACCGCATTGTCGAGCGTAATGACATTATGCCCGAGACGGGTCAAAGCCGCCGCACAATAGCGGGCGATAGGCAGCGAACCACCATAGAACGGCGTCGAAACTAAGATGTTCAACCGCTCAATGTTAGCCCGACTGCGTTCCGCCAACAATCGTTCAATCTCGCTGTAATAGTCCGGATGCAGTTTGACTGAAGGCGCGTTACGGACGAAATAATATCGACCTTTAACCGGCAGCGTGTTGAATATATTTTCTACAACCTTCGCCACTGGTTGCCCGGCAAGATATAGAACATCGTTATGCTCCAGCCAGGGCTGTGCAGATAAAGCCGCTCGCGCAACTGCGTCATCCGCCTCGACGACGGCTAAAGACCCTCTATGCAGCGCCTTGACAGCCTGCGCCAGGTAACCCAGCCCCAAACCTAATATTACGACCGGCGCCTCTTCCGGCACATCCGCCAAGGCGGCTTTGGCGATTGTCTGCGCTTCCTTGACCGGGTCGTAAAGGCTGTGCAGCATATTGCCGCTGATACGCATCGTCAACGTCCCGCTGCGAGCCGGAAATATCTCTATTTTATTCGCTTTTTTCAACATTTCACTTAAGTCCAATCCAAACCGTTCTTATGCAAACTTGAGCAGAGCAAGCGGGCTGATTTTAGATTAGGCGCTTTATTTTGAAATACTCGCAAATTCATTGTTTGCATTAAATCTTCAGGAAGTAAATCCGCTTCAAATTGCGTCGGATGGCGCGCCATCTCCGCCTCACAGCAGGGATAATCTCGCCGCTGCGGAATTAGAACTAAATGACCATCGCCATAAGGTCCTGTCTGCCGGTAGAACATCGAACCAAAGTAAAGTCCGAGACACTTTGCGCCAGCCATCGCCGCTAAATGCAGCGGGCCGGTATCGACGCCGACGACCAGCCGGGCGCGCTGTAGAAGCGCGGCTAATTCGGGCAATGTCGTCTCGCTGCAAAAATTAGCGCCAGGTATTACTGACCCAGCCGATTTGTTAATCCGCTCGACAGTATCGCTCTCAAACTTAGAACCGGCAAAAACAACTGGTGTATCAGATTTCAAATTACGGACGACCTCGGCAAAATAACGCTCCGGCCAGATACGTCCAGACTGTCCTGAACCTGGCAAAATAACGACCGGATTAGTTGAAGTTCGCCAACCGAGTCGATTGAATAGCGCGTCTATCTTGTCTTGAGCCTCAGCCGGAATAGTAAGAAAGATCAACTCCCGGCGGTCCTGAGAGTCTTGCGCGTAGTCGAGCCATATATCGCTGATATGCCGGCCGTTTTGCCGCAGACCTTGAGACGATGTAAATAGTTCGAATAGAACCGCGTCTGAGGGAACTTCAGCCTTGATATCTTTCAGTCGTGCGCCGAGCCGGGCTGTGGCTGTTGGCAGCGCCTCGAGCAGCGCTGCAGATGCATTATGGAAATTTAAATTGAGTGCATACTCAGTGGAAAATTCGACTAATTCACAGTTCAACTGCAGTATTCTATTAGCGAAACCATTCGAATTATCCAATATTGTGCGCTGTATTGCTTCGACCGGCACCGACAGAATGTTCCCTTTGCCGACCATCAGTTCGGCCAGAGCCGAAACCCGTTCATCCACGACCAGTCCGACCCTGCCCTGTCCCGCCCCAGCAAGGCAGCGGCTAATCAAAGGCCAGGCTTGCGCTAAATCCCCCAACCGCGCTAACTGGATAATGACGATTTTAAAACGGGTCATCCTTAATTAATGACAATTCTAATGCTAATGTTAATTATACACATAGCATCGACATTGACAGTAGTGTTATGTCAATTGTGCAATGTCGTATGTCGTCCTGAACGAAGTGAAGGAACTCGTCTGGATAAGCAAGTCTTTAGAACGAGATCCTTCACTTCGTTCAGGATAACGCTTACGCTTGACATAGCGCTAGTGCCTCGCTGCAAAAGAAACTGGCATTATAGTATAGACAGGAGGACAGGCGTCCCTGCCTGTCCACTTTACAGCCATATTTCCCGGGACAGGCAGGGACGCCTGTCCTCCTGTCCGACATACTGGAAGCCATTAATGCAAGTAAACACTAGTCAATGAAATTCACTAAACTTGGTTGGATGATTTTTGCCGCGGCGCGCAGCGACATTTCATAAGCCGTCTGTTCGCTATTGAACTGCGTTACCGCTTCCAGCACATCCACATCGACCAACTCCGATAATCGGTTGGCGGTGTTATTTCTATAATTTGTAAGTTTTTCGATGATACTCTGCGCGCGCGCCGCACGCGCGCCGACTAGTGAAGTCATATCGGTTGCCAAATTAAGAGCCGCGTCGATGTGCGTCAATGCCGTATCGATGCTTCCGATATCGTTGACTTTCAAAGCGTCTCGCAGTTTTATTAGAACATCGAATAAATTTTGACCATCCGGCAATTCGAACAGGTCGCCAGCGACAATGCCGGTTTCAAGACGCTGCCCATCGCCGACTGTGATTTCGAGCTCCATCGGATCCTCATCTTCCGTCCGACTCACGCCGACAACTTGACCGGCTTCATCGCGTTCGGCTTGGTAGGGCGTCGAGGAGGCGCGGTTGCCGCCGAAAAGATAGCGATTGCCGCTGCGCTCATTAGCAATGCGCAGCGCTTCGTCGATTTCGCTGTCAATCTGTTTGGCAAGCGCGGCGCGGCCTTCTTCGCCGGTAGCGCTATTAGCGCCGCGGACGGCTGCCGCGCGCACGCGAGTCAACAAGTCCGAAAGAATTGCCAGGCTCGACTCTGTAGCGTTCAACTCCGACAATGCCGCTTGAGCGTTGCGTTCATAGCGTTCGGCGCGCGCCAGACGGCTGTTGAGGCTAAGTATCTCTCCTGCCGCGCTGGGATTGTCCGACGGCAATTCCACAGCGCGCCCGGTCGTAACCCGCTGTTGGGCTTCCGATAGACGGGCATAGCGCTGCCGAACTTGTTCGACAATGCGCTCGGTTAGACCAGTTTGGGTTATGCGCATATTAAACGACTAATGACAATGACAATGTCAATGATAAAATGCTGAATGATAATTTGAAATGACGAACAGAATATGAGGTTCTAAACAATTCTTCCTTTTACCTTATGAATATCATCTGAGGTAATTGCAAAAGTGTTGGATTTATTAACTGATGGCAAGGCGGACGAGGGCGTCCGCCTCGCCATGTCTGAATTTTCTGGATTAATCATCACTTTAGCAATTAGCTCATCTTTTACTCTAACATTGACATTTGCATTGACATTATGAATTATACTATAGTTAATAGAACATCCATCATTTTCTCGACCGTTGTTACTAATTTGGCTGCGGCGTTGAAAGCGTTTTGATAGCGGATGAGATTGGTCATTTCTTCGTCAATGGACACGCCGCTGACAGAGTCGCGCCAACTTTCGGCTTGCTGCAAGGACAATTTGGTCGATTCAGCGAGCATTTGGTTATCGTTCATGCGAGCGCCGATGCCGGCAATTAAAGCAGCGAGACTGTCGCCAATCGTAGTTCGCTGCCCATCCAATAAAGGCGCATCGGCAAGGTCGGCGATGGATAAGGCTATTTCGTTATCGCTGCGGTCACCGTTCAGCGAGGCTGCAATACAGCGACAGTTACGTTGAACATCAGCGGATAGCGCAATATCGAACGCGCCGGTGACCGAGGGATCGAAAAAGTAGATTCCGGTTGAGCCGTCCAAGCCATAACCGGTCTGGTGTATGTTGTTCACAGCCTGGACAAAAGTTATTGCCAATTCATCCAATCGGGCGCGGATATGGGCTAAATCATCCTCCCGCATCGACACCAAGCCGGAAATTTCTCCAGAACTGATGACTACTTGATTCCCACCAATCACAAAAACATTAGCGCCCTGCCCGTCGAAGGTTCTTTCCATCTCGCGATATGATGCGCCGTCCACAACCATAACATTGCCCAGCATTAAAATTACCGAGCCGGTTTCGTTCATACGATAGGAAACGCCGGCCAGGGAGGATAGTTCATCGAGCAGTCTGGCGCGGGCGTCGTCCAGCTCGCGGACACCGCTCCGCAGCGCATTCATATTGGCTTGGGTTAATTGAGCGATAAGAACGTTAAAGCGCTTGATACGATAATCTATTTGTTCGTCGAGTTGAGAGGCTTGTTGGGCGAGGTTTTGTCCGGCGGTGCGGAAGGTTTGACTAATCGAACGGCCGGCTTCCCGCAGGACAGTGCGCGGCGCCAGCGACGCCGGATCACGTGCCAAGTCCAGCCAGGCGTTCCAGAAACTGTCCAAAACGCCAGACAAGCCAGTCTCGCCTAAATCCCCCAAAGTGGCTTCAAGGAGTTGTAATTGCTGTCCGGCGGTCTCGTAGCGCGCCGCATCCGCCATCGAACGTTGGACCTGCTGTTCCACGAACCGATCGCGGATGGTGCGCACTGCATCCAGATCGACGCCGGTGCCGAGCAGCAATCCCGGCTGTTCAGCCAGCGCTAACGATTCGCGCAGTTCCGCCCGTTTACGGGCGTAGCCCGGCGTGTTGACATTGGCAATATTATCGCCGGTAACCTGCATCGCTGCCTGCTGGGCGAGCAGCGCCCGGCGGGCTAAGGCCAAAGTGGCGTTGACTGAAGACATTTACAGCGTTTTATCCACAAGGATGTGTGAAATGCGCTGCGGACGACGCTCGCCATTCGGCAAATACAATAAACCTATATCCTGCCCCTCGTCGATAAACAGGTCGATGTTGCGCTGCAAAAAAGAAAGCGAACGCTTAATCAGATATTGATTGACGCGGTTGGCTTTCTTGATTTTCTCTATCAGACGGGAAAGCGTCGTTTTTAAACCACGTAATTCTTCTGACGATTGTTCGAGATTCATCTCTATCAGCCGGGCGATAGTGATGTCATCCTGCGACCCAGCAGTCTTGGCAATCGTGCGGACGACCTGCACACGGCCATCTTCCAACGTGCGGATTTGAGTAATCAATTTATCCTGCCGCTGGACAGTCAGGTCGAATTCATCGATGCGATTCTGAACAATGCATTCCCGTTGTTTAGCGAGGCAATCGAGGAATTCCTCGAGGACATCTTCTTCCTGTCGGATGAGGCTGATGAGTTGGTCGATGAGTTCTTTCATAGTTTAGTTCCCCGTGCTGCCGGAAGCCGGCTCAGCCGGTCTGGTATTTCCCTTTTCCACTGCTAATCCACTATGGTCAGCAGCCATTAGATGTTCCACTGTCAACCGCGACGGATTGACAGAAGGTAATTCTGA
>Ga0194112_10009174_pt1 | contig 12642 bp, 7 predicted proteins | sample TA2MahC400mmetaG_FD_146191 | JGI IMG/M metagenome (GOLD analysis project Ga0194112, IMG submission 146191) | Freshwater microbial communities from Lake Tanganyika, Tanzania - TA2015016 Mahale Deep Cast 400m | ecosystem: Environmental > Aquatic > Freshwater > Lake | place: Tanzania: Lake...
AGATCGGGCCGAACCAGGCGGACAGGTAGCCGCGGTAGTCGTTGATGTTGTCGTAGGAGTACTCCTCGCCCATCATCGCGCAGTTCTCCATGAACCAGGAGTTCGTGGAGCCCGCGTTGTAGCCGAACTGGACGATGTGCATGTACTCGTGGGTGACTGTGATCCTGCGCTGGTTGGCGTTGCTGATGTTCGTGTTGACGTGGAAGAAGCCCGTGTAGTCGTTGTAGGGCGGGTTGGGCGGCACGGAACTCTCCGGCTCGGCCAGACCCATGATGCCCGAACCCAGGGCATGGATATAGCAGTCGATGAGGTTCATCCCGCCGCCGGCCGCGCCGTCGCCGGGGGGGACGTCCCAGCCGTAGGTCGTGTGGTAGCTGCTCCAGCCGACCTCGACGGCCTCCTGGACGACGTCGACATAGGCCTCGGTCACCGCGTCACTGCCCGAGAGCGTGTAGTGGATCTTGAAGTGGGCCGTCGTCCGGGAGTTGAGCAGATTGGTCGGCCGGGCGCGCAGGTCGCCCAGGGCGTCGCCGCGGCCCATGGCCTCGAGCTCCTCGTAGGCCTCGAGCAGGATCGTCGTGCCGGACTTGATCGGCCCGCCCCCAAGGCGGAAGCGCTCCGGCAACCGGTCCGATCCCTTGACGAACTGCACGCGGTGGATGAGCGCCTGGGCGCGGTCGATCTCGCCCGTCGCATAGGCGTCGTTGATCGCCTGCAGGGCGGGGTGGCCGAAGGATTCGAAAGTCGTCGGCGCGGCCGGAGCCGCGGCCGTCAGACCCAGAAGCACCAGGGCGAACAGGCTCGCCAGACGCGCGGCCTTCCTCATCATGCCATCCTCCATGTCGTTGCTGCCGGTCGACCCGTACAACGGGCCGACGGTCGGGGTGCAATCTGCCCTCGCTCGCGGTTTCGTGAGAGCGACACCCGAGCGGATAACGAGAACATAGTTCATTCTACCTGTTCCGGGGCCGGAAATCAAACCGCCCGTGCCCGACTGGCGAGCGAACGCGCTGCCCGAGAAGGCGTTCGCAACATTCGGGCGCCTGTGTCCCCTCGAGAACCGGCGGGGCGGCTCCACGGGGCGGTCGGGCAATGCTTGGTCTCAGAGCCGGTTCGGGAGCAAGATGGCTGGGATCGTGCATCCCCCGGCGGCCGCGGGCTGTCGCGGGGGGCGCCAGACATCGGGATCTGGCCGCCGTCCAAGACCTGTCCATCCCGATGGTTCGATCCGCGCGCACCCGCCTGGCGAGCGCGAGGCGCCCGGACTGGCGCACCTGCTCCGCGGCCGAACCGGCAGGCGGGCCCGCGAGCAGACTGGCTCGAAGGCCGCCGCCGCGTGTACTGGCCGGAAGATGACGGGGAGGGGACATTGCGCATCCTGATGATCGGCGGCACAGGGCTCACTGGCCCGCACATCGCCCGCCGCCTGCACGCGCAGGGTCACACCCTGCTTCTCTTCCACCGCGGGCAGACACAAGCGGACCTGCCGGCGGAGATCGCGCACCTCTCCGGCGATCGCCGGGAGCTTGCGCCGCATGCCGCCGCGCTGGCCGGTTTCGCCCCCGAGGTCGTCGTCGACATGGCGCTGGTGACGGCGCAGGACGCCTGGGATGTGATGTGCCTCTTCCGCGGCGTCGCCCGGCGTGTGGTCGCGATCAGCAGCCAGGATGTCTATCGCGCCTACGGGCGTCTGATCGGGACCGAACCGGGGCCGCCCGACGGGGTGCCGCTGGATGAGGACGCGCCCCTGCGAGAGAAGCTCCACCCCTATCGCGCCCGCGCCTCCGGTCCCGACAACATCATGTTCCACTACGACAAGATCCTGGTGGAGCGCCTGATCCTGGGCGACCCACGGCTGCCCGGCACGGTGCTGCGCTATCCGCTGGTCTACGGCCCGCGCGACCGCCAGCACCGCCTGTTCCCGTACCTCAAGCGCATGGACGACGCCCGTCCGGCGATCCTGCTGGGTGAAGGCCAGGCCCGCTGGCGCTGGACCAAGGGCTATGCCGAGGACATGGCGGCGGCCGCCGTGCTGGCGATCCTCGCGGATCGCGCGGCCGGCCGCGTCTACAACGTCGGCGAGGAGCGTGCCCTTTCCGAGGCGGAGTGGGTTGCCGCGATCGCCGGGGCGACCGGCTGGCGCGGGCGCATCGCCGCGCTGCCGCAGGAGCGTCTCCCGCGCCACCTGGCCGAGGAGATGGACTGCTCGCAGGATCTGGTCACCGACACGCGGCGGATCCGCGAGGAACTCGGCTATCGCGAGGAGACCGATCCGGCGGAAGCGCTGCGCAGGACGATAGACTGGGAGCGCGCGCACCCGCCCGACCCGATCGACGCGGAGAGCTTCGAGTACGCCGCCGAGGATCGCGCGCTGGCGGATTGCGGACTCGGCCGGGAGCGCCTCGGTGCTCAGAGCTGAGGGCGTCGGCACAGGCTGCTCCCGGATGCGTGTCCTGCGGTGCCAGAACGATGGCCGGGGGAGTCTGAGAAGTGGCGCCGTAACCATCAAGGTGCCAGCGCGTTCGAGGTTCCGGGAGGGGCGGGAGGCACGCGTTGGGAGATCCCCGAGAGCTGAACCTGAAGCGACCGCTTCTGATCCTGGACCTGGACGAAACGCTCATCTCCGCCTCCGAGGAGCCCCCGTCCGGGCATCATGACTTCCTCTGCGGCCCGTACTTCATCCGCAAGAGGCCCTTCGCCGGTTCCTTCCTCGCGGCCGTGGCGTTGTCCTACGATCTGGCCGCGTGGACGAGCGCCACGGAGGCCTACGCCCGGTGTGTTGCAGAACACCTGTTCGACCGCGTGAGTCTGGCCTTCCTGTGGGCCCGTCCGCGCTGCACGCTGAGGCGCGATCCATGTGGGCCGGAGGAGTACTTCGTCAAGGACCTGAAGAAGGTGAGGCGTGCCGGCTATGATCTCAGGCGCGTTCTGGTAGTCGACGACTCGCTGCGCGCGCTCGAGAGGCACCGGGGCAACCTGGTGCAGGTGCGCCCGTTCACCGGGGATCCCGGGGACCAGGAGCTGGAGCATCTGGCGGCGTATCTGATCCGCATCGCGGGTAGCGACGATTTCCGCAGAGTCGAGAAACGGGCCTGGCGGGCAGCGGCAATCGATTGAGGCGCGGCCGACATGCGGATCCGGGCAGCCCAGGGCATCGAGCCAGCCCCCGCGCTGCGCGAGGGCATGTCCCGGGAGACACTCCCGAGGCGCATCGGGGCGCGATCGCGGCGTCCGGCTGCCGTGCCGTGGAGGCGCCCATCCACGGGGGCCCGATTCGCTTCCTGGCGTTCCTCGCAATCGACTTGAAGAGCCCGCGAGCGAGGATCGCGGGCGTCGCTCCGGAGCCGGGCGATCGACGGATCAAGCGGATGGCCGCGGCATCCGTCGCCCCGGCTTGAAGGGCGGATTGGACTTTGCCAGGCTGAGCGTGGACAGCGACATCGAGGACCCCGACTGCCCGGCGGGATCCGGCCCGGGCAGGCGATCATCGAGAAGCCGCGGTCAGGCGGGTGTGGGCAGCGCCGGGTCGGGCCCCTACCTCCGCAGCGCGATCTTGCCGCCTGCCGTGCCGCCTTCGCACCTGAGCCTGTACAGGTACACCCCGCCGGCAACGCGCCGGCCCCGGTCGCAGGAGCCGTCCCAGTGCACGTGATGCGCACCGGCTGGCCGTCTGTCGCTGAGCAGCGTCTTCACCAGCCCTCCGGCCACATCGTACACGGACAGGGTGACAGGGCCGTCACGATGGGTTCTGAACGCGATGGTGGCGCGCTCTGTGAACGGGTTCGGATAACCCGCGATGAGGACCGCCGGCCCTGACGGCTCGGGTGCTGAGGCCGGCTCCGGGATCTGCCAGTAGAGATACGGGTACCCGGAGTTGACACCGCCCGTGGTGTCCTCCTCCCAGATGGTGCCGAACGCCCATCCTGTATAGGTGTTCGCGGCATAAGGGTAGGTCATCTCTTCCGTGGTCCTGCCCATTCCGCCCGCGCTGACGCTCTGCCCGGAGGTCTCGGTGTTCCAGTAACTGCCGGAAACCGAGCCCCCGAAGCGGTAACCCACCAGGCCGCCGATGTCCTCACCGCCAGACACGAACCCGGTGGAGAAGGAGTTGCTGACAGCGGTCGTCCACAGGTAGCCGATGAGCCCGCCGCCGAACCAGTTGACCGCCTGCGCACTTCCCGTGGCGTAGCAGTTGGAGATCGTCCCGCCCTCGGTGTCGCCGACGAGCCCTCCTGCCACGGATGTGGAGATCACGTTCCCGGTTGCAAACGACTGCGTGACCGTGCCGTTGAGGTTCCTGCCGATCAGCCCGCCGACATACCAGCCGCCGGTGACCTGGCCGGTCGCGAAGCAGTTCACCACGGTTCCGCCGACGTTGAACCCGACCAGCCCCCCGATCCTGCCGTCATTCGCCTGTATCGTGGCCGACGAGGAGGAGGCGGACACCGTGCCGGGATTGTTCTCCCCGACGAGACCGCCCACGCGGTATCCGCCGCTGACAGTGCCGGTGGACCGGGCGTCCAGGACATCGCCCCGGTTCAACCCGACCAGGCTGCCGGCGATGTTCGCTCCGGTCACGTCAACGTCCTCGACGGCGATACTCCTGATGGTGCAACTGCCGGTGTAGCCGAAGAGCGCCTGATAATCGGAGATCCTGTTGATGAAGATCCCGATGATCGCGTTCCCGTGGCCGTCGAAGGTGCCCGCGAATGAGTTCGCCGACGACGTGCCGATGGGGATCCAGCCCTGACCGCCGTTATGGAACGCGCCCCCCGGCAGGAACTCGGCGGTCAGGTCGATGTCGTTCATCAGTCGGAAATGCTTGTCGGCATGCTGCGACCCCAAGTAGTGGCGGATGCAGTCCAGGTGCGCTGGGGTCACGACCTGCCAGGGATCGCTCTCGGTGCCGGACCCTCCCGCGAACTCCTGGGCATGGGGGCAGGGGGAAGATAGGAGACAGATGACGGCGCCAGTGATCAGGACGCCAGCAGGGCGGTGCATGATCCCTCCTCGGGCCGAAGGCCGGAACCAACGTGACTGCAGGCATTGTAGCACACGGGACCGCCGGCCTCCTCTTCCCTGCCGCGGTACGGTTCGCCCCAGTTCGGACACCGCGAACGGCCTTCTACCGCCCAGCTCAGACATCGACAACGGGAGGAGGTGAAGAATCGCGCAGCGGCCCGCGCGCGCGAAGCGGCCATGGGTGACAGTGGGTGCCTGAGCGCCGGGATCTCGACCTGCATGAAATGCCGGGGAGCGGAAGAGGCTGTGGACGAAGGCCACAACGGCGCGTAGGATCGAAGGCGTCGGCACAGGTTGCCCCCGGATGCGTGTCCTCAAGACGCTGGAGCGATGGGCGTGGGCGTCTGCGGCAGGACGACCCCGGTGTCGAGCTGCCGGGCCGTTCGGGTGTTCCGGGGGGGCAGACTCGCCCGCCCCGAGGTCGCGCGCGGCGCCCGTTTCGGTGCGGCCCGCCATCGGGGACGACGGATGGCGCCGTAACGGCCGTGCGGGCGGCCGCGGCATCGAGGCTGATCGAGGAGGCGCGATGGCCAGGGCCAGAGTGGCGATTCTGCGGACCCGACCGGAGACGGTGATCGAGGACTACCGCCGGCTGGGGGAGTTGGCGGGCTTGAAGGGCGCGCTCGACCCGTCGGCGAAGACGATCCTCAAGGACAACATCACCTGGCACTTCGTCTTCCCGGGGGTGAACACGACGCCGTGGCAGCTCGAGGGGACGATCCTCGCCCTCCAGGACGCCGGGCATCGGGATCTCGTCGCCGTCCACAACCACACGGTGGTCACGATCGCGGAGCGGGGCGAGGAGGAGCTCAAGTTCACGCCGATCTACCGGCGCCACGGCATCCCGGTGCTCTACAATTATCGCGAGGACCACATGCGCTGGGTGCCCTTCCGCTCCAAGGTCCCGCTGCTGGCGCTGCCGAGGATCTTCGGCGACGAGGTGCGCATCCCCGACTTCTTCGTCGGCAAGAACATCGTCCACATGCCGACCGTGAAGACCCACGGCTACACGCAGTACACGGGCGCGCTAAAGAACGCTTTCGGCGGCCTGCTCAACATCAAGCGCCACTACACGCACACCTGGATCCACGAGACGCTCGTCGATCTGTTGGCCATCGGGCGCGAGATCCACCCCGGCATGTTCGCCACGATGGACGGCACGACGGCCGGCGCGGGCCCCGGGCCCCGCACCGTCGTCCCCCACGACAAGCACGTGATCCTCGCCTCCGCCGATCAGGTGGCGATCGACTCGGTCGCCGCGACGCTGATGGGCTTCGACTGGAGCCGCCTGCCCTGCATCGCGCTGGCGCACGAACGCGGCCTGGGCGTCGGCGACCCCCGGGACATCGAGGTCGTCGGCGACGCCGACGCGGCGCAGGAGCGCTGGCGGTTCGACGTCGGCGTGAACCTGGCCACCGGCGTGGGCAGACTCCTCTGGTTCGATACGCCGCTCAAGAGACTGCAGCGGCTGCTCTTCCACACCCCGCTCGTCGGCCTCTTCATTCTCGCCTCCGAGATGTACCACGACCGGATCTGGTATCCCGCGCGCGGGAAGCGCGTCGTGCGGCGCTGGCAGGAGCAGTCGCCCTGGGGGAGGCTCTTTTCCGCCTATCCGCAGTAGCTGTCCGGCGGAGCGCCTGACGCCTTGCGACGGGCGACTCCCGTTGTCGGGCGGGTGACGGTTCATGACGAACGCCGCCGCCGCCGGTCGCCGTCGGTCGCCGCCGCGGTCGGTCGTTCCCGGCCGGGCCCCGGATGGGGTATACTCAAGGCGAGGATGACCTCGGCGCACGGCAACGCGACCCGGGCGAAGACGGCCCGGGCCGGGGAGGCAAGGTATGCGGTCGGGCGGAAGCGTTCGGATCCGGTTCGCGCTCATCGGGGCCCTTCTCGCCGCGGGCGCGGCCGGGGAGGCCGCCTGGGCGCAGCCCGACCCGCGCTACTGGGATCTCGAGGAGGTCACGGCGCAGCTCGACGCCTGGGCGCTCGCCTACCCGCACATCTTCCACCGCGAGATCATCGGCCACACGCTGGTCGACCAGGAGCCGATCTGGGCGGTCAAGATCTCCGACAACGCCGCGCAGCCGGAGCCCGAGGCGCGCGTCCTGATCAAGGCGGCGATGCACGGCAACGAGGCCAACGGCACGAACGCGATCATGTTCATGCTCGATCGCCTGCTCACCCGCTACGGGCAGAGCCCCTACTACACGAACATGGTCGACAATCTCGAGATGTGGTTCGTCCCGATCCTGAACGTCGACGGCTTCAAGATCTGCTTCTCCGGCGGGCCCAACTGGAGCCTGTGGCGCAAGACCAAGCGGGACAACAACGGCGACGGCCAGTACACCTACCCCCACGACGGCGTCGATCCCAACCGCAACTGGGACTACCGCTGGCAGGAGTACGCGGAGACCAATCCCTCGAGCCTGCGCTACAAGGGGCCCTACCCCTGGTCCGAGCCGGAGATCGTCGTCATGCGCGACCTGATCCTGCGCGAGCGCCCCGTCCTCGTCATGGACCTCCACTCGCCCGACGTCCCCTCGATCGGCAACAAGATCTGGTGGGTCTGGTACGATCCGAGCAACGGCCAGTACAGCCCCGACGCGGACATCTTCCAGCCGATCTCGATCGCTCTGGGCAACCGCTGCGAGACGGAGACCTCGGGGGTCTACGTCAACGGCAGCGGCCCCTCCTACAACGAGCTGCCCAAGGAGCAGTGCTGGGTCTACAAGAACACCGGCATCTGCGCCTTCCTGATGGAGATCTCGCTGCAGTACTGGTGGACGGGAGCGACCGTCGACACGATCGCCGCCCGCACCGGTCGCGGGCTCTTCTACCTGATGGAGCGCGCCCTGACGGGGCCGGGAGTGAAGGGCATCGTCAGCAGCGCCGGCTCCGGCGCGCCGCTGCGGGCGCAGGTGGTCGTCAGCCAGGTCCACAGCCCGACGATCGGGCCGCGCCTGACCGAGGAGTCGTTCGGGCAGTACTGGCGGCTGCTCCTCTCGGGCAACTACACGGTGACCGCCTCGGCGCCCGGGCACCAGCCGCTGACCCAGAGCGCCTATGTCGGCTCGGGCGGCTGGACGACGCTGAACTTCGCCCTCCAGCCCGACCCCGCCTCCGGCGTCGAGGGGGATCTTTCCTCGCCGCGCCTTCTCTGGGCCGATGCGCCCCTGCGGGGCGGCGGCTCGGTCTACTTCCGCCTGGAGGAGCCGGGGCGCGTGTCGCTCCGGTTGCTCGATGCCACGGGCCGGCGGGTGGCCACGCTGCTCGACGGCGAGGTGGGCGCGGGCGTGCGCGCGGTGCCGGTGGGTGGAAGCCTGCCGTCGGGAAGCTACCTGCTGCTGCTGAAGGCGGATCCCGGAATCCGGGCCGCCGGCAGGGTCGTCTGGATCGAGTAGGCGGCGCGGCGACCCCTTCCCCGGACCGCCGCGCGGGTCCGCTATCGGCTCCTCAGCCGGCGCTTGACCGCTCTGGCCGCGTGCACCCCCCGGTCGTAGGCGCCCGCGATGCGGTAGGCGAGTCCCCGGCGCCCGCCCAGGATGTCGATCGCCTCGGCCCCCGTCCCGCCGCCGACGCTGTTGCGCAGGCGGATGAGGTCGTGCGCCTCCAGGATCCCTCCCGGGATCCGGCGCCGCGGTTCGGCGTCGAGGATCCAGACCCGCTCGCCGTCCGCCAGGAAGTTGGCGATGTGAGCGTCTCCGTGCGCCCAGCCGAGGGCGTGGAGCCGGCGCAGCACGGCCGCGGCCGGCTGCAGATCGGAGGCCGTGCAGGGCCGGCCGGGCAGGTAGCGGTGGAACAGCCACGACTCGACGACCCCGCCGCAGCGGCGGCGCTCCAGGGCGCCGAGCGGCTCGGGGACGGGCAGCCCGGCGCTCCAGGCCTCCTCGAGGAAGCTGGCGATGCGAAAGGCGAGCCCGGGGCGGAAGAGCGTCGTCAGGCGGATCCAGCGGCGGCGGTCCTTGTGGCGCGGGGACTTGGCGACGAAGTCTTCGCCGGCGATGCGGAGCACGCCGACGAAGGAGCGCGGGTCGTCGCGGATCACGAGCCGGCAGAGCGGGGCGATGTCGTCGGCGAGCGCCAGTCGGGCGAGCGATCCGGCGTGCCGTTCCGGACCGAGGAGCGTCCAGCCGGCGGCGCGCCGGCGGATCATGGCCGGGCCGGCTGGCGCACGCGGGCGAAGTAGACCTCGCCTGAAGGCGTGCCGTAGAGCAGCCCGGCGGTGCTGTCGGGCAGCGCGACGACATCCGGGCGCCCCTGGGTGCAGACGGCGGCGACATTGATCCCGCCGTGCCACTGCGACGGCAGGGCGGTGTCGGAGGCCGAGCGCAGCACGACCATGGAGTCGCCCGCCGAGTAGGCGACCCAGAAGAGCCCGCCGCCGCAATCGAGCGCCGGCATGCGCAGGTGCCTGGCCTCGCGGGCGACGGCGATCGCCCGTTCCCAGTTGTAGCCATGATTGAGCGAGGTCGAGCCGGCCACCTGATGGAGCTCGTTCTCGCAGATGACCAGCACCTGGTTGTCGCGCCTCGCCACGGCGTTGTGCGAGCCGCGCGCGGCGGCCAGGCGGATCGGGCGCTCATCCCTCCAGAAGAGCCCCTGATCGCCGCTGCCGCGCCAGGTCATGAAGGCGTTGCGCCGGTAGCAGAGGTCGACGATGTTGGCCCGTTCCGAGCGGGCGAAGAGGGCGGGGCCCTCGACGTCCCCGAACGCGAGCGTGTCGGGCGGCGCCCAGGTCGCTCCGCCGTCCGCAGAGCGCCGGTAGAGGATCGACCGGCCCTCCTCGCCGGCCGGGCGGACCAGATAGGCGAGGTGGACGGCCGGCCCCCCGGCGCTGTCGGGCGGCGAGGCGTCGGCCGCGAGCGAAACGATCGGGGCGCCGGCGGCGAGCGTGTCGATCCGCGGAACGCCCGGCGGGAAGCCGGAGGGCGCGGACGGCGCGGCGTCCGCCAGCGCGAGCCGGATGATCAGGATCCGATCCTCGCGCGCGCCGAAGATGAGCGCCTCGTCCCCCGCGAGGACGAGCTCCGTGTCGCCCTCGCCGGCCGACAGGGGCAGCTCGGCCCAGCGGCGCCAGTCCTCGCCGCGGGCGCCGGCGCGATAGAGGACCGGCCGGCGGCTCTCGCCGTCGGTGACGAGCGCGACCAGGCCGTGCGCCGCCGACCAGGCGAGCCGGGTCGGCGGATAGAGGGGACGCGCATCGAGAGGGACGATGACCGGGACCGCCGGCCCGCCCCGGCCTCGGGCGCCGAGGAGGGCGGCTCCGGCGAGCAGGAGAAGCGGCAGGAGGCGCAGAGCTCTGATCGAGTGCATGGGGGGCATTCTAGCGACCCGTGTCGTGTGCGGCAAGGTACAGCGGATGCATGTGGGGAGCGGATCTGAGCGGAGGGGATGACCGGCCGGCTCCGGGGATCGGTCCGGCCCGGCCTGCCGATCCCCCGCGCGGGCGCGAGGCTCACGGGGCCGGCGGCGGGGGCGACCGAGCCCGGGCCGCGGCAGGGGCGCCGCCCGCCCTGCGCGCAAGCCGGTGAGGCGTTTCTCCGCCGCCAGGCAACGGGGCGATCCCCTCTCCGGCCGGAGAGGAGGATCGCCCCGCAGATTCCGGGCCCGACCTCGTGCCTAGCCTAGCGAGTGAGCACCATCTTGCGCGTCTCGGTCACGCCGGGGGCCTCGAAGCGGTAGAAGTAGACGCCCGAGCCGGCCGCCGCGCCCTGGTCGTCGCGGCCGTCCCACAGCGCGTAGTGCTGGCCGGGGCCGACCGGCCCGTCGAGCAGCGTCCGCACGGCGCGCCCCGCGGGATCGAAGACGCGCAGCTGCACGCGGCCCTTCTCCGGCAGGACGAAGCGGATCGTCGTCTGCGGGTGGAAGGGGTTGGGCTGGTTCTGCGCCAGCGTCGGGTAGAGCGCGACCGGAGCGGCCTCGTCGGCGGCGGAGGGATCGGAGCCGGTGCCGACGAACTCCACCTCGTCGACGTACCAGCCCTCGCGCACGTCGGCCCCATCGGAGCCGAAGCGGAAGCGGAACTGCGCCGTGCCCTCCTGGTCGAGGACCTCGAAGACCGCCTCCGCCCAGTTGATGTTGCCCGAGTAGACCGGCGTCTCGGCGGGGAAGGGCCCCGGCGTCCCACCGGCGCGGATGCGATAGGGGTAGTCCCCCAGCGGCGTGATCGGCTGCCACGCCCCGCCGTCGATCGACATCTCGACCCGCCCGCCGTCGTAGCAGTAGCCCGGGTAGCTGTTGCTGGTCTCCGCCTGCATCCAGTGACGGAAGCGCAGGAAGCAGGTCTGGCGCAGGCCGAGGGGCTCGGTGATCAGCGCCCCGTCGGCCAGGTTGGCGTAGCTGCCCGAGCCGGTGTCTCCGAACTTCCAGCTGTAGGCTCCGCCCGGCGTGAAGTTGCGTGTCGTCGAGCGGTGCCACTGGTTGGCGAAGCCGGGCGTGACGACCGCTGTCGACCAGGCTCCGGGGCCCGCCTCCATGTCGTCGTAGAAGCCGCCCACGGGGATCGAGAAGCCGGCCGAGGCGTGTTGCTGCCAGTCGGCGCTGATCACCAGGCCGGCGGCCAGGATCTCCGGATCGGGGCAGTAGGGCGCGATCTGGATCTCGAAGGGCGCGGCCAGGTCGGCCTGGCCTCCCGCCGGCAGCAGGGCCAGCGTCGACTGCCCCTGGGAGACCGTCACCCAGGGGCTGCTGACGTGCAGCGCGGCGACCAGGTTCGTCGCCTCCACGCCGCCGGTATTGCCGAGGGTGGCCACGAGCAGCACCGTCTCGCCCGGGTCGGCGCGGCCGTTGCCGTCGCCGCCGGCCGTGTCGTCGATCGTGTAGCGGACGAAGGTCATCTGCGGCGCCAGAACCTGGATCGTGAACTGCTTCTCCCAGACGACGCGCTCGTCGGCCTCGATCAGGGCGGTGAAGGCCAGGGTGTGGCCGTTCGGACAGTCCGGCGAGAGGACCAGGTCGTAGTCCTCCTCGCAGGGTCGCACCTCGCCGGGCCGCAGCAGGCCGAAGGTCTCGAAGTCGTCGGTGATCTCGACCAGGGGGTCGTCGCAGGAGATCGTCGCCCGCACGTTGAGCGCGTCCTCGCTGCCCACGTTGCGCAGCAGCAAGACGAGTTCGATCGTCTCGCCGGCGCCGGCGCTGCCGTCGCCGTTGCCGAAGCTGCCGCCCGACTGATCGTCGTCGATCGAGCAGCCGGCGACGACCAGGTAGGGGCCGTCGGGGGGGATGATCGGGATCGTCTCGTCGTAGCGAAAGCGGTTGGCCTTGGTGACGACGACGCGCAGCTCGCCCGGCTCGGACTGCGGCGTGACCTGGATCACCTGCGGGAAGCCGGTCGCGTCGGCCACGCCGACGATCTCCCCGCCGACGGTCAGGGCGATGACCGCGCCCGCCTCGGCCTGCGCCGTGAAGTTGTCGACGTCAGTGAAGAGGACGTCGTCGTGGGCGACGAACATCGCCTGCGGCACCTCCGAGTACATGGTGATGAAGGCGTCGCCGTGGTGATGGAAGAGGTGATAGGTGACCCGCTTGTCTCCCGAGTTGTAGGGCCAGCTGCTGGCGTGGAGATAGTGCTTGCCCGAGGCCTGGGCGAAGCAGGGGCGCAGGTCGTTCGGCCCCGCGTTG